>Ga0208371_1000264_pt1 | contig 14671 bp, 17 predicted proteins | sample SubbioCR12Aug_1A_FD_184827 | JGI IMG/M metagenome (GOLD analysis project Ga0208371, IMG submission 184827) | Serpentinite rock and fluid subsurface biosphere microbial communities from McLaughlin Reserve, California, USA - CR12Aug_1A (SPAdes) | ecosystem: Environmental > Terrestrial > Deep... | reverse complement strand
TGTTCTCCGGCGTGGGGGCCTTCCGGAAGTCGGGTGAGAGCTTGTTGTCGACCACCACGGCCTGGCCGTTGCGCAGCTTGAAGACGCCGGTGCTGACCACGGTCTCCCCTGCCTTGACCCCGCTGGCAATGGCGACGAAATCGCCCCGTTTCTGGGCGAGCCGGACGAACTGCTGGCGCAGCACCTTTCCCTTCTTGTCCTTGGCATCCTCAACGATAAAGACCGAATCGCTGTAGGGGGCATACATGATCGTCGTGGCCGGGAGAACAACGACCTTCTGGCGGCCGGGGAGCCCGACGGCCACGTTGACGAACATGCCGGGCCGCAGCTTTTCGCTGCGATTCGCGGCAGTGGCCTGGAGCGTGACGTTGCGCGTTGCGGCATCCACCAGGGGGTTGATGGCGGTGATCCGCCCCTCGATCGTTTCGCCCGGCAGTGCATCGCTGGTCACCCGCACCGGCAGGCCCCGTCTGACCTTGCCGAGCTCCTGCTGGGGGAGGGTGAAGTCGATGTAGATCGGGTCGAGGGACTGCAGGGTGACGATGGGGTTCCCCTCGCTGAGGATCTGCCCCAGGTTGACCTGGCGAATGCCGAGCCGGCCGCTGAACGGGGCGCGGATCGTCTTCTTGGCGATGGTGGCGCGGATGTTGTCGACCTGGGCCACTGCCTGTTCGTAGGTGGCAACCGCCTTGTCGTGATCGGCCTGGGAGATGATCTTGTCGGCCAGAAGCTCGTCTGCTCGCTTCAGGTCGGCGCGGGCAAGCTGCGCCTGGGCCTTGGCGCCGGGGAGCTGTGCCTCTTCGGAACTGGTGTCCTGGCGCAACAGCAGGTCACCCTTGGCTACCTTTGTCCCCGGTTCGAAGGCGATCTTCACCACCTTGCCCGTGAGTTCGGCGGCAACGGTAACCCCCTGCACGGCATTCAGCGTACCGACCGAGGTCAGGGAGGTGTCCCAGGTTTCCGCCGTGGCCGTGGCGGTCGTCACGGTTTCGGGAGTAGGGACGAACTTTTTCCCCTGGTCGACCATTGTGCCGATCTGCAGCGCCTTGACGGCGGCCAGTATGGCAACGAGAACTATCAGGCCGATGATGACGATGATGATGCGTTTCTTCATGACAGTGAAGGCTCCGAGAGCGGATTGGTCGGGATGGCGTGCGGCGGCTGCCACGGATTTGGCAGCGCGTGGCCCGGATGTTCACAGTTATAGCATCATGGGAGATTGATGCAATACCCTTTTCCGTGAATTGTCACCTGTACTGTGCATGATTCGCATTTTCTCCTCGATTGCCGATGGCGAAATCTGCTACTACTGGAGACCCTGGCCCGATTCTGCGCAGCCGTCCTGGCCCTTTTGTGCCCTGATGCTCATCAGGGAGGGGTTGCTGCTGCTCGGAATGATCAGGTGACTTCCGCGGGTTTGTTCAAAGCTTGCATAGCTGTCCCAATCCAGGTGCACCCGCAGAGGCTCCATTTCCCGGGCATGGCCGTCAACATGCCGAAATTACAGGCAGTAAAAGTGCGAATGGAATGGCATGCTGCGTGTAACCGTTGCAGTATCCGAATCAGATCGGCGACAGCGACGGCAAAGGGAGGATACCCATATGGCAGGCGAGAGAGTGGCGGAAACGGGACGGGATGGGAAAAGCGGGGGCGGGATCATGCAGATGGTGGGGTTCACCGTGGGGAGCGAGGAGTTCTGCGTCGATATCCTCAAGGTTCAGGAGATCATCCGCATGGTGCGGATCACCCACATGCCCAATGCTCCTGAATACGTCGAGGGGGTTATCAACCTGCGGGGAAGGGTCATCCCGGTCATCGATTTCCGCAAGCGGATGAAATTGCCTCCGAGCGACGAGATCAATGAACAAAACCGGCGGATTGTGGTCGTCGCCTTCGGCTCCACTCTGGTGGGGATCGTCGTGGACAAGGTCTCTCAGGTCATGAAGATCTCGTCAGAGCAGATAACTGCGACGCCGGAAGTAATAAAGGGCTACGATTCGGAATGTCTCATGGGTGTCGGCAGGGTAGGCGAGCAGCTCATCGTCCTTCTCGACCTGGACAGGATGTTCGGCCAGGAAGAGGTGGCACAGCTCTCCCACGCGGCATGATCACCGGACCATTCGGGACCGTACCCGGTTCCCTCGTTTGGCAGCAGGCGAAAAGCCCCGGAGATTTCCGGGGCTTTTCGCGTAACCGTGTGAAATGACGGTGCGCAAGGTGGCTGTCCGGCAATCGCTCAGTAGGTTACAATGGCCCCTTCGGGATAATCGGCAACCTTCCAGAAATCCACCAGTTCGTTTCGGTTCGAGATGTAACTCCCCAACCGCTCGGCCTTTACCCCTTCCCTGACCCGTACCGTAAAGAGGCAGAAGCCATAGTCATCGTAGCAGTTTACAAACATGGCCATGCTCCTCCTTTCCTATTCTTTTCGATGCTTCGTTTTAATGAGATTATAAGCAAGAGCCTTGCCAAGAAATAGAACATTCTTCGAATCATTCCCATGGCTTGCAGAGTCTCGTTCCGGGCTGCGGCACGGTCGTCGTCCCTAGGCAGTTCACGTTGCGTGACGCATATGCGGTAGCGGCTGCCTCAATACCGTTCCCATTGACAGATCACTGCCCATTTACTGGGCAGAACCTGGGGAGGGTAGTTGCAGGCAGTCGACTTCCCGGTACGAGCAGTCATTTGAATGATATTGAATAAAATATATTGATTTATATATATGTGGAAAGTAGAATGTGACGCGGAGACAATGTTACTGTTTGAGGAGGGGGATATGGTGTGGGCTGAGGTGTATGACAAGGAGTCGACCAGGGCATTGCCCCAGTATGTCGCTGCGTTGAAGCAGGCGGTCGAGCGACGCGGATTCATCATCAACAACGAGGAGAGGATGTCTCTGGCAGACTCCTTCAGCCAGCATGGCATAGCTACGGCCAGTGGCTTCGATATGCACCTGATCCAGGTCTGCAAACCGGAAAAGGCCGCTGTCAGTCTCCAGGCCAATCCCGAACGGGCGGCGCTGATGCCCAAGTGCATAGCTGCCTTCACCCGCAACGGCAGGACCAGGGTCCGCTTCCTCATGTATCACCGGCCGATGATCGAGACGCTGGTGACGAACGACCCTGCGTTTGCCGATTCGCTGGCAGAGAGCTATACTGCCATCAGGGCCATGATCGACGAGGCGTGCTGACCATGTGGCGCGCCTTGGTCAGGATCAACAAGAATCTGGTGCTGGTCATCCCCCTGATGATGGTGGCCGGCTTTGTATTTGGTACAGCCGTGAATGCCGCCCCGCTCAAGGCGCTGGTGATCCCGCTCACCTTCCTGATGGTCTACCCGATGATGGTTACCCTGAAGCTGAAGAAGGTGCTGGAGGGGGGGGACACCAAGGCCCAGCTCTTGACACAGTTGATCAATTTCGCCATCATCCCCTTTGTGGCCTTTGGCCTCGGCCGTCTCTTCTTCAGCGATCAGCCGTTCATGGCGCTGGGGCTGATGCTGGCGGCACTGGTTCCCACCAGCGGCATGACCATTTCCTGGACCGGTTTTGCCAGGGGGAATCTGGAGGCAGCGGTGAAGATGACCGTGGTCGGCCTGATCCTCGGTTCCCTGGCAACGCCACTGTACGTCAAGCTGCTCTTGGGAGCCCACGTGGCCGTTGACACGGCCGGTGTCATGAAGCAGATCGCCTTCATCGTCTTTCTCCCCATGGCCGCCGGTTACGCAACCCAGCAGTGGCTGGTGCGGCGCTACACCCAGAAGGGTTTCCAGGAGACGTGGGCGCCCCGTTTCCCCGGACTTTCCACCATCGGCGTTCTCGGGATCGTCTTCATCGCCATCGCCCTCAAGGCCAGGGCTATCATGGCCGAACCCTGGGCGCTCGTGACGATTTTCGTACCACTGTTTATCCTTTATGGTATCAACTACCTGCTCAGCACCGGCACGGGCAGGTTGCTGCTACCGCGTGGCGACGCTATCGCCCTGGTCTACGGCACGGTGATGCGCAATCTCTCCATCGCCCTGGCTGTGGCCATGAATGCCTTCGGACCGGCGGGCTCCGATGCGGCCTTGGTCATTGCCCTTGCCTATATCATTCAGGTCCAATCGGCTGCCTGGTACGTCAAATTTACCGACCGGGTCTTCGGGCCGCTGCCGGCGGTGCAAGAGGGATGAGATGACGATCGGCGGGCTCATTGTGCAGATAGTTACAGCGGCCCATAACCACGAAGACCTCCCCGAGGCCCTTCTGGCGGAGATCGATGCCGTAGCCGCATCTTCGGAGCTGCTGCAGGGAAAAGAAGGGGAGCTGCAGACCCTGCTCCGGCAGCTGCATGACTACGATCCCTATGCCGGGGTCGGCTGTTTCGGCGACGGGGTTACCCTGGGAGAGATCAGGCAGACGATCGAGGGGATGCAGCGGGATTCTTCCCGGAGCTGACGACGTATCGCACCTGCCTGCATTACTGCTATTTTCCGGAGCATATTCATGTGGAATGAGCGTTACAGCCAGCCGGGCTATATCTACGGCACGAAACCCAACGACTTTCTTGTTTCCATGTCCGGGGCGATACCCCCGGGGAGGGTGCTCTGCCTTGCCGAAGGGGAGGGACGCAATGCAGTCTTCCTGGCATCCTGTGGCTACGAAGTGGTTGCCGTGGATTCTTCCGAGGTGGGGTTGGAGAAGGCGCAGCAGCTTGCCGTCGAGCAGGGAGTTACCATAACCACCGTCCTGGCCGATCTGCGTGACTATCCCATAGAACCTGCTAGCTGGGAGGGGATTGTCTCCATTTTCTGCCATCTGCCGCGGGAGCTGCGCGTGCCGCTTCACAGCGCCGTGGTCAGGGGGCTCAAGCCGGGAGGGGTCTTCATCCTCGAAGGTTTCACACCGCAGCAGCTCGGACGAGGCACCGGCGGCCCGCCGAACGTGGAGCTGCTCATGTCGCTGGCCGACCTGCGCACGGAGCTGGCAGGGCTGAAGATGGTCCATGCCTGTGAAATAGAGCGGGAGGTCGTGGAGGGGAGCTACCACTCAGGGCTGGCGTCGGTGGTGCAGATCGTCGGTGCCAGGTGAGAAAGGTGCTGACGCCTCTTAGCGGCAGGGTTCACCGTACCGCAAACATCTCCAGCAGGTCCTGAAACTCCTTTTTCTCCAGTTTTACCGGCTGCATCCGCGCCAGGGGCCTGCTCTGTCGCGGGTTTGCCAGCCATTTCCCCAGCCGGTCCCGGGTCCAGGGCTCACCCTGTCCATAGCTCGCCGTGTAGAACTTCGTCAGAAGACCCGAGAGATTCGGCCCCACATCCCCTCTGCCCACCCCCCCGAGGCGCGTTGTCAGCATCCGGTGGCAGCCGCCGCATCGCTTGACGAAGATGTTCTCCCGCAGGTCATCCCCTTTACTGAATCGGACCACCAGTGGCGGCTCAGCGGCATTTTCCCTCTGCTTTGCCGCACCTGCCAGGATGGCATTCACCAGATCTGCGGCTGTCGGCTCGTCGAAGCGGAAATCGGGCATGAACGCGACCGGTTCACGGATGGATGCCAGGAGCGTCCGGGGATGGCGGTGCGAGAGGCGGTCCAGGTTGCCGGCCAGGCGATTGCCGGTACCGTTGGTGGTGTGGCAGCGACGGCAGGCCGCTTTTTTCAGCCATTCCGTGCCGCGGGCAACTGCCGGGTCGTTGGGGAGCCGGTGTCGGGCAAGGTTGCCGGGGACCAGGTCCCGGTGGGCTATCTCCATGCGCAGGGAACGGCCGTCGCCGCGGTGGCAGCCGGTGCAGCTGCCCAACTCCACGTGGTGGGGCGGGTGGCAGGTGAGACAGGCCGGGCTCACGGCAAAGGCGTCTGTGGAGAGGGCCGCCAGTAGAGGAAAAATCAGAATGGCGTGACGAACGACCATTGGGGCCCCCGAAGGTATGCGGCAACGCAGGTGAGGATGATGATCAGGCTAAAGACGGCCAAGGTGATGATGTTGACGGCCAGCTGTCCGCGCGGCAGCCAGGAGGCGCGCCAGGCGTGGCGATGGAGCGGCAGCCAGGGGAGGAGGAGGAAGAGGAGCCCCGTGGCCAGGGCAGGGTAGATGAGAACGGTGCTGTAACTGACCAGTTCCTGGATCCAGAGGAGGAACCAGGCCGACTTGGCCGGGTTGGGCGGGTTGCCCGGATCGGCCGGGCCGAGCAGGGGGGCCGGCAGCAGGACCCCGCCGCAGAGGGAAAGGACGAGGAAAATGAGCAGCGCGCCGTAGATGAGTCGGAAGAAGTGGGGCGAACTCTTGATGAAATCCTGTTTTCCGTAACGATCTGGTGTCATAGGTAGGGGAGAACTCCTTTGTTCTTCCTCACCCGGTAGAAATGGAGGCAGGAGAGGGCAAGGATCGCCACCGGCAGGATGGCGACATGGAGGATGTAGAAGCGGAGCAGCGACAGCGGCGCCCCGACCTGGTCGGGAACGAGGATGCCATGGATGATGCTTCCTAACGGCAGAGCCAGGAGCAGCTCCATGCCGGTCTGGGTGGCCCAGTAGGCAAGCTGGTCCAGCGGCAGGAGGTAGCCGGTATATCCGGTGAAGAGCCCGATGCCGAGTAGGCAGCAGCCGATGACCCAGTTGAGCTGGCGGGGGCGCTGGTAGGCTCCGGTGAGAAGCACTCGCAGGGTGTGCAGGAAGAGGAGGATCAGGAACAGGTGCGAGGCGAGCCGGTGCAGACTCCGGAGGTAGAGCCCTCCCCAGACCTCCCGTTCCAGGACCAGGATGGAGGCATAGGCACGTTCCGGTGCGGGCTGGTAGTGGCAGGCCAGGAGCACCCCCGATGCCATGAGGAGGAGAAAGGCGCTAAAGGCGAGCCCTCCCAGGCAGAAGGTATAGGAGATGGCCAGGTTCCTCTTCAGGACCACTCGGGGAAAGAGATGGCGGATAAAATCTCGGAACACGCGATTACTTCTCCTCTCAGCCGGAAACGACCAGCCGGTCTCCCCTGACCGCTACCGTGAGACGGGGAAGCGGCCTGGTGGCCGGCCCTTTGACGACGCGCCCTTCCCTGTCGAAGACGCTGCCGTGGCAGGGGCAGAAGAGCCCGCTGGCGCCGACCGAGACGGTGCAGCCCAGGTGGGTGCAGACCAGGCTCAGGGCATAGTAGCCGCTTTCGCTGCGGACGACCGCTACCCGCTCCTCGCGGAAGACCAGGGCGCTGTCAGCCGGGATGTCGGCCAGCGGGGCGCTGAGGATCTCCCGTTGCGGGACCTTTCGGGGGCGCAGAAACCGGCCGAGCCCCGCCAGTGCGGCAATGCCGGCGGTCAGCGCGACGAGGAACCGTCGACGCGATTGACGAACGTCTGCCATTTTTCCAGATAGCCTTTCTGAAAAGCGTTTGTCCGGGCGGAAAGCCGGCGATAGCGTGCCTCCGGCAGGAATGCTCCGTTGATCACGGTCTGGCCCCGTTGATCCCAGAACGATCCCAGGGTCATGCCGTCTTCCTCCAAGCGGTAGATACGGTCCTGGCTGCTTTCCAACAGGAAGCGGCGCGGAGAATCGTGGCAGTCGTCGCACATGACGGTGCCGCGCCGGATGGTATGGGGGAAATAGGCCTTCCATTCCGCTGCCAGCAGCTGGTTTTCCCTGCCCTCTGCCTTGTCCCTCACGATATGGGTGTAATAGGCGATGAACTGGGGCCGGATCGGGCTGACCCTGCCACGTGCGTTCAGACCGAGCGGCGGCGAGTCCTGTTTGCGCAGATAGGCGCTGCGCAGGTATTCACCTGAGGTTTCATCCCATTTCAGCCAGAAATCCTCCCGCGTCGGGCTGTCGGTAAAGCGGAGGAAGAAGCTGCCGTATTCCTGGGGTGCCCAGGCGCTGTGGCAGGCGTAGCATTCCAGCTTTTCCAGGTGAGCCCTGATCCGGTGCTCCACCGGCCGGCTACTGATGCGGTGGCAGTCCGTGCACCCCTTGGCGCTTTTTTGCCCCTTGGCCAGGCTCTGCATGGAATGGCAGTCGCCGCAGGTCAACCCTTTCTCGGCGTGGATGTCGGGGCGCATGGTGAGGTAGTATTCCCCCTGGAAGCGCTTGCCCCGCTGGTAGCGGAGACTGTCCTCACGGGGGGCGCGACCGAAGTAGTCGTTGCCCACGAAATAACCGCGATGACAGTTGAGGCAGAGGTCGGCGCTCGCCGTGCCGATCCGGTGTCCTCCCCCCTGGTGACAGTCCAGGCATCCCTTGAGATGGCACGAGTTGCAGTTCTTGCGGTAGAAATTCGGATCGACTTTGGTGAAGCTGCGGTCGGCAAAGGCCCGCTCCCGGCTGCGCGTGGCCATGACATGGTCGAAAATGGCAGCAAAGCCGCGGTGGCAACTGTTGCACGGGGCTGCCTCACCGGTGGCGGCAGCAGGATTGGCAACCGTTGCGGATTCGCTCACATGGCAGGAGAGGCAGGCCAGGGAACGATGCGCGCCGGCCATCTCCACGCGGTGGCAGACGCGGCAGTTTTCCGCTGCATGGCCAAGGCCGATGTTAAGGGCGACTAAGCAGGCGCTTATGTACAGTGTCGTCCAGCGCACGATACTCCAGTTTTTTCGCGTAAATGGCATCCTTGTCCCGCGCCTTGTCGTGACAGGTGATGCAGAGGTTGACCTTGAAGACCCTGCGGACCTCGCCGCTGTTCAGGGGCCGAGAATGCTCCCGGGTGATGGCGGCAAAGGCCCGGACCCGGCCGTCGTCCATGGTGAGAAATCCGTCCAGCGGTTTGTCCGGGCACTTGTCGCACATGAGGGTGCCCATGATATCTGCGCCCTCGATCACATGCTGGCCGAACCCGAGGAATCGGGGGTTGGCGTGGCATTCGCGGCAGCCGACCGCCTTTTTCCCGGTGTTGTGGGAATAAAACGGTGCGAACCGGAGCTGCCGTTTTCCCTTGAAGCGGGCCACGTCTTCGTCCCGCAGCTTGTTGCCTTCCTCGCCGATCACCGAGATAAAGGTCTGGCAGCCGGGCGTGACCGCCGAAATCCGGCCGCGCTGGTTCACGGCCAGGGGGAAGGGGTAGAGCATCCGGTAGTCCTCGGTTTCGGAGAAGGCGCCGGGGGTCTCTTCCCCGGTGATGAAATCCATGCCGTTTTCCCGCAGGTCATAGGTGGTGTGGCAGCCATAGCACTGGACCACGGTCCGCGAGTGGCAGGAGTGGCACTCCAGCCGCTTGTGGCCGACAATGGCATGTTCCGGGGTGCCGGTGACGACCTTGGCGGTGAAGATCTTGCCGCTCCGTTTCCCCAGCACCTGCACCTTGCCGTCCTTCACGAACACGTTGGAATAGGCCCGTCCCTTGGCAGTGAGCACCATGGCCATGCCGGGACGCATCTGCATCCTGTAGCTCCTGGATTCGCGTACCGCCTCGTCGCCATCCCCGGTTATCACCCGGTAGGCAGGGGGGGCGGTACCGCCGTGGCAGTCTTCGCAGGCGATCTCCACCTGGTGGTAGAGGTTCTGATAGCTGTAGCCGTCCCCCATGATGTCGCGCGAGGTATGGCAGTCGATGCATTCCATGCCGGCCGCGGCATGGATGTCGGGCGCGATGTGCACGGCATTGCGGTTTCCCGACAGGGGGACCGGCCCGGACTGACCGTTTCTGGTTGGGACATGGCCGTTGTTGCCGTCGTAGAGCCCCTGGTAGGAGAGGGCTATCCTGCCGCTCCGGTTGTGGCACCTGGCGCAGACCTGGTTCGGGGGGAGCGGCTCCATCCGGTGGCTGGCCGAGTAGGGGTTCCTCCCCCGCATCTCCCGGTCGCTTCCGGTATAGGTCGCATCGTCGTTGACCGGGAAATGGCAGGCAGCGCAGCCGCCTGCATGGCTGGAACCGGTTGAATCGCCGACTTCCGCTCCGATATGGCAGCGGGAGCAGAATTTGCGGTAGAGTTCGCCGGAGAGGTTGTTCAGCTCCGCGACAGGCTTGAGCTTCAGCGGTTTCCCCGCCGCATCGAAGGTGTCACTGCCGCGCGTGGCGTACAGCTTGCCGTCCTCTCCCTCCCAGGTCAGCTGGATGTTGCGGATCATGCCGGTGTTGGTGTACATGAGGCTCCCCTGCAGACGCCCCAGTTGATAGGGGTGACAGGGGCCGCACCCCTTTTCCCAGTTCCGGTAGTCGGATGGGTTCCTGGGGCCGAGCATCCCCCGGTGTGCCTCCTTGGCAGTGCCCTGCTTGTCGTTGCCGCCATGGCATCCCGGACACTCGGGATGGGTTGGTGAGACAACTTCTATCCCGTTATGGCACGAGAGGCAGGATGAACGTTGCAGTGAAGAGGGAGAACAACCGGCGTTTCCCCAGACGACGAGGCCGATAAAGAGTGCGCGGACGAGCCATGCGCTTGTCAGATGAAGGTCTGCTGCCACGGGAGGGATGGTCGCTTTCCGGTGTCCGGTTGTCAAGTGAAATATATTTGGTATAACAGTGGCAATTATGCCATTTCTCTGGCAGAAATTGCAAAAATAATATAAATTATTTACTGAATATAGTGTGGTCCCCAGTCGATAGTACTAAGGTAAGCAGGTAGTCTCAACAACGAAAAGGAGAAAGTACATGGTTCAACGAAACAGGCATTGGCGGTTCATCTCCGGTTCGCTGGCGCTCGGCGCACTGATGGTTTCGTGGTCGACTGCATCGGCAGCCGATCAGGCACCTTCGGCACCGTCGTCGGATGCCAAGATATGCCTCAACTGTCACAAGCCGCAGACCGGCAACCTGCGCGGACATTGGGAGAGCGTCGCCATGAAATCGTCGTCGATCCAGCTGAAGATCGACGACCGGTCGGAGATCCTCAAGTTCGACAAGAGCAAGCTGCAGGTGTTGAACACCAACGAGAAGGGGGACGTGGAGAAGCAGCTGCGGGGCATCAAGAAGGGGCATGAAGTCCGCATCGAGTACACGGAGAAGGACGGCGCCAAGTACGCTCAGCTCGTTTCCTCCAAGCCGCCGGTCAAGCTCACCGATGCCGAGAAGGTCTCCACCGGCGAAGTGGAAAAGCTTGTGGCACAGGGACCGCAGAAGGGGAAGTATACCCTGATCGACTCCCGCCCCGGTCCCAAGTTCAAGGAGGGGGCGATCCCCACGGCGATCAGCCTGCCGTTCCCCATGTTCGACAAGCTGGTCGATCGTCTGCCAGCTGACAAGAACAGCCTGGTCATCTTCTACTGCAGCGGCGTCACCTGCAACATGAGCCCCGGTTCGCTGCAGAAGGCGAAAAAACTCGGCTACACCAATGTTAAGGTGTTTGTCGACGGGATGCCCGAATGGTTCAACAAGCACTACGGGGTAACCCTGGCGAAGGATTTCAAGGAAGCCTACAAGGATATGCCGTTTGTCCTGCTCGATACCCGCAAGCCAGCGGAGGCGGAGAAGGGGTTCATCCCGGGAGCGGTCGGCTTCCCGGCAGTGGACGCGAAATCGCTCAAGTCGCTGCCCGACATGAAGATGAAGGCACCGATCATCGTGTACGATGCCGACGGCAAGGGTAATGCCGCTTCCGTGGCCGCAAAGATCGCAGAAGCCGGCTATGTGAACGTGGTCGTGCTGCGTGACGGTTATGCCGGGTGGGAGCAGGCACAACTGCCGGTGGCCAATGGCAAGCTTGCCACGAAGATCGTCTACGTGCCCAAGCCGAAGCCGGGCGAGGTCGCCGTTGAGGAGTTCAGGAAATACCTGACCGCCATCCCGGCGGACACCATTCTCGTTGATGTCAGGCTTCCCGATGAGCTCAAGGAAGGGACGATCAAGGGTTCCATGAACATCCCGGCTGCCGAGATCGACCAGAGCCTGGCGAAACTCCCCAAGGACAAGAAGATCGTTACCTACTGCAACACCGGCACCCAGGCAGAGATGGCCTACCACACCCTCAAGGCCAAGGGGTACACGAACATCGGCTTCCTGAATGCCAAGGTGTACTTCGATGAGGGCGAGATAGAAATCACCAAGTAGTGCTTGGCTGCGACACCTCACGAAAGGGGTGTCCCAAAATGAAAAACCCCCGGATGGTCGATGCCATCCGGGGGTTTTTTTGTGGAAACGGGTCGGGCCGTCTTAGCAGCCGGCAGCTTCTTTTTTCTTCTTTGCTTTCTTCTCGACCTTCTTGTCTTTCGCTGCATCCTTCTTCTCTTTTTTGACTTCTTTCTTTACCTCTGCGGCAGCTTCGTCCTTTTTCGGTTCTTCGGCAAAGGCGAGACCGGAGAGGCTCAGGGTGAGCAGTGTGGCGGCAAGCAGTGCAATGATTCGCTTCATGTGATTTCCTCCTCAACGCTGGTTTTGTTGTCCGGATTTTACCGGATACATCTCTGACAATCAAGTATCTTCTGTGCCGGAAATGTTGTCGACAACATCCCCGCGCGGCTTGGCAGGTTGCTCGGCAACCTGTCAGACGATGTAGTAGACCGAAGGCTTGGTTCCCAGCTCCTCTTTGTATCTGAAGACATTCAGTTTGGAGATGAGCTTGACAATAAGGCTCTGCGGGTCGTTCAGATCGCCGAAATAGGTCGCGTGCCCCAGGCAGGTGGTGGTACAGCGCGTCAGTTCTCCCTTTTCGATGCGGTGGATGCAGAAGTGACACTTCCGGGCATTGCCGATGGGGGAGTGCCAGTGGCTTTTCCGCTTGAAGGTCTTGCCGTATTCCCCCGAGTTCTCTACTTCATAGGTCTGGTTTTTCATGTCGCCGGTGTAGTAGTGCCCCGGATCTGCAGACCGTGCCCCGTAGGAGCAGGCGACAATGCAGTAGCGGCAGCCGATGCACTTTTTGTAGTCGATGTAGACGATCCCGTCTTCCCGGACATAGGTTGCCGTTACCGGGCAGACCGGGGTGCAGGTCGGCGAGGCGCACTGCAGGCACGGACGCGGCAGATAGCGCATCGATACATTGGGGAACTCGCCGATCTCCTCTTCCTTCACCGGTCGATAGTGAATCTCCGGGGGGGTCAGGTTTTCGGACATGCAGCCGGTGGTGCAGGCGTGACAGCCGATGCACTTCCTCAGGTCAATGGCCATCCCCCAGCGGCGCTGGTTGAGCGGTTTCTTGAGGGCTCGCTGCAGATCCTCGTGCATGATATCGAGTATGTCCCTATCCTCAAACTGTACCATGGTCAGTGGACCTCCTTGGACGCGGCGGAATCAAAGACGCCTGTTCGGTTGAAGATGGTATAGAGCAGCGTCACCAGCGATACGGAAGCGACCACCACGAGATTCTCGTAGATGGACGGGGTGTAGTGGATCACCTCCGGCATTTCGTAGACCCGGAAGACCGGGATCTTGAAGGCGCCGACCACCAGGTCGTTACGGGCCTTCAACTGGGTCGCCATGATGAATATGCCGACGAACATCAGCCAGTTCGCACTTTTGCCCATCCTGAGCAGGATGTAGGGGACGATGATGACCACCACGATGCCGAACACGAAACTGTTGATGAGGGTGAGCGAGAAGACCTCCGATCCGGGAAGGTGCCCGGTGAGACCGATGGTCGTGCGCCAGAAGGTGATCAGAAGCGCCAGGCCGAGGCCGACCTTGATCAGGGTCACGAAAGGCGAGAGATGGTAGATCTCGTCAAGCTGCTTCTTCTTGACGGTATGGGCGGCAATGATGGTCGTCAGTGCGCAGCCGGTCAGGAAGGCGATGAAAAGGAAGTAGATCGGCATCAGGGCGCTGTAGTAATAGACCCGCGAGCTGACCGATCCCAAAAGGCTTCCCAGGGTGCTGTGGGTGACGACGGCGGTGAAGAAGGCCCCCCACATGACCCGCTGGGAGTGCCGCCCGGTCTGGATGTTAATGTATTCCCAGGTGATGATGATCAGGTAGCAGGTGTACCAGACCGCCATCCAGAACATGGGCGAGGTCGGATTCGGCGAGAGGAGGAAGTTGTACATCCGGTCGATGCGGCCCATCTCGGTGGCAAGGGAAAAGAACGCTGCCACGGCGGTTACGATGCCGACGAAGATGATCCGTGAGGCAAAGGGACGGTATTTCTCCTCGAAGAAGACATGACCGAAGAAGTTGACAAAGGTGCAGCCGGTACTGAGCAAGGCAAAATAGACATAGGTAGAAATCTGCAGACCCCAGGGGACCAGGTTGTTGGTATTGATGGTTTCGGCATGCCCCTTGATGAATATGGTCGCGATGGCGTAAAAACCGACAATCAGGCCGATCAACGAGAGGTAGAGGGTAGCGCCTCCTCTCCCTTTGAGGATGTCGCCGATGGTTGCCATCAGCCTCTGCTTATCCGGCAGGATGACCCCGAACAGTTCCATGTGCTTATCCCTCCTTCACTAACTTCACGAAATTGTGACGCATACCGGTTCCACCCATGATCGGGTCGATGGTGTACGAGGCGAGCATCTCCTCGTCACCGACCCCCTTGTTGTCGGCGCGGCTCATCCCCTTGGAGTGGACTCCGAAGCCGTGGGCCATGTAGACGCAATCGTCGCGCAGCCGCTGGGTGATGCGAACCTTGATCGTGCCCGGAGACTTGGTGCCGGTCTGATTCACCAGCCTGACGTATTCCCCGTCCTTGAGGCCCAGTTCCTGTGCCTTTTTGGCACTGACCCAGATAGAGTTCGCGGGGACGAGATCGGTCAGCATGAAGTTGTTGGTGGTCCGGGAGAAGGTGTGGAGCGGAGAGCGGCCGAACAGCACCCTGACGAAGCCGGCAGGCGGCTGTGGATGCCGGG
>Ga0208371_1000263_pt1 | contig 14695 bp, 3 predicted proteins | sample SubbioCR12Aug_1A_FD_184827 | JGI IMG/M metagenome (GOLD analysis project Ga0208371, IMG submission 184827) | Serpentinite rock and fluid subsurface biosphere microbial communities from McLaughlin Reserve, California, USA - CR12Aug_1A (SPAdes) | ecosystem: Environmental > Terrestrial > Deep... | reverse complement strand
CTCCCTATTTCCCGGCGCGGGTGTCGGCGGTGCGGGAACGGGAGGTGGAACTCCACTTTCTTGCCGAGGACGGCAAGACCTACAGTGAACCATTCGGCAACACCACCGTAAAGGTCATCGGCGAAGAGATCGTCACCACCCTGACGCCGAAGATCGGTGCCCGGTTCCCGCTCCCCGAAGGAGAGGGGCTCATCGTCTCCAGCGACGGAACGCAGGTCACCGTGGATCAAAACCACCCCCTGGCCGGCAAGACCATCGTCATCGAACTGGAGCTGACCGACCTGACCGGATCGGTATTCCTCCCCAAGGGTGATCTCCCCTGGCAGGAGGACCACGATGCGTCGCTGGCAGCGGCGAAGCAGGCCGGCAAGCCGGCGCTCCTGGTGCTGCATGCCGACTGGTGTTCATTCTGCAAAAAGCTTTTCAGCGAGACGATTCCCGATCCGCGGATAACCGCCCTGCGCGACAGATTTGCCTGGCTCAGGGTCAATTCGGACAAGCTGGCCGAGTACAAGAAGCGTTACGGCCAGGACGGCTATCCCATGATTGTACTCTTCCGTCCCGACGGGACGGTTGCCTTCAAGCAGGAAGGGTATCTCGATGCCGCACAGCTGAGCAGCATCATGCGGGAAGTGCTGTAAATGAGGGAAACCATCAGCCACTTCAGATGCCTGAAGATCGCCTCGCTGTCGGCGTTTTCCCTGCTCTCCCTCTGGGCTCTCCCGGTTTGGGCAGACGAACTCCCGCAGGAAGGGTCGACAGCCCAGAGCAGCGAACCGGTTCCCGTTGCCGGATCGGCCGAACCGACCTTCACCATAAAACGGTTCGTCATCGAGGGGAGTACCCTGTTCAAAGAGGCGGAGCTGCAGGAGAGGCTCAGGGAGTTCACCGGCCGGAAAAAGACCGCCGGCGACGTGGAAAAGGCGCGCGATGTCCTTGAGCGGTATATCCAGGACAAGGGCTATCCGACGGTGATGGTGAACATCCCCGAGCAGAAGGTGGAGAGCAGGGTGATCCGGCTCCAGGTGATCGAGGTGAGCGTGGGCCAGGTCACGGTCTCGGGGAATCGTTATTTCTCTACCGAGAAGGTCCTGCGCGACCTCCCGTCCATGGCGCCGGGGGAGATCATCCAGGTGCAGCGGGTGCAAAAGGAGTTGAACCGGCTGAATCGGCACCCCGATTTCAAGGTGTCGCCGAACATGCAGCCGGGCAAGGCCCCGGAGACTGTGGACATAGAGCTCAAGGTCGCTGACCGGTCGCCGGTACATGGCAGCCTGGAACTCAGCAACCGGGCGACCAACGATACCACGCCGCTGCGGCTTTCCGCATCGCTTCGCCACGACAACCTCTGGCAGCGGGAGCATTCCCTGTCGGCCCAGTACCAGCTTTCGCCCCAGGACATCGAAGAGGTGCAGATCGCCTCGGGCTCCTACACCCTCCCGACACCCTGGGAATTCGAGCAGAAACTGGTCTTCTACGGGGTCTGGTCCAATACGGATACCACCTTTGGCGGCGACAACCACAGCCTGGGCAAGGGGAGCATCGTCGGCACCCGGCTGATGATCCCGCTTACGGGGGTCGGCGAGTACAGCCACACCCTGGTTGCCGGGGTCGATTACAAAGATTTCGAGGATACCGTGAACGTGGCGGGGATCGAGTACGCCACACCGGTCAGCTATGTCCCCCTGTCGTTTGCCTACAGCGGTTTTCTGCGCGACGGTGGCGGATCGACCCAGTTCAACGCCGGCCTCAATGTCGCTTTTCGCGGCGCAGTGACCAATGCCCAGGAGTTTGCGGACAAGCGGTACGAGTCCAGGGCCAATTACCTCTATCTGACCGCCGGGGTGGAGCGCAACCAGCGGCTTCCCGGCGGGTTCACCCTGCTGGCCAAGCTGGACGGTCAACTGGCGGATCAACCGCTGATCAGCAACGAGCAGTACTCGGCCGGCGGTATCGACAACGTCCGCGGTTACCGCGAAAGCGAATCCTCGGGTGACGACGCGGCCCATGGGGTCTTCGAGCTCGGTGCCCCGAACATCCTGAAGCTGGCTGGGGCCGGCGAGGGGCACAGCCTCTCCCCGTACATCTTCTACGATGCGGCGGCCCTCTGGACGAAAGATCCGCTGGTCGGCCAGGAGAGGGTCGTCGACCTGCAGGGAAGCGGCTTCGGATTCAGGGGGAAGCTGTTCGGCAGTGTCGATTACCAGGTCGACCTTGCCTTTGCCATGCGCGACACCTCTCGAACCATGGCTGGCGACAGTTACTGGCACTTCAGACTCGGTTACACCTTCTGACGGGGAATCCCCCATGGAAAGAACGACAATGGGAAAACATACAGCCAAGCAGCTGATACCCCTTTCGACCCGGACCGTGGCCACGATCCTTGCCTGGGCAATGGCGATCCCTCCGGTCCATGGTGGCGGGGTGCCCCCGCTTCCCGGCGCCTTCGGCAAGACCACGCTTCCGGCTGTCGTTGCCGGGACGCTCCCCAGCGGCGCCACCATCGTCTCCGGGGTGCAGGATATCGTCACCGACCAGGCGAACAACCGGCTGACCGTCACCCAGAACGAGTCCCGGGCGATTATCGACTGGCAGTCGTTCAACATCGCCGCCAACGCCTCGGTCCGTTTTGTACAGCAGAAGCAGGTTTACAACGATACGACCAAGAAGCTGGAGTGGGTTGCTCAGAGCGACTGGGCAGCCCTCAACCGGATTCACGACCTGAACCCGACCCAGATCCTCGGCAGCCTCAGCGCCGACGGTAAGGTCTACCTGATCAACCAGAACGGTATCCTCTTCGGCGCCGGTTCCAGGGTCGATGTCCATGCCATTGCCGCATCGGCGCTGAACATCCGCAACGACGATTTTCTCAACGGCGCGCTCCGCTTCCGGGCCGAGGCCTATGGCGACCAGACCGCGCCTCCGGGGTCGGATGTGACGGTCGCCAACGAGGGAACCATCACCGCCGGCACTGGCGGATCGGTCTTCCTGGTGGCGCCCGAGATCTATAACAGCGGCACCATCACGGCACCGGTGGGGAACATCAACCTGGTGGGGGTGGGGGCGGCAACGGGCGCCCCCCCGGAGAACGGCGAGGTGGAGATCACCGAGTTTCCCGATGAGGGGGTCCCGGACGTGATCTACAGCGACCGGGCAACCCCCGGCCTGGCGGTCAACCTGAGCAGCGGCAGGATTTCTGCCGACAGCGGCAGGGTGGGGATGTATGGAGCCACGGTGCGCCAGCAGGGGATCATCCGCTCGGTGGCGGCGGTGAAGAAGGGGAGCGAGATATTTCTCGCGGCCCGCGACCGGGTGGTGACCGGCGCCGGGAGCAGCACCGCGACGCCCATCAGCGATTCCACGGAACAGGTCCTTCCGTCTTCTGCCTTCGACGGTGGGACCATCAGCATCGGTGGGCTCTACACCCATGCGGATGGCGCGGAAGGCAACACGTTGCAGACGCTGCAACGGATCGAGCACCACGGCGCCGTCTCCGCTCCGGGGGGGACCGTGGCCCTGGAGGCGGTGGACCGGGTCTTTCTCGATTCGGGGAGCAGCATCGACGTCAGCGGCCTCTGGCTCGACCGCTCCGCCTCGGACAACGAGCTGGAGGTGCAGCTGAACAGCGTGGAGCTGCGCGATGACTATGGCCAGAAGGACGGCATCCTCAAGGGGAAGAAGATCAAGATCGATCGCCTGACCGGTTCCGCCATCGGCAATCTCGACAACTCCTACGTCGGCGACGAGATGAGTGCAGAGGAGAGGAGCACCAGCGGCGGCACGATCGTCATCGGTGCTCCCGATCTGTTAATCTCCGGGACCCAGAATCGTTACACCCTGAACGACCTGATCGTGAAAAATGGGGCGAAGATTGCCTTTGCCGGCGGCGGCACCCGGTATGCAGCCGGCACCATGGAGACCACCTGGCTCAGTTCCGGGGGGAAACTCTACTCCATAGCCACTGCGCCCCAGTGGCTGACCTATGACAGCGTGCGCAACATCTCGACCTATGTAGCGGCCCGGACCGTGGGGAGCGATGCCGGCACCCTTTCACTGGCCGCCCGCACCCTGGTGCTGGACGGGACCCTGGATGGTCATGTGACCCGGGGCCAGTACCAGACCGCGGTCACTCCCCATACCGCGCAGGATAGCGAGGCCTATGACATTTCCGTAGCCAGGGGGCTGGAAGAACCGGCCGGCGGCACCCTTACCATCGGACTGAATCCTGGATCCGCTGAAGACGTTGACGTCGAAAAGCTTTACCACGACTCCGTGGTGAATGAGATCGTCTTGAAGACGCAGACTACGCCGCTCTCTGAAGAATTTGAAGCAGACGACCTCCTGGACAGAGACGGCGATCTGGTTGCAGACGAGATTTCGGAACTGTCGGCAACCGCTCTGAGCAACGCTGGTCTTGGAACTCTCGGTCTCTATGCAAATACGTATATCTCCACCGAGGCGGGGAGCAGTCTCACCCTCCTCCCCGGCGGCAGCTTCGCGGCCAAGGCACGTAGCATCGAGCACCGTGGCGCCGTGACTGCGGCTGGCGGTACGGTGGAGTTCCTGCTGAAGGACAACATCACCACTCATCCTCAGTTGCCCGGCGTCGCGAACCCCCTGTACCGGGAGGTTGTTTCGGCCCTCTATTTCGCACCGGGGAGTTCCGTGTCGGTGGCCGGAGAACGGGTCGACAACAGCCGTGGTTCGGTCCGGACCGGACATACCGATGGCGGGCAGATTATCATCCAGGATGCCACGGGCGAGGGGACCCTCACCGGCAATGACCTGGTGATAGCTGAAGGGGTACTTCTGGATGTGAGCGGCGGCTTTGTCATCAGCCCCACCTGGAAGGTGAGCGGCGGGGATGCCGGCATGCTGGAGCTGTGCGCCATGAACCTGGAGCTTGCCGGCGACCTTCGCGGGCTGGCCCTCCAGGGGGAGCAGGGTGGGGAGATCAGGCTGCATGCGGGCAGCATACTGGTGGGAAAGAACGGCACGATCGTTCCCGACGCCACCTTTTTCCTAGCCGACGACCGCCTGCAGGAGACCGGTTTCACCCGCATCGACCTGATGGCCATCAACGATATCACCTTTGCCGCCGGGGCGACCCTGCAACCCTCCTTCGCGCGGCTGGCACGGCCGATGCCGGGGGGCTCTGCCCTCGGGACCTCCACCCTGACGCTGCTGCCGGACTGGCAGGTACAGAGCCCCGACTACCTGGGGGAAACGGGGATCAGCGCAACGGCAGGTGTCAAGATCTACACCGGCACGCTCCTAGAGGGGGGGATCCCCTCAAACGACTATGCACGCGTCGTTGTCGAATCCGGGTCCCTGCTCCGCACCGCTCCCGAAGGGAGCATCGCCCTGACCGGGCCTATCGTCGAGGTCGGGGGTAAGGTCTCCGCGCTTGGCGGGGAGATCACCCTCAAAGCGAACAGCATTAACGGCGACCTGACCGTTCAGGATGGGGCCGAGATCACCGTTGCCGGGTATCTCCGGCAGACGACCGACACCATCGGCGGACTCCCGGCCGGGCCAACCCCACAAGCAGCCGGGTCGATCACCCTGAAGTCGACCAGGGGGGACGTGAACGTGGCTGCCGGGGCAACGGTCGATGTCTCCGGCACGGAGGCGACCCAGCGGATCGTCAAGGGGAGCAGCGGGACACCGGTCAGGATCACCGATGCCGGCGCGGCGGGGAGCCTGGCCATCTCCTACGGCGGTCAGCTCGTGCTGGAGGGGGAGATCCGTGGCGAGTCGCACCTGGCAGGGCTTGCCGGCGGTTCCCTGGAGATCGGCAACACCCTGGACCCCGCCGGTCTTACCTTGGACGGAGACGATGTCCGACGCTATCAGGAGAGCGGTTTCGATGCCCTGACCTTCTCCAGCCCCTACCTGATCAGCCTGCCGGACCAGTTGCAGGTCGACGTCAGCCGCAGCCTCACGCTGGACACGCCGCACCTGCGGGCGGTCGACGGCGGCAGCGCGACACTGAGCGCCCCCTGGCTCAGGTTTATCAACACGAGCAAGCTGCAGGCTGCTGTACTGCCGATTTCCCTGGAGAGCGGCAGCAATCGCCTGACCCTTTCGGGGCGGACCGTCGATCTTGAGGGGAGCCTGCTCATTACCGGTTTCGGCGATGTCAGTCTGGAGGCGGACAGGGATATCCGTATCACCGACCGGACCTATGGGACCACCACCAGCACGTTCTGGGCCGGCGACCTGGGGGTCACTGGCGATCTGACCCTGCAGGCCCGGCAGATCTATCCCACCACCGCGGCCCGTTTCGCAATCACCGGGAACGGCAAGGTCACCACCCTTCCCGGCAGCGGCGACGACAGCGGCACGGTCTACTCCGCCGGCGGCAGCCTGACCATCACCGCCCCCCTGGGGATCGAACACTACGGCACCCTCACAGCACCCATGGGGACCATCACCCTCGACGCGGGGGATGGCAGGGTCTACCTGGCCGAGGGGAGCGTCATCAGCACCGGCAGCACGATCTCGAAGAGTTACGGCAGCTATGACGGCACCTTCTGGACCATCGAGGACCGGGACGATACCTCGACGCCGCGAACGGTCGATGCCGTGCCGGACCGCGGGGTGACCCTCTCCGGCAGGGAGGTGGTGGTCCGTGACGGGGCAACGGTCGACGTTTCCGGCGGCGGAGAGATCTATGCCACCAATTTCCAGGCCAGCCTCCAAGGCTCGGTCAACCCCCTGACCAAGAGCGGGCGATACGTCATCGTCCCCGACGGTTCGGTAACCCTGCCGGGAGCGGCAATCTACCTGGAGGCGCTCCCCGAACTCGGACTGCAGGCAGGGGTCTATTCCATCCTGCCGATCGAATACGCCTTTGTCCCCGGAGCCCTGGTGGTGGAAAAAACCGGCATTGCCCTGCAGTCCGGCGAAAAGACCCGTTCCTCCCAGGGGTACACCACCGTTGCCGGATATGCGACAGTCACCGACACGGGCCTGCAGCCGGCCCAATACACTGGCTACGCGGTCCGGAAGGCCACCGATGTCCTCAAGGAAGGGGATTTCTCCGACACGAAAAAATTGACGGCCGGTGACGGCGGTGCCTTCAAGCTCGACGCCAGCGAGAGCGCGGTCATGGCCGGCTCGTTCCAGGGGGCCGGTCTTGCCGGGTACAAGGGTGGGACCCTTTCCATGAGCGGGCTGACTGTGCTGGTCCAACAGTCCCTGGATGCGCTGCCGGCAGATTTCGACTTCGATGTCGAGTTGCCGTCCGCCCTGCGCGGCACCCTGCAGGTGGAGGCCGGGTCGGTGTCGAACAAGGGGCTGAGTAAGGTGCAGTTGGGGGACGCGGAAGCCACCACCAGCCTCACGGTGGAAAGCGGCGCGGTCCTGGAGGCGACCAACATCACCCTGTCCGCACGGGATACGGTGACCGTGGAGGATGGCGCCACTGTGACCGGCAGCGATAATGGCGCAGGGAGCGTCACCATAGACGTCGCCACCGGGACCTTCACGCTCGCGGATACCGCCAGTGTGACTGCCGACGACCATCTGCACCTGAAGGCCCTGGATGTCGCGCTCGGCGGCACCTTTTCCGGCGGGAAGCGGCTCACCCTCGCTTCTGAACGGATCGGCTTCGTCGCCGACGGTTACCTCCCCACTGGGCACGGGATATTCCTGACCGAAAGCAGATGGTCCGGATTTTCCGGCTACGAGGCGCTGAACCTGGTCGCCAATGCGGAACTCCTGTTCCAGCGCGACGTGGACCTGAACATAGCCGGCACCCTGACCATCGATACCGGTCGCCTGGCTGGCCAGTCAACGGTAGTGCTGGGAGCACGGCAGCTGAATCTGCGCAACAGCGGCATCACCACCGATACCACCGGATCGATGGCCGGCGGGAGCCTGACCATGAGCGCCGATGCCATCACGGTCACCTCCGACAGCGGGTTCGATATCGTCAGTCAGAAGAACCGCGGGGATATCCTTGTCGATGGATTCGGCACCGTGACCCTTGCCAGCGGCAGCGACCTGACCCTGCAGGGGGTCGGCACCCTGCGAAGCGTCGGCGACCTGAGCCTGTCGGCTGCCCGGATCAGGACAAACTATTACCGGGACGACACCACCTCGTACCGGACCGCCGATTTCACTGTCCAGGCGGACGGGGCGGTGAACATCACCGGCAACAGCTTCGTCCCTTCGCAGGCGACCACCGCGGAGGCGACGGTTGCCGGCGGCAGCCTCGAAATCAGCGGCCGGAGCATCACCCAGGGGCAGTACGAATCCGCAGATCGCACCATCACGCGGAGCAGCACCATCGAACTGCCGGGTGGCGACCTCCGCCTGACCGCCACCGGGGATTCTCCCGCGGACGGGATCTTTCTCAAGGAGGGGGCGAACATCCTGGCGCGTGGCGCCATCTCGAAAACGGCCGATCCCGATGTCGTCGATGTGGCGCCGGGAGGGCGCGTCATCCTGTATGCCGCAAACGGCGACCTGCGGGTGGAGAGCGGCGCCCAGGTGGACGTATCGGCGGCAAAGGGCAACGATGCCGGTTCGATCAGCCTGACCGCCGAGGCGGGGAACGTGGTCGTCGGCGGCGATCTCCAGGGAAAGGCCGATGGCGGCCTGGGGGGCTCGCTTGCCGTGGAGAGCGCGAACCTGGACGGGTTCGGCGGTCTGGACGGGGTGGCGACAAAGCTGCGCAGCGGCGGGTTCGACAACAGGATCGCCATCCGCTCCCGGAGCGGCGACCTCTCCCTGGCCGCGGTTAAGGACAAAGACAATCGGGAGATTGCGGCCATCAGCGCGCAGGAGCTGGTCATTGCCGCGGACAACGGTTCGCTGACCATTGCCGGCGCCATCGCTGCCGATGGCACTGACGCCGGCGGCCGGGTGGAGCTGTATGCGGGGAATGCCCTGACCATCGGGTCCACGGCGCGGATCTCCGCCAGGGGGACCGCAGCGGGCGCCAGCGGCGGCACGGTGATCCTCTCCAGCCTGGATGGCTCCGACAACGCCACAGCGTTTAATGGGGTCTATGCCCTGAACGTCCGGGACGGGGCACGAATCGACGTCACCGGCACGGCAGACGCCGACGGCCTGGTCCAAGGGGGGAGCGTGGTTTTTCGGGCCTACCAGGGGAAACGGTCCGCCTCCGATACCGTCCTGAACGATGTCAACATGGCCTCGCTTGCCGACGGGACGATCGTCGGGGCCGCCCGCGTCTCGGTGGAGGCGGCGAGAAGGTACGCGGTGAGTGGCAACATCGGGACTGCGACCGTTTATACGGATGACGCCGCTTTGTTCATGGCCAAGGCCGCGGCAACCGACGTGGCGCTTGCGACCAGGCTGTTCGGCAGCGCCGCAACGAACCCCGACTACCGCCTGCAGGCCGGGATCGAGCTGGCGAGTGCCGGCGACCTGACCCTCAACTCGGCCTGGGACCTTTCGACCATCCGGCCTGGGGGAGAGGCGGGGGTCCTTACCCTGCGCGCCGCGGGGAATCTCGCCGTCAGCGCCAACCTGACCGATGCTCCCACCGCATCCGGCAGCCTGACCAGCGGCACCATGCAGGAGTCGTGGGGTATGAACCTGGTGGCCGGGGCCGCCCAGGGTGCCGCCCGTCTGCTGGAGACCGACACGGGGACCGGGAACCTGGTCATCGGCCCGACGGACGGAGCCGGGCATCTGAAGGTGGACGCAAACGTCAACGCCTTGGGCGGAGCCCAGGTCTACACCGAGAGCGGGGCGCTCGCCTTTGCCTCGGGGAACGACACCGAGATCGGCTACGGCATGAGCGGCCTGATGATCAATTCCGAGATCCGCTACAATCTCGGCTCCTACGGCGGGACGGTGCGCGGCGAGACCGGAAACGACCTGATCATCCGGGCCGGGGCCATCCAGACCGCCACCGGCGACATCGAGCTGCGGATCGGCGGGGATCTCTCCCTGCAAAGGGCCAAGGATGCCGCCGGCTCGTATTCCATCGGCTCGATCCGTACCACCGGGGAATACACGCCGGGCGAGGTGGAGAACATCCCCGGTTCGGGCGTGAAGAGGCAGGCGGAGATCGGCGACTACTGGACTTACGGGAACGGCGGCGACATCGCCATCGAAACCGGCGGCGCGGTGGATGGTTATGTGAACCGGGCATCGACGGCCCTGGAGAATGCCTGGGACAACACGGTGGGAGGGAGCGGGAGTGGTAGTCGCGCGTCTGACAGGTACCTGGCGGCGAGCTATGCCGGAAGCGATGCCACCGAAGGGATCGCCACCATGGCAGGCGGCGACCTGTCCATCCGCTCCGGCGGCGCCGTGACCAGCCAGATGGGGACCTTCGGCAGCGGCGATCTTGTGGTGTATGCCAACGGCGACCTGAACGGCCGTTTCCGCGTCATGGACGGAACCGCCGTGCTGCACAGCATGGGGAGCTTCGGCTCCGACAGCGATGACGGCAGGCAGGTGCTGGAGATCGCGGACGCCCAGGTCACTGTCACCTCCCAGGGGGACATCCACCTGGGGGCGGTGCTCAACCCCGACAATACGCGCACGGACGTCTTTAAAAACAATGTCGGGTGGAACCTCACCTATGCCGCGGGTGACCCGGATGCCGGGTTGTTGCCGACGTCGGCGGCATTCCGCTCCCTGGCCGGGAGCGTGACCCTGTACGGCAGCAGCGATTTCAGCGGCTATGACAATTCCAGTCTTGCGCAACGCGAACAGCTGCTTCCCCCTTCGTTCACACTGCTGGCAGCGGGGGATATCCGGGTGCTGAACAGCTTTGCCCTTGCCCCGGCCGAGCGGGGGAATCTGGTCCTGAAGGCGAAGGGAGACATCGACGGCACCTATCTGCTCGCCGGCAACATTTCCAAGGGGCATTTCGCCATGTTCGATATCGACCCCGCCACTGTCTACGGCCGTTTCAGCGTCACTGACGATTCGAAGGTCGCCCTGCTGTTCGGGGGCGACACCTCGAACCTGCTGCTGGTGCATACCGGCGATCCCGATCCGGTGGAGATCGCGGCCGGCGGCGACCTGCGCAACCTCCAGCTGGAGATCAGCAAGATGGCGGACATCAGCGCCGGCAACGATATCGAGGACCTGTCATTTACCGGCCAGAACCTCTCGGCGACGGATGTCACCTCCATCTCGGCAGGAAACGACATCACCTTCGACTCTTCCCCTCCCGCGTCCACCCAGCCGGGGCTGGAACTCCCCGTCCCCGGCTTCAAGGTCGCCGGTCCCGGCACCCTGCTGGTGCAGGCCAAACATGCCATCGATCTCGGCACCTCGGAGGGGATCCAGAGCGTCGGCAACCTGCTCAATTCCTCCCTCGGGACCACCGGCAGCACGGTGATGGTGGTTGCCGGGGCCTCGAAGCTCGTCGACCCCGCCGAGGTGCGGGCCTTCATCCATGGCGAGACAGGGGGGACCGATCAGTCCGACCCTTCCGAGAAGGGGCTCCTCCTGGCAGGAAAAGAATACTCGGATCTGAAAGAGAGCGGTGACGCCGCTGCTGCCCGGGAATGGCTCGAAAAGGTGCGTGCCGGGATCATCCGCACACTGTTTGCCACCCCTCCCGACCCGGACGACCCGGATGCGGACCTCGTTGCCGGTTCCATCTCCATGACCAGCTCGCAGATACGGAGCCTCTCGGGTGCCGACGACCTCTACGTGCTGGCAAGGGGCACCCTCAACGTGGGGAAGAGTACCCTGGACAGCGGCTCCAGCACCAAGAGCACCGGCATCTACACCTCGGGCGGCGGCGCGATCAACATCTATTCCGGCGGCGACTGCAACGTCAACGAGTCCAAGGTCATGACCTTCCTCGGCGGCGATATCATGATCTGGAGCGACCAGGGGGACATCAACGCGGGGAGGGGTTCCAAGACATCCACGACCGGCGGGCTCATCACGAAGGCACTGGTCCAGGTCAGTCCGCCCGTCTACCAGACCAGGGTCACTCCACCCGCAGCGGGAAGCGGCTTGCGGGCCGTCACTTTAGACCCGGACGGCCTGGAGGGGCCGCTGGTCGAGCCGGAACCGGGGGACATTTCCCTCTTTGCGCCGGCAGGGGTCATCGATGCGGGCGAGGCCGGCATCGTGGGGGGGAAACTGACCCTTGCAGCCCTTGAGGTGCTCAATTCCCATAATATCGTCAGCTTTTCCGGCGGCTCGGTCGGCATCCCCTCCGGCAGTGACGCCAGTGCCGGCCTCGGTTCCCTCTCCGGGAGCGGCGGGCTGACCGAGAGCAACCGGATGATCGAGCAGGTGTCCGGGGCCGGCGCGGCCCGCGACAGCGTGAAGACCGCCACCCAGGTCATGGACGACTTCATGGCCAAGTTCCTGGACGTGCGCGTGATCAGTTTCGATGTCGATGTCACGGAGGAAATAGATAAGCAGAAATAAGGAGTAGAAGTCTATTTAACATGAGAGGGGTACTCAAATGAAAAAGGCAACTTGGTTTTTTGTCTGGTCTTACATTATTGCTGACACAATTATTGCCAGTGCAGCTCCTTTTGAATTAAATATTTATGCATCGGATTCACAACTGTTATTTTTGAACTCACTAACACAAGATTTTCTTCAATTTGGTCTTGGATGCACTGCTACTGCTCCGGTAATGAATAAATATCATGCTATAAGTATAGCAACTAATTGTACTAGCACACTGGTTCCTATCAATTCGTATACTAACAAGCGCGATATTGACTTTAGAGTCTCTGCTGACACTTCGGCAGAAGGCATGCTTGCCTTGAAGAAACTGGCTCCCATTGATTCGACGTATCTTCAGGCAGAATTGAAGTCCGATGGTTCCGCAGGTGATGGTATTGGAGATAATTCATATCCAGAATGCAATACGTTTCGAGGTGAACGGGCAATGTATTATTCAAGTACTCAACTTATTTGCAAGCCGGTTCACATTGCTATTTCCGACGTCGAGAGCAACACCCTGGTCCAGAAGTCTTCTGGCCAGAAGTTAGGCCCGATGGGTGGTGGCCGCTTCTATCCGGCCCTCCCGACTACTGGTATCAGCATCAATAATCTGTGGGTCTATACCACTGTAGCAGTTCCCTTCGGCTTTTTCGTCAACAAAGCGGTGACCGCCACTAAGTGCAGCGCCGGCTTAGTGGGGAACTACTGCACCGCCAACAGCCAGTGCAACACCACGCCAACCGCCACCGATGGGGTCTGCAGCACCACTCCGACCACCATCGATACCATCTCCCGCTCCGAAGTGAACCAGATCTTCGGTGGCCAGGCCTATGACTGGTCAGACTTCGGCGCCTATTTCACGGCCCAGCCGGTTGTTGCCTGCCTGCGTCACGCTGGCTCCGGCGCCCATGCTGCCTTTGATGCCACGGTCATGAATGGCGCCGGCTGGGGTGTTCCGGTCGCACAGGTGGAGAACACCGATAACAGCATGGGTCCCATCACCTGGTTCAACCGGGGTCGCACCGACCTGATCAAGTGCGTCAACGGCGCCACGACCACTACCACGACAGGCTCCCTTATCGGAGCTATCGGTTATGCAGTTGCCGACGAGCCGATCGGTGTTCCCGGCGTCAGCCAGAACGTGAAGGCTATCAGGTACAATGGCGTCTGGCCGAGTCGCGCTACAATACGCAACGGCAGTTATGATTATTACACTATGTCCAATCACATTGTCCCATCATATTCAGAAGTTGGCTACACAATAGCTTTTCTTGCAGAAAAATTTAGAACATACCTCACTAATCCTAACTATATTCCATTGAGTAAGGCCAATTATTGGGCATCAAAATACGAGATGAAATTTTATCGTACCGACATGCAATACCCTGTTTATTCTGGTGCCACCGTTCCAATGCTTCCTTGATATACAGAGTTAAATTAATAAGAGATTATATAATAAACGATGTCACCAAATAGTGTATTGACAAGACTAACAGCTTAAGATGGAGGAATTATTTAAATGATATCTGACTGGGTGAAGAAAATTGTTGTGGTTTCAGTTGCATCAGTAACATTGTTTGTAACATGTGGTTTGTCAATTGCCGATGCCTGGTGGGACGCCAAGTGGGAGATGCGGCGCAAGATCACCTTCGATACCACGGACAAGGGGGCGGCCATTGCCGACAACCTGACCGAAGTGCCGGTGCTGGTGCGGCTGCACAGCGGCAATTTCACCTTTGACGCCGCCAAGGAGGACGGCTCGGACGTCCGCTTCGTCAGCGGCGACGACAAGACCCCGCTCAAGTACCACCTGGAGAAATACGACCCGAAGCAGGGGATCGCCCTCTTCTGGGTGAAGGTGCCGCAGATCGCCGGCAAGGCGGCCCAGGACTTCGTCTGGTGCTACTACGGCAACAGCTCTGCCGCGGCAGGGGCCGACAGCGGCGGCACCTACGACACGGCCCAGGCTACCCTGTTCCATTTCAGCGAGACGGACGGCACCCCGCGCGATGCAACGGCCTACGGCAACCATGCCGCCGAATTCAACGGCAAGCTGGGCATCCCTGCGGCCATAGGCAACGGCGCCCAGTTTGCCGGCGCCGAGCGTCTGGTGGTCAAGCGGGCACCTTCGCTCAACCTGAGCAAGGGGTTCACCTTTTCCGCCTGGCTGAAACCGGGGCAGCAGACTGGTGAAGGGCGGCTGCTCTCGTGGGATGACGGCAAGGACGCCATCATTGTCGCCCTGGACCCGTCCGGGGCCTTTGCACGGGTCGGTGCG
>Ga0208371_1000261_pt1 | contig 14853 bp, 11 predicted proteins | sample SubbioCR12Aug_1A_FD_184827 | JGI IMG/M metagenome (GOLD analysis project Ga0208371, IMG submission 184827) | Serpentinite rock and fluid subsurface biosphere microbial communities from McLaughlin Reserve, California, USA - CR12Aug_1A (SPAdes) | ecosystem: Environmental > Terrestrial > Deep... | reverse complement strand
CCGGCAGGGGCGCATAACCCCCTGCGGCAGGCGGATGGCAGAGCTGCCGCTCCATCCCCGCCTGTCCCGGATGGTCCTGGCCGGGGCAGAGCGCGGGCAGGCCGGTCTTGCCTGCGATCTGGCCGCGCTGCTGGAGGAACGGGACATCTTTCGCCGCGACCGGCAGGAGTCGCTCGCTGTCAGCGGCTGCGATTATCTCGACAGGATCGAGGCGCTAGAGGGATGGCGCAGGCATGGCCCCGGCCGCAGCGATCCCCACCTCGATCCGCAGGCCTGTGCCGTTGTCCAGCGCACTGCCGAGCGGCTGCGACGCCTGATCGGCGCCCCGGCCCCCGGCCCGGAGCCTGACGGCGAGGAGGTCGGGCTGCTCCTTGCCCATGCCTTTCCGGACCGGATCGCACGGCAGCGCGAGCCGGGTTCGGATCGCTACCTGCTCGCCAACGGTACGGGTGGGCGGCTCGGTGCCAGGAGCGCCCTCCGTAACCGGCAATTCATCGTTGCCGTGGAAATCAACGCCGGAGACGGTGGCGACGGTCTCATCCATGGGGCATCGTCCCTTTCCCCGGAGCTGCTTCGTCGCGAATTCGCCGCAGAGATCCGCACCGAGCGGCGCGTCGGCTGGGATGCCGAACAGGGGAGGGTCTGGGTGCGGGAAGAGGAGCGGCTGGGGGAGCTGGTGCTGTCGTCCCGGCCCGTTACCCCGAGCGATGCGGAAAGCGCTTCACTGCTTCTCGGGGTGATCCGCGCGGATGAAGAACTGTCGCTACTCCCCTGGACCCCTGCCTGCCGCCAGTTGCAGGCGCGGACCGCCCTGCTGGCACGGGTCGCCCCGGAACGGGAGTGGCCCGACATCGGGAATGCCGCCTTGTCCACGAGGCTGGATGAGCTGCTTGGCGGCAGCCTGCGCGGTTGCCGGACGGCTGCGGAACTGCAGCGTATCGACCTGGCGGGACTGCTCAAGGGGCTGTCCAGCTGGGAGCAGCAGCGGCTTTTGGACGAGGGGGCGCCGACCCATCTCACCGTCCCCAGCGGCTCGCGGCTCCCCCTCGACTACGAGAGCGGGGTGCCGGTCCTCTGCGTCAAGCTGCAGGAGCTGTTCGGCTGTGCCGATACGCCGACAGTGGCCTGGGGGCGGGTGGCGGTGCTGCTGCACCTCTTGTCGCCGGCCCGGCGGCCTGTCCAGGTGACCAACGATCTCAGGAGTTTCTGGGATTCCACCTATCCCCAGGTGAAAAAGGAGCTGAAAGGGCGCTATCCCAAGCACCCCTGGCCCGACGATCCGTGGCGTGCGGTTCCGACGCGCAAGACCAGAAACCAGCAGGAAAAAACTCCCGGCAGGGCTTGACAGAGTCCCTGACTTTCATGTATTCCTCTGTCTCTGCGTTCTTCTAATGGTTAACGGAGATTGGTAAAGAGGATGGTTCCGTCCGGCTGCAGCAGCCTGCGGACGGGTGCGCTGGCCAGGGCCGGTTCGACGCGGTTGGAGGCGTGTGCCGGCATGAAGGACCGTGAGATATTGGTATCGTCCTGCCATGCCTCGAAATGGAGGTGGGGTCCGGTTGAACGGCCGGTTGAGCCGGAAAGGGCGATGACCGTGGCACAATCCACCTCAGCCCCTTCCGGGACCAGGTTCTCGGCATGATGGGCATAGATGGTCTTCATGCCGTCGTTGTGGTCGATGATGACGGTGTTGCCGTAGCCCGAGCGCTGTCCGCTGAAGACCACGGTGCCCGGCGCAACCGGTTTTACCGGCGTTCCGGTCGGGGCGGCGATGTCGATGCCGTTGTGGTGCCTGAGTTTCCCGTCAAAGGGGTCGAAGCGGAGGCCCGCTGTGGAGGTGATGACGCCCTGAAGCGGCAGGGTGCCGCTTCTCAGCCCCGAATCCGTTCCTTTCCGGTTGTCCGTGGCCGACTTGACCGTGCCTGCGACGGATCGCGGCCGGCTCTTCTTTCCGGCGGAGTGGCGGGTTGCCCTCTCGCGCATGACCAGGGTGTAGCCGCGACTGCTGGGGGAATCGGTGAAGGATACCACGCCGTCGTCATCCTCCAGCCGGAATATGTCGGCCTGGGCGGTATTGGCAGCGGTTACGCAGATGAGCAGCAGCATGGTGCCGAAGAAGCGGTTCATGGGCGCCTTCGAGGTGCGAAATGGTGTACCTTCTTGTATATACTTCGGCAGGGTTTTTGGCAAGTTGAGGAGTTGCTGTCGCCGACGTTTGGTTGCCCAAAAAAGAGGCGACCGGACGGGCGATTGCTGTAAAAATGGGCTGCTTTGCCGCCCAGTCTGCATCCACTGCCGGCAAAGCCTGTAAAATACTGAAAATACAGGGGCTGATTCTCCCCCATGAATTGGCAGCATATTTGCTTCTTTGGGTGGAGCAGACGCCGCGTGCTTTTGACGTAGGCACCCTTGTGCAGTACAATTAACGAACAATCCATGACTTATCAATCACAAGGGGGTGAGTGGCCTTGAAAAAAGTGGAAGCGATAATAAAGCCGTTCAAGCTTGATGAAGTGAAGGATGCGCTCAACGAGATCGGCATCCAGGGGATCACTGTCAGCGAGATCAAGGGATTCGGCCGTCAGAAGGGTCATACCGAACTCTATCGCGGTGCCGAATATGTGGTGGATTTTATCCCCAAGATCAAGATGGAGATCATCGTCGGCGACGATATCGTGGCCAAGGTCGTGGAAACCATCGAGCAGGCCGCCAAGACCGGCCGGATCGGTGACGGCAAGATCTTTGTCACCTCTGTCGAGGAAGTAGTCCGGATCAGGACGGGAGAGCGGGGAGAAGACGCCCTGTAACGCTGCCGCCTTGGCGGTTTGCCCTGGTTCTTCGGGGCCGGCCGCCCCTGCCGCGTCGGAATACCAGAGAGACAGATCATTCAATAGTGCTTGAAACCCGTCGAAACGGGCGGGTTGACAAAGCGTACGTGCGTTCATGCGCATTAAACCGAAAGGAGAGTCTTGATGACACCACAAGAGGTAGTAGCATTTGCCAAAGAAAATGGCGCAATGATGGTAGATTTCAAATTCATGGACTTCGTGGGGATCTGGCAGCACTTTTCCGTGCCGATGTCAGAGTTCGGCGAGGACACCTTTGAAGAAGGGCAGGGTTTTGACGGTTCCTCCATCCGTGGCTGGCAGCCGATCCATGCTTCGGACATGATCATCCTTCCCGACCCGACCACCGCAAAGATGGACCCCTTTACCGCGGTGCCGACCCTGTCGCTGATCTGCAACATCTTCGACCCGATCACCAAGGAAGACTACAGCCGCGACCCGCGTAACATCGCCCGCAAGGCCGAAGCATACCTCAAGTCCACTGGCATTGGCGACACCGCCTACTTCGGACCCGAAGCCGAATTCTTCATCTTCGACGACGTCCGCTACGACTCCAGCGCCAACCAGTCGTTCTACGCAGTCGACTCCGTCGAAGGGACCTGGAACACCGGCCGTGAAGAGTTCCCCAACCTCGGCTACAAGCCGCGCCACAAGGAAGGGTACTTCCCGGTTTCCCCCACCGACTCCCAGAACGACCTGCGTAACGAGATGGTCATCGAGCTGCAGAAGGTCGGCATCCGCGTCGAGTGCCAGCACCACGAGGTTGCCACCGGCGGCCAGGCCGAGATCGACATGCGCTTCAACTCGCTGGTTGCCATGGCCGATGACCTCCAGTGGTTCAAGTACGTCATAAAGAACGTTGCCTGCCGCAACGGCAAGACCGCTACCTTCATGCCGAAACCGCTCTACGGCGACAACGGCTCGGGCATGCACTGCCACCAGTCGATCTGGAAGGCCGGCACCAACCTGTTCGCCGGCGACAAGTACGGCGGGCTTTCCCAGATGGCCCTCTGGTACATCGGCGGGATCATCAAGCACGCCAAGTCCCTCTGCGCCTTCACCAACCCGACCACCAACTCTTACAAACGTCTGGTGCCCGGTTTCGAAGCCCCGGTGAACATGGCTTACTCCAGCCGTAACCGTTCCGCTTCCATCCGTATCCCGATGTTCTCCACCAACCCGAAGGCGAAGCGGATCGAATACCGTACTCCGGACCCGTCAGCAAACGGCTACCTGGCCTTTGCCGCCATGCTGATGGCAGGCCTCGACGGCGTCGAGAACAAGATCGATCCGGGCCAGCCGCTGGACAAGGACATCTACGGTCTCTCCCCGGAAGAGCTGAAAGACATCCCGTCGGCTCCGGGCACGCTTGAGGAAGCCCTCAACTGCCTCAAGGACGACCACGAGTTCCTCCTCAAGGGGGACGTCTTCACCCCCGACGTCATCGAGAAGTGGATCGAGTACAAGATGGAAGCAGAGGTCAACCCGGTCCGCATGCGTCCGGTACCCCTCGAATTCGCCCTCTACTACGACATCTAGGCAGAGGTTTCATACGATCGGTACGAAAAAGGCGGGGGAGCGATCTCCCGCCTTTTTCCGTCTGCACGGCGCTTTCCGGCAACGGGCAGTTTTCAGCCGGTGTGGGGTGTCCGCGGTAAGACCGCTGTCGAAAGCGAACGGTTGAGCGGTCAGTTCCGGCGCGGCCCGACATTGACTTTGGCCGCCCAATCTGCTAAAAATAGCAGTCTTGTCAATTCTTTTACCAGGAGGCGGAATGGATCAGTTTTTCCTCAAAGTCTCCATCATGCTGGTGCCGGCACTGATGGCCATCACCTGTCACGAGGTGTCTCACGGGTATGTGGCCTACCGTTTCGGCGACGACACGGCAAAGTCTCTGGGCCGCCTCACCCTGAATCCCCTGAAGCACCTGGATATCATCGGCACCCTGATGATCTTCATCGTCGGCATCGGGTGGGCTAAGCCGGTGCCGGTGAACTTCGGCAATCTCCGCCACCCCAAGCGCCAGATGATCTGGGTCGCTGCTGCCGGCCCCATCACGAATTTCAGTCTGGCAGCCGTTTCGGCACTGCTCATGCGGGGGATGCAGGCCCTGGGCGACCTGATCGGCGATGCCTCGCTGATGCAGTTCATCGTCGACCCGATGGTGCTGATGCTGGCCTTTTCCGTCTACATCAACCTGCTTCTGGCGATCTTCAACCTCATCCCCGTGCCGCCGCTGGACGGTGGCCGGGTTGCAGTGGGGCTCCTTCCCGAGCGGCAGGCCATCGCCTACTCGCGGATCGAGCCGTACGGCATGATCATCATCATTGTCCTGGTCTTTTTCACCAATCTGTTCAGCTATATCATTTCACCGGCTCTGAACCTGGGGATTCGGCTTCTGGCAGGCTCCCAGAGCAATCTTGTCTTCAGCGTCACCAATCTGATGTTCAAGTAAACCGGCAGGGGAGAGGAATCATGAGCAACAAACGCGTTGTCAGCGGCATGCGCCCGACGGGCAAGCTGCACCTGGGTCATTTTCACGGCGTACTGGATAACTGGCTGAAGCTCCAGAAGGAATACGAGTGCTTCTTCTTTGCCGCTGACTGGCATTCCCTGACCACCGAATACGCCGATACCTCGGGCATCCGCGAGAGTACCCGCGAGATGGTTCTCGACTGGCTCGCCTTCGGGCTCGACCCGCAGAAGTGCACCATCTTCGAGCAGAGCCTGGTGCCGCACCACTCGGAACTGAACCTGATCCTCGGCATGATCACGCCGGTATCGTGGCTGGAGCGCAACCCGACCTACAAGGAGATGCAGGACAACCTGGAGCACAAGGACCTCTCCACCTTCGGTTTCCTCGGCTATCCGGTGCTGATGGCCGCCGACATCATCATCTACAAGGCGACCAGGGTGCCGGTGGGGCATGACCAGCTCCCCCACCTGGAGATCACCCGCGAGATCGCCCGGCGCTTCAACCATCTCTACGGCCAGGTCTTCCCCGAGCCCGAGGCCCTGCTCACCGAGACCCCCAAGCTGACCGGGCTGGACGGCCGGAAGATGAGCAAGTCCTACGGCAACTCCATCTACCTCTCCGATACTGCCGAGGATACCCGCAAGAAGATCATGACCATGATCACCGATACCCAGCGGGTCCGCCGTGCCGATCCCGGCGAACCGGACCGCTGCATCGCCTTCAACCTCCACCGGCTCTACGTGTCGCAGGAGAAGCTCGACATGATCGTGCCCGCCTGCCGCGGTGCCGAGATCGGTTGCGTGGAGTGCAAGAAGATCCTGGCCGAGTCCGTGGTGGAGGGGCTTGCCCCGTTCCGCGCCAGGCGCGAGGAGCTGGCCGCCCGGCCGGAGCTGGTGAGCGATGTCCTGTCCGACGGCAGCAAACGTGCCCAGGAGGAGTCGGGAACGACGCTGGCGGAGGTCAGGGCTGCCCTGAAGTTCTGATAACGGTCATGTCCGATTCAGCCCCATCCCAGCCCCTTTTTGACAGCCAGCAGTTCTCCGCCTATTCGGTCAAGGTGGAGTCCTTCGAGGGGCCGCTCGACCTTCTCCTGCACCTGATCAAGAAGAACGAGCTGGATATCTACGATATCCCCATCGCCATCGTCACCCGCCAGTACCTGGAATACCTGGAGGTGATGAAGGAGCTCAACCTGGAGATCGCCGGCGAGTTCCTGGTGATGGCCTCGACCCTGCTGCAGATCAAGTCCAAGCTGCTCTTGCCCCTCCCCGATGAAGAGGATGTCGGCGAGGACGAGGAGCTGGACCCCCGGGCGGAACTGGTCCGGCGGCTGCTCGAATACCAGAAGTACAAGGAAGCGGCCGCCGGCCTGGCCAGCCGCGAGCTGCTCGGCCGCGACGTCTTTACCCGCACCATTCCCTTTGTCGACGAGGCCTTGCTCCCGCCCGGCGAAGAGCCGCTGGAGATCGAGCTGTACGAGCTGGTGGACGCCTTTCGCCGCGTGCTTGCCCGCATTCCGGTGGAGCGTTTTCATGAGGTCGTCAGTGAATCGATCAGCGTTGCCGACCGGATCGGCCGCATCCTCGATCTGGTCCAGTCGCGGCAGTCGGTGCAGTTCGACGACCTCTTCGACGACGAGGAGATAACGCGCGAACTGGCGATAGCGACCTTCCTGGCACTCCTCGAACTCTGCAAGCTGAAAACGATCAAGGTCTCCCAGTTGACCCCGTTCGGCGTGATCTGGCTCGTGCCGGGGGCGCTGGAACCTGCGGACGATCCCGCCGGAGTGGACGACGATGACAGCGAAAAGCCTTAAATCACTGCTGGAGTCCCTCTTTTTCGTTGCCGAAGGCCCGCTCTCCCTGGACCGTCTGGCAGCGGTCCTGGAGGAGTTCGACCGGGCCGAGATCGCCCAAGCGCTCGACGAGCTGGCATCGGAGTGTATCGCCCAGGAGCGGGGGATCATCCTGGCCGAGGTTGCCGGCGGCTACCAGCTGCGCACCCCTTCCGGGCACACCGAGTATCTCAAGCGGCTGCAACGGAGCAGGGGGGCGAAATTCAGCCAGTCCGCCCTTGAGACCCTGGCGATCATCGCCTATCGGCAGCCGGTGACCCGCGCCGAAGTGGAATACCTGCGGGGCGTCGACTGCGGCGGTGTGCTGAAGACGCTCCTGGAGAGGAAGCTGATCAGGATTCTCGGCAAGAAGGACGTGCCGGGCAAGCCGCTGGTCTACGGCACGACCAGGGAGTTTCTCGAAGTCTTCAGCCTCAAGAACCTGACCGCACTCCCCACCCTCAAGGAGATCCAGGACCTGGCAGAGCCGCCGGTCTTCGAAGAACAGGCAGAACTGCCGCTGGAAGGCGATCCGTCCCCTCCCGAATTCCCCGGCGGCGAATGACCCCTCGTTGCATTCCCTCCACAATCGGGTAAGCTGACAGAGAGGGCGTCCGCCGCGACACCCTTTCTCCAAGCAGCACCAGACCTGTTCCGGTACGGGAGGATGCCATGATCCGCCAGCCAGCCGTAGCCAATCAGTTTTACACCGGCGATACGCAGCGACTTCGCGCCGAACTCGATACCCTGATCGTCCGGTCGGCAGAACCGGAGCAGGTCATCGGCGTCATCTCTCCCCATGCCGGCTACATCTATTCCGGCGCCGTCGCCGGCGCGCTGTTCGGCGCCATCGCCATTCCCCGGACCGTCCTCATCCTCGGCCCCAATCACCACGGTCTCGGGGCACGCGTCTCCCTCTATCCCGCAGGGGCCTGGCATACCCCGCTCGGCAACGTACCGATCGACGAGACTCTCGCTGCCCTGGTGCGTCGCCACGCCCCCATGGCGGAGGAAGAGACGTCGGCCCACCAGCGCGAGCATTCCCTGGAGGTCCAGGTGCCGTTTCTCCAGCATCTGCAGCCAGAGCTCGCCATTGTCCCGATCTGTCTCGGCTTCGGCGATTATGCCACCTGCCGGCAGTTGGGGGAGGGTATTGCCGCGGCGATCCGGGAATATGGCGCGCCGGTTCTCATGGTTGCCAGTTCCGACATGACCCACTATGAGTCCGCGACCGTCGCCAGGGAGAAGGACGACATGGCGCTGGAACGCGCCCTGGCGCTCGATGCCGAAGGTCTGCTCGCCGTCTGCCGGTCCAGGCGGATCACCATGTGCGGCGTGGTCCCTTCCACGGTCATGCTGGTGGCCGCCAAGGCCCTGGGTGCCTCGGAAGCCCGGCTGGTGCGGTATGCCAACAGCGGCGATACGAACGGAGATTACGAGCAGGTGGTGGGATACGCAGCGGTCGCCGTATGGTAGTTTCCCTCCGGCAAGGGTTCTTTTCCGCCCTGGCGGCGTCAATCCGGGTTTACGAATAGGGACGCAATGGATCACGCAGGCAGCGACTACGAGAACAGGTACCAGTCCCTCTTCGAGGAGATGCCGGTCGGCGTTTTCTACCAGGACGCAGATGGCACGCTGATCGACGTCAATACGGCAGCACTGGAGATGTTCGGCCTGGGCCGGGATCAGATCCTCGGCAGGACCTCCTACCATCCCGAGTGGCGGGTCATCGACGAGGATGGTTCCGATCTCCCTCCGGAACGGCATCCGTCCATGGTTGCGCTCCGGACCGGGAAACCGGTCGCCAATGCGGTTGCCGGCGTCTATTCCCCCGAGCGGGGGGATTTCATCTGGTTGCGGATCAACGCGATCCCCCAGTTCAGGCCGGGAGAGACTGCTCCCTACCGGATTTTCGTCACCCTGGTCGACATCACCGGGCAGAAGCGGGCGGAAAAGGCGCTGCGCGACAGCGAATTGCTGCTCAGAGAGGCGCAGAGGGTGGGGCACCTCGGCACCTACGACTATGACATCCCCATTGACCGGTGGATCTGTTCGCCGGAACTGGATCGGATCTTCGGAATCGACGAATCCTTTCCGCGGACCTTCAATTCCTGGCTTACCCTGGTGCATCCCGACCACCGCGCCAGGATGGACCAGTATTTTTCCTCGCTGCACCATATCCGGACATGGTTCGACATGGAGTACCCGATAGTGCGTCCCGTGGATGGCGCCGAGCGCTGGTTGTACGGCACCGGCGAATTCACCAGGGACGACGCGGGCAGCCCGATCCGGATGATCGGCACGATCCAGGATATCACCGAGCGGAAATCCCGCGAGATCGGCTCGCTGCGGATGCTGCAGTCGCTGATCGACCTGGCCCGCAACAAGGCGCTCTATGCCGTCCAGCTCCCCGTTGCGCTGGCAACCATAACCGAGGCCGCTGCAGAGGCGCTCGGGACCTGGCGGGTCAGCGTCTGGTTCTACAGCGACGACCACCAGGGTATCGTCTGCAGCGACATGTTCGACCTGGAGCAGCGGCGCCATTCCCAGGGGGATATCCTGAAGATCTCCGACTTCCCCGCCTATTTTGCCGCAGCTGCCACCGGCGAGGTCATCGCTGCCAACGACGCCCACAACGACCCGCGCACCTCGGAATTCACCGAACGGTTCCTCTTTCCCAACGGCATCACCTCCCTCTTGAATGTGCCGATCCTTGCCGAGGGGCAGGTGTTGGGCGTTGTCTGCCATGAACATGCCGGGCCCTCCCGGAACTGGACCCTTGAGGAGCAGAGTTTCGCCATGGCCGTAGGCGGTTTCGTCTCCATGCTGGTCGAGATGAACCAGCGCAGGAACGCCGAGGCGGAGTTCCGCAGGCTCAACGAACAGCTGGAACGGCGCGTTGCCGATCGCACCGCCCAGCTCGAAGCGTCAAATCGCGAGCTGGAATCGTTCTGTTACTCCGTATCCCATGATCTGCGCGCCCCGTTGCGCCATATCGGCGGGTTCAGCGCAATGCTGCTTGAGGACCACGAGCCTCAGCTCGACCCGCACGGCATCCACTGCCTGCAGCGGATTGCCGCCGGGGTCGAAAAGATGCAGGGGCTGATCGACGACCTGCTCGCCCTGTCGAGGGTGAACCGGGCCGAACTGCACCGCCAGCAGCTCAATCTCTCCTCGCTGGTGCGGGAGACGGCAAGCGAGCTGAAAAACGCCTATGCGGGGCGCGATGTGGAGATCGTCATTGCCGACGGCATCGAGACCCAGGGAGACCCCGGCCTCATGCGGGTTGCCCTGGAGAACCTTCTGCACAATGCCTTCAAATACACCGGCAAGCGTGATCATGCGGTCATCGAGTTCGGCTTGTTCGAGAGGGTCGGCGAGCGGATTTTCTTTATCAGGGACAATGGCGCGGGCTTCGACATGGCCGGCTACGAGAACCTGTTCGGCGTCTTTCGCCGTCTGCACCGCGAGACCGAGTTTCCCGGCACCGGCGTCGGCCTGGCAACGGTCCAGCGGATCATCCGCCGACACGGCGGCAGGATCTGGGCTGAAGGGGTGCCGGATGCCGGAGCGACGTTCTATTTCACGCTGCACTAACTTCAAGCCACAGGAGGAATCTGCGCGGCTCTTCGCCACTGCAGACATCGATGGAAGTCATAACCACGCACATCAATGCCGATTTCGATTGCCTGGGCGCCATGGTGGCGGCTCACAAGCTCTATCCCGACGCCCACATGGTCTTTGCCGGGTCCCAGGAAAAGAGCATGCGCGACTTCTTTCTCAAGTCGTCCAGCTATGTCCTCAATTTCACCCGGATCAAGGATGTCGACTTCGACCGCATCGACCGGTTGATCCTGGTCGACTGCCAGCACACCTCGCGGATCGGCCGTTTTGCCGAGGTGGTCCGCCGGCCGGGCATCTCGGTGCATATCTACGATCACCACCCGGAATCTGCCGGCGACATCGGGCGTGACGGCGGCGTGATCCGCGAGTGCGGCTCCTCCACGACGATCATCGCCCGCATCCTGGAGAAACGGGGGATCGGGGTCACCCCCATCGAGGCGACCCTGATGATGCTCGGCATCTACGAGGACACCGGCAGCCTCACCTTCGTCTCCACCACCGAGGACGATTACCTGGCCGCTGCCTGGCTCCTGAAGCAGGGGGCCAACCTGAACACGGTGGCGGACTTCATGACCCAGGAGCTGACCGCCGAGCAGGTCTCGCTCCTGAACGACCTGCTCAAGTCGCTGCAGACCATTACCCTGAACGGCATCACCGTTTCCATTGCCCGGGCCTCCCTCGATTACTATGTGGGGGATATTGCCGTGCTGGCCCACATGATGCGGGACATGGAGAACCTGGAGGCGCTGTTCCTGGTGGTCGAGATGGGGAGCAGGGTGCACATCGTGGCGCGCAGCCGCATCCCCGAGGTGAACGTGGGGGAGATCCTGCGCGAAATGGGGGGAGGCGGTCATGCCACGGCAGCCTCGTCGACCATCCGCGAATTGACCCTGATCCAGGTGATGACACGCCTGGAGGAGGTGCTGCGGCTGAAGGTGAACCCGCGCCGGGTCGCCAGGGACATCATGTCCATGCCGGTAAAGACGGTGACGGCGCAGACGAGCCTTGTCGAGGCACGGGATCTCCTGACGCGCTACAACGTCAATGCCATGCCGGTTCTGGCCGGGACCGGCATGGCCGGCATCATCTCCCGGCGGATCGTGGAAAAGGCGCTCTACCACAACCTGGGGCATCTCCCGGTCAGCGAGTACATGCACACCGAATACCTCTCGGCCACCCCCGACACCCCGGTCCAGGTGATCCAGGAGTACTTTGTCAGGCATAACCGCCGTTTTGCCCCGGTATTCGACGGGGAGGAGCTGGTCGGGGTCGTGACCCGAACCGACCTGCTCCGCTCCATGTATGCCGGCGAGGCGCTCTACGACCTGGCTCGCGAGGCGCTGCCGATGCGGAGCAAGGAGGTTGCCCGTCTCATGCAGGGAAAACTCTCCCGTCGCGTGCTGCAGCTCCTGAAGGAGGCGGGAGAGACCGGCACCGCGCTCGAACTGCCGGTCTATGCGGTGGGCGGTTTCGTGCGCGACCTGTTGCTCGGGATCGAAAACCTGGACATCGACATCACCGTGGAAGGGGACGGCATCCTCTTTGCCGAGACCTTTGCCCGCAGCCATGGCTGCCGCTGCAAATGCCATCACAAGTTCGGCACGGCAGTGATCATCTTCCCGGACGGCTTCAAGATCGATGTGGCGAGCACCCGCCTGGAGTTCTACGAGACCCCGGCCGCGCTCCCCATCGTGGAGCGCTCGTCCCTCAAGATGGACCTCTACCGGCGCGACTTCACCATCAATACCCTGGCCATCCAGCTGAACAGCGGGGATTTCGGCCTCCTGATCGACCACTTCGGCGGCCAGCGCGACATCAACGAACAGAGCATCAGGGTCCTGCACAACCTCTCCTTTGTCGAGGACCCGACCAGGGTCTTTCGCGCCATCCGTTTCGAGCAGCGCCTCGGCTTCCATATCGCCACCCATACGGAAAACCTGATCAAGAACGCGGTCCGGATGAATTTCCTGGAAAAGCTGGGGGGGAAGCGTCTGCTCACCGAGCTGGTGATCATCCTCAGGGAGCGCGACCCGCTTGCTGCCGTGGGGCGGATGGCCGAGCTGGAACTGCTCCGGTTCATCCATCCCGAGCTGAAGCTGACCGCTGAAACGCGCCGGGTGCTGGATGAGTCGCGCCAGATCATCTCATGGTTCGAGCTGCTCTTTCTCGACCGCCGGTACGAAAAGTGGGTGGTCTATTTTCTGGGGCTCTGCGAGACCCTGGAGGACGAGGCATTCGTGGCGGTCTGCATCAGGCTTGCGGTGAGCGAGCACTACCGGGAAAAACTGGCCGAGATGCGGCGCAGGGGCAGGCAGATCATGGAGGCATCGACTCGCCGCAGCCTGCGTCGGGACAGCCTGACAAAGAGCGATGTCTACAAGATGTTCAGCGATCTTTCCGTCGAGGTCCTGCTCTACCTGATGGCGCGCTCCCGGGAAGAGGAGATGAAAAAATACCTCTCCCTCTATTTCACCCAGCTGCAGAATGTCCATTGCCTCATCACCGGCACCGACATCATGGCAATGGGGGTCCCCGAGGGGCCGCTGGTGGGGAGGATTCTCGGCATGCTGCTGGATGCACGCCTCAACGGCGAGGTGATGAGCCGGGATGACGAGCTGCGTTTCGTCATCGCCGCCCGCGATCGGCTGTTGCATGAGCGCAACAGTTCCGGCGATTTGGCCGAGTCGTGACAATTACCCGAATTATAATGAGAAATCAGCCCAGTACAATCCGTGGTGAAGTGAAATCACCACAAAGGAATTGACTGTTCGTCGGATTGGGTTATAGTAGGAAACGGTAATCTGCTGGATATCTGGTGTTTTCGGTTTTTTGCCCCTGCCGGTTGCCATGGCCTGATAGTTGCTAATGAAATTGATACTGCATCAATTCTTACAGTCACGAGAGGGGATGGTATGAAGAAGATGAAAAGAGTTCTGGCACTGACCCTGGCAGTATCCCTTTTGACCTTGTGGAATCTCCCCTGTTACGCATCCGACAACGGCTTTAAAGATACCTTTGAAAATGCCTTCTACGGCGGTCTCGCCGGTACCCTGGTGGGTGCTGCCATGCTGGCGTTCACCAACAAGCCGGGCGACCACCTGGATTACCTGGTGTACGGTGCTGCCGGCGGTGTCCTGCTCGGAGCAACCTTCGGCATCGTCAAGTCGACCAAGGCCCTGGCAGAATACGAGAACGGCAAGGTGAAATTCGCCATCCCGACCGTGATCCCCGAACTGCGCGAGAACGCCGCGACCGGCCAGGCAGCGTTGGCGTTCAACGCCCAGCTGGTGCGGGGCAGCTTCTAGACATTTGTACAGATACCTGTCGAAAGGCGGTCTTCGGACCGCCTTTTTTTGTTCCTCCCTCCCCGGAACCGGGCCGGGAGGCTTTCCTGTTGACACCCCCCCGCGGGAGCGGGTAAAAGTGATCTACCTCAATCCGTGACGGATGCCGGGTCGCCGAAGCGACTGTGCCCGGGAGCCAGCCGCTGTAAGCGAAATGGAGCGTCAACCGGCCTGCCTGTTTGAGGCCACATTCCCCAGGAGGTTTTTGGATGAGTACCGAAGGTCAGAAAATCATTTACACCATGATGCGGGTTTCCAAGTTCTACGACAAGAAGCCGGTCATCAAGGATATCTCGCTCTCCTATTTCTACGGCGCCAAGATCGGCGTCCTCGGCCTGAACGGCTCGGGCAAGTCCTCGCTCCTGCGGATCATGGCCGGGGTGGATAAGGAATTCAACGGCCAGGCGGTCCTCTCCCCCGGCTACACGGTCGGTTACCTGGAGCAGGAGCCGAAGCTGGACGAGGCCAAGACCGTGCGCCAGGTCGTGGAGGAGGGGGTACAGGCGACGGTGGATCTGCTGGCCGAGTTCAACGCCATCACCGACAAGTTCTCCGAGCCGGACGCCGATTTCGAGAAGCTGTGCGATCGGCAGGCGCAGCTGCAGGAGAAGCTGGACCACCTGGAAGCCTGGGACCTGGATTCGCGGCTGGAGATGGCCATGGATGCGCTCCGCTGCCCGGACGGCGATACTGCGGTCAAGGTGCTCTCCGGCGGCGAGAAGCGGCGGG
>Ga0208371_1000260_pt1 | contig 14874 bp, 9 predicted proteins | sample SubbioCR12Aug_1A_FD_184827 | JGI IMG/M metagenome (GOLD analysis project Ga0208371, IMG submission 184827) | Serpentinite rock and fluid subsurface biosphere microbial communities from McLaughlin Reserve, California, USA - CR12Aug_1A (SPAdes) | ecosystem: Environmental > Terrestrial > Deep... | reverse complement strand
TGAAAACTGTGAATCTCCCCATCCGGTGCCGGTTGCGCCTCCAGCACGATGTAGCGACCGGGGTTGTAATCGATCTGATTGAGCGATTCGTTGATGCGAGCAATCCGCTCCCTGATCGTTTCCCGTTCCCGGGCCAGTTGTGATTGGAAGTTGGCCACCTCACGAATGGTGTTTTCGTTCAAAAGCTCCTTGAAACGTGCCTCGAAACGGGGGAGATCATCGGCCTGAAGACTATGGAGCATGTTCCGGTATTCGAAACCGGCTTCAACGCTGGCATCCACCTCTCTCGTCTCCAGCTTGAACTCCTCTTTGTACGCTGCCATCGCCTGAATGATCTTGTCACGCAGACGTTTGATTCTCGAATCCTCGGTATCAATCCCGGCTTGCAGCCAGTCACGCATGTCGCGCTCGCGATTGTCGCACGATTCGACCGTGAGATGATGTTCGCCTAGCGCCTCGACACGCATGGCATCAAGACGGTCGAAACGGGTGGCACGGCCAGCCTGTTCAGGAGCTTCACATACTGACCGGGTCTGGTTGCGCAGCTCCTCTGCCGCCTCGCGCTTGGCCTGAGTCGCGCCTCGTTCTCCCGATTTCTTTTCGAGTTCCTGCTCTGCCTCGCCCAGATCCCCCTGTAAGGTCTTCAGGCGTATCGTCAGGTTTTGGAGAAGGTCGGACGCCGATTCGAGCTTTTTCAGCTCATACTCCAGCGTCGCAATTTCTACGGCCAGCGACTGCCAGTCGAGCTCGCCGAAATCCGTGTATTCGTCGAGTCTCGACAATGCCGCCAAGCGCCCCTTGAGCGCGATCTGTTCTTCCTGAACCGTGCCGATGAGGCCGCCCAACTCAGCCAATTGTCCTTCCAACTTCCTGGCATTGGCTTCAACTGCAGCAATTTTTTCCGTGTTGGTCCACCCAAGCACGTAGCGCTTACGGTCGTCGATTCGAAAACGGTCGTCCTTCTCGTGACGTTCGCCAGCCGCTTTAATCTGTCCCGCTCGGGTAATGGCTCGGGGCTCGCGCCGGAATTGTTCCTGGGTTGTGCAACAGGCCACGTTGAAGCGGTGAGCTAGTTCCCGTTCCAACCAGTCATAGAAGGGGGTACCGTTTTTAATGGCCAGCTTGCGTGCCAGTGAATCCCGGTGCAACTCTGGAAGTTCACTTCGAGAACCCGGACGTACCCGAAAATAGACCAGTCTTTCTTTCAGGTGAGTTCTGTCCACCCAATCCGCAACTGCCTCGTAATGCCTGTCCGGTACGAGCAAAGACAATCCGAAGTTGTGTAGCAGACGCTCGGTAGCCCCTTCCCAGTCGCGTTCCTCGTCACGAACTTGCAGAAGTTCGCCGGCAAAGAGCATGTCATCTTCGGTTAGTTTCAACGCTTGACACAATGCAGCGCGCATGGCCACCTGTTCCGACGGGATGTTGCTGCGCCTGGTCTTCAGGCTGGCGATCTCGGTCATGAGTGCATCATGCTGCTGTTTTCCCTGGTGAAAGCTCACGCCGTGCTCGGTCAGACGATTCTGCAGTTCTGCCTCTTTTGTTCGCTCAGCTTCGGCCTGGGTCTTGAAGCGGCACTGCTGCTCGAGAAAACCGGTTTCATCCTCGACCGGAGCCTCGCCGACGGCACGCACCAGTTCGGCAAACCGCCGTGCCTTCTGTTCGCGTTTTTGGCGTTCCTGTTCCTTTTTACGAATTTCGCCGGCCAGCCGCTCCAGACGATCTCCGCCGTTATCGGCAATGTTTTGTTTAAGTTCGCCCTCATTGATCCGCAGGCCGTCGCAACGCTCTTTCAAACGCTTGACCTGCATGTCCTGGCGCGTCCAATCGTCGGCAAGTAAGGAAATGCGCTTATCAAGCAACCCGAGCTTCAGCCCCGCGAAGTAAACCTTAAGCGCCTCACGGCAGGCACGCAAGTCCTCCCCCTTGGCAACCATTGTCTCATGCCGCTCGCAGTCAGCGACCAGCGGCAAAAGGAGTTCCACCTGCCGCTTGGCCTTCAGCACCGCTTCATGGGCGCGGCTCAGGTCGTCGAAGTGATTGATCAGGGCCGCGATACGCGGGGCAACCTCAAACGGTTCGAGCATGTGGCTGCGGACGAAGTCGGTCAGATTACCTACCGACTTCATGGATACCGTTTGATGGAACAGCTCCAGAGCCTGTTCGTTCTCGATGCCGAAACGACGCCGGAACCAGGAGCCGTAAGGGGGGAACGTGTCATGAACCTCAACGCCGAGTCCACGCAGCTTCTTCCGCAGATGGGTGATGTCGGAGCCGAACTGGGCGAAGTCGGTGGCGATCGACATGGCGCGGTCCGCACAGACAAAGAGACGGGCGGGCTGCGCCGCTGAGTCCTTCATCCAGAAGACCTGCGCCAACGTCACGGTCTGGCTGTAGCCGGCGTTATGGAAAACCCCCAGGATTACCGAGTAGCTGTTATGGTTGCGCAGCGCCACCGGCTTGGCGGTTCCGCTCATCTCGTTGCGCTCCGACTTGAAGTGGCCGAGCACGTAGGAGCGCAGACTTCGCTCCCTACTGTCGGCGCCGGCAGCCTTGTTGTAGGCGACGCGGTGCGCCGGTACCAATAGCGTCGTTACCGCGTCCACCAGGGTCGATTTGCCGGAGCCGATGTCGCCAGTGAGCAGGGAATTCATGCCATCCGGATGCAGCGCCCAGACACGGCCATCAAAGGTGCCCCAGTTGTACACCTCCAGGCAGTGCAACCGAAAACCGGCCAGGGTATCGTCGGCGACAAAATCGAGTTGTACCTCCTGCGGGTTACTCATCGGCAGTCTCTCCTGTTTTCCCTGCCAGTTGCCCCTGATATGCCGCCAGTCGCGCATCGAAATCCGCCAGCCACTGGGCGTCGACGAACGATTTGAGAATGCGGCGAACCTCGTACACCGTCTGCCCGCCAGTGTTCGCAGCTGTCGGCTTCAGTTTGCGCAGGAATCCCAACTCCACGATCTTGTTGAGATGGGTCTCGATCTGGTCGATCAACCTGGCTTCATTGCTGTTTTCGGGGAGAAACACCCGGATCAGTTCGACGATCTCGCCCCGAGAGAGGACGAGGCGCGTTTCACTGCCACTCGCATCGAATTCGGCCAGCTTCTTGCGCAGGAGTGCCAGCAAGAGGCTCACCGGAAATGACAGTGAACGTCTCGTCACCAGGCGCGGAATCTTCGGAGCATCATCCTCCTCCGCATCCATGCGCGACCGCAGGAAGGCATACCCCTCTGCCTCGTCAAGCACCAGTTCCAGTCCGAGCACGGCAACGTAGTCGCGTAACCGGGCCTGCAGGTGGAGAAGCCCATGCCACAACCCCCCATCTGCTTCCCGGTAGATCACCCCTTTCAGCAAGGTGACCACGAGAACCGACAGGTCGTTTGCCGGCGCAGGAGTATCTAACAGTTCAGCCATCATCACCTCACAAAGATCACTCTTGGCAGACGCGCCTGCCTGGCATGTTCCTTTCCGTCGGCACCAACACCTTGCCATATGATAAGGTCGGTTGCCCCTTCATCCACCACGGCCTTGAAATCGTCACAAGAAAGCTGCAGGTATGCCACCAGTTCAGACAGGCCGTTTTGCAGAGGCTGCGTGGCGCACAGCTCACCCAGGGTAATCTGCGAGCGATCCTGCAAGGCATGGCGTACGTGATGAACCAGCCGCGCCTTGTCGATCACTACCTGCGAGTAGAGCACCGCCGCATCCAGATCGATCTCGCCCGACTCCAGCGCCGTGTCGGCGATCACCGGCTTGATCGTTGGAGTGTAGAGCGGCCTCTCCATCGGCAGTTCGATATCGGCGGCAGTTTCCGCAATGGCCGTAAAGTCACCGGCAGGGGGCAACTCCCGTAGTGCCAGCGCCTTGGCTTCGATGCCGTGCAGGATATCCATGATGCGGCGGTTCTCCAACCAGGCCTGGTCATCCAGGAAACGTCGCAACTGCTGGGAGAGTTGCGCAACCGTTCGCTGCGTATGCTCCCCGGCCTCCAGCCAGTCGTAATGCAGGCGCCGGGTGCGGACGTCCGGTTTGAGTTCTGCCACCGGAGGCAGGGACAGGACACGCTCAAGCAGTTGCGACAATTCTTCCTGACGTCGGCTTGACATCAGAAAATCCCAAAAAGCGCGAAAACTTCGGCCCTGATCCGAATCGGCAATCAGGTCGCGCTCGCCCATGATCTCTTCCAGGAGTGCACCTTTCCCACCCTCCCAGAGTGCAATACGCTCCCGCACACGCCGATCCAGCCCGCGAAAATTCTGCTCCACTTCGCGAAAATCAGACAGAAGTTCTCGGGCAAGCTGGATGAACTGCTGAAAACGGTCTTTCAGGGCAGTGTCATCCAACAATTCGATGTCGCCAGTCAGCACGCGGGCAATTTCGAGGTCGATCTCTTCACGGCGCTTGTGGAGTTCGGCAATACGGACCTGCGGGTCGGTCTCGCTGCCCTCGCTCATCTGCTTGAGCAGCTCGAACAAGGTGAGTAGACGCGACTCGGTCCCCACAAAACTCCGCTCGGCGAGAGTTCCGAGCCAGGCTATCGCTTTCTCGGTGGATGGTGTCAGGTCGAAATAGGGCTCGTCTGAGCCCTGGCGGTAGAACTTGCGCAACCATCCCTTGTCGTTGGCAGCCCAATCGTTGAGATAATCGAGGGGCTGCTTAGGGAAGACTTCCGAACCCAACCGTTCACGTAGCGCGAACAGTTCGTCTTTCAGCGCCTCAACAAGATCCTCCTGCGCCATCACCCGCACATTGGGCATGATGAACACTCGGTGCAGAAAACTTGTCACAAGCGGGGCGTGGTCGGAGCGTAACAACCGCCAAGCCGGATGGCTTTGGCGCAGCATGTCTAGTGTTGTGTAGTCCAGGCTCAAATTTCCACTCCATTCAATCCACAAATCTATCAGAAAAAAAGCCTCTTCCGCAGTATCTGTGGGTAGATGTTTGAAAAAATATGAGCATTACCCTCCACCTGTACCCGTAAAATGAATTTGTATACCGGCAACAACGAAATTTCAACATCTCACGGTCAGATGACAGTGGGTTGACGGCATGAAAAGAAGTGCGGTATAGTTGCGGCAGGAGATACCTATGAAAAAAACCGGTCACAATGCCATAAATAAACAGGCAACCACCAGCATTGTACGGGCGGAAGCTACGGCACCTAAATCCGGAAAGAAGGCCGGATCTGCTGTTTCGTCTTGTACCTCCGTGAAAGTTCAGGCGTTCCGCACTGAAAAGGCCATGAAAAACAATGAAGACCGTATCCCCCAATTGGCCGCAGACGCTGTCAAACAGGCCAGGGCAATAACACTGAGCGCCGGCCGGAGCGTGGTGGAAGTCGTTGACGGCAAGTTGGTTGAAACCCTTCCCGACGGATCATTCAAAGTAATCAGGTTGATTGCCTCATCTACCTCGGTTGCTCCAGAAAAAAGGTTCATCCGGAAAGCTAAATGAGCCGCGCAAAACCGCGATTGCGCATGTTTGCCGGACCAAATGGCTCCGGGAAAAGCACCATCAAAGCCGTTGTCGAAGCAGAAATTGGCCCGAAATTATTCGGGGTATACATCAATGCTGACGACATCGAGCTTGAAGTCAGCCGCTGCGGTTATCTGGATATCAACTCTTATGGCGTTACAACCACCGCTGGAGAGGTGTTGGGATTTTTCCGGCACTCATCCTTGCTTTCTGACAGGAACCTGTCTATTGACGCTGTAAAGCTCACTTTTCACGAGGGAAAACTACGTTTCCAAGCCGTCCGGATGAACTCATATTTCGCCTCGGCTTCTGTCGATTTCCTGCGGAACAAGTTACTCGAATCCGGCATTACTTTCACCTTTGAAACCGTCATGTCCCACCGAAGCAAGGTCGATTTTCTCAGACTGGCCCAAGAAAAAGGGTTTCGAACATACCTCTACTACGTGGCAACAGAAGACCCGGAAATCAATATTTCACGTGTGGAAAACCGCGTTGCACAAGGTGGGCACAATGTCAGCAGAGATAAGATTGTTGACAGATACTATCGCTCACTGGGCCTCTTGGCCGATGCGGTCCAATATGCAAATCGGGCGTATATCTTCGACAACTCCTCCGCAGAGAAAGTCTGGGTGGCGGAAGTTACCGATAACTCCATTCTTAGCTTGAAAACCGATACCTTGCCCAACTGGTTCGTGACTTCGCTGTGGGACAAGTTTGGTCCTGAAGATGTCGACTGAAAAAAAGGAGCCCTGGCTGTAGCGGCCACGAACTGTCCACCTCGCCAGAACCCCTTCGATTGTTTCAGTTATTCATATCGGTCAGCAGTAACTGTTCACACTGTCACGGGATCAAACGAGAACGTATACCGCCTTACTCCACAGTCACGCTTTTCGCCAGGTTGCGCGGCTGATCCACGTCGGTCCCTTTCAGGACTGCCACGTGATAGGCCAGAAGCTGCAGCGGCACGGAGAGGATGAGCGGCAGGAGCGCCTCGGCGCAGGCCGGGATCTCCAGGGTAACCTCCGCCTTCTGCCGGACCTCGGCATCCCCTTCGCTGCAGACGGCAATGACCCTCCCCCCGCGGGCAACGACCTCTTCCATGTTTGAGACGACCTTCTCGTAGTGACGATCCCTGGGCACCAGGACCACCACCGGCATGTTCTCGTCGATGAGGGCGATGGGGCCATGCTTCATCTCGCCGGCAGGGTAGCCTTCGGCGTGGATGTAGGAGATCTCCTTGAGCTTGAGCGCCCCTTCGAGGGCGATGGGATAGCTGCTGCCGCGCCCCAGGTAGAGGAAGTCGCGGGCATTCATGTAGATGCGGGCAACCTTCTCCACCTGCGGTTCGAGCTTGAGGGCCGCTTCGAGGATGGCGGGGCTGTGGACCAGGTCGGCGGTGAGCCTGCGCCCCTGCTCGCGGTCGACGGTGCCGCGGGCACGACCGAGCCGCACGGCAAAGAGATGGAGCGCCACCAACTGGGTGATGAACGCCTTGGTGGAGGCGACGCCGATCTCGGGGCCGGCATGGGTGTAGACCACGCCGTTGGCCTCGCGGGCAATGGACGAATCGACCACGTTGCAGATGGCGACGTTCTTCGCCCCCCGCGCCTTCCCTTCCCGCAGGGCTGCCAGGGTATCGGCCGTCTCGCCGGACTGGGAGATGAGGAGCAGCAGGGTTTTGTCGGTGACCACCGGGTTGCGGTAGCGGAACTCCGAGGCAATATCCACCTCGACCGGTATCCGGCAGAGCTCCTCGATGAGGAATTTCCCCACCAGTCCCGCATGCCAGGAGGTCCCGCAGGCCACGACGTAGATCCGTTCGATGTCGCACAGCTCCGCATCGGAAAGTTTCAGGTCCTCCAGGAAGACATCCCCTTCGGTTTCGCGCAGGCGGCCGGCAATGGTGTCCCGCACGGCCCGGGGCTGCTCGAAGATCTCCTTGAGCATGAAATGCTTGTAGCCACCCTTTTCCGCCATCAGCGGCGACCAGTCGATGTGCCGGGATTTCTTCTCCAGCGGCTGGCCCGCCACGGTGGAAAAGACGGGCTGGCTGCCGCGGAAGACGACCAGTTCGCCATCCTCCATGAAGACCATCTCCCGCGTGTGGGAGAGGATCGCCGGGATGTCGGAGGCAACGAAGAACTCACCCTCGCCGAGCCCGACCACCATGGGGGAGCCCTGCTTGGCCGCGATCATGGTCTCGGGCTCCCGGTCGCAGAGGATGCAGACCGCATAGGCGCCGCGCAGTTCCTGCAGGGCGGTCCGTACCGCCTTTTCGAAATCGCCGGCCTCCTTGAGCCGCTCCTCGATCAGGTGGGAGATCACCTCGGTATCGGTCTCGCTCCTGAACTGGCACCCCCGGCCGGAAAGCATCTCCTTGAGCTGGAGATAGTTCTCGATGATGCCGTTATGCACGACGATGATGGAACCGGCCTGGTGCGGATGGGCATTGGTCTCGGAAGGGCGGCCATGGGTGGCCCAGCGGGTATGGCCGATGCCGATGGTGCCGGCAAGGGGGTGTTCGGCGATACGCCGTTCCAGGTTGACCAGCTTCCCCTCGCTCCGCCTGATCTCGACGCAGCCGTCCTTGATGGTGCAGACCCCGGCAGAGTCGTAGCCGCGGTATTCGAGCCTTCTGAGCCCTTCGATAATGATGGGGGTCGCCTGCTGGCCCCCGGTATATCCGACAATTCCGCACATGGCGTTATCTCCAATCTCTATTCACGCTTTTTCAGCTTCCACCCCACCTTGTTGACCTGCGGGGAGCGGGCAATGGCAAGGGAGTCGGGAGGGATGTCCTGGGTGACGGTGGTGCCTGCGGCGATGAGGGAGTTGCGGCCAACCGTGACCGGCGCCACCAGCTGCACGTCGCTGCCGACGAAGACGCCGTCCTCGATGACGGTCCGGTGCTTTTTCACCCCGTCGTAGTTGCAGGTGATGGTGCCGCAGCCGATGTTGACGTCGCGGCCGATGGTGGCGTCCCCCAGATAGGTGAGGTGCGACGACTTGGAGCCTTCCCCCATGTCGATCTTCTTGGTTTCGACGAAATTGCCGATCTTCACGTGGGCACCCAACGACGTTTCGGGGCGAAGATGAGCCATAGGCCCGACGGCAGTCTCCTCGCCGACGGTGGAACCGGTCAGGACCGAACCCGCCTTGATGGTGGCCCGGTCGGCGATACGGCAATCCCGGATAACCACGGAAGGCTCTATGATGCAGCCGGTACCGATGACGGTATTGCCGCTGATCTGCACGTTGGGATGGATGATGGTATCGGTACCGATCTGCACCGTGCCGTCGATGTAGGTGCTGGCCGGATCGACGATGGTCGTGCCTGCCAGCATCAGGCCTTCGTTGATCCGGCGCCGGATGACCGTCCCGGCAGCGGCCAATTGGACGCGGTCGTTGACCCCCATCACCTCGTTCGGGTCGTCGATGGAAAATGCTATAGCCAGCAGGCCGCGCTCGGCAGCCTGGGTGACGATGTCGGTCAGGTAATATTCACCCTGGACATTGTCGTTTCTGAGGCTGGCGACCGCATCGAAGAGAAAGCCGGCTTCGACGCAGTAGATGCCAGAGTTGATCTCCCTGATCTGGCGCTCGTCGAGGGTGGCGTCCTTCTCCTCCACGATGCGCAGGACCCGTCCCCCTTCCCGCTTGACCACCCGGCCATACCCGTGGGGATTGTCCAGGTGTGTCGTCAGGACGGTCAGGGTGGCGTTGCGCTGACGATGCTCGGCCAGCATGGCACTCAAGGTCTCTCCCCGGATGAGCGGGACGTCACCGCAGAGGATGAGCACCGTTCCGGTGAATCCCGCCAGGGCCTCCCGGGCGCAGGCAACCGCATGCCCCGTGCCGAGCTGCTCTTCCTGAGCGGCAAAACCCATCCCTTCCTCGCGGGCAAAATACTCCCGGACCTTATCGGCCTGGTGTCCAACCACCAGCACCATCCTGCCTGCCCCGGCCTGGCGGGCGGACATCACCGGCCAAGCCACCAGCGGCATCCCCCCCACCGTGTGCAGGACCTTGACCAGGTCCGATTTCATCCTGGTCCCCTTGCCCGCGGCAAGGATTACAGCTGCCACCTCGCTCATGCTTCACCCTCCTCTGGAATTCCGGCCGGCCAGCGGTCTGGTTACTTTATACAATAGAGAGGCGGAGCGTCAAGGAATTAGGCAGATTTCATCCGCTGGCCCGGGCAACGGCAACAAGTGCCACCCGTCGGTTTTTGGCTTTACATGTCGCGAGGTTGCGGCTATATTTGCCTGTGGAGGACTCAATGGGAATTGCCGAGGAGATTGCCCTCTTCGAGGATAAGCTGAACGAGTTGGTCAGAAGGTACGAACAGTATTTTCTTGGTCTGGAAAAACGGGAACCGGTCCGCCTGCTGGAAGATGTGGAGAGGACCGCCCGCCGTTACTCCACCGCCCCCATAAACAACACCATGGTGAAGTTCCGTTACAACTCGCTTGTGGCGCGGCTCAGCACCTACAAGCAGCACTGGAACAGGATCCTGCGCCTCATGGAGGAAGGGAAGTATTCCCGGGACCGATTCCGCATGGAGCTGCACCAACTGAACGGCAAACTGCCGACCACTCCCGGCGAACGCCCCCTGGCCCCCCAGGAGGTAGACGGTGTCTACCGGCAATACATCGAAGCCCGCAAGGCTTGCAACATGAGAACCGACAATATCACGCACGCCGTGATCCAATCCGCCCTCGAAAAACAGAAACCAACCTTGCAGAAGAAATACAGCTGCGAAAAGATCGAATTCCGGGTCGTCGTGGAAGACGGCAAACCGAAAATCAAGGCCCGTCCCAAAAGCTGACGCAGCTGCATCCGGAGCAGCGCGAGCATCCTCCCCGGAACCCTCCGGACCCCAGCCAGCAACTGTGCATAAAAAATGTACAGTGTATAGCTTTTTTGTTGCTTTTGCTCATTCGCGTGTATTAGTATTGCCGGGATTATAATCTAATCATGGGGAATCATTCTAAAATACCGTTCACATCCCCCGTATACATTCCGGTATTGCACAGTGGCAGCCACCTCGCGGGCTGCCACACATAATTTTATACCTCGATCACTTCACCTTATACACTCTCAGTTCAGGAGGAGTTGCATGTTGCAGATGGTTTTCAGACTCATTCCCTCCCTGGCGGTACTGCTGGCGCTTGTCCTGCCGGCACAGGCCGAACAGGGCATGGCCATCGATCCGGCCACCTGCCTCGGCTGCCACAGCGGCAAGATCTCGGCAGCCGCCTACGCCGCATCGGTTCACGGCAAAAACGCCTGCACCAGCTGTCACGTGGAGATCGTCGACCTCGCCAGGCACATGAAAGGCGAAACCAAGGTCAGCAAGGTCCGCTGCGAACGCTGCCACAAGAAGGAAAACGCGGAGCACTACAACAGTGTCCATATCCAGAAGGGGGTCATGTGCGCGGACTGCCACACCGACATCCACACCCACCGCTACTGGAAAAATGACAAGCGGATCGCCGTTGCCAAGTGCGTGCAGTGCCACGACAAGGAAGCGGTCTACCAGAAGTCGATCCACGGCAAGGCCGTGGCCGCAGGCAACCAGGATTCCGCCGCCTGCACCGACTGCCACAACCTGCACGATATCAAGCCGATCGGGCCCAAGGGTTCGTTTGCCGAGCGCGATTTCCATACCAGGGTCTGCCTGAAGTGTCACGCCAACAAGGAGATGATGCAGCGCAACAACGTCTTCAACGTTGCGGTCAAGACCTACATGGAGAGCTACCACGGCAAGAACTACCGTCTCGGCTTCCCGGAAAAGGTGGCGGGCTGTGCCGACTGCCACACCGCCCACAACGTCCTCCCCAAGAGCGACCCCAACTCCAGCGTCAACCCGAAGAACCTGGTGAACATGTGCGCCAAGTGCCACCCCAAGGCAACGCCGCTCTTTGCCAAGTACTACTCCCACGGCGAAGCCGACCGGGACAAATACCCGCTGCTCTACTGGACCCTGATGGCCATGACCGGCCTGCTGGTTTCCACCTTTGTCGTCTTCTGGATCCACTCGTTGCTCTGGATGTTCCGCGGCTTTGTCGAGAACCGCGAGCGGCTGGCCGCCATGCATAAAGGGACGCATCACGAGGCACATGTCGAGGAACCGCACAAGCAGTACCGTCGTTTCCTGAAGCGCCATGTCTTCCTCCACCTGCTGGTCATCGTCAGCTTCCTCGGCCTCTCCCTCACCGGTCTGCCGCTGAAGTTCAGCGACCAGGCCTGGGCCAAGGTCTTCATGAACCTGTACGGCGGTTCGGCCAATGCCGGTCTCATCCACCGCTATTGTGCCGGCATCACCTTCGTCTATTTCGCCGGGGCGCTGCTCCTCTCCTTCCACTTCCTCTTCCTCAGGAAGGATCTGCCAGGCAACTGGCTGCAGCGGATGTTCGGTCCGGACTCGCTGATGCCGACCTTCCGCGACATCAAGGATGTCACCGGCATGGTCCGCTGGTTCCTCTTCAGAGGGCCGAAACCGACCTTCGACCGCTGGACATACTGGGAGAAATTCGACTTCATCGCGGTCTTCTGGGGTATGTTCGCCATCGGCGGATCGGGCCTTATGCTCTGGTTCCCCGAGTTCTTCGGCCTCTTCCTGCCGGGCTGGATGTTCAACATCGCCACCATCGTCCACTCCGACGAGGCGCTCCTGGCGACCGGCTTCATCTTCACCGTCCACTTCTTCAACACCCACGGACGGCCCGAGAAGTTCCCCATGGACTTCGTCATCTTCAACGGGCAGATCTCCAAGGAGGAGCTCCTGGAAGAGCGTGGCGACCAGTGGAAACGCTACCAGGATCTGGGGATCATGGAAAAATACGCCTGCAAGAAGACCAGCGGCGTTGCCTATGACTTCTTCGTCAAGGCCTTCGGCTTCTGCGCCGTCATCACCGGCATCACCCTGGTGGTGCTGATGATCTTCGCCTTCATGAGCGGCGGCGGTCACTAAGACCACGACTGGCTGCAGACTACAGGGGGGGTGCCGATGGCGCCTCCCCTTTTTTTGTCCGACGACCCCGGTCCGGACCGCGATGCAACGGGAACGGCCGCTCTTTGCAGCCGGGTTCGACGAAATCCCGCTCTTGAGGGATGCATTTCCCCGGAGATTTTGCTATAGTTACGCCCGGCACGCCCTGATCCGGATTCTGCGGGCCGATTTACCCGCACAAGGAGCCCCGATGGAACTCTTCGAGCTGACCATCCACCAGCTGCATGACAAACTGAAACGCAAGGAGGTCTCGTCACGAGAAGCAACCGAGGCCTACCTCTCACGCATCGAGTCCACCAACCCGACGGTCAATTCCTTCATCACCGTAACCGCAGATACGGCACGGCAGGCTGCTGCAGCAGCCGATGCCCGGATCGCTGCCGGGGATGCGGACATACTCACCGGCATCCCGCTCGCTCTCAAGGATATCTTCGTCACCAAGGGGATCCGGACCACCTGCGCCTCGAAGATGCTGGAACGCTATATCCCCCCCTATGACGCAACGGTCTGGACGCGGCTTGCGTCGCGCGGGGCCATACTGGTCGGCAAGCTCAACCAGGACGAATTCGCCATGGGCTCTTCCTGCGAAAACAGTCCGTTCGGCCCGACGCGCAACCCGTGGAACCCGGAGTACATCCCCGGTGGCTCGTCGGGCGGCTCGGCAGCGGCCATTGCGGCACAGCAGGCAGCCGGCACGCTCGGCACCGACACCGGCGGCTCCATCCGCCAGCCCGCATCCCATTGCGGCTGCGTCGGGCTCAAGCCGACCTATGGCCGGGTATCCCGCTTCGGGGTGATCGCCTATGCCTCGTCCCTGGACCAGGTGGGGCCGATGGCCAGGGACGTCACCGACTGCGCCATCCTGCTCGGCGCCATAGCCGGGCACGATCCCCATGACTCCACCAGTGTGGATATGCCGGTCCCGAACTACCGCGCAACCCTGAGCCCGGAGATCAAGGGTTTGAAGATCGGCCTTCCGGACGAGTATTTCATCGAAGGGCTCGATCCCGACGTGAAAAAGACCATGAACGAAGCAATCGCCACCTACCGCGCACTAGGAGCGGAGTTCGTCAGGATATCGCTCCCCCACACCGACTACGCCGTGGCCTGCTACTACCTGATCGCCACTGCCGAGGCGAGCTCCAACCTCGCCCGTTACGACGGCGTCCGGTTCGGCCATCGCGCCGACGAGGCTGCCGGGCTCATCGACATGTTCATGAAGAGCCGGGCCGAAGGCTTCGGACCCGAGGTGAAGCGGCGGATCATGCTCGGCACCTATGCCCTTTCCTCGGGTTACTACGACGCTTATTACCTCAAGGCGCAGAAGGTCCGCACCCTGATCCGCCACGATTTCCTGCAGGCGTTCGAGCAGGTCGACGTGATCCTGACCCCGGTCGCCCCGACCCCTGCCTTCCGGATCGGCGAAAAGATCGACGACCCGCTGCAGATGTACCTGTCCGACATCTTCACCATCCCGGTCAACCTGGCAGGGACCTGCGCCCTGTCGGTGCCGGCGGGCGAGAGCCGGGACGGCCTTCCCATCGGGCTTCAGCTTGTCGGCAGGCCCTTTGGCGAAGAAGCCATCCTCCGTGCCGCCTACGCCTTCGAACAGGCGACCCAGTGGCATACCCTGAAGGCGAAACTGTAAATCACCGGTAGGGGCGGATCTTGTATCCGCCCTGAGGTTGGGCGATCACAAGGATCGCCCCTACACATGGATTACCGGAGAACCGTTTTATGAACTACCAGCCCGTCATCGGACTCGAAGTCCACGTCCAGCTCAAGACCAACACCAAGATCTTCTGCGGCTGTTCCACCACCTTCGGCGCCAGCCCCAACTCCCAGACCTGCCCGGTCTGCCTCGGTCTGCCCGGCGCGCTGCCGGTACTGAACAAGAAGGTGGTGGACTACGCCATCCGCGCCGGCCTTGCCACCAACTGCAGCATCTCACCCCGCAGCGTCTTTGCCCGCAAGAACTACTTCTACCCCGACCTGCCCAAGGGGTACCAGATCAGCCAGTATGAACTCCCCATCTGCCTGGCCGGCCATCTGGACATCGAGGGGGATTGGGGTGTCAAGCGGATCGGCATCACCCGCATCCACATGGAGGAAGACGCCGGCAAGCTGGTCCATGCCGACGTATCCGGCCTGGGAGACGGCTCCGGGGTCGACCTGAACCGCGCCTGCACCCCGCTTCTGGAGATCGTCTCCGAACCGGATATCCGCACGGCCGACGAGGCGATCGCCTATCTCAAGAAACTGCACCAGATCGTGGTCTACCTGGGGATCACCGACGGCAACATGGAGGAAGGAAGCTTCCGCTGCGATGCCAACGTCTCGGTAATGCCGGTGGGAAGCGCCGTCTTCGGCACCAGGGC
>Ga0208371_1000259_pt1 | contig 14900 bp, 6 predicted proteins | sample SubbioCR12Aug_1A_FD_184827 | JGI IMG/M metagenome (GOLD analysis project Ga0208371, IMG submission 184827) | Serpentinite rock and fluid subsurface biosphere microbial communities from McLaughlin Reserve, California, USA - CR12Aug_1A (SPAdes) | ecosystem: Environmental > Terrestrial > Deep... | reverse complement strand
GGTTTTTAGACCAATCCGAAATCTGACGAAGCCTGTTGATGATCCCTTCCATGACGGGGACCTGGTCGACCAGAGGGAGCACGTCTATTGCAGCTTTGGCAGCGGGTGAGCTCATGTTCTTAACACCCACCAAGACATTTAATGTTTCACGACCCTGTGGTGATAGTCCCACAACATAGGCACCCACAGGCATAGTTTCTCGTGATAGGTAAATAGCGGCCCGCAAGTCTACATCCCGCAGCGCAGGCTCAAGCTGGCACCACTCAAGGATGAAGGATTTAGTTGTCGGGTTAGTACTCCAACTCTTTGGGGCATCAGTTGATAACTCTTTATCTTCACCCGACTCAAGCCTCTGAAGGATTGCAGGCTTACCTTGCTCTGCATCGACAAGGCGGTAGAAATCTGCAGTCGCTTCAGTCCCAACACAGCGCTCGAATATCACCAGCTTGGTGATAACCGCTTCATCCAGCGGCATTGAGCGCCGACGCGCTATCTGTGAGCGCATCTTGACAACGTTTAGCAGCCGCTTAACGATCCGCGGGTTGCCATGAATAATAGGGGAGTTGGCCAAAACTGGGGCTATCCGGTCAGCACGATCATAGGCCGTCGCAAGTTCACTTCCATCTCCCTCGCCAGTCAAGGCTAAAGCATCATGCCGAGATATGGGCTCTTCCCTCCAAGACTGTTGTAAGGACTCTTCAAGACCAGCCCGCAAGGCTTCTAATTTATCTTTAGACACCCCGTGCGATGCAGCGTACAACATGAAGAGGTATGAACGGATCTCGCGAATACCCGCCTTAGGTACTCGGATTGGCACTTGGATCAGCTTATCCAGGTAATCAATTTGGTGGCGATCAGATGCCCCTTTGAAGTAATCTGCAACTGAGGAGCGAATCATCTCTTCGTCCGCAGCGATGATGAAAGCCGTATTGGGCAAGAATAGAAAAAGTCGAATCGCTTCTAAGGTATGAATAGCGTTGGAAGGTAGGCAACGATCTAAATTGTCGATAATTACTACTATTGGCCTGTTCAATTCCTCCAGGATCTCGCCGTATTCTTTTCGAAATGCCGCGATTTGCTGGGGTGGGGTAGCTTGCTTTTCAGGGTTGAAGAAGCCTTTAGCCTGCTCTGTCGAATCCTTACCGACCTTACATAGTTCATCATACTCTTCTTGGTTCTGAATCCCATCAGACAGACCTGATAATGCACCCACACCACGGGCCAGCATTCCGCCAGTCGGTACACCAGCGAGCAAAGCTGCACCTTCTGCCACCAATCCAAGTACGCGGAACCCGTTTACGCGAGCAAACAGTTTCTTAGTTTTCTTAACCAAGCCTTCGTTATCCTTGGCCTCGACGTTCAATTCGGTTGCAATGACTTCGAGCAGTGCCGCCCGTGCATCATCAAACCCTTGGTACAGCCATGAATCAAAGCGAATTACAATCCAGTCCTCATCTGAGGCTTGCAAACCATTTTCAATGAGCTTTAACAATGATGATTTACCAGCCCCCCAGTTCCCGAATACGCCTATAGAGCAAGGCAACATATCTGGAGACTTTAATATATCAACGGCTAATTGAGAGACTTCCCCAAAGTTCAGGTAATCACTTTCTGATTCTGTATCTGACCACAAAAGAAAACTCCTTGATTAATTGCACTCATAATCCACTTATGTAATTGAGGTTACCCCAAATATGCACTTTCGAGGGTCTTCTCAAAATACCCATATTCCCAATGTATAAACTATTATAAACCGAATGTTAGTTCACAGGGCATAACTAACATTCGAATTTAATTAAATAGGAGGGGTGTACGTTCAAAACCCCGAAAATTCCGTTTAGTTGAGAATTACCTATCGTCCTCGGAATTTTCGGGGGTTTGGGCTTACACCCCCAATATATAAGATAGTCGTGACGGATTTACACTAAATGTTTAATGGAACCCGATGTACAAATCCTTGTACCACCAATCTCATTTGATACTATCCCTATATTCTTTTTGGAGTATCTGGATAAGCTCTTCCGGTTTTACGCATCCTTCGGAATAATAATGGAGTGAGCAATCCTCCCATAAAAGAATTGTTTTGATCTTATCCTTATCTTTAAATTCGAATGTATATTTATCTTTTAAAGAAGGCATCTTGTAATTATCAATTTTTATTTTGGAAATTGCTTTAATCTTGTTCTTTTTATCATCTGTGCTGTCTTCAAGATGGTAAACAAGTCCAATATCTGCTGGTAGAAATTTAGGATTGTTATTAAATACTTTATTATAAATTTCTGTTATCTCTTGACGGTGTCTTTTGAATTCTTCTCCAAATTCGGAGATCAGGCATAATTCTGGTTTTACAATATCGGTAACTTTAGCAACACCGATCCTACCCAGATGATTTTTATAATATGAATTTCCCATTCCGATAGAATCCTCCGCTAAGAAATACTTTGCATAGTCATTCTCATACTCTTTAAATCCACCTAAATGAGCAATCAGAACAGATTTTTTATCTTTTATGTTTGTATATACTTGTTTATATTCATTTTCTATTTCAATATTCCATCCGGTATCGCCTGTATAAACAATAGCACTCTTTTCAGTATGTAAGACCATTCCCACCGATGAAAAATCAGATATAATATCAAAATGCTTTGCGCCCAAGACATCCATTTTTAATTTACAACCAGAACACAGCTCTATACCGGTTCTGCCTTTTTCTATAATGTGGATGCGATAGTCAACACGTTTAAACAGTTCGAACAAGCCCCCGTATTTTTTAAACACGCTCTGAGGCATAAAAATATCGACCATCTTGCGTCTTCCGGATTTTTCAAATTCATCATCGATTTCTTTATCAGTAATTTCTGTATTATCAGGATTCTCAGCTCTTTTATTCTTTAAAATTCTGTAAATAGTATTTTTATTATCAGGATCATCAGATTTTTTTATATCATCATTGTATTTATATAAAAGAGTCAGAATTGACTCTAGATCGGCTGCATGGTCATTGTGAGCATGAGAAATAATAACCACGTCAATTTCATAAAATATATGCCCCGCTCCCTTAAAATTTTCTATGAAGTTAAAACCGGGATCAATAACAATCCCGAAACCGCCGGCTCTGATGAAATACCCCCCCCCTTTGCTGATATGGTAATCATCTGCAACAATCGGAGTATATGAATTCCATCGGCGTAGAACTTCAATATAGTAATCATCGATATCCGGTAAATTTTTATCCTCTTTAAGAAAATTCAGAAACTCCTTTTTATTTTTTTCTGACTTTTGAAATATTAGTTTGGTGCTTTCAAGTATAATTCCGATTCTATCGTTCTTTTGGGCTAATAATTTTACAGAATCCGCAGAAATTTTTAAATTTTTTATCTTTCCAATTAAATCTTCGATTCTTTGAATTTCACAATTATTGTTCTTTTCTTTATAAATTTTATTTGCACTGTTAAGGGAATCAATAGCTTCATCATAATTCCCATTCATCATATGTATAAGTCCAGAATAAAAAAAGTGATCAGGATTTGTAGCATCGAGTTCAATTGCTTCATTGTAGTATTTAATAGCTTCGCCATAAGCACTTTTTTCAAAATATACATTCGCTTCTATATTCAATGGATGTGAAAAAGCATCAAACATCATTGCTTTTTCGAAATATTGAATTGCTTTGGAGTAATTATTATATGCATACCAATAAATATTACCCAAACCATACCAAGGATAGGAAAATTTTTCATCAAGTTCAATTGCTTTCCTATAGTATTTGATCGCTTCATCAAGATTATTTACTTCAGAATATGCATTTCCAAGGTCAAGATAAATCCATTTATAATCAATTTTATCTCCTATATCTATTGCTTCTCCAAAGTACTTAATCGCTTCGCTATATTCATTTTTTTTTGTATATACAAGCCCCAGATTATACTTAAGAACGGCATTTTTATCATCGATATTTACTGCTTTCTTATAATTGCTGATTGCTTTGTCGTATTCTTCTTTTTCAAAATACATATTTCCAAGACCAATCAATGGATAGATAAGCTTATCATCAATACTGATTGATTTATTAAAGGATGTTTCAGCTTTATCATATTCCTTTTTTAAATTGGCTTTGTATCCTTCAAAACATAGCTTATAGGCTTCTATATCGGCTTCTGACGCCAGCTGGATTATTTTATCATACAAGGCAATTATTTCTTCATCTCGATGAATTTCATCTGATGTATTTAATAATTCATTGATACTTTTTATTGTATCTTGTTTATTCAAAATATGCTCCCATTGGTGATACTTACGTATGGAGTTTTATTAGCATTCCCGATTGACGATATTTCATTCCAATATCTTTCAGGTTAGGCCCATTTCAACCTCTCTGTATTGATGATACAGTGCCATAAACATAACTTCCGGTTCCAAACAAAAACGGAAGTTTAAGTGCATGAAAACGTGGCTATGTTTCCATTGGACATAGAAGCGCAGAAACGAATATGTTGGCCCAGTTATGATTAAATCGAGCCAGTTACGAATAAACCGGGCCGAAACCGAATCTTTAATAGGGCCTGTGCGTTTATGATTTCGAGCCGCTACATTCATCTGCTCTACAACTTTCTCTGAGAATTTGTAAGACTATGTTTCCATTCAAGCACTATATTTTTATTTAGTTTTGCGATATTACAAAAATACTCATTAACTGCTAACGGGTCTCCCAGAGGGTGTTCATTTGCATTTCTAATCATACACATTGTACAAAACTCTTTTTCAGGACATTGAATACATTTGGGAAAATCTCGTTTACGTAAACCTCTTAAATATTGCACTTTTTCGGAATTATCCCAAATTTCTTTGAGAGATGTTTCTTTTACATTACCAACAAAATAATCCTGCCAGCCAGCACATGGATATACATTCCCGTTGTCTGCTATGCAAATGGATGAATGACAAACGCTACAGACAATATCGTTTGGCGTAATATTCTTTTTCTTCTCAGCTTCCCGATCCATTTGCTCCAAATATTTTGTATCATTAGTAATTATGCCGTTAATCACTTCTTTGATTTCATTAATTGACAGACGGCAACTCAAATTTTGTGTTGTATGATTATATCTTGCTATGATTACATAATCATCTCCGACATGAATCTTTTGTTTTTTCGCCCAATCTACAACATCCCCATAGCAGTTTTTGTTTTGTTTCATTATTGGACAGCTTATTTGCAAAGGTATATCGTTTTCAATCAGTTTCAAAATTGCATTTTTTGTTTTTCCAAAACTTCCTTTCATTTGTGTTATTTCATCATGAATATTGGAATCCATAGAGTATAATGAGACCTGGACACCTAATAGGTGGTTTGTTTTCATTTCTGTGATTATTTCATTATTAAGCAAGGTTAAATTACTGAGAACATTTACGGAAAAATCGTATTCTTTGCATTTTCTTAAAAAATCGCAAAAGTGTTTGTGCATCATTGGCTCACCGCCACTTATCGTCAAATGCAATAACCTCATTTTTTTACATTGTTTTAAAATATCATAAAATAAATCAGGTTCGATATCACTTATTTTGTTATCATGTGGAATATAGCAATGTACGCATCTTTCGTTGCATTTGCTTGTAATTTCTATGTGCAAACTTGTAAGCTGTGGTTTATCTTTAAAATATCCTTCTAAAAATTCCTGTGTGGACTTTTCAGGATGCATATAACCCGTAGAAAAATCTTTTTTTATCATTTCGGGTTCCAATGACTTGTATGAAAACCTCGTGTCTTTTTCATTGCAATCCTGCAATGTTTCACCAGATACAACAAAACCATCCCTTTCAAGCATGCAATAAAATTCACTAGCATCGTTCTTTATTGTTCCAATGTCTCCATCTGTAAATTGCATATTTATTTTTTTTGCGAGCTCATCAAGTGTTTGTGGTTTTCGACCTAATACAGACAAAAATACTGCTCCGCTTTGTGATACAATTTTGTCTCCGATATTGTTTTCGTTATTATTTGTTTGTTTATATCCGAAATTTCTATTGTCCGTTATATACCCAAAGGACTCATAGTTTCTGAATATAACATTAGATTTTTGTTTGAAAAACATTACAATGTCTCCGTAGTAATCAGGCGGCGAATGTTCATTCTATAACATCGTCGCCTGATTAAATTGTCCATTAACGTCCGCCTGGCTTTGGTGGGTTACAAGGTCTTCCACTCGGTTTACTATTGGGACGGCATTCTGCCATCTGTGCAGTACTTTGTGCCAAGATTTCAGGTTTTTTATATGTCATTTTTTTCACCTCCTTTTCATAGTTTTATTACTTTTGCTATTAAATAGCATAAGCTTTCATAGTATAATCTTATTTACTTGCCATAAACAATACATGGAACTAAAACTCTTGGTATTACAGAAGATAAAGAGTTCCGCTAAGCATTTAATGTGAATCCGTCACACGAAACAGTACAATGTACTATAAACATATATATTTCTTGTTATTTATATCCCAGAAAAAGTTGGTTATTCCCCTTGGAAATTCTGGAAATATCGTTTAACAAATTATATTAAAAATTTACAAAATTCCTTGTGACTGATTTGCTCTGTTTGTTTAATAAAACCCTTAATGTCCTTTCATAAGCCGTAACCGTTTATTCTTCGATTTGTATTGTTCGATGTTTTCGTCACGCTCAAGAACACCAATACAACGCAATAACTTCTTTTCAAATTCCTTCCGAGGGTTGCCCCTTGTCAAAATCCTCAATTCTTTAAGCACACGAGCTGTCATGGAATCTAAGGTACTGGTTTGGTTAGGACATTTTGATAAAACATTGAGAATTGTGTCTTTTATTTCCTGCATCGATACTTCGTCTGTGCGCCTCGAAGAAAAGCTTCCAAAATCTCTATAATCATTTTCAGACATGTCATCATCTTGACCTCCATATTCAGCATCTGCCTCGTCATCGTCCAATCCGTAATCATTGTCTTCGTCATCGAGTTCAGAATCATCAAACGACTGCGGTTCAACTGGGCATACCCCAATTTCTTCTAATACTTCCCACAATCTCTCTAAAGCTCGTTCTCTGTTTGAATAATATGCCGATTCACGAATCCTGAAAAACTCCCAACCGCATCTCTCTAATTGGCGTTGGCGATGCATATCCTCTTCGTATCTGTCGAGGCCATGCCAATGATCTCCATCGCATTCCACGGCAAGGCGGATATCACCACCCTCTATGACTAGATCAATTCTATAGCCTCCGATTTCATACTGAGGAATTATGTCAAAACCCTTACGTAAAATTTCCAAAGCAACATCAACCTCAAACCAACTGTCAAAAGGCATTGGTGCCTTTACGATGCTGCGATTTTCGTTCAATGCTTTTCTCTCAAGTGACTCTTTATCAATTCCAGCAATTTCCTTTGGTTTTGTACCTTGAAAGAATTCCAACAAGCGTCTTCTAAGGCAAGACATACCAAGATCTTCACAGGTTACGGAATGAAATAGAAACATCTGGTCACGAGCCCGACTTGCTGCGACATTAAACCGTCGTTCATATGATGCTTTTGTGAGTGACCCAATTAGTTCGTTATTTGCAGCAACAAGAGACAAGAAAATAACATCACGTTCATCGCCCTGGAAGGTGTATGGATTCCCACAGATAATACGCCTTCGCTCCATTTCTTCTGCACCTAATCGTTCAAGTAATTGTCCTTCAATCAGTCCAGACTGAGCTTCACCCTGGAGGACCACAACTCCCATTGTTTTGCCTGAATACTGTTCATCGGCACACAGTTCAGCAATTTTTTCAACGATTGCCAATGCTTCCGGCCTGTTGATAACGCGGTTGTTGAGGCCTTCTCGATAACCTCCCCTTACAAAAACAGATTCAAGTGGTGAAAGCCGGTCTGGACCATATTGTCTAAGGGGGATAAGCGGGGTATCAGAATAGCAAAGGTCATTACTAAAACGGATGATTTCTGGCATACAACGGAAGTGTTCTCGAAGAATAATCTGTCTGGTTCCATGCCTTAATTTCCCATGGTCGAACAAGCTGCTTTCAATATTAAATGACGATTTATATCGAAAATCATAAAGTAATTCATCCATAAGACGGTGTACGGCATCCTGCTTTACACCCACAGCATCAGGACTGATCTGTTTATCATCCCCAACAATCAAAATTTTCTTGCCCAGATAAAACAGAGGAAGAGCCTCAATCCCACATTGGGATGCTTCATCAACAATAATGACATCAAACATTCCCGGCATAGGGTCTACAGTGTCCCAAACTCGATGCAACGGCATAACCCAGGCCGGAACAGCCTCACGGCACTCATTCAGATGTCTTTGAGCATCACGTCGATGAAGAGGCGCATGTTTTCCAGTGCCTTTTCCAAGCCGTGCCATGGACTGTTGCCAAGCGACCATGTGCCGCCGATGATTTCCATGCAATCGTGAAAAACAATAGGACCAGGCATGGACCGATGCAAGTTTGGCAATGATGGCATTAATTTCGTCTTCGATTTGTTTGGACCGGCTTACAAGTGCCGGGACATCATCTTTTTTTATGTGTTCTTCAATCCAATATCTTGCCTGTGCCCAGCACCAAGCGTTTTGCATTTGGACTGGGCGCTCATCCCAATTGGGGTCCATAAACGTTTGTTTCAAATTTTTTGTAAGTTCAGGGAGAAGGCTAAACATTTTCGAGACATGTTCGTCCACATCCTGTAAGAGTTGGCGATCTTTTTTCAGTCCCTCGATTTTACCCGCGGCTTTTTTGTAGTTTTCTGGAATACGCCCACGAATCGTTTGAATCAAATCGTTTGTTGCCGGATGTACATTATTATTCTCTGCAAGCGCCGAGAAGGAATTCTCAATAATTTTGATTTCATCACTTATAAGACGTAATCTTTGTCTGGCCAGTGCAAGTTGACATGCTGCAATCAATTCATCAATTCTTGGTCCGTCTGACCATATAGGCTCACCAATTACAGGGATTTCTTTGAGGGTTTCACGGCAATTCCCGATAAGCTCTTCGAGTGACAAAGCCTTCTCAATAGCCTCGCACATGGCTTTAAGGGTATGCAATTGAAGCGAGAATGGCCCCTGAACTTTTTCTACTCGCCCCTTCCATACTCCCCACACTTTTTCCATCTCAATTCGCACACGAACCCCATCAGCTAAAAGGGAAAAATCATCATAACCTGAACATAAACGGCCATTAATACGAATTTTTTTGATGATATATTTTCGTTCTTTGACAGGTTTCGGATACAACAGCAAACCTTTCAATTTACCACCACTGCCAATGTGTTCTTTCAATATACAGGCATCTTCATAAAGCATCTTGATATTAACATCATCGGGATAATCAATATCGATATCATCTGCTATTGAAACCAAGGCATCAAGGACGTCTATTGGTTTTTTCGTTATTAGGAAAAGTTCGCGCCAAAATGAGGTGTTCCCGCCCATTGCGTCCTTTATTGCATCAGACATCCACGGGAAAGGGGAGTTCATTATTTTTTTCTGCTCGCCTTGAAATGTGATAAACGCATCTCTAATCATTTCAATTATCTCAAAACTTTTATTGATCAACAGTTCTGCGACGCGTTTATCCGCCCCAATAAAGGCACAATTCTCTTCTTCACTTACTCGTGTTTCTGTTTCAAAAAGGTTCGCTATTTCTTCATGAGATGGCAAGACATCAGGCCATACCCTTTTCAACTCTTCTCTTTTTTCAGATGTGAATAGTCGCAATCCCCTGATAATACTTGATAGATAACGTTCTGTGATCGGGCAATTGACACCCATAGAAACAGTATCCACAAACCATTCGTATTTATCCCTGTTCCGATTGACAGCTTCGGCGATTCTTGCAACCGTTCCCCTGTATGTCCCATTTGCAATGGATTGTGAATGAGTTTCGGATTCACGAATATCACGAAGCCGTCGATCAATTATGGCTTTTTCCTCTCTCAATCGGCAGAGATCCCCTTCAAGCACCTCTATCGCTCGAATCGAATCTTCTTCATTCCACTCACCATTTTTGCGAAGAATCCCATTAACACTTGATTCCAATGATCTCTTTTCTTCAAGTCCACTTCCCAGTAGGTTAATGCATAATGGACGCAATTCGTCAGGGATAAGCCGTTCAAGCACCTGTAGCGCCCTTGGTGTTTTTGCCGTAATCAGAGTCCTTTGACCGGTTGCAAGAAGATGGCATATCAAATTCGCAATGGTATGAGACTTCCCAGTACCAGGTGGCCCCTGAACAACAACTCCGCTTGATGATCGGATCTTTTCAACTATTGCACGTTGTTGCGTGTTTGATGGTTTTGGGAAAAATACTTCGCCATGGGGAGCAATGTTATCATGAGAGAAATGATCACCCGAATCCATTTCATGTCTGCATTCTATTTCAGCAAGATCAGAAAATTCATGTGGGATTACCTCGCCGGCTTCAATTTTCCCCTTAATTTTTTTGAGAATTTCAGTCAGTCCTTTTGAGGACCGTTTTCTTAAGATCAGGCCAGGAGAATACTCGATCACAGGTTTTGCAGAATTTTTGAGATTCTTTGATTCCAAGGCATAATCATATTCGCCGTCCGAGCTTATTGAATGAACCAGGGCTTGAAGTAGACCCTCGACACATCCTCGCTCCCAAGGGTCGTCGTTGGCATCGTTTAAAGCGACTTTTGCCGTTTCTTCGGCATGTGCGGGTTGGTCAGCGATATCGAGCATATCGAGTTCGGGACGAAGTTTTGTCCCTTCGGTGTGCGCTCGAAGTATGAATTTACTCCGCTTAGCTTCAAACTCAAGAATTGCGTCTGCAACAATCACATGACGCCGAACCGCTTGGCCGGTTGGGACTTGCCATGTCAGCAAGCCCATGCCAAGGATTAATTCGTATTCTTCACCAAGCCGCATTTGTTCCTGGTAAATGGCGAATAGATTTGAATAAACCTTGTGAACAGTTTCCCAAGAGTTATGTGATTCTAACCAGGGGTACCACATATCTTCTACATAGCGATCCCAGTCAGCCTGAATCTCGGGATGGTCTTCAAGACGATCATCTTTATCAATAAACTCAGGCTGATCCGAATCATCGTTCCAATCAGGATTTTCAATTTTTCGAGTAATCATGGGTAGAAGCTCAGGCAAATCGTTTTTGTTCCGAAGTACCCCCTTATTAACCCAATCTTTACACAGATCAGGAACCGTTGGTAATTGTGGTTCTCTTTTGTTTTGCACCTCAACCCAGACGTCCGGGTCCATTTCTTCATCACATCCCCATACCCGTGCAAAGCATCCCGGCTGCTTTGGTATGTCATTAATCCAAAGAACACTCTGATACTCGCTGATATTTCTGACAACCTTCGTCCGTAACGTAGCAAGACGTGCCATATACTCGACAAGACGGATGGCTTTATCTATTTCTTCACTCTTTGTCAGAGGATTGATCATGGATTCAAACATCTTCATTATTTTATCCTAAAAAGGGTTGGTTGGAAAAATCATTACAGAATAATTATCCGGTTCTATTCATCCCGGAAAATACTATTCCTTTTATTCCCAATCCGCTTTCAATTGAAATCTACATACTATTTATGTCATTACCTGTCCTACTTGCTGAAAATAAATCATTGTTGTACAAATTCATTGTCTGACTGATTTCATCAATAATTTCCGTCTTCATCAATTCCGGCGACAAAAGTCGTGATTCTTTTCCAAAGGTAAGCACCCACCTTTTCACGTCTCCCCATCCGCAGGTCTGCATTTCAAGAATTATGGAACCGTCATTATTTTCGACAATAGCCTGCTCATCGGCCCACCTCCGTTCTTTGATATAACGGGAGACATCGGCTGAAAACCAGATACGGCAGTAGAAACATTCGTCCATGAAGATTCCGAAAGACTGGTTCAAGAATTTCGAGGCATCAAAATTCGTAGGGTATTCAAAGGTTTCCGAATTGATTTTAATTTTTTTTATCCGTTCGATGGCGAAGGTGTAGATCTTTCCGGAATCTTCGATCTGGACCATCAGATAAAGGCCCCCATCATTTTCGAATAAATGAAGGGGGTTGACATGATATATTTTAACGAGGCCTGATTTAAAAGAATTGTAATCTATGATGCATCTTTTACGACTGATGATGGCTCCAAGAATATCGATAAGAAGGTCTTCCCAACCGGAATAGTCTTTTGAAAATCTTACCCTGCTTATGAAAGCAGATTCAACTTTCTCGAATGTTTCTTTCCTATTATCCAGAACAAAGCCTTTCAGTTTTGCATAGGATGAATCGGCATAGCGAGATATGTCTGTGTTTTGAAAAATTGAGGATGAGCCTTTAAAAAAACTAAGGATAAAAAGTTCGGGAAGGGTAAAGCCAGGATTTGGCACGGTCATGTTCGGTAGTTTTTTGATGTAGTTTTTTTCAATATACCAGACTTTTTCTCGTTCTCCGTCTGTTTTGTAATCGTAAACTGGAACACCCAAATTCTGAATAGATTCTATAAGCCTGTAAAACTGCCGGTCACCGGTTCCTGAAACTTCGATAATTTCTTTTTTTGTGGCTCCAGAAGGTCTTGAGAGAAGATCGATAACGCTGAATATTTTTGCAAGTTTTCCCCACATGCATCACTCCGTGCTGACCTATAGAAATGAAACAATTATTCACAGTAAAAAGGTATGGATATTCTCAAAGGAAGTAATGCCATAAACCTTAATACATTCAAAATGTTGCAGCACCAAACACGCATATCAGGAAAATAAAAGGCCCCCACCCATGTTCTCCTTGATTGTCTCCCTTGCTCACTTTTTGTAGTAAAGGGAACCATGATTGTCAACCTGTTTTCAATATGATTTATATTACAACTCCAGGGCGCTAAGTGGGACGGGGCTTCCAAAATATTTTTATTTATTTCGAACTCCGGGAGACAGCCGCATGCCAATCAGGAGATTGGCGTTCCCGGATGCAAATCCCTGAAATGCTTTTCTCAACAAACACGTCATCATGATCGTAGCCGAGGATGGTCATAACTATATAGAATAGTGGAAAGTTCAGAGAAACCGGTCAGCGAAAACATACCTTTATTGATTATAAATTGAAATTATTCTACCGAGAGATTCCACCGCTACTTCAAAGCTTACCATTTCTTCATCAGTAGCATAAGACATGCTTGATACAAACTGTTCATATTCATTCTGGTACAAAGCGTCTTCTTCTAAAATTTTCAAAGCTTTTTTCAATCTATCAGTAATGGGAATATTCGCAATAATATCCCCACCCCTGCGATCTTTTTTATCTCGTTCCAAAGACTCTTTGGCGGTGGCCACAAAGTCATTCCCAGCATCTATAATTATATGATCTAAAGCAGCGAGGTCATGAAGGTGTCTTATCAATGTTGGATCATCCTTTTCATCTGCCCTGTTACGAGAAAGGATACGCCAAGTTAACGCGCTTAATTTATCGCCAGCTGTTTCAAGTGCAGAAACACAATCAATTTCCAACTCCGGTTCTTCTTGCGCCACCTCACATACTATTGAGCGAATACTTCGAGGCTCTACAGGCCTCTTAAGCTCCATAAAAGTCATTTCCAGTTGAAGGTGTGGCCTAAGGGACGAACCATCAAAAACTTTGTCATATTGAATAGGGATTTTAAAGAAACGATGACTATCTCCGCGCAAAATCTCATCCATATCAATACTAAAACGCTTATCGTCTTGTATCGCTGAAACAACGTCCTTACGAAAGACACGTCGTTTACCGGCGGATAAAGAGACACTCTCAGGCAAAGTCAAAATAAAATCTAAATCTTCTGAAAATCTTTTTATTAAACCATGTCCTTTGGAAAGGCTGGTACCACCAGAAAACACCATTTTCACATCGCTACTATTTTGTAGCTCAGATATAAGGACGAGAAGCTGTACAGCATACCAATCCTTCTCTATAAAAGCAGGATCAATACCTAATTCTGAGGAGATATCCAGAATAACATTTTCATCGGGTAACTTTTTCAAAAGAGATATACTTTCCGTTGTATCCAATTCGTCGCGCGATTTTGCCTTTAACTCCAATTACACGTCCAGTGGGAACCTGTGTTGACTTACCGGAATTGTAGGCCTTCTCAGCGGATGATGGAGCAGCTTCAACACCAAGTTTTTTTAGCAGCGCTTTTGCAAGTTCTGGCAATGGTTTTTCTGGAACAATGGCACCACTAACGCTCGATCTTTTAGATCGTGCATATGCACCATAGCCCAGATTTATAAGAAAATCTTTTTTTACTAGCCCTCGTAGGACACGCCCTACCTGATCATATCCCCCAATATCCTTAAAGTCATCACGTACAAAAACAGGGGTCTTACAACGCCTTATACGGTAAGTTACCCTGCCCTCTATTGTGTCCCTAATTGGCATTTCCACTCCTTCAAAATACGACATCCACACTGAACAACATACGACTTTGTGTTTTTAATTTCAAGCTTAAAATATATTGTATTTTATATAGTTAACTCAATCAACAAAAGAATATGAACTTATTAATTGATAAATAATGTCCTTATATTTTTCGTCAGAAAATTACGTTGGGCTTTCTTTTCAAAATCATGAATAATAGATTATTTGCAATATACCTAACAGAAATTGAAAAGGGTCTCCCCTTACCCATCAAAGATCAATTTTTAAATATTGATACAAAGTTTCGCGGCTGATTCCATAATCACGGGCGATTTTCGCCTTGGGTTCACCGTTCGCGACTCGTTGTTTTAATTCAGATTGGAGTTCATTCGATAGAGATTTTTTTCGCCCTTTGTAAACGCCACGTTTTTTGGCCAGCTCAATACCTTCTAACTGACGTTCTTTGATTAAAGAACGCTCAAATTCAGCGAATGCGCCCATCACTGAAAGCAT
>Ga0208371_1000258_pt1 | contig 14959 bp, 13 predicted proteins | sample SubbioCR12Aug_1A_FD_184827 | JGI IMG/M metagenome (GOLD analysis project Ga0208371, IMG submission 184827) | Serpentinite rock and fluid subsurface biosphere microbial communities from McLaughlin Reserve, California, USA - CR12Aug_1A (SPAdes) | ecosystem: Environmental > Terrestrial > Deep... | reverse complement strand
TGGGCCGCAGCGCCGCCCTCGCCTTCGCCCGCCACGGTGCCACCGTGATTCTGCTGGGCCGCAGCATCAACAAGCTGGAAAAGGTGTACGACGAAATCGAGGTCGCAGGTGGCCCCATGCCCGCGATTTTTCCCATGGATTTGAGCGCGGCCACCGACGAGGCTTTTGAAGGCTTGGCCCAGGCCATTGGCTACCAGTTTGGCCGCCTGCACGGCATCTGCCATTGCGCCGCCGACTTCGAAACACTCGCCCCGTTGCATCTCGAAAATCTCACAGACTGGGTAACACTGTTCCGCGCCAATGCCGCCGCCCCGGCCGCCCTCAACCGCACACTCACCCCTTATCTTGAAAAGGCTCAGGATGCCTCGGTGATTCTGGTCGGCGAAACCCACGGCCATACGCCTTCTGCCTACTGGGGGGGGTTCGCCGTTTCCAAGGCAGCCCTCGAAGCCTATTTCAGGATTCAGGCCGATGAATGGTCTGAAGCCACGCAACGCATCAACCTGCTCATTCCCGGCCCGGTGCACTCACCACAGCGCCTCAAGACCCATCCGGGCGAAGACAAGACCACATTGCCCACCTGTGACGATCTGGCTCCCTGGTTTCTGTATTTCATGAGCCCGGAAAGCTGCGATGTGCGAGGCCAACTGGTCGCCTTTCCCGCGCGTCAGACGACAAGCTGATTCACCACCACGCGCCCGGCATCACGCACGATACGGATCTTGCGGGCATGCTCGGGCGCATTGAGGCGCGCTTCCTGCATGCCCGCATGCTGTTCATGGACGATGACGCCCAAACCCACGGCACAGAAATGGATATTGTCCCGATAATGGCCGCCTGACCACCCAGCGACCTTTCCCGGAGAGACTGCCGCCATGACGTCGGAAACAAAGGCTCCTGCCCCTCTCCAGACGGGTAAGGTGGTCTTAAACGTGACAACGAAACCGGCAACAGGGGCTTCACCCGGAAAAGCCCAACAAAAACGGGCATCTCTCGATGCCCGTTCAATGCCCGTTGCGTTCTGCGACCAAACTTGCCTGGGCTTATTGGCCCGACACCGTGCAGAAGCGGCTTTCGATATACGCCTTGAACTCATCCGCCACTTCGGGGTGTTTGAGCGCGTATTCCACCGTTGCTTCCAGATAGCCCATCTTCGAACCACAGTCGTAGCGTTTGCCGGTGAATTCATAGGCCAGCACCTGCTGTTCGTTCATGAGCGAGGCAATGGCGTCGGTCAATTGCAGTTCGCCGCCCGCACCGCGCCCGATATTACGCAGGTGGCTGAAAATATTGGGCGTCAGCACATAACGGCCAACCACCCCCAGATTGGACGGGGCATCAGCAGGTTTGGGTTTTTCGACAATGCGGGTGACGCGCGACAGACGATCGCCCATGGGGGTAGCGGCAACAATGCCGTAAGAGCCGGTATCTTGCGGGTCGACATGCTGCACGCCGACCAGTGAGCACTGGTAGTAGTTGTAGAGGTCGCACATCTGCTTGGTCGCCCCCGGCTCGGCATCGATCAGGTCGTCGGCGAGAATGACGGCAAACGGCTCATTGTTGACGGCAGGCTGGGCACACAGCACGGCATGTCCCAGGCCCATCGCCTCGGCCTGGCGGATGTAAATGCAATTCACGTTGACCGGCAACATGCCGCGCAGATCTTCCAGCGCCTTGAGTTTGCCACGTGTTTCCAGCTCGACTTCCAGCTCGTAGGCCTTGTCGAAGTGGTCGGCGATAGCCCGCTTGGTGCGGCCAATGATGAAAATCAGATCGGTGATGCCGGCCGCTGCAGCTTCTTCCGCTGCGTATTGAATCAAGGGCTTGTCGACGATGGGCAACATTTCCTTGGGGTTCGCCTTGGTGGCGGGCAAAAAGCGGGTTCCCATGCCTGCGGCCGGAAAAACGGCCTTGGTAACTGGTTTCATTCTGTCTCCGGGTAGGTATGCATTGATGAACACGGTGATGCTTCAATCCGGGCTTGGTTTCCGATGAACACATCCTAGCGCAATATGATTGCACAATAAATTTACGGAAATACACCTTGATCCCCGCTAATTCGCTCTTTCTCGGCCTGGATTTCGGCACCTCCGGCGCTCGCGCCTGTGTGATTTCACCGCACGGCGACATCGAGGAAATGGCCCGCCGCGACTTCGGCTGTGACATGTCTGCAGCCGATCTCCACACCGCCCGGCTCTGGCACGAAACCTTGCTGGAACTGCTCAGCAGCCTGCCCAAAGGTCTGCGCAAACACCTGGGGGCCCTGGCCATTGACGCGACTTCAGCCACGGTGCTGGCCTGCGATGCTCATTTTGCCCCCCTGGCAATCCCTCTTCTGTACAACGATACCCGCGCCACTGCCGAAGCAGCGCACATCGCCCAGCGTGCGGGCACATCGCATCCGGCCGCCATGGCCTCTTCCGGTTTGGCCAAAGCCATGTGGCTGCGGCAACACACGCCCAAGGCGCGTTTTTTCATGAACCAAGCCGACTGGCTCAGTGCCCTGCTCACCGGTGAGGCTGTCAGCGACCTGCACAACGCCCTGAAAATGGGGGGTATCCCCGGTCAAAAGACAGCCCCTGCGGTCTGGCCGGGTTGGCTGAACGAGTGCATCGCCATGACGCAACTGCCGCGCCTTGTCCAACCCGGCAGCGCCATCGGGCTGATGCCCGTCGCCTTGGCGCGAACACTGGGCCTGTCTCCAGATTGTCTGATTCGCGCAGGCACAACCGACAGCATGGCCGCCTTTCTGGCCACAGACGCACACAGGCCCGGCGATGCCGTCACCTCGCTGGGCAGCACCCTGGTACTGAAAGTGCTTTCTTCTCAACGAGTCGATGCGGCGGAATTTGGCATCTACAGCCATTGGTTCGGCGACCTCTGGCTGACCGGTGGTGCCTCCAACGCAGGCGGCAGCGTGTTGCGCCAGCATTTCAGCGATGCCGAACTGGCCGCGCTCTCACCCCTGATCGACCCCAACCAGGACACCGGGCTCGATTACTACCCCTTGCCCCGCCCTGGTGAGCGTTTTCCGGTCAACGACCCAACCATGCCACCGCGCCTTGAACCACGCCCGGACAACCGCGCCGCCTTCCTGCATGGCTTGCTCGAAGGCCTGGCACGCATCGAGGCACGCGGATATGCCCGCTTGCAGGAACTGGGGGCCCCCGCACCAAGCCATATCACCAGCATGGGCGGCGGCGCACATAACCCGGTTTTCACCCGGTTGCGCAGCCGCCTGACCCACACACCGATCACCCCCGCCCCGGTTCAGGAAGCCTGTTTCGGCACAGCGCGACTGGCACAGCGGGGAGAGAACCTGTTTTTTCGGGAGAAGACATGAGCGACGGACTCTGGTGTACATGCCACATCGCCTTGCGATGGGAGAGGGCAGTCCCCTCCGCAGAAAACCTGCGCAGCCTGCATCACGAAGCCATGTTGCTGCTTAGCGCCATCAATCAGATGGAATCGTCAAACGAGCTCACTGCAAGCCTCGCCAGCAACGAACCCGGTGGCGCAGAGCAAGCGCGCATGGCACGCATGGAAGCCAAACTCGATCTGACGCTGTATCTGCTGGCGCGCGTACTGCATCCGCACACGTCGGCACAACCACGCCCCGTCAGGCTTTCTCCGGAAGCCATCCAGTGGCAGGACGACACCCCACCGCCACCTGACAGTGAAATCGTCCTCGAATTCCAACCTTCGCCTGCCCTGCCATTGGCCTTGCGTCTGTCGGCCATCGCCCAGACAGCGCAAGACGGCCAGGCACGCGCTGTTTTGTCAGCACTGCCGGAAGCGCTGGCCGATGCCTGGCATCAGTTTGTGTTTCGTCGTCACCGCCAGGCCATCCGCGACAAGACACAGGCTCGCAGCCGTTAAACTTCGCCCTCTTTTGCTTTTGTCACTGCCATGAACATGCAAGCCTTGGCCCATCAGTTCGGCCTCGCCTTTCTCGCCGACCCCTGGGTTCCCAAAGTTCTTCTCGTCCTGCTCGCCACGGCGCTGGCCCATCTCTTGGCCTACACGCTGTTGCGTCACTCGGAAAAAATCACCCGCCTGACCCGCAACTTCTGGGACGACGCCCTGGTGCGCGCAGCCAGCCGCCCCTTGCCGACCGCCCTCTGGGTCACCGGCATCACCCTTGCCGCACGCATCGGCACCGAAGAAAGCGGCCCGAGCATGTTTGCGGCATTGGCACCGACACGCGATGTCGGCATCGTGGTGTGTCTGGCCTGGTTTCTCATCCGTTTCATCCACAACATTTCCACCGACATCGTTGCCCTGCGGCAGCAACGCGGAGAGGAACTGGATCGTTCCACCCTCGACGCCATCGCCAAACTCGCACAACTGAGCGTGCTGATCACCACCACGCTGATGGTCATGCAAACCTTGGGGTTCAGTATTTCCGGCCTGCTGGCCGCAGGCGGCATCGGCGGAATTGCCCTGGGTTTCGCCGCCAAGGATCTGCTCGCCAATTTTTTCGGCGGGCTGACGATCTATCTCGATCGCCCCTTCAGCGTCGGGGAATGGATTCGTTCTCCGGACAAGGAAATCGAAGGCACGGTGGAACATATCAACTGGCGGCACACACGCATCCGCACCTTCAACCAGACTCCGCTTTACGTACCCAACGCCATTTTCACCACCATCGTCGTGGAAAACCCGTCGCGCATGACCCATCGGCGCATCCAGGAAAGCATCGGTCTACGCCATCAGGATCTCGGCAAAGTGCAGGCCATCGTCGCCGATATCACCACCCTGCTACGCAACCACCCGGATATCGACACCACCCAAACGCTGGTCGTCAACTTCAATGCCATCGGTGCCGCCTCACTGGAACTGCAGCTGCACGCCTTCACCCGCCTCAGGGAGAGCGCGCGTTATCACGCACTCAAACAGGACGTGCTGCTGAAATCGGCAGAAATCATCACCGCCCACGGCGCAGCGATAGCTTGAGTGCCGCTTGGCAAGAGAAATGGCGTCACAGTGGGGTCTGCCCGCACTCACAGCGCCAGCAACAAACGCGCAGGGTCTTCGATCGCGTCTTTCACTTCACGCAGAAAGCTGACAGCTTCGCGGCCATCGATGAGGCGGTGGTCATAGGTCAGGGCGATGTACATCATGGGTCTGATCACCACCTGCCCGGCCTCGGCGATGGGGCGTTCCTGAATGCGATGCAGCCCCAGCACGCCTGATTGTGGCGGGTTGAGGATAGGGGTGGAGAGCAGCGAACCGAATACCCCCCCGTTGGAAATGGTGAAGGTGCCACCATCGAGATCTTCAAGCGTCAGTTCAAGACGGCTGGCACGCTCGGCAAAAGCGGCAATGCGCTGTTCGATCTCGGCAAACGACAACCGGTCGGCATCACGCAGCACCGGCACAACCAAGCCACGTTCAGAACTCACCGCCACGCCGATGTCGTAGTAATCGTGCTGCACGATATCGTTGCCCTCGATGCGGGCATTCACCAGCGGGTAGGCTTTCAGCGCCTGACAGACCGCTTGGGTGAAAAACGACATGAACCCCAGCTTGACGCCGTGTTCCTTCAAAAACCGCTCTTGGTAGCGCTGGCGCAAGGCCATGACCGGCTGCATGTTCACCTCGTTGAAGGTGGTCAGCATGGCCGCCGTGTTCTGCGCTTCTTTCAGGCGCTGGGCAATGCGCTGGCGCAAACGGCTCATCGGCGCACGCTGTGTTTCCCGGCTGTGCGGCTTGGCGCAGGGCGCGCATGTCACCGGCGGCGCAACGCGGGGTTGCACAAGCTCTGTCTGGATTGCGTCGGCCTTGCCTCGCAGGCGGGGCGGTAAAAAGACATCGGGCTGAGCGGGCATCGCCGCAGGTTCAGGCTGACTGACCTGAGGTGCCGATGCTTCATCGGGCGGCGGCGTGCTCAGCTGGCTGGCCGCTTCGGTCTCGATGACAGCCAGCACCTGCCCGGCCCGCACCTCATTGCCGGCCAATACCTGGATGCTGGACAGCACGCCGTCAGCTGGGGCCGTGACTTCCAGGATCACCTTGTCGGTTTCCAGATCGGCCAGGACTTCATCGCGCATGACCCGGCTGCCGGTTGCCTTGCGCCATTCGAGCAAAGTACCGGTTTGCACAGATTCGGAAAGTTCGGGCGTTTTGACTTCAATGAGCATGGCTGCCAGCACAAGAAAGGGAACAGGGGCAGCCAGCTTATGCGCGCACCCACAGGCTGGCAATGCGGCGGGTAACACGGCAGGGCTTGCACAAACCAGGCAATGATTTTTTCTGCCACGGCGGGGAGGAAAACCCCGGTAAAACCCCGCTTTCTGATAGCTATTCTCATCCGTGCAGTATCATTCCCCTTCGATTTTTAGATTATTCAAGCTCTCTTCGTTCATGCCGCACGTACACCCCCTGCTGATTCGCCGATTGCTGGACACCCTTCCGGGTGCGCGCCTGGTGGAAACGCACATTTCATGGGTGATCGTGGCGGGTGACTTGGCCTACAAACTGAAAAAACCACTCGATCTTGGTTTTCTCGACTTCAGCACCCTGGAAAAACGCCGTTTCTGTTGCGAAGAAGAAATCCGCCTGAATCGCCGTCTGGCTCCCGACATCTACCTTGAAGCGCTGCCCGTGACCGGCTCCCCCGAAGCACCAGAATGGGGTGGAGAGGGGCTGGTGCTCGACTGGGCCGTGAAGATGCGCGCTTTTCCGGCTGACGTCACCCTGGACAAAACCGTCAAACTCGAAGCGGAGGCCATTGATGCCATTGCCGTGCGCGTCGCGGCGTTTCACGACGAAATCGCTGCCGCAGGTGAAGACAGCCCGCATGGGGAAGCCGCACGCATTCGCCAGCCTGTGGCCGACAATTTCACGCAACTGCGTGTCCTGCCCCTGCCGGATGAGGCGCACCCCCTGCTGGACGAGCTCGAAAGTCGCAGCCTCCGCGAAGGCAAACGCCTGGAGGCCCATTTCGCCGCCCGCAAGCGCGCAGGCTTCATCCGCGAGTGCCACGGCGACCTGCATCTGGGCAACATCGCTTGGGTGAACGATGCGCCGCTGATTTTCGATGGCATCGAGTTCAACCCCGGCCTGCGTTTCATCGATGTCATCAGCGAAGTCGCCTTTCTCATGATGGATCTGATGCATCGCGGCGAAACGGCCTTGGCCTGGCGTTTTCTCAACCGCTATCTGGAACAGCGCGGTGACTACGCCGGGTTGCCCGCCCTGCGCTATTACCTCGGCTACCGGGCGCTGGTACGCGCCAAGGTGGCGGCGCTGCGCGCACATCAGGCGGAAGAGGTGGCCGATTTCAGCGAATGCCAGACCTACCTGCGTCTGGCCAACACCCTGACGCACCCGCCCTCTGCGGCGCTACTGCTCATGCACGGCGTCTCGGGCAGCGGCAAGACCGTGATCTCGCAAAACCTGCTGGAAGCACTCGGTGCCATTCGCCTGCGTTCAGACGTGGAACGCAAGCGCCTGTTCGGGCTGGATGCCTCGCAGCGCAGCACGCAGGTACCCGGCGGCATCTACACACGCCATGCCGGGGAACGCACCCGGGCACACCTCCAGCAGATCAGCGGCGCGCTGCTGACGGAAGGGTTTTGCGTCATTGTCGATGCCACCTTCATTGCCCCGGAATGGCGCACCCCCTTTATCGGGCTGGCCCGGACACAGGACTGCCCCTGGCTGTTGATCTCACCGCAGGTCGACCTTGAGGCATTGCGCCGTCGCGTCATGCATCGCCAGCATCTTGGCAACGATGCCTCGGAAGCCGACCTCGGCGTGCTGGAAGCGCAGTGGCACGCACAGGTGCCGCTCAACACCGAAGAAACCGCCCATGCCGTGCCTGTCGCACCCGGCACCGATCTTGCGTGGCTTGCTGCCCACGTCACGCAACGCCTGCACACCCAACTCTTTTCACTTCCCGCCTCATCATGACCGGCCCTTCCCCACTCAGCCGCTACCCTGTCGGGCGCTGCGGCACCATCGTTCACATCAACGCCGATGCCGATCTCGCGGCGCGCATGAGCGCGCTCGGGCTGTCTCCCGGTCGGCGCGTGCGCGTCATCCGCCGCTCGCCCTTCCACGGCCCGATCCAGGTACGCACCGGCCAGACCGATCTCATCATCCGCCGCTCTGAAGCCGACTTCATCCAGGTCTGCCCCTACGACCCCCAGCCAACACCAGCCGCCAGCCATGTCTAAAAAACGCCTTGCCCTGGTGGGCATGCCCAATACCGGCAAATCCACCCTGTTCAACCGCCTCACCGGCGCATCCGCCCATGTCGGCAACTGGCCGGGGCTCACCGTGGAACTGCTCTCTGCAAAACTGCTGCTGGGCGACAGCATGGTGGAGCTGGTCGATCTGCCCGGCCTGCACAACCTGCACGGTTTTTCCGAAGACGAGCGCGTCGCGCGGCATTTCGTGGAAACGCAAGCAGTCAACGGCCTGCTGGTGGTACTCAACGCCGTGCAGCTCGACCGCCAGCTGAGCTTGGTATTGCAGCTCAAGGAACTCGGTCTGCCGCTGTTTCTTGCCCTGAACATGTCGGATGAAGCCCTGTCGCGCGGCATTGGCATCGACGCGGCCCTGCTCGAAAAAAATCTGGGCGCGCCGGTGCATCTCATCAGTGCCAAACACGGCCAGGGCATCACATCCCTGCGCGATGCCCTGACGCTCTGGCTGCACCAGCACCCCACGCCCGCCACGGCCCGCTCTTCGGGGCTGGATCAGGATGACGCCATCGAGCAAAGTCTGGAAAAACTCGTCGCGCAGGCCGTACACATGCCGACGGAACTCCCCGCCACGCTCACCGACCGACTCGACAAAGTGCTGTTGCACCCCTGGCTGGGGCTGCCGCTGTTTCTGCTCATGGTGATGGGGGTGTTTCAGGTTGTTTATGGCGTCGGCTCGCCCTTGCAGGATGCGTTGGGGTGGCTGCTCGATCAGGGCAAGACGCGCTGGCTCGAACCCTGGACCAGCACGCTGCCTGCCTGGGCATCGAGCTTTCTGCTGGAAGGCCTGTTTGACGGCATCGGCACCGTGCTGACCTTTCTGCCGCTGATCGTGGTGTTTTTTCTCGCCATGGCTGTGGTCGAAGACAGTGGTTATCTCGCCCGCGCCGCTTTTCTGGTCGACGCGCTCATGGCGCGCATGGGGCTCGATGGCCGCGCCTTCGTGCTGCAACTCATGGGCTTTGGTTGCAATGTGCCCGCGATGATGGGCACACGTGTCATCCGCAGCCGCACGCAACGCATCGTCACCATGATGATGATTCCGTTCTCGCTGTGCTCGGCACGCTTGCAGGTTTTCCTGTTTTTCACCACCGCCGTATTCAGCCCAGCCGCCGCCCCCTGGGCACTGTTCAGCCTGTATGTGCTGAGTTTCGTCATCGCCTTTCTCACCGCCTTTGCCCTTAAGGGGCGCTTCGGCGACCGCGCCTGCCAGACCGACCCGCTGCTGATGGAACTCCCCCCCTATCGACTGCCCACCCTGCGCTATCTGTTCCGTCAGGCATTCCGCGATTCCGGGCATTTTCTGCGTCAGGCCGGCGGCTTCATCGTGCTGGGTGTGGCGCTGGTGTGGTTCCTCACACACTTCCCTTTCGATGCCGCCCCCGCCAGCATCGACACCCTGGCAGGCCAACTCGCAAGCTGGGTCGCACCGATCTTCGCCCCCCTGGGGATCGACGAATTGCTCTCCATCGCGCTCTTGTTCGGCTTTGTCGCCAAGGAAGTGGTCATCGGCGCACTCGCCGTGATCTACGGCTCAGGCCCGGACGAACTGGGAGGCGTACTGGCACAACGCATGGATTGGGTGCAGGCCTACAGCTTCATGTTGTTTACCCTGGTCTACACCCCGTGCCTGTCTGCCCTGGCCACCCTTCGCCGCGAAGCTGCCAGCAGCCGCCCAATGTGGGGCTCGATTGCCTGGTCACTGGCGGTGGCCTGGCTTCTGAGCTTTCTTTTCTACCAGAGCGCACGGGCGTTGGGGTTGTGAACGGGCACAGCATTTGCTCAAAAGGGAAATGTCATCCCCGCGTAAGCGAAAACGGCGACCCTACGCGCCCATCCCAAACACCTCGTATCAGACGAATCATGTCCGGAACCTTTATGAAATTCCTGTGCGGTTTTTTTCTGCTGTCCTTGAGTGCCCTGGCCCGTGCGTCGGGCGATGCGACCCCAGTGCTGATCACGGTGGCGAGCATTCCGGTGGAGTTCCTCCTCTTCGGCCTGACCTTGCTGGGCGTAGCGCTCTTCCATAACCAGACCTTTCAGGTGGCACTCACCGGGCTGGCCACGGTATCGCTCTACAAGCTCATGTTCACCGGCTTCAAAACCGGCACGGGCGTGATGGGGCTTGTCGGACATATCGGCCATGAGTGGGTGACACTCGCCAATCTCTTCGGCCTGCTGATGGGCTTTGCCCTGCTTGCCCGGCATTTCGAGAAAAGCCATGTGCCGGTGATCTTGCCGCGCTATCTGCCCAACGACTGGAAGGGCGGCTTCGCCATGCTGGTCATGGTGTTCTTCATTTCCAGCTTTCTCGACAACATCGCTGCCGCTCTGATCGGCGGGGCCATGGCACACCAACTCTTCCGCGCAAAAGTGCACATCGGCTACCTCGCCGCCATCGTCGCCGCCTCGAACGCGGGCGGCGCCTGGAGCGTGGTGGGCGATACCACCACGACCATGATGTGGATTGCGGGTGTATCCCCTGCCGAAGTGGTCGAGTGCCTGTTTGCCGCGCTGCTGGCACTGTTCATCTTCGGGATTCCCGCCGCACGCCTGCAACATGCCTATTCGCCCATCATCAAGAATGCACACAGACATGTCCGCATCGACTGGGGGCGAATCTTCATCGTGCTACTGATCCTGGTGTTCGCCATGATCACCAACATCGTCGTGAACTCGAATTTCAGCACCGTAGCCAACAGCTTTCCGTTCATCGGCGCAGCGGTCTGGGCAGCCATTCTGGTGAGCATTCCGGTGCGTCGGCACGACTGGGAGGTGCTGCCAGAAAACCTCAAAGGCACGCTGTTTCTGCTCTCGCTGGTCACCATGGCCTCGATGATGCCGGTGGAAGCCCTGCCCGCTGCTTCATGGCAAACCGCCATGGGGCTGGGCTTTGTGTCTGCCGTGTTCGACAACATTCCGTTGACCGCGCTGGCCCTGAAACAGGGCGGCTATGACTGGGGATTTCTGGCCTATGCCGTGGGCTTCGGCGGCTCGATGCTGTGGTTCGGGTCTTCAGCCGGGGTAGCTCTCTCGAACATGTACCCCGAAGCCAAGTCGGTCGGCCAGTGGCTGCGCCACGGCTGGTTCATTGCCGTGGCCTATGGGGTGAGCTTTCTGGCGATGGTAGCGGTGGTGGGCTGGCACCCGGCGGGGCAGCCTACTGGCTGATGCCAGCCAGTGCCGCCCAGTACCCCGGAAAGGTCTTGTTCACGCATTTCGGGTCGTTGATGCGCACGGGCGTGCCTGCCAGCGATACCAGCGAGAAGCACATCGCCATGCGGTGATCGTCGTAGGTATCGATTTCGGCATTCGGGGTGAGTTTCGCGGGCGGGGTGATGCGGATGAAATCGGCCCCCTCTTCCACTTCGGCCCCCAGTTTGCGCAACTCGGTGGCCATGGCGGCGATACGGTCAGTTTCCTTGACGCGCCATGAGGCAATGTTTTTCAGCGTGGTCGTGCCTTCGGCATACAGCGCAAGAATGGCCAGCGTCATGGCCGCATCAGGGATGTGGTTGCAGTCCATGTCCAGCGCATGCAGCTTGTCGGCACAGCCCAGGCGGGCTTCGATCCAATGGGGGCCAAAGCTCAGTTCCGCCCCCATGCGCGCCAGCGCTTCGGCAAAACGCACATCCCCCTGAATGGCATGCCGCCCCACACCTTCGACACGCACCGGGCCGTGGCCGATGACGCCTGCGGCGAGGAAATACGAGGCCGAAGAGGCATCGCCCTCGACTTCGAGGTTGCCCGGGCTTTGATAGGCGGCCATCGGCACGATGAATCGGTTCCAGCCTTCACGTTTCACCCTCACGCCGAAACGCTGCATCAGATTGAGGGTGATCTCGATGTAGGGCTTTGAAATCAGCTCGCCCTCGACTTCTACCACCACCTCGCGGCCCAGCAACGGCGCAGACAGCAAAAGACCGGTGAGATATTGGCTGGAAACATGACCCTTGACGCACACGCTCGGTGCCTCGCCGGGCGTGAACGGTTGAATGTGCAAGGGCGGGAATCCGGCGTTTTCCAGGTAATCCACCCGTGCACCCAACTGGCGCAGGGCATCGACCAGATCGCCGATGGGGCGTTCATGCATGCGCGGCACGCCCTTGAGCACGTAGTCGCCGCCCGAGAGCGCACAGGCTGCGGTCAGTGAGCGAAAGGCCGTACCGGCATTGCCCAGAAAAAGTTCCGCCTGTTTTACGGAAAAAGCACCACTGCCCCCTTCAACCCGGTAATCGTCCGTATTGCCATGGCGTTGCCAGTTCACCCCCAGCAGGCGCAAAGCTTCGAGCATGACGCGGGTATCGTCGGAATCGAGCAGGGCCTTGACCTCGGTCGTACCCGAAGCCAGGGCAGAAAGCAGCAGCACGCGGTTGGAGATGCTTTTGGAGCCAGGCAGACGCAGGGTGCCACGCGCGCCTTTGGCGGCAGAAAGATCGAGAAATTCCATCAAAAATCACCTAAAAAATGCGGGGCTGTTGGGCATCGAATTGCAAGTTTCACGTGGATTCCCCACCCAGAGCACGTAGACGCTTCATCCAACCGTGAAAATGCGGACACTCGTTTTCCATGGTCGCAAGGCCAACGCGCTCGGCTGCCAGCGGCCCGTGGCGTGTTTTCTTGTAGCCGGGCTGCAGCAACCGTTCGAGCCGTCGCGATGGCTTGGTTTCGTAGCTGTCGTTGATGTGCTCGGGAGTAGGGAATGCCGCCCGCACTGCGGTCAATTTCGCCAAACTGGCCTGCCAGCCCGGCTCGGTTTGCGCCAGCGCCTGCGGATCGGAAAACAGCAAGCCTTCGAATTCGTAAGGTTGAATGTGTGCAATGAACCGCTCAGGCCGACAACCCACGTAGGCCACAAGTTCATGAGCCAAGGCGGCGTTGAGATGGTTTAAGCGGCTCTCCAGATCGGGCTTGGTCTTTGCTTCCTCAAATCCGGGAAATGACGCATCCAGGCCGTATAAATCCAGCAGCGTGGTCAACACTGCTTCCGGCTTTTGCCTCAAGGTGTTGCGGGCATTGAACTTCAGGCGGTCGTAATTGACCGCCCCGCCGCGCGCGTCCTGCGATGTCTTGAGCAATTGCGGCTTCACGAAGACTTGCAGGTGGCGTAATACAGGTGCCAGCAGGCGCTTGATGAACTGTTCCTCGGTGGGGCCTTCGGCGAAAACGACGACCTCCACCATTCACGGCCTCCCGCCCAGCACGTTGCGCTTCCACAGTTCGCCCATGGCGTACTGTTCCAGCCAACCTGAAAGTTCGTCCTGGGTGAAACGCCGGAAGGTCGACGCACCATCGACCTGATCGACCACCACCACGTCTTCCGGACTCAACTCGTTGAGCAGTTCGACCGACTGTGTGGACACAATCAACTGCCTCTTTTCCGCGACCTGCTTGAACATGTCCGCCAACACAGAGATGGCATAAGGATGCAAGCCCAATTCCGGCTCATCGACAAGCACGGTTTCCGGGAGCTTGTACCAAGGCTGAAGCAGTAGCGTAGTCAAGCAAATGAAACGCAAGGTGCCATCGGAAAGCATGTGCGCCTTGAAGGGCGTATCTGGATTGCCCTTCTGCAACCACTCCAATTCGATGATTTCCGCATCGCCCTCGCGATGCACGAAATCATCGAAAAACGGAGCTACCAATTGGATCGTATCGACGATATTTCGATACTCGGGCTCATGTTTCAGCCTGAGCATCCGCAGGTAGGCCGCCAAATTCGCCGCATCCGGCTTCAAACGCAAGTTGTCATTTACCGCGTGTTTTTGCTTGACCTTGGCGCGTTCGCTGGTGTCGTGGAAATGGTAGACGCGCCAATTCGTGACGGAAGAGCGAACGTAGGGGGAATACTCATCGCTTGCCGTCTTGAGTTTCGATTCATCATGCCCGGAGCCAAGCGGAGCGCTGTATGACCCTGGGAACATTGCCCCGCCAAACCAGCTACGTTCGTCTTCAAACACCAGTCGGTTGTCCGAAGTCGGCACCAAATCGAATTTGTAGCCGTTTCGCGCGAAAAAGAACTCTGCATGCAGCCGCTCGGAAAGGCTGCGCCCGCCATGCAGCAAGGCATCCGGCCCGCCTTGTGTCTGCACATACAACTGCAAATGCTCCTCCACGATCTCGCCAAGCAACCTGAAAAGTCCGATGAAATTGCTCTTGCCCGCGCCGTTGGCACCGATGAGCACATTCAGATTATTCAGCGGGAACTCCCGCAACTCGCGGATGGATTTGTAGCCTGCGACGGTGAGGGAACGAATACTAGACATGGTGCGACTTCATAGGCAGGTGAAGCGGATGACCACACCGCAGCATTGCAAATCCAGATTGCTTTTGAGCCTGCCCAAGTCGTTGAACACGCCATCGATGGCGATGATCTCGCGAGGCTTTATGGCCACCAGCGGCAGGGTTGGGGGACGCCGCCAGATCAGCCGCGTCTTGCGGGTCGCTCATGTTTCTGTCCTTTGACATCGAAGAGCCCTCTGCGCTGCCCTGCGATCAAGCCACATCCGTCCCCGCATACAACTCTGCCAACGGCACGGCAACGCCCACGGAGGCAAATTCCACCGTGTCGCCCGGCTCATAAGCCAGATACAGCCAGCCAGCCTCGCCCTGGCGGCGGTAGATTTCGAGCCCGTGGTGATCCTGGCTGATGAGCACGTATTCCTGCACGCTGGGCAGACGACGGTATGCCGCGAGTTTCTCGCGCCGGTCGATGGCTTCCGTGGACGGCGAAAGCACTTCGATGA
>Ga0208371_1000257_pt1 | contig 15045 bp, 13 predicted proteins | sample SubbioCR12Aug_1A_FD_184827 | JGI IMG/M metagenome (GOLD analysis project Ga0208371, IMG submission 184827) | Serpentinite rock and fluid subsurface biosphere microbial communities from McLaughlin Reserve, California, USA - CR12Aug_1A (SPAdes) | ecosystem: Environmental > Terrestrial > Deep... | reverse complement strand
CGGATCAAGTTCAACAGCCGTGAGAATTTCTTCCGTATCGATCCGTTTAATTTTTTTGATGGTTTTATTTCTGATATCAATGGCAGCGGGAAAGCCTTCTCGCATAATGCCCGGAAGATTAAGATCATTGAAATAAATCTCAATTCCACCTTTTATAAGGGCGTATTCCCCCTTTTTTTCAGGTTGACTTTCGCTGAGTTTGTAACCAATTCGGATCAATTTGCTTTCAAGATCATCCGTGCTGATTTTCTTATCGGGGAAAAGAAGGGTGGTGTCGGAATAGACCGAAGATGGCAACTTCCATTTTCTACCGGAGAATCTTTTTTCTATGCCGTTAGAAAGATACCAGCAGTACATCAAGATCAGAACAAGAATGGCAATGAGAAAGCAACCCGTTCCGATGGCCGTTTTTTTCAGTATGGATATCATGGTTTTTTTATCTGTAAGATTCATCAAAGAATTCTGTAAAGCCTCAAAGGATCATCAATTTATACAGCCCAAAAATAACGGGTCATACCTTATTACATTTGGTGGTGAAAAAAAATAAAAAATAAAAGAAAAACGAAAGCCAGTCTTTTGAAAGCAAAAGTTAAGATGAATTTAGGTAGGGAAGATATACTGGGGGGATAAAAAAAGATCAAGCCGTTCGGAGGCGTACTATGGCAGTAGACCCTCGCTGAACGGCTTGTTGGGGACACTGATGACTGCCATCATTGGTCACACCATGCAACTATTGTAAAGATGTTGCGGGCTCGGGTCAATAGCGTTTTTCATAATCGCCATTCTTTATTCAAACGCTACGTATAATTCTATTAAATATCAGCAATTCCCGGTGAACGGAAACGGAGATACGGCTATTTCCGGCAACAGAGCCGTAGGTCGGGCTTTCGCCCGACACAGGTGTCGGGCGAAAGCCCGACCTACAAAGCATCTCAGCGTTCACCGGGAATTGCTGATTAAATATGATTTTTATATGCATATCGAAAATATTCCTTACGTATGCAGGGGCAGGCATTCGACCTGCATATACCCCATATGTTTTTGCTGAGCTAAATAGTGGTTTTGTCATTCCGGGCGGCTGGTGTTGGTGAGACGGAGTTTGCGTCGTGAATAAGCACCGTCGTGTCTTTCAAGTCGTAAAGCAAGCCGACCCGGAATCCATGGTGTTATGAAGACAGTGCTGGAACATAAACAGGCATGGATTCCGGGCCTTAGAAAAAGCCACCACAAAATGATCAGACAAAAAAAACCGCCTTGACAAGCATTATCAAAACACGTATAAGTCTCAGGTCTTAAACGCTGAATTCAATTGGCTTTTCAAGATTATTTGCCGAAGTGGTGGAATTGGTAGACACGCTAGACTTAGGATCTAGTACCGTGAGGTGTGGAGGTTCAAGTCCTCTCTTCGGTACCATCAATAAAAATAAGGCTTTAGAGAAAATCAAAATTCTCTAAAGCCTTTTTTTATGAGTTTGGTAAACACCGTGGTAAACACATTTCCGAATGACCTTTAATCATCCCCCATGTTTGTTTTCTGGTAAACACCGTGTTTACCACCGGAGTTTTTAATCTGTATTGAGAGACCTTTTTCCATGGCTCTCACAGCATCGACTTTTTCAAACCCATCGACTGTGTTATACCGATCAAACATTTCTCTGGTCGAATGACCGGTAATTTTCATAATGACCGTATCATGAACTCCTGATCGTCTCATGTTTGTATTGAATGTATGTCTGAGGTCGTGAAAGGTTATACCGCCTTTTTCATTCCTGCCATAGGGAAGACCGACTTTTTTGCATGCCGATCTTAATGCCCATCGGATATCTTTAAGCGGGTATCCTTTATATAGAAATACATGCGGTTCAATCATGGAATTCCCATCCTCATCATTCTTGGTCACTCTGGTTATCGATTTCAATATTTCAAGAAGATTGTCAGAAATAGGGATTTCACGCATCTCATTCGTTTTTGTATGGGATGCTTCAAGGGTGATAACTCTTTTATCAAGATTTACCCGGTCCCATGTCAAACCAAGAACCTCAGTCCTGCGCATTCCTGTATAAAATGCAGTGGCCACAATATTTCGGGCATATTCGGGTAGAGCTTCCATAAGATTCAAGAAATCTTGATAATTAATTATGATGTCACGGGCGTTTGCATGCTTTTTGAGCAGTTTTTTAATTTTCTTGAAAGGAGCCAATGCATCACCAGATATTTTATCACCTTCCCAAGCTGTATTCAGCATGTTCCGGACAGCACCAATTTCCTGATCAACGTATGAATCAGACAATCCTTTTTCTTTTCTGATGATCTGATAGTTTTTTAGATCAAGGACATTTATTCCATAAATTGTATACTGACCGTAAATTTCACAAAAAGATTTTAAATTAATTCTCAGAATTTTATAATATTTGAGTATTCGTATTGATGGCTGTTCAATAAACCATTCCATTAAATCATTAAACGTAATTTTTTTATCTTTCGTAATCTCAAGGATCTTGTTTTCGAATACCTGACCTTTCCGTTTCCCCTCAGCTGCGAGAGCATCACGGTAATCTGTACCCACTCTTTCCGTGATCTGTTTCCCAGTACGACCAGGGGGGAAACGGTATTTGATATAATAAACCGCTTTGTTTTGTTTCCTTGCATTATCAAGGTTCTGACCGCAAACGCATTTTTTATTCCGGATAGAACTCTTGATTCTGCAAATAGGGCACTGGACGAGTATGGACATATCAAGCCTCCATATACTCCCGGACCTTTTTTTCTGAAAACCGAATCAACCTTCCGATTCTCTTATCAGGTATTGGGAATGTTTTTTTTAATACAGCTTTTCGTATTGAGTTTTCAGGGATTTTTATCATCTTTGAAAGTTCTTTTACCGTTAATAAAGCGTTTTTATTTTCCATTTTGTTTATCCTTATTATGAATAATTTTGATAATCGGGGTTAAAACCCCGAGTATTTTTAATGAATTTTATTTATACTCTTGATGACCCAAAGTCTCTTATACCTGATTGGCAAAATCCTTTGCACCTAATCTTTGCAAAATAGCTCACAATGAAGATACATTTTTCAATAGCGTCCATATAATCAGATGAATTACGATCAATCATTATTCCGTTATCGCTTAAACTATAATTTACCAGGCCAGTAATCTCTGTATTTAATAATTTCATCCATAATTTACTTGCCATTTCAAATATATTGTTTGAAATCGTTGTGTTGTGATCCTTACAAAGCAAAAACAAGTGATAAATTTGTCTCCTATCAGATTGCGAAGTTGATTTTATCCAAAAATATTTTTGTTCAAGGTTGTGTCTGTCATAATATTTAGTTAGTGTTTCGATATATTTTACAAACAAAGTGTTATCATTTGTAAAAAAACCATTTTGGGGAAATGACAAATCAAATCGATTTAATACTACTTTGCTATTTTTCTTAAGTACATAATCAATAACGTGGACGCTTTTTTCTAATATGTGACAATAACCTACATGAGGCTCCTTGCGTGATTTAGGCTTCGAGCAAATTTTAAACATCTGATCTAAAGTAATATTTCTTTTCATTAAAACACACTCCTTTTACTATAAAGATTTACTTTATTTCCAAAATTATTTACCCTGTACTTTGGTGATTTCGACCGACCCGGTTTGCCGTTTTCTCTTTTGGTTATGATATCCTTAATCTCAGAAATCAAACCCTCTGTGCATAGTAATTTTAATGCTTGATCAATCTGAGTTGCGGTGTATTTCTTTTGCAATGTAACCGTAAGCTGCCTTTTGCTGAAAATTTCAGTTTGAAACGCACAGATTTTTTCCCAAACGGCTGTTTTGCATGCGTTTCCATCATTTCCATTACTTCCAGAAGACATTAATACTTTAATTATTTTCTCTATCAACTGGTCGTCAATGTCTTTAAAGGTTCTTTTTTTTGATTTAGAGCTTTCAGTATAATCATTAATTTTATTCTTAATAAATTCAAATACATCACGACTTAATGACATCAAATTTTCATTATTTATTTTATCTTGTAAGTGATTAGGTTCGGTTTCATTAAGCCAAACTGGAGAAATGTATTTATCTCTACAGTCAACAAGGCAGTCAGAAGGTTTTTGTTCAAATTCTTGATCGTCACTAACATAACAATTTCCATTCTCATTAAATTCAGTGATTCTTTCTTTTGCCTGGCGAAAAATTTTGTGTTGAACAAGATGATTATCTTGCCCCGCATTTTTTTTTATTTCAACCACAGGATCTGAACCGTGTTTTAAACTGATAAATATTTCTTTTTCTTCAACAATGATCATTTTTATAATCCTTTTGAAATCTTCCCATGCCAAAAGGCATGGGAAGATGAGGTTTGACAAGTTATCTGAAATACACATTAAAAATATGAAAATTCAAAATAGCTTTATGAAATTATAATAATTTCATCATTTATTTATTTAAGTTTGTCATTTTGATATTAATCTGACTCGACCCCTTGGTTAAAATCTGTTTTTCTTCATCTATTTCAATCCGTCCAGAAAGGGCATGGATTTCGATATCGAAATCCTTTCGAACCGAGTCAGGAATTTCAGCTATCATTTTATAAATGGAATTGGTTAACATTTCGTTACTCTTTTCATCTATATCTCTTATTTTGCTGAGGACAATATCATTTGGTTCCGATAATATTATTTGGTTACTCATAAAATTTCTCCTGCTTAATTTTAAAATTAAATGCTACATTTCCAAATACCTCTACAAACAACTGAAGAGATATTTGGGGCTTATTTTGTTTTCATTCATCGGCCGATAAATAATCGTAGACTGAATATAAAGGATGTATTTATGAAAGAAAATTCCAGTTGAAATATGAATTATTATTCAAGTGACTGTAAATATGAAAATAATTTGTATGTCAATTTGTAAATTATTTAATTATTAATAAATACAGTAAGATGTGATAATAACATATTAGGTTTTCAATTAAGAACAATAAACAATAAAATATTCAGATATGGGGTCTATATAATTTTTTTAAATATTATTGATGATAATTTATAAAGTTACATAAATAATACGTATTATTATCTATTTAAATTAACAGTATTTTATGAAGATTATTCGACCTTAAGGATTAGACAGATATAGGATTTTTTGCGGATGCTCTTAGATAAAATGAAAAAACTTTAAAATTTTTTTTATTTTATATGTTTTTATGAATAATTATTCATAACGGGAGTTAATTAAACGGAATTTTTATGGTCGATATTTCAAATCCATAGCCAAATTTTAAATATCAGCATAGCTTTTGCCCTTTTCACCAGCGTAACTGGGGGATTAGTTCTGGATTTCAGAGTTATGAACTACATTATTTATAATCATGGTATTAACCTCCTCGCCGGATATCTTTTTTTTGATTCGCATCCTATCCATTTTTTAATATTTTTTTGGGGTTGGAGAGAGGCAATCTGTTTAAGCGCTGCGTGAAAATATATAATTACCATGTTTAAGATGCATGGATTTATTCCAAAATTCATTTTGTAAAGACTCGTTTAAGTCATCAGATTTTCTGAGAATAGGTCTGCCATAAGAACCTTTACTTGAATCTCTGACCAAATACTCACCAGCTTCAATACAAGCTTTTGCAGTCTCATATAATTTTACCATAGACGATTCTTCCATTTTTATTCCTAACTTACCGTACTTCATTCCTCGCATTTCTTCTTTTTTTTTTGTGGCCTCCAAATACGATTCTTTCTTTTCGTTTTCATCCTTAGATATACATACCATTCCGTATTTCTTATGGAGCCAATTTTCTACTTTATTGATAGCATCTGTAACAGTACATTTTTCTTTTGTATTATAAACATCCCAAATTAAAATACCAATAAATCTCTTGCATGCATCTTTAAAATTTATATTTCTACCAGTGAAAATATTAAGTTCATTTTTATAAAATTTGTTATTTTTTTTCCTATGGTTTTCTTCATATATTAGAACGTCACTCATGTTGAAACATTTTGGATAAATTATACTTGAGATAGGATACTGATGTTTATTAGTTTTATTAGTTGTCATTATTTTTGCAAAACAATCAAGATAATATTCAATATCATGATAGGCTGTTAAAGAATATGCATCATAATACCCGTACTTATGAGAAAATTCTTTTATTAATTCAAAACATTTTATCTTACTATCAAAATCCATTAAATTTTTATATTTGCTATCTTCTAATTTTATTTTATTTAATAATAATTTTTTTACATCTCCGGCAAGTAAGTTATTATACAAACCATAATCAGTAGCTGATATTTTCTTTTTATGAAAATCAGATTCAATTTTTTTATATTTATAATCAACACAAGCAGCTTCATCGCCTAACAAAAAATCACATAAGTCAATTAAAATATTTGAGTTAAAATCCTTATGAAATACTGATAAGATGTGTGGAGCGTAATTACCGCTCACAGATATTGAGAACATCAACAACTTAAAGTAGAAATATCTGGAAGGATCTTGTTTAACAATATTATTCTCTTTTTGAATTTCGCTATGATTCTCATTACATATCTGTGACATGAATTCAGATTTTTTTAAATCTGCAAAAAACTCTGGAATTATGGGTTGTGTAGAAGGGATAGTAGGAAATAATTCAGACGCAAAATCTGATTTTTCTAAAATATAACTTTTAATTTCTTTAATTGCCTCAGTAACATCCTCAAACATCTTAATATCATTAATCAACGCTTTTCTTTGTAAATAGTTAACAGTTAAAAAATTTAAGTCGCGGATATTACCAAGTTCATATCTTTTTTGAGGATCTATTTCAAAAAGACTTTTTTTGCCAATTCTCTCCTTTATTAACATAAATATTCCTGATCATTATATTAGATTAATTAACCCCATAATATAGGGTAAAATAGATTAAATAATATTAATTATATTAATTAACCTCGTTTATTATCATCATCTTAGAATCAAAATCGTTACGAAAATATACCATGGAAGCAACACCCGGTAAATATGGAAATACCGTGTGCAGAAACTTAAAGTCCTGTTCAGTAACTGAAAAGGCTATAGAGAAACAGAACTGGTGTAAAAAATCATAACTTCCGGGTGACCTACTGATTTTGATCAACAGAAACTTTATCGTATGGCAGATGAGTACATTACTTAATCACAGGAATAGAAGAGGTTTTTAGAAGAATCTTCCCCGGATATACGGCTCTGAATCATGGATATCTAATGAAAAACATTTTCATGATAGTGAGAAACAAGCTCAAAGGTATTTTTTTATTAACTCCGACAATAATATAGAAACATAAATAAAACAAAAGTATATAGTATTTAATTTAAACTATTTATGTAAACTTTTTAGAGGAGATTCCATGAAGATAATAAATTTAAATGGAGATTATGAAGAAGTTCTTAAGGCAATTAACAATCTTTTCAATGTAGCGATTAGCAGGCATAACAAGATTCTTTTCATCCGGTTTGATTTAACATTCAATCTAAATTCAGACTATCCAAACGACAATAGTCTTCTGTCGAGATTCATGGAGGCGTTCACTCTTCATTGCAAGCGATTAGGCCTTGATCCTCTGTATTTATGGGTCAGGGAACAAGTGAGCAGTATCAATCATCATTACCATGTGATCCTTCTACTTGACGGGAATAAAATCCAGAACCCCTATGAGATTTTTATCAAAGCCACTAATCTCTGGGGTAATTGTCTGAATACTAATGCTGCGGGCCTTGTTAATTATGGGTCACATATCATGATTCGAAGAAACGCAGTAGGCTTTGACAACTCTTATCATGAAGCTCTAAATCTTTCACGTTACCTTGCAAAGTCATACAGCAAAGGGGCTGCGCCAAAGGGTGTGAGAGAGATGGGTATGTCAAATTTATTTTAACTCTCTGCTCATCAGTAACCCCGAAGACCCTAACAAAGCTTCCTGAATTTTCTTACTCCCCATATCTTTGAAAACACCCAGAATCAATTATTAGTCAAAATTGCTCATAATCGAGCCTGTATTCCTGGTAAAAACTATCGAGAATTCTGCCTGATCAGCGGTACCTCAATAATTACCAAGGACCAGTATTGACATCATTAAGTATTCATGAAATTGGATGGGTTTAGAGGATGGTCAAAGAATGATATGGGGAAAAATGATGGGAATTATCGGTATAATCAGATCTATATGAAAAATATGTCATAAATTAGCACCCGGTACATATTGGAATACCGGGTGCAGCCACTTAAAGTCATGCTCCGTAATGGATAAGGCTATAAACAGGTAAGGGGATGGATGCTTTCTTTAATCCTCTCGAATATACCGACCTCTTTCAAGCTGAAGTATGAATCACCTACGATGATGTGATCATGCAGAACAACATCAATAGAGGATAAAGCAATCATAACCTTCTTGGTGATATTCTGATCTTCCTGTGACGGTTCCGAATCACCTGAAGGATGATTATGGACCATGATTACAGCGACTGACTTTAGGAGAAGAGCTTTTTTTATTATCTCCCTGGGATATACGGCAGAGCTGTTAATACTTCCAGCAAACATCCTCTCAACTGAAAGAATCCTGTTTTTACTGTTCAGGAAGAGGCAGTACAGTACTTCGACATCATCAGCCTGGGCATAAAGCGGTTTCATGACATTAAAAACTTCCTGTGGACTTGATACACTCTGACCGTTAGATGATTCCTTAACCATCGATGCAAACTTACCAGACTTTAAGGCATCCCAGAATTCAGATTCGATTATATTCATTATCAATCCTCCTTAATAAATTAATAAGGATTCTGGTTAAGCATCGAATTCATGATCGCAGTTATAACACTCATAGCGACAAAGGACATGTTCATCGATTTGCTCACCCACTTGACTGCCCAAAGCCGATCCGAGAATCAAGCCCGTCAATGCCCCAGCCAAACCGCCCACAGTTGTTCCGATGACCGGAATGAATGAACCGATGGAGGCACCAACAACAGCCATGATGTCACTTCCGGCATAACCAGCAGCAGCACCGGCGGCACCACCTACGACAGCTCCTGCTTTCTTGATCCTTTTTACAAGAACCACGTTTTCGTTTGACTTGCACTTTGGACAGTTGGGATTTGGTTTTGACATAGGTCTCACACTCCTTTGCATACATGAAGATTTCATAATGGTTTTGTGAGTATGAGATTGTTAGTTGCACTCTCATAAATTACAAAACCCTGACAGATGCATGTTTCCAGATACACAATTCTGGAGATATGCTCTGTGTTTCATAAAAGTGATATATACTTGTATTTTTATGAGATGAACTTCATGGAGAGTAGGGTAGGGCACTATGTGTTATAGTCATCAACATGGTCTTCATGGTTGATGACTATGATATGAAAGAATATGAATGGATTTGGTTATGTGGTTATTCATGGTGATTGGTAAATACTTATTGCTCATATAATATTATCTCAGGTTATTATTTTAACTTCACTTAATATCTTTTGAAAGTGAGATTATATTTTATAAGTCTTTTATATTTAAATAAAATAGATATCTCTTATTATCTCTTATTATCTTTTATTTCTATTTCTTATTATAATATTAATATTACCATATACCTACTTTTCATTAAATATTTCTGACCACAATGCTGTGTATAAAAAAATTAAACTTACCGGAAATATCGGAAACATAATTTTGTCGGAATTAATTTTGAACTTGAACCTATGTCTCAGAGCCCATAACAAAGCAACACCTGTCATACGGTCTTGAAGTCGCAAATTTTGTCAAACGCACCAGAAAATTATAATTCGGAAGGAGAGGGCACTTGTCTTTTGCACTTGGAGAATGTGTTAGGCGATAACTTGGAGCCTGTTGACCAAGAAATTACAAAAGTTATATCATTTATAATTGTAGATATGTTTTCATCGCCCCTTGAAGCTGTGGTAAATCTGTTTTGTCTCCGCCTTCTTCGTAAATATGAGCAGTCCAGTAATCTGCCCAATGGAGTAAGAGTGTCAAGGGGGCCTCTTTGTGTGCCACAACTTTATTAGCATCTATGTACTGTCCGTCGTGATAGGCTATGGCCTGGGCCTCAACATCAGAGAGCGGGATGTACTGTGCAACAAGGTAAAGGCTCCTTACAGCTATTCCCATCGTAACTATATCAGGATTTTTTATATAATGCATATCCCGATTTTTAATCATCCATTCATTATCATTTGGCATGTATAGTGGCTTCCCTGGCATGCCAAGTTTCCCTGTATCATGCAACAATCCAACAATAACACAGCTTTCTTCAGAAATTGTGGTGTCAAGAAATCCCCGGAATTTCAATAGTGTTTCTGCTACCCCGACACTATGTTTGAGAAGCCCTTGTTCTTCTGCCAAGTGATGACTTGTGCTCGCAGGTGCTGTAAGCCAGTTCTCATTTTCAAGTATTGCCATAAAACGATCAAAGGGTTCTTTTCTTATAACAACCTTCCCCTTCAATTTTTTATAACGATCAAACAATTTCATAAATTATCCTAAATACTAACTTCCATGATGTTCACCAACGATTGAAATCAGATCCTATTAAATACTTAAGGAGACGATGAAAAAAGTTATTCTCTCAAAAGCTGTATCCCATTTTTCAAAACATCGACTATATGCTGGCAATCAACTGTTGACCTACCAAGTCCAATACGAATCGTTGAAAACGCTTCATCATCCGTTAACCCTATTGCTTTTAGCACATGGGAGGGCTCGACTTTAACGCTTGAACAAGCAGAACCGGCTGAAAATGATAGTTTGTTTTTCAACTGATGAATCAATGCCTTTGCCTCAACACTTGGAATAGTTAGACTGAGGTTATTGGTAAGTCTCTTTTGCAAATGCCCATTTAACTTTATATCAATGAAGGATTGTTTGAGTTGTTGGTATATACAATCGGATATTCCTCTAAATTTTTTGTTCTCATTATCAATTTCTTTATTTGCTAAAAATAAAGCTTCGGCCATTCCGACAATACCGGGTACATTCAATGTACCCGATCGCATCCCCTTTTCGTGGCCTCCACCGAAAGAAATCGGCTTGAGTTTAATCAGAGGAGAGTATGAACGGACAAAAAGTCCACCGACTCCTTTCGGCCCATAAAATTTGTGAGCGCTGAAGGAGAGAAGGTCTATATCCATATCATACACGTTTATTTTTTCATGCCCTACAGCTTGGGCGGCATCTGTATGAAAGATAATGCCTTTTGATTTCGCAAGAACACCGATCTCTTTAATCGGCTGGATTGTACCTATTTCATTATTAGCAAACATTACTGAAATTAATATTGTTTCCTTCTTGATAGCCCTGTTCAGGGCTTCAAGATCAATCAGTCCTTCACTATCGACAGGAAGTAATGTTATTTCTGCACCCTCACTCTCTAAGTATTTAAGGGTATCTATTACTGCAGGGTGTTCAATTGCGGAAGAAATGATGTGGTTGCCTTTGTGTCTGAATTTATGAAAGGCACCAATCAGGGATAGGTTATTTGATTCAGTTGCACCACTGGTAAAAAGGATCTCACTCTCTTTGTGACAACCAAGCCCATTTGCAATAATTTTTCTGGCATTATTGACCGCTTCGTTTGCCCGGAAACCATATACATGATCAATGCTTGAGGCATTGCCATAAACTTCACAGAAGTACGGAAGCATCTTATCCAATACGCGCTTGTCAACTGGTGTTGTAGAGTTATGATCCAGATATATAGGCTCTTCCATTATCAATTTACCTTTATTAATTGGGCCAGATTCTCTATCCCCCTTACCCGATTTACCAACAATTCAACACCACGATTAATGTGGGCAAGAAAATACGCGTTCTGCTCACTTTGTTGGATATTTTTTTCATAGCACCATTGGAGGAATAGAGACGTCAATACCAATTCATGTTCGCCGAACAAGGTGTAGCGATTGATCTCCTGCCCTGATTCTTCGGTGAATAATTCTATTGAGGGCATGTTGTTCTCGGCAATTGAGATCCCCAATGCAAGGCGGCAAGCAATGTTTGGGGTTAAGCCCGTGCGACCCTTGAACAGTTGCAGCTTCTTGGTCGACTCTTGTGATAGCTTGATACGTTTGAACTCTAATCCATTTAATTCCAAAAGTAGCCTTCCTTTACCACAGTTGATTTGCTGTCTTCGCAATATTCGAGGTTGTACGCTTGCCCAATATAGGGTTGGAGTCGGTCAAAGTATTGCTTATCAACTTCTGTATTGGTGGAAAATATCATCATCTGGTGAGATGCGTGTGGAAAGAACTGTTCAACCAGGTTGTCCCTGTGATTCGAGTCAAGACGTGCCAGGGGCGTATCAATTATGAACGGCAGTTTTTGTTTCGATGTTTTTGCCAGAGCCCATAGCATCGACATGGCGTATATTTCCAACTCTCCAGAGGACAAACTCCCTTTATTGATAATTTTGCCATTACAGTCAAAAAGGGTGACAACAAAAGACTGTGGATCAATTTTAATTCTATCAATCATGTCATCTTTGCGGTGAAGTACACTGAATATCTTGATAAACTCTTCCTGCAAATTGTATATTTTTTGTTTAGCAAGGTGATGGTGATATTTGGTAAGGACTTTCTCAACTTTCAAAACAGATTCTAATTTTTCATCCAGCTCGTATGAAGAAGATATTTTTCGATTTAGTTGATCAATCTTGCGTTCCAGCTCACTCAGACTGTTTGATAACTCTGTTTGTTGTTCGTTTAAGTTAGCCCGCTTTTCTGTAAGCCCACCCAACTCAATATTCAACCCATCCAACGTTTCATACATCGGCTGAATAAATTCATCATCAGGCACTTTTGCCAATTGGGCAACAGTGTCTTGCAATTCGCGGAATTTAATTTCAAAGATATCCGTTAAAGAGTCCATTTCAGAAGGAATGGTGTGAAGAGCTTTATCAATTGCTTGCAGAATTTCCAATGTTTGTCTCTGCGAATAGCCATATATTTCAGATATTTCTTCCAGGACATCGTCCATAGTAAAAAGTGTTGCAATTTCATTTTTCAGTTGTGTTTTGACTTGTTTCATAACAACAGCACTGACATCCCTGCTTTTTAAAAAATTTGCAGAATCAATCAGTTCAAGGATTTTTTGGTATTTTTCGTTGAGACTCCTGGCAAGCATTGAAGCGGCATTGTGTTTTCTTTCGCTTTCAACCTGCCGCTTAAGTTTCAATGAAAACGTGGAAGCAATGGCTATCGGTAACAAGCCTGCAGCATGTTCTCTGAGCTTATCTTTGATAGATTCAATATCATGTTGCAGAGCGTTCTTCTTCTCTTCCAGGCTAACCCTATTACGATAATATCCTTCCCCTTGGGCAGCTATCTTGTTTCTGTAATCTGATATTCGTCCCGAAAGTTGGGCTATAGAGTTTTCCAATCCGGCCTTTTCGTCAAGAATTTTACGAATGTTGGCCTCAACTATATTTTTTTGACTCTCTAAAACTGTCACCTCTTTAGTAAAACTTTTTGTGGAAACTTCTTTTAAGAACTTGCTACGATAGATTTTCAAATCTGTTTGAAGCCGTTCCACCAAGTCAAGCCCCAATAGCGACAGAATAGATCGCTTCAACTCATCATTGCTATCGTCGGACATCATTTTTTGGATTTTCTCACCATCGAAGAAAAAGAGCTGAGACAGTCCCAGCGGAATGATCTCTTTGATAAAGTCCTGCCATCCATTCCTTTCTACATCATCTATAACTTTTTCGTTCTTTACAACGGTCAATGTCTCTATGATCTTCTGGCCCGAAATTTCCCACATCCGCTCAACTCGATACGTACAGACTATGCCCATGTGTGAATAATCGAATTCAAGGATAATAGCAGCACTGTTCGGTTGAATAACTGTGGTTTGTGAACTGTGAATTTTTTGTCTAAGGTAATCCTGGTATTTTGCAATACTAATCATTCCAAACATTTCGGGACCATACAGGCAGAGCTTGATTGCATCAAAAATTGTGGTTTTCCCAGCCCCATTCAAGCCCCCAAAAAGGATAATCGGCAGCATAGCATCCGGGGATTTCGGCCTCAGGCTGAACTCATATGAACCGGCAAAGTTGCCGATGTTCGTAATTGTCAGTTTATTGAATATCATTTGCCATCCCGATCGTCTCCAAGACTTCTTCTTCCGACCGCCATTCTTCTGAAAAGATGCGATCAATTTTTTGCAATATCCCTGCGCGACGACTCATTCCCTGCATCCTGCGTTCCTGATCAATCAGCTTTGCAGGCAATGCAGGATTAATTCCCTCTTCTTCACAAAACTGTTGAAGAAGCTGAAAATCCTCCAGTGAGTACTTAACACCATCGTTCTCAAGCCAGACATGGTCATCCCCGATGATCCGATTATAGATTTCAGGAACCGAATCAATCCATTCTTCCTCACGCCAATAATCACGAACCAGCTCTATCTCTTCGAAAGAGATCAATTTCACAGTGGGGTCAGGTCCGTTTGCCTGAACGTCTTTCTGAATCTGTAGAAGTCTCTCAAGAAATGATTTACGCCATTCCAACTTGTACGGACCATAAGCAATACGTGATCCATCACGCACGTAAGCAACTTGCCCATCACGTCGTTTGTGACTTCGATAGATGGGTTTATTCTCTACAGCCTGGGTTTCGCTCAACCAATCGCGGAATTCCAAGAGTGGAGTCATCCATTCCTCGCCGTTGTCAATCAAGTTTTCCATGGTTGTATCTTGTTTCACCAACGTACAAGTCCAGCAGCCAAAACGGCTGCTTCCGCAGGAAGGTGTTGATTTATCAACTACCATCGGACATTCGCCAGTACTAGCGTTCTTATACATAGCAGCAAGGTCACGATTATTCGCCCCCCACTGGCATTTATGTCTCAGTAGATAAGACCAGACATCATCTGTTGTCATCTCTTCAATAGGAGTAAATACAAAAGCAGCTGGCAGTGTAGGATGCTTGGAAAGCCCCATGTGGTCGCGGACTTTTTTATTCAATACCTGACTGCGGGATGAACTCTCGTCCTTACGAGC
>Ga0208371_1000256_pt1 | contig 15094 bp, 8 predicted proteins | sample SubbioCR12Aug_1A_FD_184827 | JGI IMG/M metagenome (GOLD analysis project Ga0208371, IMG submission 184827) | Serpentinite rock and fluid subsurface biosphere microbial communities from McLaughlin Reserve, California, USA - CR12Aug_1A (SPAdes) | ecosystem: Environmental > Terrestrial > Deep... | reverse complement strand
GACCCCCAGGAGCCAGAGAGAATGCTTGCGGAAAAAGTCCTGTAGCTCGAAGATCCAGCAGGAGAGCCCGGCCGCGAGAAGAATCACTGCCAGCAGGATATCCAGCACGATCCGCAGCTCCCAGCGATGGGGGCCGACTAATCTGCCGAACCAGGGGAATCTCTCGCTGAACATGGCCTGGAAATAGTCCTGGTTGTCCGTCATGACAAAGACTTCCTTGATGGTTTCGCCGATCTCGGCCGCCCCGTTGTCGCTGTTGGTCGGAATCGGCCAGAAGCCGGCCCCGCCGAAGTTGTCTTCGAAATAGACCATGTCGTCGAAAAACTGCTGTTTCTCTGCCGGGCTTGCGGCCGTCCCCCAGGTGATGACCGGCACGATCCTGCGCAGGGCGTCGCGTCGCACGATCCCGACAAACATCTTTTCCACTTCCAGCCGCAGATCCTTCTTGGATTTGGTGATCGGCCTGTCGATAAGGACCAGGAACAGGTCGACGTCACTGACTGCTTCTTTCTTGTCCTTGCCTTCCGAGATCAGATCTTTCAGCCTGCCGATCTCCCGGTACGGCAGCACCAGGTTCAGCTTGAAGTTGCCGGGAGCGGCATCGAGCTTCTTGCGCAGCTCCTTGATGAACAGCTTGAGGAATTCGTTGGATGCTGCATCATCCGGGTACCCTGCGAAAAAGAGCGTGATGCCGTCTCCCATGGCCGGCTTCGAGGCGGTCCCGAGCGAGATGAGCGGTTTCATCCGGTTCAGCATGCTGTTTTCCAGCTTCTGGTCGATCAGTTCCACCATGTTGGTGGTCAGGGTGTCGATGAACGAGGTCTGTTTCACGGAGACGAACTGGGCCCAGTTCTCCCAGTTGCTCTTGTAGAAGACCAGGTCGACGGCGGTCCGGTAGCGGCGCGCCTGGTTGATGAAGTCGGCCAGGTCGGGCGATTTCTGCCGCCAGTGGCGCTGCTCGGGAATCTCCCCTTTCTCGTCGAAGGTGAGCGCGAAGTAGCCGATCCGGCTGAAGGAGCTGAAGTCGATCTTCTGTCTGGTCCCCCCCTCCCAGAAGGGATAGAAGCCGTAGAGGACGCCGGACAGATTGTCGAGATAGCAGCCGCACGACCAGCCGCTCCACTGTACCTTTTTCTTCGGGTCGAACCGGGGTTTCTTCTCCGCCTTTGCCAGGAGCACTGTCCGATAGAGCCGGCAGTCTTCGCAGTCGGCTTCCTCTTCGGTCTTCATCGGCGTGAAGATATCGGTCTCCAGGGCATTGAGAAACAGCTCCCTGGTGGGGAATTCAACGTCGCCGAGCTTTTGTAGCCGCTTGAGGACCTCGTCGGGAACCCGCATCTCCTCCAGCTTCAGGAAGAAACCGTCCGGCAGGCTGAATACGGCCATCTCGTCGACATCCCGGAGGATCTGCCCCCGGTAGTACCCGGTCGGGTCGCCGACCTCCTGCAGCTTCGCCGTGACCGCCTTGGCAAGTGTCTCCTTGTCGGCAAACGGCTCGTCCTGGAGGTCGCGCAGCGCGTCGACGATGTTCTCCGGCACCTGTGCCTGCTCCAGGGCATCAAACTGCTTCTCCGTCAGGACATAGCTCTTCAGCTGGTCCAGCTGTTTCATGACGATGGCCTGGTAGCCGGCGTAGCGATCCGTCACCTCCTTGATGGCCGTCTTCACCGCGGTTATCAGTTCGAAGCCGTCCGCGAACTCCACCCCCTGCAGTTCCTGGAGCTGGGCGATAATCTCGTTCAGCGCCTTCAGCTCTTCCAGGTCCTGGCTTGTCAGGTCATAGACCGTCACAGGGCCGTCCTTCTGCAGGGGAAGGGTGGTGTCCGGACTCCCTGCCGTGACCTTTGCCAGAGCGGCGATGGTCTGCGGACCCTTGATGCCATCGAGCTTGCAGGTATAGTACCCCTTGACCGCCAGGCACATCTGGATCTTGCGGATGGTTTCGCGGTCGTACCGTTCGCGGACGAAGGTCTCTTTGCTCGGCAACCGGCTGCAATCGACCGCCTGCGCCGCTTGTGCCGCGGCAAGGGCAGGCCGGGGGCCTCCCCCGCAGACGGCGGACAGGAGAACAGCCCCCCCGGCCAGCAGTGCGGTCACGAAGCTGCGGAATCGATATGTCTTCATGGCTGGCATGGTCACGTAACTAGCTCGTCCTTCCTTCTTTCAGTAACTCCCGCGAGATCCCTTTCAGCAGGTCGGCCTGGCGGATCAGCCGTTCTCCGCTCTGCAGCGCCTTGATCGCCGCATAGCGGACCACGTTAACGATGGCGCCGCCGGCCAGCTCAAAGTCGTCTGCCAGCCTCTCCGGCTTCACATCGTCGGCCAGGCCGCAATTGCAGCGCAATGCCCCTTCCCAGAGCTTCAGCCGCTGCTCGGCGTCGGGCATGGGGAAATAGACGACCGACTGGAAGCGGCGGGCAAAGGCCTCGTCGATGTTCGCCTTCAGGTTGGTGGCCAGGATCACCACGCCGGGAAAATCCTCCACCCGCTGCAACAGGTAAGAGATCTCCTGGTTGGCGTAGCGGTCGTTGGAGCTTGAGGTCTGGGTCCTTTTCCCGAACAGGGCATCGGCCTCGTCGAAAAAGAGGATCCAGTTCTTGTGCTCTGCCTGATCGAAGACGCTGGCCAGGTTCTTTTCCGTCTCGCCGATGAACTTGGAGACCACCATGGAGAGGTCGATCCGGTAGACGTCCACCCCGGCCGAAGCGCCGATCAGGGTGGCGGTGAGGGTCTTGCCCGTGCCCGGCGGGCCGTAGAAGAGGCTGCGGTAACCGGGCTTGATGCTCTTCTGCAACCCCCACTCCTCCATGATGGTCCGGCCATCGCTCATCCAGGTCTTGATGATCCCGATATCCTCCAAGAGATCCGGGGAGAGCACCAGGTCGTCCCAGCCGAGCCCGGTAGTGATCAGCTTGGCCGGGAAGTTCATGGTGAAGTCCGGCTTATGGCAGACCCCGGTGGTAAGCCGTTGCAGATATTCCCCGGCAATGATCAGGGAACCGCTGAGAAACGGCTCGCCGCCCGCATGGTTTTCCAGCCGGACGATCCCTTTCCTGGCAAAGAAATGCTCCGTATCGAACAGCCTGACCAGCTCGAACCGCCTGGCCAGATCGGTGCCGGCCAGGATGAACGAGGCGGTCTCGCCGGTGGGGAGAAAGCCGCCATGGGCGCTCCCTTTCCAGCCGCCGAACTCGGTGAACCCCCGGTCGAAGTTCTTGTTGCGGATGAAAAAGGTGTCGAGCAGCTGGGGCCGGACATGGGGGACCAGCGCCAGGATCAGCACGATCCGCTCGTCGAAGCCCATGCCCTGTTCCCGCACCAGGAGGGCGTATTCGGAAGGGTCGTTCTCCAGCTCCGGCGGCGCCATGGCGCGGATGTCGCCATCTGTGCCCGGCTGCTCGAAATAGAGCGAGATCCGCGTCTCCAGTACCCGGTTGAACCAGTCCAGTTCCTTTTCCAGGGCTGCGGCATTTGCCCGGTCGATGGTCATAGGCCGTGCCGCCAATCCACATGGAGCGCCTGCGGCATCCATGAATATCTGATGATGGAGAAACTCCAGGGGATCTGATCCAGCAGCAGGTCGTAGGATCGCGGCTCCACCAGCAGATGCCAGCCGTCTTCCTTCATCCGGAGTACCCCTTCGCGTTGCAGGAAGGTTTCGCGGAGGCTGTCCGGCGTGGTGGCGCCAAGGGCGTGCCAGTTCTGGATCATTCCGCCGATCATTCCGTCACATATCTCCATTTCGCGCGTGCTCAGGTCGCCTTCCAGGGCCACCGGCGTCTCCGGCGCCACGCCGCAGAGGATCTTGTTCAGCACCAGGAGCGGCTCTGCGGTCCGGGTTCCCTTGTCGGCCAGGTACTGCAGCAGGTGGACCCCGTGCTCGGCGGCGTCGGCGTCGACAAACGCCGGGTGCGCCAGCAGGCCGAACATGCCGAAGAGCTGCGGCAGATAGGGCGCCGTCAGGACCAGGCCGGCATTGGCGATGTAGATCTCGCCGGAGAGCTCTTCGGGTTCGTTGTCCGGCCTCCAGGCAAGGGGAGTGGAGACCTTCTCCGCTTCCCCGGTGCCGTTGCCCGGCCCGGTGGCCGGCGACGGGGTGCCGGACGCCTCCTGAGCAGCATGCAGCGCCGGTTGCGCCGGTATTGCCGGCTGTTCTGCCGGTATCTCGTCACCCCCGGCCTCGTCGTCGCTGCCGGATTGTTGTACCGGCTGCCCGGCACTCCTGTCGGTGGACGCGCTTTCAACGTCCGTTGACGGCTCCCCTCTTGTCTCTGCGCAGAGCGACGTGCCGGGCGTTTCCGTCTCCGCCATCAGCTCTCCCACCAGCAGGAGCAGTTCTGCATGCAGGGGGGAGTTTGGGTTCATCCCCTCCAACGCTCGGTGCAGCGCCTGCATCAGTGCCAGGGGATCGAGGTTGTCGTGGGCCGCCATCTGGCGCAAAAGGCTCCCCATGTACGATTTTTTGTTGAAGCTGCTCCCCCGCTCCTCCAGCTGATAGGCGAGGGTGAACTCCCAGAGCCGCTTGCCGACCTCTTCCGAGCCGTCCCGGATAAAGGCGCCGGCCTGGCGGAACAGTTCACGCCGTCCGACCACCTGGGTGACGAAACCGGCTTCGGCCGGTTCCAGCAGCAGGATCTCCCTGATCATCGCTTCGGGAAACCGTTCGGCGATCCGCCGGCGCACCGTTTCCCGGTTCCCCAGCCGGTGCAGTTCCTGCCGCAACAGAGAGGGGTAATCCCTCACCAGGCCCGGCCAGATCGGTGCCAGCTCCTCAAACGTCCCCTGCAGCAGCGCCTCGCGAACCTTTTGCCGCAGGCTGATCAGCGCCACCGGCTCCTCATTTCCCGGAGCTTTCCCCCCGGCACCCGGCAACGCCACGCCCGACTCCGCGGCGATCTCGTCGAGCAGCTCCAGCAGTTCGGCCTTGAGCGGTGTCGCAACCATCGACTGCACCAGCATCTGGTGCATCGATACGAGCAGTTCCCGGAAATCGAGGTTGGCGTGGGCCGCCATCTGCCGGACCAGGCTCCCCAGGTACGCCTTGCGGTTGAACGCGCTCCCCCGCTCCGCAATCAGGTAGCCGAGGGTGAATTCCCAGAGTGGCCGCCTGCTCCTGGCCGCGTTGCCCTGGCCATCCCCGAGCGCCCGCCGGAACAGTTCGGGCTTCTCCGTCACCACCTCGATGAAGGCGGATTCCCCCGGCTCCAGCAGGAGCAGTATCCCCTTGACCACCGATTCCGGGAACCGGCCGGCTATCCGCTTGCGCACCGCGGCCAGACGGCCATGCGCAAGCAGCTCTTCCAGCAGGGGCCGGGCATAGTCGCGGCAGAGGCCGGGCCACGCGGCGCTCAGCCAGCCGGCGTCACCCCGCTGCAGGGCGTCGCCGATACGCCGGCGCAATGCTGCCGGCAGAGCCGATGAGCTACTGTCGGCAGCCACGTCCTGCAGGAGCTCTGTCAGAAACTCCTGCCGGGCCGTGCGTCCCGCGATGCCGGTCGGAAAGGAGCTCCGGTCGTGCCGGGATGGTCGGACGATGCCCGCCAGCTCGGCCAGGACGGCATCGGAGAACTGGTTGACGATCCTGCGCAGCACGGCGTCGCGCTGCCCCAAGCTCCGGATCGCCCGGACAAAGCCGGGGCCGTTGTTGCGCAGATGCCGCAGCAGTATCTCTTCGAGCTTGCGGGCATCGGGCGGCGCGGCGTTCCAGGGGAGATAGCCGCGCTCCAGGAAGAAGCGGACCTGCCGCCACTCCCACTCTTCCCTGGCGATCCTTTCCCGAGACGGATCGCCTGCTGCCGGCCCGTCGCTGAAGAGGTGCGCCGTCAGCGCCTTCCGGAGGCGGTCCCGCAGCCGGTCCTTCAGTTCGTCCCGAAAGGAGTCGTACCCCACGGCCCCCAGGTCGATCTCCAGGGAATCGAAGCGGAACACCACCCCCGGTTCCGTATGGGCCGAAAAGACCTCGTCGATCACCGGCAGCAGGTCATCCCTGATGAACGCACCCAGACCTGCCTGCTGTGCCAGGGCCTGTTCCTCCGAATCGAAGCGGAAATCGAAGACCGCCTGCTCTATGACGTGCCGGTCAGTCATGATCGGTGGCGCTCTCCTTTCCGTAGCGTTTCACGATGCGCCAGCCGCGGGGCGCCGGAAAGATGCCGGCCCCACTGTTTCTGTCCCGCCCAGGCGCCATTACCGGCTCTGCGTATCCAGGTGCGGGCAGAGAAAATCGACAACCCTCCCGGCTGCCGCAGCAAGCTCTGCCGGGTCCGCGCCTGCCGCGCTCTTTTTCTTCAGCCACTCCTTGAACACCAGCTCGAAACGGAGCATCTCCGGGAAATCGAGCCAGAGGATATGGGGATAGATATGGGCCGGGACGTTCATCCGGACCAGGTTGTCGGCCATCTCCCGGAAATGGGGGTCGTGGCAGAGGGCGCTCCAGGCCGGGAAGAGCAGGGTCATGCGGAACCGGTAGAATCCTTCGTCGACCCGCGCCGCGCCATGGTGCTCCGATGCCGGGGGGCGGAGCAGGATATGTTCTACGACATGCATCCCTTCGCTTTCCCGGTTGAGCCTGATGCAGAGAGCCCGGAGCGCATTGACCGTTTCGATGGCGGTTTCTTCGTCGGCAAACAGGGCCAGGTTGCGCCACCTGCCCGACTCTTCATCACGGAACAGGACCGGGAACCCGGCTGGCTGCCGATGAGCGGCCAACCGGAAGTTGTCCTGCCTGACCCCGCCCCGCAGGAGCTGAGACGGGAACAGCGTGCCGAGATGGGGGATTGTTTGACGGCAGAAGTCCGGCAACAGGTCGGCCGGTCTGGCAACAGGGGCAACGGGGATGCTCCGGTACTCCCTCTCCAGGTTGCCCGGCTCCGGCACCGCGGCAAAGGGGGCATCGCTGCCGCTTTCCTCCCCGGCGGCCGGGAAGGAGCCGAGCTGCAGGCCGAGACGGGCAAAGGCCGTGGTCAGCCGTTTGTTCCGGACATCGTCAAATCCCAGGAGCAGGCAGACCCGCTTCTGGAATCCGGCCAGATTCCCCGTGTCGCCGGGATTGGCGGTATAGTCGAACGCCCCGCCCCGGTCCCGGCCGACCTCCGCAACTGCCTGCAGGTATGCCGCCTTGGCCTTCAGCAGCGCGGCATCGCATTCGTGGGGGAGGGCATGGCCGACGAAGCTGCGCAGGGTATTGTGCGGAAACGTCTCGCCATGGAGCGCCAGGAGGTAATCCAGCACCCGGTTTTTCCGCTCCGGATACGGGTCGAACCGGTGGAGCAGGGCGGTCAGGGACTGGTCGGGATTCTCCGGGTAGATCCCCTCCAGTGGCGGGTAACCCTTGTTTTCCACCGTCTGTGTCGCGTAGCTCCGGCGGGCAGCGGGATCGATGGCGAACAGGTGGCGCAGGTTCTGGAGGTTGGCGGCGTAGTTGGCCATGACCTGGTCGAACAGGAGCAGGTATCCCTTCAGTTGCGCTGCCCGCCCCTTGACCTCGGGTTCCGCCGATTCCGGCACGCCGTACTCGTTGATCCCGTAGATGGCCGGTAACAGGTGCTGCACGGAAGAGTACTCCTGAAGATTGCGCCAGGTCCCCTGGGGCCGGGGAAAGATCGACGACAGATCCATTTTGGCGCGGCGCGACGAGCGGTGCAGGTAATCCAGATCGTTAAAACGCGTCCTGAACTCCTGGAACTGGATCGGTACTCCCCTGCCGGAGGAGCTTTCCATCTGTATGCCGATCTCGTCCGCTTTTTCGGGGATGCGGAGACGGAGCAGCGCCGTGTCGCGACGATTGTCAATGGCGTCGAAATAATCCCGCCCCTCTTTGCGCAGCCAGAGCCGCTTGACGTTGCTTACGCCGTCGATGCCTTTGGCGATGGCGAACAGATCGGCAACGAGCACCTCCTCGGCATCGTTGTCCGGCGCCACGGCATGGCCTGCCTCAAGTCCGGTGGCCGGCCCGTCGAGCAGCTCGTCCAGCCCTTTCCCGGATGCCGGGGCGTCGTCCGGATGGTTGAGACCGGCGTTGCCGGCAATATGCCGCGCACAGGCGTGGTATACCCCGGCCAGGATCTCTGCCGGTTCGACCCCGCCGCCGATCTCGATCAGGGCGTGCAGTTCGCACTCCTGTTCGGCGACCACCGTGATCTCGTCGATGTCCTCGCACAGGTTTCTTGTCCGGCAGAACAGCTGCCTCACCTCCTCCACGATCACGGTTTCCCGAACCATCGCCTCGGGGCCGAGGCGGAGATCGATCCGGCAGAGGCCGTCCACGCCTGTTCGGGTCGACCTGGTCAGCCAGGCGTTGTCGATCTCAGGGAAGCGGTCGAGGATCAGCCTGCGATAGTCGGCAAACGTGGTCGGCCGGCAGGGGAGGATATCCTCGGGAGGATGGAGCGCCAGGGCGTCAAGGTCGATCCGGCCGTCGTCGGCGGTGAGAAAATCCGCCACGGGGAAATCGGCCCGGTAGATCAGATCGGTCAGGGCGTAACAGAGCGCATCCAGGATCGTCACCCCCGGATCGTGGGCGTTGAAGTCGGTCCAGAGCTCTCCCGAGATTTCCTGGACGAGCCTCAGCCCTTCGCGTTTCAGGCTTTCGAAGCCGAACTCGTCGTCGCTGCCGCTTTTTCTCAGAATCCCGAGGCGTTCTGACACAATGACACCCGATTGTCTAACAACTCAGGTTGTTCAAAAACGGTCAGATCGTCGCACCCGCAGAAAGCCCCGCGGAGGCGTAGCAGCGCTACGCCGCACAAGGTGGCTTTCGAGGACGGCGGCGAGATGGCCGGTTTTCAACAACCGTCTAGTCGCGGCTTTCCCATGAGCCGCGCATCTCTTCATCAAACCAAAGCCTGGTGAGGTAATACCTGATGCGGATCCCTTCGCCGTAATCGGTGTTGGTCCTGAGCTGGAGATAGTAATGCTGGCCATCCTGATACCAGCGCAGTTTCAGCTTGTCTCCGAGCGAATAGTAGTAGGACTGGCTGTAGCGAATCCGCTTTTTCAGGTTGAACAGGTTGAAGAGAAAGCCCCGCGGGTTGAAGACGTTCACGGCGATGGCGTGCATCAGCGCATATTTGCCGCTCTTTTTCTTGCCGACCCCGGCCATCACTTCAAAGGCGTGACAGCCGTTGAGCGGATCGGTGATGGAATGCCATGTGCCGTCGGCAGGCACTGCCGGCTCCCCGGTGGGGTTGACGCCGATCCGTCCTTCCGCCCTGATCACCCCTTTGACGTCCAGATCCCATTCCGGGGAGTCGGTGTTGACCCCGACCCGACCGTCCGGGGCGAGCGCCAGCGCAGGCGATCTGTCTGCGTTGCCGCTCCGGTCGCGGAACAGGAGGGAGTCGGCTCCTGTGCCATGCCCCATGGACCAGGTCGGCCGGTCGGAATCGCTCCCCTTGAAAAAGCTGACCACGGTCTCGTGATCGCCGTGGGAGACGATCTCCAGGCCGTTTTCGTGGGTCTTGGAGAAGCCTTCGTCGACCATGTTCAGCGATGAATCGATCAGGTCGCTAAACTGCTCCTCGGAAGGCAATGACCCTTTTTTGAAAAAGTTCTTCAGGGTGTCTCGGTTTCGTTTTGCCATGGCTCTTTAGGTACCTATGATGAAGGTTTGTCCGACACGAAGTTTGTCTATGCCGATGGCCTCGGCGTCGATGGACCGGACCGAGGAAACGGTCTCGACGGCATGTTCGTCGACCGGTATCGCCAGGCTCCAGGGGTAGTGCGGGCAGATAACGTCCATGGTTTCCCCGGCGCCCGCCGGCAGGCTCGCCGTTCCCCCGGCGTCGAGGCGGGCCGTATCGCCCAGGGTGTAGTCGCCGCTTCGCTCCCCGGTGATGTGCAGCATGGAGAATTTCGTCACGAATTCCACATAGTCCAACTGCCGCAGGTACGATTCGATGTCCGTCTGCCGGATGCACCAGCCGAAACGGGCCTTGTAGCCGGTTTCGGCCCAGGGGGAGATGTAGTCGATAATGGCCTGGTTCAGCTGGCCCAGGTAGTAGCCGCGCTGAGTCTCGGCCTGTTTGGTCAGTACGACGCTGCAACGGACCAGTATCCGCTCGTAGACCGGGTTCCTGACCTCCACGGCGACGTAGGGGGAGGTGTGCCCGCGCACGAAGTCGTGAATGCGGTTCAGTTCGGCTGCGCTCAGCATCGGATCGAAGCCGGGCCGGTCATTCTCCTTCTGCTGCGGAACCACCACCAGCAGCACGTTCCCCGGTTGGGGACGGTCGCTGTCGCTCTGCATGGCGGCAAAGCATTTGACCTTGAACACCTCCGGAAAGCGCTCCAGAACCAGCCGCTCGTAATCCCAGGGCATGGTTGCCCGGTTCTTGTGCCGTAGGCGCTCGCTGATCCTGGTCTTCATCCGCGTGAGATGCTCCTCCCCGTGTCCGCCGAACGACGCCAGGGGCTGACGGATCGCGGTGATGCCCGGAAGGGTCCGTTTCGGCTCCCGGATCGTGCCGGCGGGGATCATCCGGGTAACCGCCTCCTCTCCGGCAGAACCGATCATGCGGGAGACCTTCACGGCCTGCGCCTGTACCGACCAGAGGCTGCAGAAGGAGTCGATATCCGCATCGACCGCCACCCTGAGCCAATAGAGCCCGCCAGGCATGACGCTGTGTTCCGTGTCGATGCTGTCCGGGATATCCAGGGTCACGATCCCCGTTGCCAGGAATCCGTTCGTCGTATCGGACAGGATGCGGGCTTCGCCGAGCCGCTGCCAGCGATTTGCCGCCAGATAAAACCAGGCGATCCCGGGATGGCCGCCAGTGGTCGATCTGCGGGAATCCTCCCGCAGGTGGAAAAAAAGGGTCGCCACCCCGCCCGGCCTGCCGGCGGTAAAGCCGATGAAGAGGTTGCCGTCGTGATGGTATCGGGGGAGCAGGCGGTGGAACCTGCGGTCGCCGTGGGCGCGGATCGTCTCGATGCCGAAGGGATGGAGGTGAAACGGCTTGTCGGCGTAGTCGTCCGTATCCGCCAGAGAGGATATGCCCGCCTTGATGACGACGCGGGCCGTATAATCGACGGATATCCGGTTGATCAGCGGCGTATAGGGCGCATTGGGGAGCGGAAGCTGCTGTTTGGGCTTTTTCCGGGCATTTGCCGACAGGGTGGCGGTCAAAAGCGCCGGGTACTCCTTGTGTCCGAAGGCGGTGTCCGGTCCGGTCAGGGCCAGCTTGAAGAAGCCGCTACGTATCCGGAGGTCGAAACGGTACGCATCCTCAGGAAGGGAGGGCTCCAGCGGTTTGCAATAGCTGAGCGACGTGACGGTCAGTCTCCGGTCCGGGGCAATGGCATCGCTCGTGGCAACCCTGTCGAACAGCAGGGTTGTGTTCCCCGGTGCGCCTGCGTCGGGAAACCAGTTGCCGTCGCGCAGCACCGAAAGCTCGGCCGTGAAGCTGTCGTTCGTATACCCCAGGCCGTACTCGCGGTAGTGCTCGCTAAACCCCTCCCTGGCCTTGGGCAGATCGCCCCATTCGATGGCGAACGTCAGTTCCGTCAGCGGTTTCAACGCTGCCTCGTAGGCCCCGACGACCAGGTAGGAGTTCCCGCCCGGCAAGGGACCGAACGGCTGGAACGGCTTGGTCGGGTCCAACTGGCCGTGGTTGTTGTAGGCGAGAAGCTGACCGGCTCCTTTCACCGACGCCTCCACCACGAATTCCTTGACAGCGATCTCGTCGAACAGGGAAAGGGGTGAGAAATGGGCCTGCGGGTTGATCCTGAAGCGGGCAACCGGCAGCCGGGTGGCGAAACCGGCGCCGTGGAGGTCGGGCGCATAGGGGACGATCGGCGCGACCTCCGGTCCCAGGGTAAAGGTAAAGCTCAGCCCGTTCCGGGTATTGCGCATTTCAACAGGGATCCGCTTGACCGTTACCCCGGCAACCGGAAGCCACCCCTTTTCGCCGGTCAGATCCAGGGCAAAGATCCTGGGGAGCAGCGTAAAAAAGAGATCCTGCCGGTCCTGATGCAACAGCTCGGCCAGCAATTCGTACGAGCCGGGAGCGACCGTCTTCTCGGCCTTCCCGAGGATCGCCGTCTTGTCGCTGTCGCTCAACAGCTCGCTCTCTGCCAGGAGATAGCGGCTGAACAGCGTGCCGAAGGCGGCGAAAAAGGCCTCTTCCGTGTCGATGGTGCAGAGTTCGGCAACCGCCCGGGTGATGGCCGACAGGGAGGTCGACTGCCTGGTAAAGACAAGGGTGATGTCGACGTCGCGCACCCCCTCCCGGAGCAGGAGCACCGGCGTGGCCAGGGCGAAGCCGAGCCGCGCGCTCTCTCCCGGAGGCTGACCGGCATCCGTGCCGGCAGCGCCGAACAGCGGCCAGGCAGTGCTGCCGGGCCCTTCTCCGCTACCGGCCGCCGGGATCTCGTGGGCATGGACCCTGGTGACGTAGCCGAGTTCGCGTTCAGGGGAAATGGAGCGGTCCCGCCGGAAATAGAGCGTGCGCAGCGCCTGCACCCGCAGATCGGTCACCAGCAGGTTGTTGTCCGCCCGAAAGAGGATCTCCCGGCCGGCATCGTCCCGGCCTGCCGGGAATTCGGTCCCGGCGGCGACCAGGGTCTCGTCCGTGCCGGGGGCGGCGTCGAACAGCAGGTAGGTGGCGTCGACCTCGGGGGGGCGGGGCGCAAGGTGGAGCAGGTCACGGTAATAGAAATCGAGATGCCGTTCCTGGAACCCGTTGATCTTGTCCTGGGCTTTCCGGTACAGGGTCAGAAACGCCATGAAGAGCCCCAGTGCCGGGCTGTGCGTTGTGCTGGGAATTGTCTCGCCGATGGCCCTGTCGGCCTGTTTTTTCAGGAACGAGACCGCGTTGAGCAGGGCATAAAAGGCCGCGTGCAACCGTTTCTTGATCTGCGCTTCGCCTTCGGGCCCATCCATGGCCGATCGGGGGAACGAAAGGCGCCCTTCTTCCGAGCCGATCTGCCAGATCGGGTGAAACCGGGCGAGCAGGGGATCGTCCTTTTCCGCACCCCCCTGCGGCACCAGGCGGCAGCAGGCGCCGAGGGTATGCAGCTCCGCAGCCAGCTTGTTCTCGACGATTGCGGCAATCTGCCAGCTCAGGGCCCGGGCCGCTGCCGTTTCGACGGCGGAAAGCCTGCGGAACCAGAAATCCACCATCGCCGCAAACCGGATCAGGTGTCTGGCCAACGCCAGGTTGTCGCGGCTCATGGCGTGATGGCGCAGGAATTCCGCCTCCTGCCGCTTGAGGTCCATGCTCAGGATCACTGCCATGACGGCCGTATCGTCGCTGAACAGCTCGCCCCAATGCCCCTCTTGTTCATGCTGCAGGTTATAGAAGTTGAGCCTGGCGGCCAGATTGGCGCCCATGGCAAGCAGATCGGCAAACGAGCGTTCGTCCGCCTTGAAAGAGCCGGCCTCCAGCGCTGCGGGGAAGCGCTCTCCCTGTTCGGTGCCGTCCGTTATCTTCAACCAGTCGCTATAGGGCATGCAAGGTTTCCATGGGTGTCATACTGCTCAACCCCCGATGTTTGTCCCTTCCCGGAGATAGAACGGATAGACCATGTTGCTCCTGCTGTTGGTGGTCCTGACGGTGTAGTCGAGGGTGATGTGCACCACGCCGTCGTACAGTTCGCCGGTATCGACCAGGACCGTCTCCAGGGTTATGCGCGGCTCGAAAAAGAGCACGGCGCTCTCGATCAGATCCTTGATCCCGGTTATGACGCTCGACGTGATGTTGGCAAAGGCCAGGGACTTGAGGCCGCAGCCGTACTCGGGATACATGATCCGCTCTCCCGGCGTCGTCGAGAGGAGTATCCGGAGGCTCTCGCGGATATCGTCTTCCTCGGAGACCATTCTGACACCCTTGCCGATGGCGGCGAACTCCGGGGGGAACCCCCATCCGGTGCCGAGAAAGCCGTTGCTGCCCCCCTGAGTGCTCATGAAACCCCCTAGCCGCCGATCATGACCGTCGGGAAACCGACAACGATGCTGCCGCCGTGGGCTGTAACGTCACCCATCCTGGCGGCCGGCTTGCCGCAGATCATGACGGTTGCCGATCCCATGGCGATGGTGTCGGGCGGGCCGACACAGACGCAGGTGTCGCCGAGCACCGCTGCGGGCAGTTTGCCGATCAGCACCGTCGGCGCGCCGGGGCCGGAGACCGGTCCCCCCACATGGGGGATCGGGGAGGGGAAGGCCGGGGTCTGCATCGGGCAGGTGTGCATGTCGGTGAGTCGTGCCGCCGGGGGCATAGTGTCCTCCTGGGTCTTTTCTGACAGGTTGTTCAACGACCTGCTAGTACCCTGTAACATCTAAATCTAACTCCCCCCATCCCCCTCTTATCTCTAAGAGGGGGAGCAATAACCAGCCAGCTCACTTAGTACGTCCCTCCCCTTATTTAAGGGGAGGACAGGAGGGGTTAGTTGCGAAAGAATACGTGTTACAAGGTACTAATTGATCATGACCATGGCCCCTTTGACCGTGGTTTGGCCGGAGGCGGAGAGTTCAGCAGTGGCGTTTCCCTTGGCGGTGAACCCCACCTGCGCTTCGTTGCTGATGTTCAGCCCCGCCGTTTTCACGTCCTGCTTGGCGGTTATCCCGATGGTCTGCACGGCATCGAGGGTAATCTTCCCCTTGGCCGTGATGGTGATGTCCTTGGGGCTGTCCAGAACGATCCCGTCCGGTTTCAGCTCGACCTTGTTGTTGTTCTGATCCTGGATGAGGATCGATTTGTCCTTGTCGCTGATGACGATCTTGTTGTTTCCCGGCGTGGAGATGGTGATGACCTTGTCTTTCTCCTCGAATTCCATCTTCATCTTGCTTCTGGTCACGATGGCTTTCGTGTTGTTTTCTGCGGCCAGGGCATAGGGCGGTTTTCTCTTGCTGCTGTAGAGACTGCCGAGTATCACCGGATGGGACGGGTCGTTGTTGAAATACCCCAGCACCACCTCATCCCCGATCTCCGGGACGAAAAACGCACCGATGCCGTCGGAGGCGTAGAACTGGGCAAGCCTGGCCCAGACGCCTTCCGTCTCGGCCTGGAGCACCGGCACCTTGACCTGGATCTTGTTTTCCCCCTCCGGGTCTCCGTCCAGTTTGGTGACAACCCCGACGAGCAACCCCTCGACCCCC
>Ga0208371_1000255_pt1 | contig 15134 bp, 15 predicted proteins | sample SubbioCR12Aug_1A_FD_184827 | JGI IMG/M metagenome (GOLD analysis project Ga0208371, IMG submission 184827) | Serpentinite rock and fluid subsurface biosphere microbial communities from McLaughlin Reserve, California, USA - CR12Aug_1A (SPAdes) | ecosystem: Environmental > Terrestrial > Deep... | reverse complement strand
GTGGATGTGTCCGGGCTGCCGCTTGATCTTCGTCAGACGGGGAAACGGACGGCATAGCGGCATGTGGGGTCGTAGGAGATTTACCCACTTCTTCCGCGTGGGTGTTGGCAGGGGGAGTTTGAGTGAAACCTGATTCCCGGGTCGTTTGAGGCCGTCCTGATGTGCCGGGTGGCGAAGGTGCCGGTGGGCCATTTGTCCCCTGGGCTGCTTTCTCCGGAATGGGCGTGGAAGGAGCGCTTGCCTTCTGCCCAGGTTCCTGGGCAGGTTGCATATTCTGAGTATTGGCAGCAGGAAAAGTCTGGCCAGGGGCCTGCTTGGGGGTCTGGGAAAGAAGAGTTGCAGGAGTGGGGGTCGGATCGGACCGCTTTGTGGTGTCAACGGCAGTTCCGGAATTTTGTCCATCAGCTGTTTGTCCGACTGTCGGCGGGAGAGTACCGGGTTGTTTCTGTTGTGGTGGCGTGGGAGCATTCTCTTGTAACCGCGGAGAAAGCTGCCCCTGGGGTTCGCTGAGAATATCGTCCAGACCGAGCGAGCCCTCAGACCACTTTGCCAGATGGGATTCGTAAAAAATGCCGCTCTTCACGACAGCCTCACGGAGCTTTTCGGCGATAACCTTCGTGTCGGTGGGAAGAGCCGTAAAAAGACGCACCGGACGACTGTTGATCGCCTCCGTTGTGGCTGATTCTCCTTGCGCGGCTGACATGCGACCCAGCCAGCGGCCTGCATCGCTGAGATTGACCTTGGATCCTTTGTCGGCAGGGGAGGGGAGCGCAAAGGTCAGGCGTGGCTGGTCGGTCACGAATGTGAGTTGCACGGTCGTGGCAGGACGCGTTGACGGTGGAAGCCCCATGTCGAGAACCGTCCCTGCGAGATTGACGAGAAATCTGCCATTCGGGCGTTGTTCAAGCACTTCGCCACGGACTTCCTGGCCCGGAGTCAGCGATAATTCCCGATCAGTGCTTGCGAGTGCATCGATCAGGGTAAAGGTGCTCTCTTTCACCGCTGCGAGCAGATTTTTCAGTACCTCGGTCGGGATGTTCATCGGCTTAACAGCCTTTCCTCGCCCAGAATAATCATGCTTTTTGTATCATAGCCCGACCAGCAATTTCATTGCAAGGCATATGGCCGGGATGTGCGGCATTGAATCCGTACGGCATTATGGACTATACTGATGGCCATGAACAATACAGTCACGGTATTTGACAGCTCAGGTCCGACTTGTGTCGATGCGACCGGTGATTTCCCTCGTGAATCCCCTTTGAAATTGATTGTAAACGGGAAAGAACTGGCCACGCTCGTAGCGTCCCCCCATGACCCTCGTTTCCTGGTTGCAGGTTTTTTGCGACTGCAGGGATATGTTGTCGACGTCAGTGATTTTGAGATGTTGAGCGTTTGTGAGGATTATGGAATAGCCAATGTCCGGATCAAAAGAGAGGTGAAGGATCTGCCGGCACCGATCATCACCAGCGGTTGTGGTGGAGGTATTTCTTTTCGTCTCCCCGGTTTGTCACTCACGGCGGCTGCATCCACAGCGCATATCGATGGGCGGCGGTTCACGCCAGTGGAGGTTTTTCAGCTGTTTGAAGCATTGCATCGCTTTGCCGAGCGGTATCGTCGGCACGGAGGGATTCACTCTGCTGCGGTTGGGAATGGAGATACGGTACTCCTCCATGCGGAGGACCTGGGCCGGCACAATACGATTGACAGGCTTGCGGGAGAGGCGCTGTTGCGCGGGCTCGACCTGAAGGATACCATGCTGATCACCTCCGGCCGCATTTCCAGTGAAATGGCAGCCAAAGCTGCTCTGCTGGGTGTGTCCCTGGTGGCGTCACGCACCTCTCCGACGGATCTGGCGGTAAAAATCTGCGATTCAGCGGGCATCACCCTCATCGGGTATGTTCGCGGCGGGCGGTTCAATGTCTACTGTCATAAGGAACGTTTATGTGCGGTCAGGTGAATGGAGTGTCCGGGATCATTCTGGCAGGAGGGGAGTCACGGCGGATGGGGCGTGACAAGGCCCTTCTTGAACTCAACGGCATTCGTTTCATCGAAAGCGTCTACCGTGTCTTGTCCGAGCTGTTTCCCGAAGTCATCATCGTCACCAACAATCCCGAACGTTATGCGTTTCTCTCCTGCCGGTTGATACCGGATCTCTATCCCGGGAAAGGCGCATTGGCGGGGATACATGCCGGTTTACTGGCCTGCAAAAACGACCGGGCGTTTGTGACCGCTTGCGACATGCCTTTTCTGCATGCCGGTCTCATAAGGTACCTGGCTCTGTGCACCGCCGATGTCGACGCGATAGTCCCTCGCACCCCGGATGGACTCCAGCCGCTCCATGCGATCTATCATGTCAGTTCCCTTCCGACCATCGAGCAGCACTTGCGTACAGGCGATGTATCCGTTCTGAACGTGCTGGCAGCGCTCAGGACGTTTCAGGTCCCGGCGGAAGAACTGCAGCGTTTTGATCCGGATTTCAAGTCGTTCAGCAATATAAATACCCCCGGTGATTTCAGCAGTATCGTCCCCGCAAGGACTCCCCGGTAGATTGCAGGTTGCCAGAAAGAGATCCGCGTATTATTATCTCTCTGCAGATCTTACGCGCCCGTAGCTCAGCTGGATAGAGTACCTGGCTTCGAACCAGGGTGTCGGGAGTTCGAATCTCTCCGGGCGCGCCAATTAAATCAGTAAGTTGCAAGGTCTCTTGTGGGGGCCTTGTTTTTTATGCAACCGGAGCTTCGAAACTGAGGAATGAAATCAATGGCAGAAGATATCCGCTGGAAACAACGCTTCGACAATTACCTTCGAGCCTATGAAACATTGCGTCGGGCGGTGGATTTGGCTCGGCAGCGTGATTTGTCCGAGTTGGAACAGCAGGGCTTGATTCAAGGCTTTGAGTTCACCCACGAGCTGGCTTGGAACGTGCTGAAGGATTACCTTGAAGAATCCGGGATATCGGGAATTGTCGGTTCAAAGGGCGCGACTCGGGAGGCATTCAAGAACGGATTGATCCTTGATGGAGAGTCGTGGATGAAGATGATCAAGGCGCGCAATCTCAGTTCGCATACCTATAATCAGGATATTGCCGAAGAAATGGTCACAGATATTCGGTCTCGTTTTTATCCGGCTTTCGAGCAATTGACCGCTACCTTTTCTGCCTTGGCTGAACACGCGGGAGATGCTTGATGCACTACGGGCTCAGCGATGAGACAATTGAAAAAATATGCGGCGTTCTGGCACGGCACCCGGCGGTGGAAAAGGCAGTGTTGTATGGATCGCGGGCAAAAGGCACGTATAAGCCTGGATCAGACATCGATCTGAGCCTTCATGGTGCAGCGCTTACCTTAAAGGAACTGGGCGACATTGACTTTGAACTGGATGATCTGTTGCTTCCCTACACCATAGACCTCCTGATATTCGATACCCTCAACCATGATACGCTGCGTCAGCATATAGAGCGGGTTGGCAAGATCATCTATGAGCGATGTAGAGGGCATGTCTGCCATGTTTCAGCAGGGTGACAATGGTGTTGCAGCATTTTGGAGGTATAATACATGAAATAAGAAGCGCCGGCGGTTCCTTGGCAAAGGGGGAGATATGCTGGTTATGGTCAGATACATCGACGGCAACTATGACATGGTAGTCGCGCATCGTCTCGACGGACTCATCAAGGCGGGCAAGATCCTGGAGTTTCGCAGAGGCAATGGCTGGGCCCGCATCGGCAGGGACTCCACCCGTGGGCCGGAATCGGACTACGAAGGTGAAGAGCGAAGGAAGGGAACAAATTCTGATCATCCCACGTATTGAGCGTACCCGTCGTTTTCCCTCCAATTCCTCGTTACGATTCTCCGTTACTTGAGCGATATGCCGAGATGGCGTTTGTCGTACTTACCATCCTGTCGAAAAGGGTGCGGTAGTTTTCCTCACTGGAACGGAGCGCCTCTTCAGCCTTTTTCCGTTCGGTGACATCTTCTCCTGAAAAGAGCAGTCCTGCAACAGTGCCATCCTTGTTGCCCAACAGGGATGCATGTATCGCCAGGATCCGTTCCGTTCCGTTCCTCGTAACGATGGTCCTTTCGAAATACTCCCGGAATTCCCGCTTCCCGCGCATCAGTTCGTCATATTCGTTTTGGAGAACAGGCGCCTGTTCCTCAGATGAGCAGAGAGCGAACCAGTTTTTCCCGAGCATTTCCTGTTGCGGACAGCCGAGGATCGTGCACCCTTTGGCGTTGATCATGGTTATGGTGCCGTCTCGGTCGAGCGCGACGATGAGAACAGCGGCGACGTCAAGGTAGAGTTGGGCTTGGTCCCGTTCCTGCTGGAGTTCTTCCTCCATGCGTCGACGGTCGACGGCGGTCCGGATGGCATTGATCCCATAGGCGAGGTTTTCGGCGAGTTTTGCCAGGAGAACGACCTCTTTGCTGTCAAATGCATCAGGTTCACGGGCGTAGACGTTCAGAACACCCTGGGCAGATGGGCTGATGGTGAAGGGAATGGCAACAAGCGAAGAAAAGCCGCGACTGGCAGCGTCGACTTGACGATGCATATAGCGCCGGTCTGCGAATATATCCTTCACGACTGCCGGCCGCCCGCTCTGGATGGCCTTGCCCACGGGGCTTTTTGCTACGTCTGCCTCGCTCCAGGCAAGGCGCATGGCTTCGAGCGCGCCTTCCTCGAATCCGCTCTGGGCAACCGGGCGGAAGCGAAGAACAGACCCATCTTCGGTAAAACCGATCCAGGCGAGACGGTAGCCCCCTATTTCGACGATATCCCGGCAGAGGCTTTGCAAAAGCTCGTTTTCGCTCTCTGACCTGGTGAGCGACTGGTTACTTTCGTTGAGGAGTTTCAGTGCCCGGTTGCTGCGGGCCAGTTCCTGTTTCTGGCGCTGCAGATCGTGCATCCGTTCGCTCAGTGTCTGCTGCAGTTCCACGTAACGCCTGCCGACCTGGATACGCGCACGCAGTTCTTCCGTCTCGAACGGCTTGGTAATATAGTCATCGGCTCCCGCTTCCAGCCCGGCAACGATATCTTCCTTGTGGCCCCGGCAGGTAAGCAGGATTACATACGCGGGAAAAGGTGCCGGACGGGAGCGCAGGTTGCGGCAGATGTCGATGCCATCCATGCCGGGCATCATCCAGTCCAGGATGACAAGTGCGGGTGCATCGGGTTGCTGGAGAAGGTTCCATGCCTCAATGCCATCACTGGCACTGACCACGGTATAATCCCAGGCCTTCAGCAGGGCTTCGAGCACCCGATGAACGGAAACATTGTCGTCTGCGATCAGTACTTTCACGCTATTTCCTTTGTCGAAGGGGTAACCCCTGCGTAAGGCAGGTCGCCCCGGATTCTCAAGGTGCTATTTCCGCAACGCTTTGTTCTGCTTTACCACAGTGCGATCTCCTTTACAAGCGCCGGAGCGTGCGCTATTGTAGCTTCATTTTTGCGAACATGAGGTGTTTCGTGGCGACCCGGATCAGGATACTGCCTGAACAACTGGCCAACAAGATTGCTGCCGGAGAAGTGGTGGAGCGGCCGGCCGCGGTGGTGAAGGAGCTGGTGGAGAATTCCCTCGATGCCGGTGCGCAGGAGATCTCCGTCGAAATCGAATCGGGCGGGAAAAAGTCCATCAGGGTCAGCGATGACGGTTGTGGACTCTCGCGCGAGGAGGCCTTGTTGGCCCTGGAACGCCATGCAACCAGCAAGCTGGCCAACGATGCCGACCTGGCCGCCATCGCCACGCTTGGGTTCCGCGGCGAGGCGCTCCCCTCCATTGCATCGGTTTCCCGGCTGACCCTGGCGAGCCGTGAACGCGAGAGTGTCGAAGGGACGGAGATCTATGTCGAAGGCGGGAAGATTGTCTCGGTAAAGGCGCATGGCATGGCAGCCGGGACAACAATCGAGGTGCGCAATCTCTTTTTCAACACCCCGGCCCGGCTCAAATTCATGCGGAGTGCCGAGACAGAGGCGGGTCATGTCGGGGAACTGCTCACCAGGCTGGCTCTTTCCCGTCCCGACGTCAGGATGACCTATGTCTCCGATCGGCGCAGTCAGTTCAGGGTCCTGCAGGGGAATCTCACTGATCGGGTTGCATCCCTCCTTGGCAGCGATGTCAGCCAGGGGCTCTGGCCGCTGGAGGTCACGGAAGGTTCGATAACGGTTCGCGGGTTTATCAGCCGTCCTGCATTGAGCCGCTCCACTACCACCAACCTCTACACCTATATCAACGGCCGATTCATCCGTGATCGCGTGGTACAGCATGCAATCCTCCAGGCGTATCGCGGCGTGCTTGAACGTGGGCGCTATCCCGTGGTGGTTCTCTTCATGGATATCCCCCCGGAAGAGGTGGATGTCAATGTCCATCCGACAAAACACGAAGTACGGTTCAGGGAACAGGGCAGGGTTCATGACGTGATTCAGGCTGCGGTGGAGAATCTTCTGCGGACCTCTCCCTGGACCGTGCGGACTGCTGCCGCACCCGTGGCGGTTGCATCTGCCGACCGGCAACTGCGGGAAGCACGGGACACGGGTGTCCGTGAGGCGCTTGCACGTTATGCGGCTCAACCGGCCAGGGAACAGCCCTCCGTGTTCCCTATGCCGCCTGCAACCTCTTCTCGGAGCTTTTCCTCTTCGGTGGCACAGGCTGCTGCCCCCGAGAGCATGGCCGGGTTACCGGACAATGGGGGGGGATATTACTCATCACTGACGGTTCTGGGGCAGTTCAATGCCATGTATATCCTCTGCCAGGACGGTACCGACCTGGTGCTCATCGATCAGCATGCCGCACATGAACGTATCGCGTTCCAGCAGCTCAAGACCCAGTTCGGGCAAACAGGGGTGGAGGTCCAAGGCCTGCTCTTCCCCGAGACCATCGAGCTGACCTTTGCCGAAAGCGCCTGTGTCAAGGAGTTTGCCGATACCCTGGAGAAACTGGGGTTCGAGCTTGAGGCGTTCGGCGGCACCACCTCGGTGATCAAAGGGGTGCCGCGGATGTTTGCCCATCTCGATTATCAACGGGTGCTGAGGGATATCGTCGCAGAGCTGTTGCAGATCGGGCGCAGCCATGCTGCCGTTGAGCTGGCAGACGACCTGATGGCCTGCATGGCATGTCACAGCGTGGTGCGGGGAAGCCGTTCACTTTCCGTGGAAGAGATCCGCAGCCTGCTCAGGCAGATGGATCAGGCCGAATTTGCCGCCACCTGTCCCCATGGCAGGCCTGTCCTCTGCAGGTTTCCCCTGGGCGATATCGAGCGGATGTTCAAACGCTCGAAGAGCGGGAGCCCGTAAGGTGGAGACGGCTGTGGCAGGGGATTGCGGCGAAAAGGCCAGGATCGTCATTATCCAGGGGCCGACGGCCTCGGGGAAGAGCGAACTGGCAATCCGCCTTGCCGAACAGATCGACGGCGAGATCGTCAATGCCGACTCCATGCAGGTCTACCGTGGCATGGACATCGGCACTGCCAAGCCTTCCCCGGCCATGCAGCAGCGCGTGCCGCACCATCTCATCGATATCGTAGATCCCGACGTGAATTTTACCGCTGCCGATTTCCAGCGTCGGGCCAGCGAGGCTATCGACTCGATCCAGAGGCGTGGGAAGCATCCCATCGTCGTGGGCGGGACCGGGCTCTATATCCGGGCGCTTCTCTATGGCCTCATGGAATCTCCTGCCGGTGACGAGGAGTATCGCCGGGAACTGAAGGCCCTGGCGGCCCGGGCAGGGAATGAGTCCGTCCACCGTCTGCTTGCCGCCGTTGACCCGGCTACTGCGGCCGTGCTCCATCCCAACGACCTGGTGCGGATCATGCGGGCGCTTGAGGTCTTTCGGCAGACCGGCCGGCCGATCTCCGCGTTGCGGCAGGAGCACGGTTTCAGCGGCGATCAGTATCGGACGCTCAAGCTCGGCATCCGGGTGGAGCGACAGGAGCTGTACCGGAGAATCGAGCAGCGTGTCGACCGGATGATGGAAGACGGTCTGGAGCATGAGGTGAGTCGGCTGCTTGCCGCCGGCTTCCATGCCGACCTGAAGGCGATGCGGGCCATAGGCTATCGCCAGATCTGCGCGTATCTTGCCGGTTCAGTACCGCTGGAAGAGGCGATTGCGCTGATCAAGCAGGAAACCCGGCACTATGCCAAACGTCAGGATACCTGGTTCAAGCGGGATGCAGAAATTTCCTGGGTTGATTATCAAAAAAGTTTTGCTAGTATCGTAAACTATGTGATTGATTTCTTGTCTAAAGGAGTGTGTTATGGCAAAAGCACCATTCAACATCCAGGATCAGTATCTGAACCAGTCCCGTAAGGAACGGGTTAAGATTATCGTCAAGCTCATGACCGGAGAAACCATGGAAGGGTATATCAAGTCATTCGATAATTTCTCGGTCCTCATGGAGGTGCAGGGGGATATCCTGATCTACAAGCATGCCATTGCCACCATTACATCGTCTGACGGGACCTTCAAGCTCCATCAGTAGTATCCGGACGTCATGATCGGAATGTGGGAAGGGCGGCCACTGTGGTCGCCCTTCCTTTATGGGATGATATCTACCTATGCGGAACCGTCAAATCATTACGGCCAGTGCGCTCCTACTCATGGGTGTCGCTTTCGTAGCGCTCTGCTACTGGCTATCGGCAATCGTCCTGCCGCTCTTCCTGGCGTTCATCATTGCCTACATCCTCGCTCCCCTCGTTGCCCGGGCAGAAGCAAAAGGGGTGAAGCGCAGTATCGCCGTCCTGGGGTTGTTTGCGCTGGTCTCTTTGATAGCCGGCGGGATTTCATGGTTTTTCCTCGGCTCGCTCAGCCGCGAGTTCCAGGCTATCCAGGCGGCCCTTCCCGACTATGCATCCCGGCTCTATTCGCTGATCCCGCAGCAGGTCAAGGTCTATCTCGACATCGAGACCCCTGAGAAGGTCTACAGCCACATCAATACGGCTCTAGCTACCCTGAGGGAGCTCCCCATGGGGGTTTACCGCGATACCTTCCTGGTCGTCCAGAAGGCGTTCGCCACGACCCTCTCGCTCATCCTGACGGTCCTCGGGTACCTGATCATTCCGGTCTATCTCTACTATTTCCTGAAGGATCTGCCGCGTATGTGGGAGGGGACCCTCGACCTGGTGCCGCTTTCGTGGCGACCCTGGTTTGTCGCGCGGGTCGATGAGGTGCAGGATGTCCTTGCGGCATTCATCCGCGGGCAGCTTTCGGTCTGCCTGATCCTGGCAGTGCTCTACAGCATCGGACTTTCCCTGATCGGCATCGACCTGGCCATCATGATCGGGACCTTGGCCGGGCTTGCCTTCATCATCCCCTATCTCGGCACCCTGATCGGGATCGTGCTGTCGGTACTGATGGCGCTGCTCAAGTTCCAGGACCTCCTGCACCCGCTGCTCTGCCTGGGGTGGTTTGCGCTGGTACAGGCGTTCGAGGGGAGCGTGATCACGCCGAAAATCGTGGGCGACAAGGTGGGGCTGCATCCCCTGGTGATCATGATCGCGCTGCTGGTCGGCGGGCAGGTCGCGGGAATCCTCGGGATGCTCCTTGCCGTGCCGCTGACGGCTGTGTGCAATGTCTTTGGCCGGTCGATGATTGCCCGCTACCGCGAGTCCGACTTCTTTGCGGGGGAACCATGAAGGGGCTCCTGGTAGAAGAGGTCATGAAGGGGAGTGTCGCCGACGAGCTCGGCATAGAACCGGGGGATCGCCTGATCGCCATTGACGGTCATCGGTTGCGCGACATCATCGATTTCCATTATTGGGCGTCCGGCGATCAGCTCGTCCTCGATCTGGAGCGGGCCGACGGGAGTCTCTGGGAATGTGAGGTCGAGGATGCCATGGAGCAGCCGCTGGGGCTTCGCTTTGCGACACCCAGCCCGGCGCGGTGCCGCAATGCCTGCATTTTCTGTTTCGTCCATCAACTTCCCCGTGGACTGCGCCGTCCCCTCTATGTCAAAGACGAGGACTATCGCCTCTCCTTTCTGTACGGCAATTACGTCACCCTTGCGAATGTCCGCAGGTCTGAGCTGGTTCGTATCAAGAAACAACGGCTTTCCCCGCTCTACATTTCCGTTCACGCCACTGACCCGGCTCTTCGCGACTGCTTGCTGGGGCGCAGCGGAGCTCCCCCCATCCTGGACATCATACAGGAACTGGCTGCCGCACGGATCGTCATGCATACCCAGGTGGTGCTCTGCCCGGGGCTCAACGATGGAGCGGCCCTGGAACAGACGGTGCGCGACCTGGCGGAACTCCACCCGCAGGTCGCTTCGCTGGCCATCGTGCCTGTCGGGCTTACGAGCCATCGTACCAATCTCCCCCTGCTGACCCCGGTAACGGCTGCATATGCCGCCGCGTTCATCCGGGAATGGCAACCACAGGCGGAGCGACTTGAACAGGAACTGGGCGAACCGTTTCTCTTCCTGGCCGACGAATTCTATCTCAAGGCAGGACTGCCGTTTCCCGACTTTTCCTCCTATGGCGAGTTCCCCCAGCTGGAAAACGGGGTGGGCATGGTACCGCTTTTCCGGGATGAGGCGGCCAAGGTCCTGCGCAAGGCCCGCCGGCTCGGGAACGGCTCTGCAACCGTGGTAACCGGAGTTTCCGCACTTCCGGTCATCAGCGAATTTCTCAGCGCCCTGTCGGACAGGACCGGCGTGACGCTCACTCCGTGTGCGGTCGAGAACCGGCTGTTCGGCCCCAGCGTAACCGTGACCGGACTGATTTCCGGGGGGGATATCATTGCGAGCCTGCAGGGGAGGGACGTGGGGGATCTGCTGCTGATTCCCGATGTCATGCTCAAGGAAGGGGAGGGGATCTTTCTCGACGACCTGACGGTTGCCGATCTGCAAAAGGAGACGAGTGCACGGATCTGCATCGTGGACACCTCTCCTTCCGGGCTCTACGAAGCCATCAGGAAGCGGTTCCGTCCGAGGCGTTGATGGTTGCCGTGATGTGACGTAAAAAGGCGGGTACCCGAGGGCGCCCGCCTTTTTCTCTGCTTCGTATGCAACGAGACGTTACATCTTATGGCACTTTTCGCAGTCGCCCTTGACGCTGAATGCATCTTTGCCGTCATTGTGGCATCCCCCGCAGGAAGCCCCTTTTTCCATCTCGCTCATGGTGGCCTTTTTCACGCCGGCCTTGAACGGGAAGAGCTTGGTGTGGCAATTGGCGCACTTGTACATGTTCAGATGATAGGCGTGATTGAAGAGGACCTCGCCCCCTTCGTTCTTGAAGGTAATGGGTGCCGGCTTGAACGCGGCATGGCAGCGTTCGCAGTCGCCGCTTGAGGAAAAGGCGTCTTTGCCGTTATGGCAGGCGCCGCACGATTTCCCCTGCTCCATGTCCCACATGGAGCGGCGGAGTGTGCCGGCCTTGTACGGGAAGATCGAGGTATGGCAGTCGTTGCACTGGTACATGCCCAGATGGAAGGTGTGGCTGAAGGCTGCGTTGGTAATCCCTTTGAGCTTGAACGTGGTTTCCGGGGGCTGGTATCCCTTGTGGCATCGCGTGCAGTTGCCGGCAACCGTGAACGCTCCCTTGCCATTGTGGCAGGCCCCGCATGTCCGGCCCTTTTCCATCTCAGCCATGGTGACGTTCTTCTCTTTACCGGTAATGACCTTGCCGTTGTGGCAGTTGCGGCATTTTCCCTTGGTCTTGTCAATGTGCAGGGCATGGCTGAACACGACCTCGGTTGCCTTTTTCATCTTGTACGTGACGTTGCGGGGTTTTCCCTTGTGGCAGCGGATGCAGTCGCTTTCACTTGCCACGCTGAAGGCCTTCACCCCGCTATGGCAGCCTCCGCACGACTTGGTCTTCTCCATGTCGGCCATGGTGTAATGCGTGCGATTCTTGAGATTGAAGATGGCATTATGACAAACCTTGCAGTTGTTGTTATATTTGGAGAGATGAAGGTCATGGCTGAATATGACCGGATCGGCATTCTTGAACGTGAAGGAGATGTCCTTGGTCTCCTTGGCATGGGCAAGGGCAGCAAACAGCATGCAGGCGACAGCGGCTAGAATGGCGCAAGATCTTGAATTCATAATGGACTCCTCTATTGAGGGGGGTATTGGAAAGTACAGCACTATACTAATATAGAGCATTTCCGTCAAATCGAAAAATTGTCCGGAGGCAAGAGAGGAGCTGTCGTATGAGGAAATACCTGCTGTATCCGTGTATGCTGGGTCTCACCGTGCTGGTCGCTGCCGAAGTGCCTGCAGCAACCTACCAGTGGGAAGATAGTAAGGGAGGAGTGCACTTCACCGATAACCCCGACAACATTCCGAAAAGATACCGGGGAAAGGCGCGCGTGCTGGAATCAGTTGCTCCCTCGGCACCGACCATCATTCCCGATACGACTGTCGAGCAACAAGCTTCCCCGGTTACAGCCGACCGGGCTCAGGATGAAACGGTTTGGCGGCAGCGATTTGCTTCGATCAGGGGTGAACTGGCGAGCATCAGGGAGAGAATTGCGACAAAGAAGGAGCAATTGCAGGAGCTGCGACGTCAACGGGTCCTTTTCCACAAGGTGGGTGACCGTTTAGCCTATAATGAGCTGGAAAAAGAGATCGGGCAGGATGAGGAGAGGATCAGCCAGTTGGAGAAAGATCTTGCCGACCTGGATGTTGAGGCGGCACGTGCGGCAGTCCCGCTGGAATGGCGCAAATAGCCGTTGCGGCTAAAATCGGTTAACGCCGGTTTTTCCGCTCCAGTTCCACGTCGAGGTCTTTCAGTTTGTCGATCCGCTCCTTCATTTCCTTGTTTTCCTTGGTGAGCGACTGGTTCGCCCCCTGCAACTGCTGGTTGGCGAGGTGCAGTTCCTTGTTATCCTTGCTCAGTGCCGTATTTCGCAGCTTCAGGGCGCGAAGGTCTTTTCGTACGCCTTCTACGGAGTTCATATACTCCATGAGCGGCCACGCAAGCCGTGTCCATTCACTGGTGGGGAATTCCTCACGCAACCGCTCCATCCGTTTCTGAACCAGCTGCATCCCCTCGGGTTCCTTGTATTGCCGTAACCCCAGCAAGCTCAGGCGGAACAACGCTTCGTCGGTTACCCCGGATACGTTCTCGCTGGAGGCGCAGATCTCCTCAAGGAGCTTTGTTGCCGCCAGTTCATTCCCTTTATCCAGGGCGCTGATCGCCTCTGCCAGTTTCCCTTTTTGCGTCAGGCCGGAGAACATCTGCATGTTTTTCAGCGAGCATCCCCCGAGCAGCAGCATCAGCAGTACGGCAGTGACAAGTCGTATCATCGTTTCCCTTTACGCCGGTTTATAAAGTAATTGCTTCCCGGCTGGACTTTGACGTGATCCTTGATCTGGGCGGCTGTTCTGGCGATTTCCACTGCCGAATCGTATTCGTCGCCGTGCTGGCAGATCAGGACGGCAATGGAGACGGTCATGATGGGAAAGGTGCGATGTACGCCATAGCGGTCAACCCCCTCGATCGCACCCCGATCCACATCTTCCTGGGTGTAATGTGCCACAATTTCACGATCGAAGCGAGCAGTTACCGCCTTGCAGACCTCTTCGGCATTGTCCGCCTCAAGAACGATAACGAAATCATCCCCCCCCACATGACCCACAAAGGCATCGTCACCGGCATGTCTCGCAGTTTCTTCGTAGATGATTTCGCCGCTCATCTTGATCAGTTCACTTCCCTTGATATAGCCGTAGCGGTCGTTGTATGCCTTGAAGTTGTCGAGATCGACATAACAGACCGCGAAGGGGAGGCAACTCAACAGTCGCTTGTTGAGGACCCGCTCGATGGCAATATTGCCCGGCAACCGGGTCAGGGGGCTCGCATCGAGGCTCATCTGTTCGAGCTCTTTCAGCCGGGCCGCCATGTGGGTGAAATCCTTCGCCAGATCGCCGATTTCATCACCGGCCGGGATCTGCGGGTCATAATCGAATTCACCTTCGGCGATGCGATGGGTGGCTTTCTTCAGTTTCCTGATGGCGGTGGAGATGGAAAAGGTCACATAGGTTGCAACAGAGGTGGCAAGAATAAAGCCGGTAAAGGAGAGGATGAGGGTCCAGCTTACGGTCCACTGTTGCCGCTGGTCGGCAGCATCCAGCTTCGTGTTGAGCCTGACCTGCTCGTTGGCGGAAATCATGTCTATGGACGAAATAACCTTGGCAGCCGCAGACTGGAGGGCAACAGGGTTTTTGCTCTCTCCTCTGAAAACGGCATTGGCCGAGCGCCGGTACTGGGCATAATTGCTGGCGAGCGTCATCAACTCCGGCAGGGTCTTTTTCCGTTGCATCGATGTCAGGATGCCGATGAACTCGTCTTCCCGTTTGGTAAAGAGCTCCTTGAATTCGTTGCTGCCAAGGATCAGATACTTGCCGGCATAACGTTCCTGTGCAACAATCGATTCCCTGAGCTGCTGGGATTCGTTGATGAATACCAGGTCGGTTTTTGCAATCTCGCGGGCTGTCCTGTGCAGTGAAAAGAGACCGTATGTCGCAAAGGTCAGAGCTGCAATCGTGAAGAATGCCATTGCGGAGTATCCGGCAATGATCTTTTTCACCAGGGTAAGGCGAGGGGTCTGGCGCTCAGAAAGAGATGTGCCGTGCCTGTTCATAACGGCACATTCTAGTGCAGTAGGGTGGATAAGTCAACAAACGTGGTGAAGGGGTGCCCAGAGCATGAAACATCGCCCCTGAGAGCGGTGAATGACGACGGATGCCCCTTCATTAGCGGTTGCGGGGCACTTGATCCTGTGTTATAAGTTGGCTACTTATCTCTTGGAGAATTCTTATGACCGGTGTCGACCGGATCATTGAAAATGCGCTGTTCGAAGATATCCATACCGGTGACATAACCACATCGGCGGTTGTCCCCCACTCGCGTCACATCCATGCACGCCTGATAGCCAAGGAAGAGTTGGTGCTGGCTGGGATCGAGGTTGCCGCACGGGTTTTTGCGCTTCTCGATCCGCAGACCGCTTTTACGCCTCTTTTCCGCGACGGCGACCGGGTGCCGCGTGGAGGCCTCCTGGCCGAGATGGCAGGCGATGCCGCGCTGCTGCTGCAAGGAGAGCGGGTGGCGCTCAACCTGTTGCAGCGGATGTGCGGCGTTGCCACCCTGACTGCCCGCTACGTGGAACGGGTTGCGGGAACCAGGGCACGTATCGTCGATACCCG
>Ga0208371_1000253_pt1 | contig 15176 bp, 13 predicted proteins | sample SubbioCR12Aug_1A_FD_184827 | JGI IMG/M metagenome (GOLD analysis project Ga0208371, IMG submission 184827) | Serpentinite rock and fluid subsurface biosphere microbial communities from McLaughlin Reserve, California, USA - CR12Aug_1A (SPAdes) | ecosystem: Environmental > Terrestrial > Deep... | reverse complement strand
TGCACCGCTCTTCCCGCTGAAGAACCCGGGCATCCTCTCGATCCCGGTCGGCTTCCTGGCAGCCATCATCGCCTGCCTGGCCTTCCCGAGCCGCAAGTCCGAAGAGATGTTCGACGAGATCTACGTCCGCCAGAACACCGGCATCGGCATGGCCAAGGCCGTCGACCACTGACAACGCTGAAACCTGTTATTCAATGGTAACCATGACGGCCTGCGAGATCTCGCAGGCCGTTTTCTTTGCCGGACGGAGCTGCGTCGGCAAGCATCTTCCTCCTGCATGACCGCCTCGATTCCCTGCAGAGGACGAAGCACCCTTGAGATCAAGGAAAGAATCCTCTATACTCCGGCTGATTCCCTATGTCAGGAGCACCCATGTACCGCTTCCTCGTTGCATCCCTCGCCATTGCCATAACCCTTGCCGCCTCCACCGTACGGGCCGACGAGCCCGGACAACCATCCTGCCAGGACCAGCTCCGGCAAAGAGACGACGCGCTTGCGGCACTGGCCAGGGAAAACGCCATCCTCAGGGAACGGCTCATCCTGCCGCCGGCCATCTCCAGGGATGAGTTGCTGCAACGGATGACCACACGGATCAAGGAGATCTCGGCGGATATCCGGGTCCAGCGCCAGGCCATGACCGACTTTGAAGGATACGTCAGGTGGATGACCGGCAATATCTCCGGGTTTGCCAGATACCTTGAGGCGGGATCGGTGGCGGCCAATTTTGCACGGGTCCTTCCCATCCCCTACGCAGGGCAGGCAGGCATGTTCACCAAATTCGTCTCCCAGGCAACCCTGTCGCTGAACACCGCATCCGTGACCGTCAACCGCTATCTGGTCACCTCCCAGCAGTTCATTGCCAGGGCGGATGCCCTGGAGAAATCCCCGGTAGCGGAGAAGGAATTGGTGGAACTGGCCCGGTTTGCGGATACTCAGTTGCTGAAGGAGATGAACGACGTCCAGGCAAAGCTGATCACCACGGCCGAACTCTCCAGCTCCTCGCTTTCGTTCCTGGAAAGCCTCCAGCACTATGTCGGCAGTAGCGACGAATACTGGGCCAAGGCGAAATCCATGATAAAGAGGGGAGATGCGGAAAAGAAGGAGAAGGGGTATCTTGCCGAAAGCATCGCCGGTCTCAGGTCCAAGGCGGGAAACTTCAACAACCGCCTGAAATCGTTCGACGAGACGGTCAAAAAAGACGCACCCCGTATCAAGGCGCTTTCAGCCTATGATGAACTCCTCAACGACCTGGAGGCCAGGGCGGTTCAGACCGCCCACGCTCCTGTTCCTGCTTCACTCCCGATCGTTCAAGCCGTGGCACCTCCCCCGGCAGCAGCACAGCCAGCAGCTCCATGAACAACGGACCGCAATGCCAACTGACGGGGAAAGACTCGGCGCATGTCTGGCTCGCTTCGCTCGACCTTGCTGCCGACCGCATCGCCGCTCTGCGAGAGAACCTTTCTCCTGACGAGCAGTCCCGCTGTTCCCGCTTCGTCATCCAGAAGGTCCGCGATCGTTTCATTGCCGCACGCGGCCAGTTACGGGAGATCCTCGCCTCGTACCTTTCCTGGGCCCCGGCAGAAATAGCATTCCGTTATGGCCAGCACGGCAAACCGCTGCTGAATCATTCACCGCAGCCCTCCCTGCAGTTCAACCTCTCCCACAGCGGGGAGTACGCCCTCGTTGCCGTGACCATGCACGGAGCAATCGGCATCGACATCGAACAGCTCCGGAGCGGCCGCCCCCTGCTCAAGCTCGCCGAACGCTTCTTTTCGCCCCGGGAATCGGCAGAGCTGCGCAGCCTGCCGGAGCAGCTGCAGGAGGATGCCTTTTACGCCTGCTGGACCCGCAAGGAAGCCTATCTGAAAGCGATCGGGACCGGTCTTGCCACCCCGCTCAACGCCTTCGATGTAACCCTCCTTCCCGGCGTGCCTCCCGCCCTGGCAGCCCATCGCCTCACGCCTGACGAAACAGGTCACTGGCAGCTCGTCGACATAGCCGTGCCGAGCGGCTATCGCGGGGCGCTCGCCGCCTGCCGCGACACGAAAACCCTCACCGTACGCAAATGGCCCCTTGCCTGAAAACTCGACACATCCGGGTATCAACTCTTAGCTTTTTTTTATCTTGACTTGCCTCCTGTGCTTGCGTAAAATCCGGTTCTACTTTTCTTGTATACAAAATACAATTTACTCCGACCTGAACGCCCGCCTACAGGTCGTTGAGACAGTGAAAGCAAAGATCATAAGATCTTAGCTGTAAACACCACAACAAAACAGGAGGTAGAAGATGTCTGAATTCGGAACACTGGAAAGCCGCGTCCGTCGCAAGTCCCTGTTGAGCAAGGTATGTAAGGCAGAAGACACCATCAAGTTCTTCTCGGCCGGGCAGAACCTGCTCTGGTCGGGTTTTACCCCGGCCGGCTACCCCAAAGTGGTGCCCATCGCCCTGGCCGACCATGTCGAGGCGAACAACCTGCAGGGCAAGATGAAGTTCAACCTCTTCATCGGCGCCTCCGTCGGTGCCGAGACCGAAGACCGCTGGGCAACGCTGGACATGATCGACCGCCGCTGGCCGTACCAGACCGGCAAGAACATCGCCGCGGGGATCAACGCCGGGCGCATCCGGATGGGCGACAAGCACCTCGGTCACTTCGCCCAGGACATCAGCTACGGTTTCTATACTGAAAACGGCCGTTACGACGTCGGCATCATCGAAGTATCCGCCATCACCGAAGACTGCGGCCTGGCGCTGACCACCTCCTGCGGTATCGTCGCCGAAGCAATCGCCCTGTGCGACAAGATCATCATCGAGGTGAACACCGGACAGCCCTCCTTCGAAGGGATGCACGACATCCACATGCAGCAGAAGCCGCCCCACCGCGCTCCGTTCCTGATCACCGCAGCCGACAGCCGCATCGGCACCCCCTATGTGCCGTGTGATCCGGACAAGATCATTGCCATCGTCGAGTCGAAACTGCGCGACAAAGGGCGTGCCTTCTCCGAGATGGACGACACCTCCGACGCCATTGCCGGCCACATCATGGAGTTCTTCTCCCATGAAATCAAAATGGGTCGTCTCCCCGAAAACCTGTTGCCGCTGCAGTCGGGCGTCGGTTCCATCGCCAACGCCGTTATCGGCGGCCTGGCCAAGGGTCCGTTCCGCAACCTGTCGGTCTTCACCGAGGTTCTCCAGGACACCATGCTCGACTTCTTCGACGGCGGCAACCTGCTCTGCGCCTCCTCCTGCTCGCTGTCGCTCTCCGAGACCCCGGGTTTCCCCCGCTTCTTCGACAACTGGGAAAAGTACTTCAGCAAGATCACCCTGCGTCCGCTCTCCATCGCCAACGCCCCTGAGCCGATCCGTCGCCTCGGGTGTATCGCCATGAACACCCCGGTCGAGTTCGACATCTATGCCCACGCCAACTCCACGCTGGTCGGCGGCACCAGGATGATCAACGGCCTCGGCGGTTCCGGCGACTACCTGCGTAACGGCTATATCAAGATCATGCACTCCCCGTCGACCCGTCCGTCCAAGACCGACCCGAACGGGATTACCTGCGTCGTGCCGAAGGCACCGCATATCGACCACACCGAGCACGATCTCGACGTTCTGGTTACCGAGCGCGGCCTGGCCGACCTCCGCGGTCTCTGCCCGCGCGACCGCGCCAAGAAGATCATCGAGAAGTGCGCGCACCCCGAATATCAGCCGATCCTCACCGACTACTTCGAAATGGCCAAGAAAGAGACCATCGCCAAGGGTGTCGGCCACGAGCCGCAGCTGTTCGACCGCGCCTTCAAGATGCAGCTCAACCTGGCACAGAACGGCACCATGAAGATCAAGAACTGGGATATCAAAGTCGACCTCTGCGAATAATCCCCGCATGGTCATGCACTCCCACCCCGCCGGGCAACCGGCGGGGTTTTTTTATGTAAACACCCCCCGAGGTTGCAGAGGGGTGGAAAGGAGAGTATCCTCAACTCAGGAGGATTGCATGAAGCGCGTAGTCATCGTCGGCATGGGATTCGGCGGTATCAGGACGGCCCGGGAGCTTGCCAATCAAGGGCTGGAAGTTACCCTTGTCGACCGTAACAACTATCATCTCTTTCAACCGCTGCTCTACCAGGTGGCGACAGCCGGTCTCGAACAGGAATCCATCGCCTATCCGATCCGGGCCATGTCGCGGCACTGGCGCGGCACCAGATTCCATCTGGCCGAGGTAAGCGCCATCGATTTTGCCAAGCGCCAGGTGCTCACCAATAGCGGCGCCATCGACTACGACTACCTGGTGATCGGCGCAGGGAGCGTCACCAACTTTTTCGGGCTGGAAACCGTGGAGCGCTATGCCTTCGACCTGAAGAAGCTGCTCGATGCGGAGCGTCTGCGCAACCACATTCTCACCGCCTTCGAGCGGGCAGTGGTGGAACCGGACCCGTCGAAACGGCGGGCACTCATGACCTTCGTCATTGTCGGCGGCGGCCCCACCGGGGTCGAGTTTGCCGGTGCCCTCATCGAACTGGTCCGCTACGTCCTGGTCAAGGACTATCCCGAATTGAGCGTCCAGGCGGCACGGGTGGTGGTCGTCGAGGCGTTCGACCGGCTGCTGGCGGCCATGCCGGCCCAACTGCAGACCTACACCCTGGAGAAACTCCGCAGCATGGGGGTTGAGGTGCTGTTCAATGCGCGGGTGGTGGACGCGGGTCCCGAACGGGTGATCCTCCACGACGGCGCGATCATTCCGGCGCACACCCTCTTCTGGTCGGCCGGGGTAAAGGGGGCGCCGCTGGCAGAGGCCCTCGATATCCCGCTCAAGGCCGGCGGGCGGGTGCCGGTGGAAGCGGATCTCTCCCTGCCGGGGCACCCGGAGGTCTTCATCGTCGGCGACATGGCCTACCTGGAACAGGACGGCGCCCCGCTGCCGATGATCGCGCCGGTGGCCATGCAGATGGGCATTCATGCCGGCAAGGCGATCAAGTGCCGCGAACAGGGGCAGCCTGCCCCGTTGTTCCGCTATTTCGACAAGGGGAGCATGGCCACCATCGGCAAAAGCGCAGCCGTTGCCGTAACCCAGGGGATGAAGCTGAAGGGATATCCCGCCTGGATCGCCTGGCTGCTCCTGCACCTCTATTACCTCATCGGTTTCCGCAACCGGGTGGTCGTCATGCTGAACTGGATCTGGTACTACTGGTTCCACGAACGCCAGGTCAGGCTGATCACCGAACAGGAGTCAATGCGGCAATGAAGAAACCGCCTGACAGGGATGCCAGCAGCGTTGAACCCGCCCTGCGCCAATTCCTCCCTCCTTGCCAGGCCAGGTGCCCGATCCGCGAGGATATCCAGCGGACCAACGTGCTCATCTCGCTGCTCCCCGACGATCCGACAGCGGCACAAGCCGCGCTCGCAGAGATCGGCGACTACCTCTTCGACCAGAATCCCCTCTTTACCGTCTGTGCCTATGTCTGCGGCCTCTGCGAGCTGGCCTGCTGGTATGCCGAGAGCGGCGGTGCGATCCGCAGGCGCCTCCTGAAGCGGTTCGTTGCCGAAAGCTACCGGCAGCGGCTGGCCGAGAGACCTCACTTCGCAAACCCGCCCGAAAAGGAGCTCGTGGCCGTGATCGGCGGCGGACCGGCCGGGCTCATAGCCGCCTTCGAACTCTCCCGCCGCGGTTATCGGCCCACCGTCTTCGAGGCGGGCGATCGCCCGGGGGGCGCGCTCTGGCTCATCCCCCGCTACCGGTTGCCCCACGAGACCCTGGAAGAAACCCTTGCCGCCCTGGTGCGGATCGCGCAGATCGAGGTCTGCTGCGACTCGTCGGCCGGCACCGGGGAGCTCACCCTGGATCGCCTCCGGCGGCAAGGCTTTGCCGCGATCTTCGTCGCCACGGGAAGCCCCGTCCCCCGCATCCTCACCTATGCCGGCGCGACCGTCCCCGGCCAGCAGCTCGCCGGCGTCATGTACGGGCACTCCTTCCTCTATGAACTGGCCCACGACGCCATCCCTGCCGGCTATTTCCGGGACCGGCGCGTCATCGTCGTCGGCGGCGGCAACGTGGCGTTCGATGCAGCCAGGAGCGCGCGGCGGCTGGGGGCGACAACCACCCTGGTCTGCCTGGAGTGCGCAGCCCGCAACTGCCGAGATGCCGTTCCCGCCGACCCGAACGAGATCAGGGGGGCATGGGAAGAGGGGGTGGAAATCGTCTATGACCGTGGAGTCAGCTCCATTCTCAGCGAGAACGGCGTTTTCTGCGGCATCACCGCTCCCCGCTGCACCAGGGTCTACGACGAATGCGGCTTCAATCCCCGGTTCGACCCCGACGATTCTCTGGAGATGGCCGGCGATATCCTGATCATCGCCGTCGGCCAGGGTCCCGAACGCCGGTTTCTCGCGGAAGAGGGGCTGCTGGACGAGCGGGGCAGGCTCGCTGCCGATCCGCTCACCCTCCAGAGCGCCCGGCAAAGCGATGTCTTCCTGGGCGGAGACATGCTGAAGATCGGCTTCATGGTCGAGGCGATGCGCGACGGCAAGGAAGCCGCCGAGTCCATCGACCGCTTCATCCGCGCGATCGATCTCCGCTCGGGCCGGACGTGCGACACCGTCTCGCCCCTCCCTCCGCACCGGCACTCCTTTCGGCCGGAGCCCGCCGTTGCCTGGATTCCGCCGGAACAGCGCCACGACTTCGGGTTGTTCGAGAAGGGGTTCACCCTGGCAGAGGCCATTGCCGAAGCGCGGCGCTGCCTTGCCTGCGGCCCCTGCATCTCCTGCAAGGCGTGCATCGTTGCCGGCATCCAGGACGATATCCCCGGCGTGGAGATCGACGAAGGGCGCTGCAGCGGGTGCGGTATCTGTGTTCCGGCCTGCCCCTTCAGCGCCGCCTCCCTGGCGGTAAAAGGAGAGCGGACCGTGAGCGTCACTGACCCGATCCTCTGCCGGGGGTGCGGTTTCTGCGTCACTGCCTGCCCTTCGGCGGCCCGCCGCCTGGTCGGGGAGCGGCTGACGCAACGGCTCGACAACCTGCTCAAGAGGCTGAAGGCCGCAGAAAACCGTAATCCACAGGGCATATGATGACCGAACGACACTCCGCAATCATCGTCTTCACCTGCAATTTCGGCTGGGGCTACCAGGGCGACCGGGAGAGCCTTGCCGCGGCCATTGCCAACTGGCTGCCGGTAACCTGCTGCGGGTCCATCGAGGCCGAACAGATCCTCGAAGCGTTTCGCAGCGGCGCAGACGGCATCCTGATCCTGGCATGCCCCCGTGGCGAGTGCCATTACCACGAAGGCGATTTCCAGATTTACAAGCGGGTCCAGTTGCTCAAACAGCTTCTCGCTGCCCACCGGATCGATCCGGAGCGGCTGGCGATCGAGTTCGGCAGAGACCCTTCCGGGGAAGCGATCTCTGCCCGCGTGGCCGGCTTTGCCCGGAGGCTCGGGCAGCTCGACGCACCCTTGGCACCGGGGGGTGATGCATGAGCCCGGCCCGGAAAAAGGCAAAGATCGCCATCTACTGGCTCGGTGCCTGCGGCGGCTGCGACAGCGCCATCGTCGACCTGGGTGGATCGCTGCTGGAGCTGGCAGAAAAGGTCGAGATCGTCCTCTGGCCCGCGGTGCTGGACTTCAAGTACGACCGCATCCGCAGCCTGGCCGACAATGAACTGGCATTGACCATCATGTCGGGATGCGTCAGGAACAGCGAACACCGGGAAATGGCCGAGCTGCTCAGGGCAAAATCCCGCCTGGTGCTGGCCTGCGGCGCCTGCGCCTGCTTCGGCGGCACACCGGGGCTGGCCAATCTCCGGCAGAAAGGCGACATCGTCTCCTGGGTCTATGGCGATGCCCCGACCGTGGTCAACCCCGGAGGGGAGCGCCCGCAACCCTTCTGCCGGGTGAACGGTACCGAACTGCACCTGCCCCGCTTCTACGATCATGTCCATGCCCTGCATCAGTCGATCGAGGTGGATTATTACCTGCCCGGCTGCCCGCCCCCCGTCGATCTGCTCCTGGGGGCTCTCAGCGCCCTTCTGAGCGGCAAGCTGCCCCACCGCGGCAGCACGCTGGCACCACAGAAACCGCTCTGCGACAGCTGCCCCCGCGCGGCTTCGAAACCGGCCCGGCTCGAAATCCGCACCATTCACCGCTGCCACGAGGTCGAGGTCGACCCGACCGACTGCTTTCTCGCCAAAGGGGTGATCTGCCTCGGACCGGCCACGCGGGGGGGGTGCGGCGGGACCTGCCTTGCCGCCAATACCCCCTGTCGGGGCTGCTTCGGCCCGGTGGAGGGGGTGCGCGACGCCGGTGCGCGGTTCCTCTCCTCCCTGGCCGCCCTGATCGCCCCGGAAGACGATGAAAAGCTCCGGGAGCTCCTGGAAGCCATCGCCGACCCGGCCGGTTACGGATGCCGCTTCACCCAGCCGGTCTCGATCCTGGGGGAACGGAGCTGCCCCGACGACAGTGAGGAGGAATAGGTGGGAGAGCGGATCACCATCGACCCCATAACCCGGCTGGAAGGGCATGGCCGGATCGAGATCATCCTCGACGCAGAGGGGAATGTGGCGGATGCCTTCTGGCAGGTGCTGGAACTGCGGGGATTCGAGCGCTTCTGCCTGGGGAGGCCGGCGGAGGAGATGACCCGCATCGCGCCGAACATCTGCGGCATCTGCCCCTCGGCCCACCACATGGCCGCCACCAAGGCCCTGGACCGCCTGTACGGGGTCGACCCCCCTGCCACTGCCCTGCTGGTGCGCGAACTGGAGTATAACGCCTCCCTGGTGGACGACCATTTCCTCCATTTCTTTTTCCTGGCCGCACCGGACTTCATCTGCGGGCCGGACGCCGACCCTGCCGAGCGGAATATGATGGGGGTCATCCAGCGGCTCGGCAGCGCGTTCGGCAGAAGGGTGATCGAGATCCGGCGCAAGAACCGCGACATCATCCGCCTCGTCTTCGGCAAGGCCCCCCATCCCGAAGGGGGGCTCCCCGGTGGCGTTCCCAAGGGTATCACCGAGGAAGAGCGCCGCTGGATCGCTGCCACGGCCGAGGAAACCGTGCAGTTCGCCGGCAGGGCGCTCGCCATCTTCCGGGAAAAGGTGCTCGACGATCCAACGAACCGGGCGCTCCTGGAAGACGAGGCCTACCGGGTGCGGACCTGCTCCATGGCGTTGGTGGACAGCGAACGGCGCGTCGCCTTTTACGAGGGGAAGGTCAGGGTCGTCGATCCGAGAGGGGACGAGGTCTGTTGCTTCGCTCCGGACAGCTATGGCGAGCGGATCGCCGAGCGGGTGGAGCCGTGGACCTTCATCCGGACCACCTACCTGCGACAGCGGGGATGGCAGGGGCTCGTGGAGCACGATGATACGCCGCTCTACAAGGTAGGCCCCCTGGCGCGGCTGAATGCGGCGGACGCCATGGCCACCCCCCTTGCCCAAGCGGCCTATGAGGAGTTCAGGAGCTGTTTCGGCGGCATGCCGGTCCACCAGACCCTGGCAACCCACTGGGCGCGCCTGATCTGCGCCCTGCAGGCCGCCGAACGGAACCGGGAGATCGCCGCGGACCCGCTCCTCACCGGCCACCACCTCCGGAACCTGGACTTCAATCTCACCGGCCGCGGGGTCGGCTGCGTCGAAGCGCCGCGCGGCATCCTCTTCCACGACTACCGGACCGACGAAAAAGGGATACTCACCGCCGTCAACATGATCATCGCCACCCAGAACAACGCCGGTCCCATCTCCCTGGCCATCACAAAGGCTGCCCGCCGGTTCATCCGGGGAGGAGAGGTCCGGGAGGGGCTCCTCAACCGGGTGGAGATGGCCTTCCGCGCCTTCGACCCCTGCCTTTCCTGCGCCACGCACGCCCTCCCCGGCGCCATGCCGCTGAACGTGCAGATCCGCGACCACCTTGGCAACATTCTCATGCAGCTCAGGCGCTGACGGACCGATGGTCCACAGGCGTCCCTATTTCCTGGCCTTGGGATGGGCCTTGTCGTAGACCTCCATCAGTCGGTCGATGTTGACGTGGGTGTATTTCTGGGTGGTGGAGAGGGAGGAGTGCCCCAACAGCTCCTGGATGGCGCGGAGATCGACGCCCCCTTCCAGGAGATGGGTGGCAAAGGTGTGGCGCAGGGTATGGGGAGAGATCTTCTTCATGGTGGCGAGCCGCAAGATGTGGCGATCCACGATCCGCCCGACGCTGCGTCGGGTGAGCCTGCCGCCGCGGGAGTTGAGAAAGACCGCCCGGTCCGGGGTGGCTGCCGGCAGCGCGTCCAGGTAGGTGTTGAGGGCGCGCAGGGCATGACTCCCCAGCGGCACGATCCGCTCCTTCCCCCCCTTGCCCAGCACCCGCACCAGCCCGCCGTCCAGGTCGAGACTGGCGATATTCAGGCCGGTCAGCTCCGAAACGCGCAGCCCCGACGAATAGAGCAGCTCCAGGATCGCCCGGTCGCGCAGGGAAAGGGTCTCCGGCCCATCCGGCGCCTCCACCAGGGCGGTCACCTCGTCGATGGTGAGATGGTACGGGATCCTCTTCTCCCGCTTGGGGGTGCTGACCAGTTCTGCCGGGTTCCTGTCCACCAGCCCCTGCCGGACGAGATAGCGGTAGCAGGCGCGGATGGCGGCAAGCTTGCGGCCGATGGTGCTGCGCATCTGCCCTTTCATGAGCCGGGCGAGGTAGCGCCGGATCAGCAGGTGGTCCACCGCTGCAGCGGTCGCGGCAGCGCCACGTTCCTGGCGGATGAAGTCGAGAAACTGGTTCAGGTCGGTACGGTAGGCGGTCAGGGTATGGGGGGAGACATTGCGTTCGGTGGAGAGATAGACAAGGAAGCGTTCGATGGCGGACTGCATGGCAGCTACCCCGTTTCCCGGTGCAGGTCGACGAAATCCCGCAACTCGTTCATGCGCACCATGGCAAGCCCCTCGCCGATGATCTCGCGGAATTCGATCCCGAATCCGGGGGGATAGTTCTGTTTCCCGCGCCCATCTCCCACGTTCAGCCAGGCAACCCGGCCGCGGGCGATGATGCGCGGGGAAACGGCATCAAGCAGGCTGAACGAGAGCATGAGCTCCGTTTCCGCGGGCAGATCGAGGACGGTTGCCACATAGACGCCGTTGTAGCTGAGATCCACGGCCTGGACACCGATCTCCTGGCCCGCCACCTGCAGCGCCACTTCCCGGTCAAAGGCGACCCTTCTCTTGCGCCGCTCGATGACCTGCAGGAAACGGTGGGTCTTTTCCAGGAAGACCCTGCCGTTCACCGGCTTTTCCAGGAAATCGTCGCACCCGGCCCGCCAGCTCTGCCGGACATCGTCGGTACGGCCGGCGTTGGTGACCATGATGACCGGGATCGCGGCGAGCGCGGGATCGGCCTTGATGATCGAACAGCAGGTGATACCGTCCAGCCGGGGCATGTTGATATCCATGACCACCAGGGCAGGGGGTTCGCGACGGATGACCACCAGGGCCTCTTCACCGTCGCGCGCCGTCAGTATCCGAACGGGCGAGCTCTCCAGAAACCCCTTTTCGATCTCCAGGAAGAGCTGGACGTCATCCACCAGGAGGATCGTGGGGAGGGGGGAATCGACGGCGAATCCGTCCCCGTCACTGCGCAAGACGTGCCTCCACCGAGCTGACCTTCCCCTGCATGGTGTGCTCTGCCCGGTCGCGCCGGTCGTCGATCTTGATCAGGGTCGACACCCGCTGCGCACCGGCGGCAAAGGGGGACTCGTGCATCCGGCGAATGACCGCCAGGATGCTGTCCAGCTCCCCTTCGATGATGGTTCCCATGGGAGTGAGCTGGTACGCGAGGCCCGAATCCCTGACAATGGAGACACAGCCGGCCACGAAACGGGAGACCCCGGCCTCGCCGGTCCCGAGAGGGGTGATGCTCACTTCGACAACGGCCATGCACGACCTCCTCATGATTATATTATAAGAATCCTTTATCAGAAAACCGCCTGCTTTGCCACTCGAAACCGGAAAAACTTTGACTAATGAAAGTGCGGATTCTATAGTTTTGCCATGTTCAACGTAACCATAGAAAAAGCGGACAGTTATGACTCGGGCTCGATCCGGGCGGCCCTTGATGCACTGCTGGCCCCCCTGGGAGGGATGGCAGCATATGCCCGGCCGGGCGAGCGGGTGCTGCTGAAGCCGAACCTGTTGTCGGCCAAGCCGCCCGACCGGGCCGTGACCACCCATCCGGCACTGGTTCGCGAGGTGATCCGCCTGGTCCGGGAAGCCGGGGGCATCCCCATTGTCGGCGATTCGCCGGGAGTGGGCGGTCTCAGGCGCGTGGCGGAAAAATCCGGCATCCTTGCCGTGCTCGAAGAGACCGGCACCGAACTGGTCGAGTTCACCGAGCCGCGGGAGGTCGCCGGCAGCGGCACCTTCAAGCGGATTGCCCTGGCCGCCCCCTACCTGGAGGCCGACCGGGTCATCAACCTGCCCAAGCTGAAGACCCACGAGATGATGACCATCACCTGCGGCGTCAAGAACCTGTTCGGGGCCGTGGTCGGGACCGCCAAGGCGGCCTGGCACCTGAAGGCCGGCGCCGACCGGGAGCTGTTCGCCCGGATGCTGGTGGAGATCCACCAGTTGCGCCCGCCCGACCTCACCATCGTCGACGCCATAACCGCCATGGAAGGAGACGGGCCGGGCAGCGGCGACCCGCGCCAGGTGGGCTGCCTGCTGGCCGGGGTCAATGCGCTGGCGGTCGACGTCGTGGCCGCGGACATCATCGGCATCCCGCACAAGCTCCGCTATGTGGAGCGGGCCGCCGAGCGTCTCGGCGTTCCGGGCACCGACCGCGCCGCCATCACACTGGCAGGGGCGCCCCTCGACGAGGTCAGGGTGCACGGGTTCCGTCTCCCCCATATCTCCGACGTCCAGTTCGGGCTCCCCTCGTTCCTCAAGAACCGCCTCAGGCAGCACCTGACCTCCCGTCCCGCCGCCATCCCCGGCAAGTGCCGGCTGTGCGGTATCTGCCGCGACGCCTGCCCTCCCGGCGCCATCACCCTGAAGGATGGGAAGCTCGTCATCGACTACCACAGCTGCATCCGCTGCTTCTGCTGCCGCGAACTCTGCCCCGACGCAGCCCTGACCGTCCGTGAAGGCGCGCTCCTGAAGTGCATCAGGAAATGCCGATAAACAAATTTGGCGGCCAGCGGGTTGACAATCAAAAAGGAATGATTATCATAGAATCATCCTCGAGGAATCTAGACCAGGGGGAATTCCCGGAAAGGAGAACCGGCTCTGATGTGGACACAAATCTATATGCTTCGCCCGGTAACCCGCTGCAAGGAGGGTTGCCCTAGTTAGCCCACCGCTTCGGTGCGGTGGGCATGCACCAGAGGCCCCCTGGTTTCTCATACAGGGGGCTTTTTCTTTACCCTGACCGCAGCGGCAAAGGCCTGTGCGGCTCCCCCAGCCGTGGCAGCGGGCGGAAATTCCCTTGACAATAACCCGGCATTATTGAACAATCGTTCACATGAACATACGTTCAGTTACACCCCCGCTTCACCTTCCGGCCTGCTGGGCTTGCTCCCACGCTCACTCCCCAAGCCCGTCACAGGGCACAGCACCACAACAGAACTCCCACATCATTGCCAGGGGTCTTCGATGAAAAGATATCTCATCCCCGCCGGCATCGTCATCGCGCTGGCCGCAGCCGTCGGGATATACCGCTACACCGGGAACACCCCGGAAGCAACCTACAAGACCACCAAGGTCGAACGGGGCGACATCGTCTCCTCGGTGGCGGCAACCGGGAACCTCACTGCAGTGGTCACCGTCCAGGTGGGGACCCAGGTCTCCGGCACCATCCAGAAACTCTTCGTCGACTTCAATTCACTGGTGAAGAAGGGACAGGTCATCGCTCAGATCGATCCCGCCCTCTTCAATGCCCAGGTGGAACAGACCCGCGGCAACTACCTCAGTGCCCAGGCCGGTCTGGAAAAGGCCAAGGCGGACTTGGTCGACGCGAAGCGAACCCTGGAGCGTAACCGCCAGTTGTTGCAGGGAGGGATCGTCGCCCAGGGCGACTTCGACACGTCCGAGACCAAGTACGACCAGGCCCTGGCCGGTATCAAGTCTGCCGAGGGGAGCATCGCCCAGACGCGCGGCGCCTACAGCCAGGCACGGACCAACCTGCAGAACGCCACCATCCGCTCCCCGGTGGACGGCGTCGTCATATCCAGGGCCATCGACGTGGGGCAGACCGTGGCGGCATCCTTCCAGACCCCCACCCTCTTCACCATTGCCCAGGACCTGACCCGGATGCAGATCGAGACCAGCGTGGACGAGGCCGACATCAGCCGCGTCCGGGTGGGGCAACCGGTCTCCTTTACCGTGGATGCTTATCCCGAGGTGAAATTCAAGGCCCGGGTGGCGCAGATCCGGAACGCCCCGGTCATCACCCAGAACGTGGTCACCTACGTGGTCATCATCACCGTGGACAATCCCGAACTGAAGCTCAAGCCGGGGATGACCGCCAACGTGGGCATCGAGGTGGGAAAACGGGAAAACGTCCTCATGATACCGATGGCGGCTCTTCGTTTCAAACCCCAGACGGAGAAGGAGAAGACGGTCCGGCCCGCCTCCCCGGCTCAGGGAATGGGAAAACGCACCGCCTCCCAGCAGGTTTATATTCTCTCGCCCGAGAACAAGCCCCTCCCGGTAAAGGTGCAGACCGGCCTCGGTAACGACAGCCAGGTAGAGATCGTCTCGGAGACCCTCAAGGAGGGAGACGAGGTGATCGTCCAGAGCACGGGCTCCAAGGAGAAACAGGGCATGGGAGGCGGCGGCCATTCCATGAGGATGCGGTTCTAGATGCAGCCGGTCGTGACGCTCGATACGGTCACCAAGGTCTACACCATGGGAGACCAGCGGGTGGATGCCCTCAAGGGGATCTCCTTTTCCGTGGAGCCGGGGGAGTTCATCGCCATCATGGGCTCGTCGGGAAGCGGCAAGTCCACCTGCATGAACATGCTCGGCTGTCTCGACGTTCCGACCTCCGGCACCTATCTCCTGGAAGGGGTGGACGTGGGGAAGCTCTCGAAAAACGCGCTTGCCTCCATCCGCAACGAGAAGCTCGGCTTCGTATTCCAGGGATTCAACCTGCTCCCCCGGACCACGGCACGGGAGAACGTGGAACTGCCGCTCGTCTACGGCGGACTGCCGGCGACACATCGGCGGG
>Ga0208371_1000252_pt1 | contig 15283 bp, 13 predicted proteins | sample SubbioCR12Aug_1A_FD_184827 | JGI IMG/M metagenome (GOLD analysis project Ga0208371, IMG submission 184827) | Serpentinite rock and fluid subsurface biosphere microbial communities from McLaughlin Reserve, California, USA - CR12Aug_1A (SPAdes) | ecosystem: Environmental > Terrestrial > Deep... | reverse complement strand
GGTGATGGCCTCGCGCGACAACGCCGAACGCAACCGGGTGACGGCGGACTTTCATTTACCCGATGCGCTGCCCGAGGGCACGTTCGACGTGCTTGTGGCCAACATACTCACCAACCCGCTCAAGGCATTGATGCCGCTTCTGGCGGCGCGCGTGCGCCCCGGTGGACGCCTCGCCCTCTCTGGCATCCTCGCCGCGCAGGCGGAAGAAGTTATGGCGCTCTACGGCCAGGCGTTCGACATGCGTCTGTGGCGCGAGGACGAAGGCTGGGTCTGCCTGGAAGGCACAAAGCGCTGATGCGGAGGTAAGCGGCCATGCAGACCAGTTGCCCTGAATGCCGCACCACTTTCCGCGTCACGCAAGACCAGCTTGGTCTGCGTCGTGGCTTGGTGCGTTGCGGTACCTGCAATGCTGTGTTCAATGCCTACGACACGCTTCTGCCCGAGTTGGCCGAACCACCTCGGGGCACGGCGCATGTGGCTCTTGTCGTCTCATCTTCCCTTGGGGGGCAGGCAGAGACGACAAAAACAATATCCACAGAGCACTCATCCACAGACGCTTCGACGCCGCAGCCAGAGCCTCCGGTCGATTTTTTGTCTTCTCCCGAATCGCAAGGGGGCGCGCGTGAAGGGTTGTTGTCTGCGCTGCATGAGATCACGGTGCCGGTGTCGACCGTGCCTCCCGTGCAGGTGGATGTGGCGCTGGCCGGGTATCAGCAAGCGGCAGAGGTGCCACCTGCCACGCCTGGCGATGAGATCAGCTCCGATGCCATTTTGTTGGTCGAATTGCCACACCGTATTCGAGAAGAAGAGCGGGCCCGCCCACGTTGGAAAACGCCTGTGTATCTGTTTCTGAGCGTATTGCTGTTGGGGCTATTGGGGGTGCAATGGGCTTATTTTCTGCGTGGCAATCTGGTGGCCGTTTTGCCCGAATCGCGTCCCTGGCTTGAAATGCTGTGCCAGCCGCTGGGGTGCCTGGTGCCTTTGCCAGAACAACTGATGCGCCAAGCAATCGTGTCATCGAGCCTGGAAAATGACCCTGAACAGAAATCGCGGGTGCGGCTGTCTTTCCTGTTGGCAAACCGCACGTTGCAGACGCAAGCCTGGCCGCATGTCGTGCTGACGCTGGTCGATGTGCGTGAAGCACCTGTGGCGCAAAAGGCTTTTCCGCCGGAAGTCTATCTGCCGAAGCCGCTCAGCCCGCGTGCAGGTTTTGCGGCGCACAGCGAGCAGGAAGCGCGCGTCGATCTCGATATAGGCAGCCTGGCCGCAGCCAGTTATGTACTCAATGTGGTGTATCCCTGAGCTTGTTCGCCTGGCATGCCGCCGGTATAGTCCCGCCCGCTATCGTTCTCGCGGGAGAGCGTCACGGCGGTGAAAACACCCCCGCCGGGCCGCCGAAGGCGCAACCACCCGTAACCGCTCAGGCAGAAGGACCGCGAGAATTGGGCAACTCTGGAGAGCGCGGTACGTTTTTTGCGTCACCGCCACCGATGGGGCAAATCTCTCAGGTAAACCGGACAGAGGGGTGAATGAGCATGGACATGTTCCTGACATTCGCCCTTTTTTATTTTCGGAGCCCGTTTTGCACTCAGACCTTCCTGGCACATCCATCGAAACGCCGCGCAACGTGACCCGCATGCCCATCTGGATTCGCCAGAATCTGGGGCGTGAGCGTCATTACGCCGATACCGCCCACGCGGTTCATGCCCGTGGACTCCATACCGTGTGCGAAGAGGCCCGCTGCCCCAATCGTGGTGAGTGCTGGAGTCGGGGTACGGCCACCTTCATGCTGTTGGGCGAAACCTGTACCCGTGCGTGTGCCTTTTGTTCGGTGAAAACCGGTAAACCCACTTGGATGGACGCCGACGAACCTCGCCGGGTGGCTGAGTCGTGCATCGACATGGGCTTGTCTTTCGTCGTGCTCACCTCGGTGAACCGCGACGACTTGCCAGACGGTGGCGCAAGCTGTTTTGCCGACACCCTGCACGAACTGCGCATCCGCAAGCCCGATATGGGGGTGGAGTTTCTGACCCCCGATTTCCGTCTGGTCGAGCAGGCCGCCGCCGAGCGCTTCAATGCCACGCTGGCTGCCCTGCCTGAAGGCGCGCGCCGTGATCTGATCTGGGGCCACAACATTGAAACCGTGCCGCGCCTCTACAAGGAAGCGCGCAAAGGCGCGAAATACGAACGTTCGCTCGATCTGCTGGCCCTGGCCGCGCAACAACCCCACGTCGAAGCCAAATCGGCGCTGATGCTGGGCCTGGGAGAAACCCGCGAAGAAGTGCTGGCTGTGCTCACCGACCTGCGGGATGTCGGTGTGCAGCGACTGTCTTTGGGGCAATACCTGCGCCCCACGCTGGAAAACCTGCCGGTGGCCCGCTACGTGCCGCCGGAAGAATTTGCCGAATACGAAACCGCCGCGCGTGCGATGGGCTTTGCCTGGGTCAAGGCCGGGCCGCTCGTGCGTTCTTCTTACTATGCCGAGGAAAACCAGCATGGCTGACCTGAAACACACCCCGTTCAACGCCAAACACCATGAGGCCCACGCCAAGCTGGTGGATTTTTCCGGTTGGGAAATGCCCATCCACTATGGCTCGCAGATCGAAGAACACCACATCATCCGCCGTGGTGCGGGCATGTTCGACGTCTCGCACATGCTGCCTGTGGATGTGAAAGGTGCAGATGCCCGCGCCTTCTTGCGCACGCTGGTCGCCAACAATGTCGACAAGCTGCAGACCAGTGGCAAGGCACTCTATTCCTGCATGCTGCATGAGGGCGGCGGCGTGGTGGATGACCTCATCATCTATTTCATGCGTGAAGACTGGTTCCGCATCGTCGTCAATGCCGGTTGCGCCGACAAGGACATGGCCTGGATGGAAACCCAGCGCGACCGGCTTGCACCCGGTCTGGAAATCACCCCGCGCCGTGATTTGGCCATGATTGCCGTGCAAGGCCCGCAAGCACCGGCGTGTCTTTGGGAAGCCATGCCTGGCCTGGAAGACGTGGCCGCACCGCTCAAACCGTTCAATGCCGTGGTCGTGGGCGAGATGTTCGTCGCACGCACCGGCTATACCGGCGAAGACGGTTTCGAGATCATGCTGCCCGCCAAAGCCGCGACCTTCTTCTGGCAGGCGTTGCTGGATGCGGGCGTCAAGCCCTGCGGTCTGGGTGCGCGCGACACGTTGCGCCTGGAAGCAGGCATGAACCTGTATGGGCAGGATATGGATGCCAGCACCACGCCGTTGGAATCGGGGCTGGCCTGGACGGTCGATCTCAAATCGGAACGTGACTTCATCGGCAAGGATGCGCTCTTGCGTTTGCCGCGCGAGCGCCAGCTTGTCGGTCTGAAGCTTCTTGATAAAGGCGTGCTGCGCAATCACCAGAAAGTGGTGACCGCAGCAGGCGAAGGTGAGATCACCAGCGGTAGTTTTTCCCCGACCCTGGGGGTTTCCATTGCCTTGGCGCGTGTGCCGACGGGGGTGAACCCCGGAGATACGGTTGAGGTGGAAATTCGCGATAAGCGTCTGTGCGCAGCTGTGGTGAAATACCCGTTCGTGCGTCACGGCAAGGCATTGGTTTAATCCGAAGTCAGACTGCATTCCCTTCATCGAAGCCCCGTCGGAACTCTCCCCCTTCATTGAAATCCTGACGGAACACACCATTGACGGAGCAAGAAAACATGAGCATTCCCGCTGATCTGAAATATACGAAATCCCACGAGTGGGCCCGCCTCGAAGCTGATGGCACGGTCACGGTCGGTATCACCCACCATGCCCAGGATCTGCTGGGCGACATGGTCTTTGTCGAAAACCCTACCGTAGGCCGTGTGCTGGCTGCCGGTGAGGAATGCGCCGTGGTGGAATCGGTCAAGGCCGCTTCCGATGTCTATGCGCCGGTGGCGGGTGAGGTGGTTGCCGTGAATGAAGGTGTCGAGTCCAGCCCGGAAAGCATCAACCAGGATCCGTATGCGGCCTGGATGTTCAAGGTCAAACCGGTGGGCGATCTGTCTGCGCTCATGGGTGCCGATGCCTATCAGGCGCACGTTGAATCCGAAGCCCATTAACCCCGGCAAGGGGGCGGAGTTCCGCACCCCTCACCCTTCACTTCTCACCGACCATGCCCTTTATTCCCCACACTGAACGTGATGTTGCCGAGATGCTGGCGAGTATCGGCGCGCCTGCACTGGATGCCCTGTTCGACGAAATTCCGCCAGAGCTGAACTGCGGCGGGCTGGCCCATGTGCCTTCCGGATTGTCCGAGATGGCTGTGACACGCCTGATGCACGAGCGTGCCGCGCAGGATGGCTTCTATAGCAACTTTATCGGCGCGGGTGCCTACGAGCACCACATTCCTGCGGCTGTATGGCAAATCGTGGGGCGCGGCGAGTTTTACACGGCCTATACCCCTTATCAGGCTGAAGCCAGCCAGGGCACGCTGCAACTGCTGTACGAATACCAGACCATGATGACCCGCCTGACAGGGATGGATGTCTCCAACGCCTCGTTGTACGACGGCGCAACCGCTGTGGCTGAGGCGGTGCTCATGGCGGTGCGTGCCAGCAAGGGCGGCGTGCGGCGTGTACTCGTGCCCGCCACGTTGCACCCGCGCTATCGCGCTGTGGCCGAGGCCATGGTCAAGAGCCAGGGCATCGAGCTGGTCAGCGTGCCCTGGTGTACCCATTGCGGCCACACCCTGCCTGCTGCACTGGACGCCTACGCCGCAGAGCCTGCCGCTGCACTGCTGATTCCCCAGCCCAACTTTTTTGGCGTACTCGAACCGGTCGATGCCCTCACCGACTGGGCGCATGCCCACGCCATGCTCGCCGTTGCCGTGGTCAATCCGCTGGCGCTGGCCTTGTTGAAGCCGCCGGGTGAATGGGGCAGCAAGGGGGCGGACATCTGTGTCGGTGAAGGCCAGCCCCTGGGGGCACCCCTGTCTTCCGGAGGGCCTTACTTTGGTTTCATGACAGCACGCCAGTCCCTGGTGCGGCAAATGCCGGGGCGCATCGTCGGGCGCACGGTCGATGCCGAAGGCAAGCCCGGCTTCGCCTTGACCCTGCAGGCGCGTGAGCAGCACATCCGCCGCTCCAAAGCCACCTCGAACATCTGTACTAACCAGGGGTTGCTGGTGACGGCCGCGACCATTCACATGTCGCTGCTTGGGCCGCAGGGCCTGAAAAATGTGGCCATGGCCAGTCATGCCAATACGCGAGCCCTGCTGGAAAAACTGACGGCTTTGGCTTCTGTGGAACGGGTGTTTACCAGCCCGTTCTTCCACGAAGTCGTCATTCGTGTGCGCAATACGCCGGTGGCTGATGTGCTGCGTGCCTTGCGTGCTCAAGGCATTCTGGGCGGCTATGCGCTGGGTGGCGACTATCCTGAACTGGCAGATTGCATTCTGGTGTGTGCCACCGAGACCAAGACCGGTGACGACTTGACTGCTTATGCGCAACAATTGGAACGCATCCTCAGCCGACGTAACGGGCGCGATCCGCTTGTGCCGCCCTGTGCGTATAAATAAGTACCGATCAGTACCCCCGTTCGCCATCGGCCCAGGCCGTTCGGCGGAGAACCCAAGGAGACCATGACATGGCAATCGTAACTCTCGGTGGTGAACCCATTAATGTTGGTGGCAATTTCCCCCGTCCCGGTGATTCCGCACATTCCTTCATGTTGGTGGACAAGGAGCTGAAGGATGTGGCGCTCTCGTCCTTCTGGGGTAAACGTAAAGTGTTGAATATCGTTCCCAGCCTCGACACGCCGGTATGCCAGACCTCCGCGCGCAAGTTCAATGCTCTGGCATCGAGCCTGCCGAACACCGTGGTGCTGGTGATCTCTGCTGATCTGCCTTTTGCGCAGAACCGGTTTTGCGCAGTCGAAGGCCTGAGCAATGTCGTCACCCTCTCAACCATGCGCGGGCGCGATTTCCACAAGGACTACGGCGTCATGATCATGGATCCGCCGCTGGCCGGCCTGCTGGCGCGTGCTGTGGTCATCCTGGATGAGAACGACAGGGTGATCTATTCCGAGCTGGTGCCCGAGATCAAGCAGGAGCCGAATTACGAAGCCGCCATTGAGGCGCTGCAGGCACACGGCACCTGACGCCTTTTTCTGCTTGCCCGTCTTCGGCGGGGCTGCGTCAGCGTGGCCCCGCTTTCTGTCTGAACCTTCTCTGATTTCCACGACATGCTTATTTTTGAACACGCTCATCCCGGACGCAGCGCTCTGGCCCAAATTCCCGCCACTGTTGGTTTTTCAGACGACCTGCCCACAGAGCAGTTGCGTACCACACCGCCGGGCTTGCCCGAGTGTTCCGAACTGGATGTTGTGCGCCATTACACCGGCCTGTCACAAAAAAACTTCAGCATCGACACCCAGTTTTATCCCTTGGGTTCATGCACCATGAAATACAACCCGCGTGCCTGCCACACGCTGGCGATGCTGCCGCAGTTTCTCAACCGTCACCCCTTGGCCGATGCCGACACCGGACAAGGTTTTTTGGCCAGTCTGTGCGAATTGCAGGACATGCTGCGTGAAGTCACCGGTATGGCCGCAGTCAGTCTGGCCCCCATGGCGGGTGCACATGGCGAGTTTGCCGGGGTGGCCATGATCCGCGCCTATCACGATGCGCGCGGTGACACTGCGCGGCGCGAGATCATCGTGCCCGATGCCGCGCACGGCACCAACCCGGCTACGGCCAGCATGTGTGGCTACAGCGTCAAGGAAATTCCCACCGACCATGATGGCAATGTCGATCTCGACGCCCTCAAGGCCGCTGTTGGCCCGCAGACCGCCGGGCTGATGCTGACCAACCCCTCGACGCTGGGCGTGTTTGAAAAAACCATCGTCGAGATTCAGAAGATCGTGCATGCAGCAGGCGGTTTGTCCTACTACGACGGAGCCAACCTCAACGCCATTCTCGGGCGTGTGCGCCCTGGTGACATGGGGTTCGACGTCATCCACATGAACCTGCACAAGACCTTCTCCACGCCGCACGGTGGTGGCGGCCCCGGTGCAGGCCCGGTGGGGGTGTCGGAGCGTCTCAAACCCTTCATGCCCATTCCCTATGTGCTGGCGGAAAACGGTTTCTACCGTTGGGCCGAAGAGGCCGACTGCCCGCAGAGCATCGGCCGAATGAGCGCTTTTGGAGGCAACATGGGGGTATTGCTGCGCGCTTTCATCTACGCCCGCATGCTCGGAGGCGAGGGCATGCTGCGTGTGGCCGAGTTTGCCGCGCTCAATGCCAACTACCTGGCGGCCGAGCTGAAAAAGGCCGGATTCGATCTGGCTTTCCCCGAGCGCCGCGCGTCACATGAATTCATCGTCACCTTGAAAAAACTCAAGGATCAGACTGGTGTATCGGCCATGGATTTTGCCAAGCGTCTGCTCGATTATGGTTTTCATGCACCCACCACCTATTTCCCCATGCTCGTGCCTGAATGCCTGCTGATCGAGCCGACCGAAACCGAGAGCAAGGAAACCCTCGATGCTTTCGTCACCGCCATGGTGGCCATCAAGGCAGAAGCTGAAAACCAGCCAGCACTCGTCAAGGCGGCCCCGCATACCCTGCCCGCACGGCGTATGGATGACGTCAAGGCCGCGCGGGAGCTCGATCTGGCCTGGAAGGGGGCATGAGTGATTCTTTGCCCCCTTCGCCGCAGGAGGGGGAACACCCGCTCAAGGGCAAGACGGGCCTGAAGCGGGTTTGGAACGCCACGCTGTATTCCTTCGCCGGGTTGGGCGCAGCCTGGAAGCATGAAGACGCCTTTCGGCAGGAAACTCTGCTGGCTCTGGCAATGCTTCCCCTGGCCTGGTTGTTGGGCGATAACAATCTGGCGCGTGCAGCCATGATCGCCAGTGTGCTTCTGGTGTTGATCGTGGAATTGCTCAATTCCGCCATAGAAGCGGTGGTTGATCGTATTTCCCTTGAAAATCATCATCTTGCAAAACGTGCCAAAGACATTGGCAGTGCTGCCGTGTTCCTTTCCCTGATCAACGTGCTGGTGATCTGGGGATTGGTGCTGACAGCCTGAGCACGGTTGTTCTCCTTCTGAAAAACGCTTTCACGCGTTTTTCAATCCCCCTTTGGTAGCACCTCCTTTGCCCCCCAGGCAGCCGGGTGAATGCGGATAAATTGGCCCGAGAGCAGTTTCCGTGGTCACTCAGCAGGAAGGAGAGGGGATGTGAGCAAGACTGTGGCCAATAGTGTGGCCAAGCCCGCGCGTATCCCGCGCAGAAAATTCATTCTCGGGTTGATTTGCACCGGGGTGGCAGCCTGGATTCCGTCGCAGGCCATCGCCGCCATCGCCGACATCAACGAAGCCATCAACAAGGCCGGTCGCTTGCGTATGTTGTCGCAGCGCATTGCCAAGGCTTATTGCCAGCTTGGGCAAGGTGTGCTGCCGGAGCGTTCTGCCAAGATTCTTGCGCAGTCGGTGCAGTTGTTCCGCGAGCACCTGCAAGAACTCAAGGCGTTTGCACCTGCGGAAGACATCAAGGAAAGCTATGTCGAGCTGGACAGGCTCTGGCAGCAGTACCAGAAACTGATTGCAGGCAAGCCCAGTTTCGACAGTGCCCGTTATATCGCCACGCTCAACGAGGATGTGCTGCGCGTGGCGCATCTGGCGACCACCCAGCTGGAGCTGCATGCCCCCGGCAATCTGGGGCGGCTCATCAACATTGCCGGTCGGCAGCGCATGCTCTCGCAGCGTATGGCCAAGTTTTATCTGTTTCACCAATGGGGAATCCGTTCCCCCGAGATGGAACGCGAAGCGCAGTTGGCGCGGCGCGAATTCAGCAGTGCCCTTGATGCGCTGGAAAAAGCACCTGAAAACGACCGGATCATCAAGAATGAGCTGGAGTTGGCGAGAATGCAGTGGTTGTTTTTCGATCAGGCCCTGAAACAGCAGGACACGGGCGGAAAATATGCCATGGGCTATGCCGAAAACGTCGCCACCACCAGCGAGCGTCTGCTCGAGGTCATGGATCGCATTACCGGCTATTACGCACGTATCGCCCAACCCCAGGCAGCCGTCCAGCCAGGTGGGCGCAAACGCTGATTTTCAGAAACGCAGTGCGGGTCGCATGAGGTACATTTCGCCGCCTTGAGTGTTGCCTTCCAGGCTGGAGAACCCGCATGGCCGAACTACCCGACGCCGTGGAACAGGTGCGCCGCATGCACGCCCCCTTCATTCATGCCGTGGTGGGCGCTTTGCGTGACCGCGCACGCCTTCCTGAACTGATGCAGACCTTGGCCGAGGCCGAAGCCCAGGGCTGGGCGAATCTTGCCGGGGCTTTGCGCCGGGTAGTCGAGGGTCAGCGCGACGCCACGCTCAAGCTGGGGCTGGATGATGAAGACCGCATCATTGTCGACGCGGTGCTGATGGGGCTCGACAACCCGGCGACACTCCCCGATCTGAAACAGCAGGCCGATGGCCGTGCCGCTGCGCCGGGCTTGGCGGCCATGATCCTGGCCGCTGCTCGCGGCGATGCCAAGGCATTGTCCGTACTGGCCGACATGGCCCAGCAGATGGTGCGCGCTGGCGGTGACATGGCGCGTCTGGGCGGCATCATGCGGCGTCTGGTCAACGGTGAGCGCGATGCTGATCTACTCGCCAAAGGCATGGGGCCACTGGGGCGGCAATTGTTGCTGGGCATTCTTGAAGAGTTGGGCAAAGGCGGGATGCACTGAGCCCTCCGGAGGGCCAGCAAATCCGGGGTCGTACTGCGGGCGGTTCAGGTGTTCACGAACTACACGACAACATCGAACAGCCGGGCCGGTCTTTGGCCCAATCCGGACGTTTCGCGGCGAAGGTCTCCTGGCCCGGTTGGCATTCATAGGGGTGGCGCATGACCTCCAGCAGGGTGCCGATACGGGAGAAATCACCCCGTTCAGCCAGATCAATGGCCTCCTGGGTGAGATAGTTGCGCAAGACATACAAGGGGTTGACCGCTGCCATGCGCGTACGACGCAGGGCAGCGGTTTCCCCGATCTGGCGCAGACGGGCGGCATAGGTGTGCAGCCAGGCGGTGAATGCAGGCAGATTTGCTGCCATCAGGTCGTCGCGATAGAAGGCCGGGTGCAGGCTGGCCACCGAAGGTGAGGCGATGTTGACCTCGGACAGCATCCGAAAGAACACGGTCATATCCACCTCAGCCTGATGCATCAATGCGAAGACCTCGCCAAAGAGCGGTGCATCGTGCATTTCACCGGGCGGCAAGCCGAATTTTGCCGCCGTCATGGCGTGATGTTCCCGGCTGTAAACCTCGACAAACCGATCCAGCGCGGCGTGCAAGGGCGTGGGCGAAGGGAAGAGCGGGGCGATGGCCGCAGCCAGGCAACCCAGATTCCAATGGCAGATCTCGGGCTGTTGTCCGAAACGGTAGCGGCGGAATTCGGCATCGGTGGTATTGGGCGTCCAGTCCGGGTCGAAAGCATCGACCCAGCCGTATGGGCCGTAGTCGAGGGTCAGGCCGAGAATGGACATGTTGTCGGTATTCATGACGCCATGCACGAAGCCCACGCGCATCCAGTGCGCCACCATGACGGCCGTGCGTTCGCAGACTGTCTGGAACCAGTGCAGACGCTTTTCCGCAGGCGGGCCTTGCAGTTCGGGAAAGTCGCGGTCGATGGTGAAATCGACCAGCCGCGCCAGCAAGGCCTGGTCGCCGCGCGAAGCGGGCATTTCAAAATGGCCGAAACGGATGAAGCTTGGGGCTACGCGGCACACCACCGCACCAGGCTCGTGACGCGGATGACCGTCGTAGAGCATGTCGCGCCATACCGGTTCGCCCGTGGCGATGAGGCTCAGCGCGCGCGTGGTGGGCACGCCCAGATGGTGCATGGCCTCGCTGCACAGAAATTCCCGTAGGGACGAACGCAATACAGCACGGCCATCGGCTGAACGGGCATAAGGCGTCGGCCCGGCCCCCTTGAGTTGCAATTCCAGACGCTGGCCTTGGGCGTTGATGATTTCCCCCAGGGAAATTGCCCGGCCATCGCCCAGTTGCCCGGCCCAATGTCCGAATTGATGCCCGCCATAACACGCGGCGTAAGGGGCCATGCCCGGCAACACACGGTTGCCCGCGAAGACTTCGGTAAACAGGGGGGAGCGCACGGCGTCTTCACCCAACCCCAGCATGGCCGCAACCTCGCGGGAATGTGCCAGCAGCTGCGGTGCGCGCACCGGCGTGGGTTCGACTGCAGACCAGCATGCGCCGTGAACTTGGCGGCGATGTATTCCCGCCTCGGGGTCACCCGGCAACTCGCGTACAAAACGGTTATCGAAATGCAGGTCGAGCATGTGCGTGCCCTCAGGCTGTTTTGCCGCGCTGTCTGCGCCGCCGCAGGTAGGCCAGTAAATACAGACGCCAACCCACGTGCACACTCAGATAGCCCAGTATGGCCAGGACGATCGCAAGAATGACGTTGCCGATGAGAAAGGTTTGGCCCAGGCCCAGCAGCCAATACCAGAACTGCGGCAGAAAATCGCTCCAGGGCTGGTTTTGCCAGTCGAAATGGAATGCCGCCATGTCCCCCGCTTCACCGCCTGTCACCCAACGGCCAATTTCATAGGCAATGACCAGGATAAATGGCCAGGTGAACGGGTTGGTGAGCAGTGTGGTGGCTACGGCCACGGGCAGATTCACGCGGAACACGATCGCCAGAATGGCTGCCGTGAGCATCTGTACCGGGCCGGGAATGAGACCGCCGATCATGCCCGCCGCTACACCGCCCGCGACCGTATGGCGATTGAGATGCCAGAGGTTGGGGTGTTGGAGTAGCGGGCGTGCCCAGCGCAAATGGCGGTGTTCTCGCACTGCGGTATGGTCTGGCAGATACTGGCGGAAAAATTTTCTGGGCATGGGGGGATTCTAATGAAGCTGCGTGACTTCTTCGCCACTCACGGCAATGTGGGCATGGTGCTGATTCCGGCGTTTGCGGCCGGGTGCGCGGTTTTGCAGATCCAGGCGCAGTTGCCCGCGCGCCATGAGGCGTTCTGGCTGCCTTTGGCCGGGGGAATTCTGTGGTTCTGGCCTGTGTCTGCGCGAATGGGGTATGGGGGGGTGGGGCGTCGCCTGGGGTTTGTTTTGCTGGCGGTGGCGGTGGGCTTTTTTTATGCGGCCTGGCGAGCCGAACAGCGTCTGGCCCAGGGGCTTGATCCGCTTTGGGAGGGGCGCGATGTGATAGTCAGTGGCCGGGTCGTCGGTTTGCCCGAGGTGACACCAAGCGGATGGCATCTCACCTTGGCGGTTGCTGCTACGCAGACCCCAGGGTTTCGTTCGCCTGCCCTGGTGCGTTTGGGCTGGTATGCCCCTGCAGATGCGCGCCGTCCTGGGCAAAGCACGCCAAGTGTGCATGGCGGCGAGTGTCTGCAGGTGCATGTCCGCCTCCATCGCCCCTGGAGTACCGTCAACCCGGCGGGGTTTGATTACCAGGCTTGGTTGCTGGAGCGGGGCGTGGTCGCCGTCGGCAATGTGCGTGCGGTGTCATGGCTGGCGTCTTCTGCGTGCGAGGGGGCCGCGCGGGCACAACTTGACCGCTGGCGCGAGCAGATTCGTGAGCGCCTGCTGGCAGTTTTGGACGATGCGCCTTATGCCGGGGTGGTGGTGGCGCTGGCAGTGGGTGAGCAGGCGGCCATTCCTGCCGAGCAGTGGCGCGTATTTCGGCTCACTGGCACCACGCACCTGTTTTCGGTTTCCGGGTTGCATATCACCTTGTTCGCCAGCCTGGTGTTTGCGCTGATCCACTTGCTCTGGCGATGTTTTCCCCATTGGAGCCTGCGTGTGCCTGCAGGGCGCGCAGCCACATTGCCGGGGATGTTGGCGGCGACGCTGTATGCCTTGCTGGCCGGGCTGGGGATTCCGGCACAACGCACCCTGCTCATGTTGCTGACAGCAGGAATCAGCCGTCTGCTGTTACGGCGCATGCCGCCTGCCGGGGTGTTGTCCATGGCTTTGCTGGTTGTGTTGCTCATTGACCCGTGGGCTGCGCTGTCACCGGGTTTTTGGTTGTCGTTCGCGGCGGTGGCCCTGCTACTTTGGTCAACCGCAGGTCGTGTCAGCCGACCGGCACGGTGGCGGCAGTGGCTGCACGCACAGGGCGTGGTGACCCTGGGGCTTTTACCGTTGTTGCTGGTGCTGTTTCATGAAGTGTCCTGGGTGTCACCGCTGGCCAATGCCTTTGCCATTCCGGCGATCAGCCTCGTGGCGGTGCCGTTGGCCTTGCTGGCTGCCGTGGTGCCCGATATGGCGGTGCTTGCGCATCTCTGCGTACAGGCGGTCATGCTGGGGTTAAAGGGACTGAGTGCGGGCACACAGGGGGTCTGGCATGGCGCATCGCCTTCTTTGGGTATGCTGCTGCTGGCCCTGGTGGGAATGGGGGTGCTGCTGTTGCCGCGCGGGTTTCCAGGGCGCTGGCTGGGGGCGTGGCTGTTCTTGCCGCTGATTTTTCCCCGTCTGCCGACGCCGATGCCGGGCGAGGCTTGGCTGACGGTACTGGATGTAGGGCAAGGCGAGGCGCTGGCGGTGCGTACGGCACGTCATACCTTGCTGGTGGATGGCGGGCCGCGTTTTGTCTCGGGCGAGGATGCCGGTGCGCGCATCGTTGCGCCCTGGCTTTGGGCACAGGGCATCACACAGGTCGATGGTTTGGTGGTGACGCATGACGATCTCGATCACAGCGGCGGTGTGGCGTCGTTGTTGGCAAGCCATCGTCCCGACTGGCTGTTGACGCCACTGGCCGGACAAGACCCGCACACGTTGGGTCAAGCGGGGCGAGATATTCTGGCGCAGCGCCCCGATGCACGGGTCTGCCAGGCCGGGATGCGCTGGCAATGGGATGGCGTGTTGTTCAGTGTGTTGCATCCGCCCGCGCACCACTTTGCGGTATCGGGGTACGGTGATAACGATCGGGGGTGCGTGCTGCGAGTAGAGGCAGGGGGCAGAAGCGCTTTGCTGAGTGCCGATATCGAGTCGCTGTCTGAACGCAATCTGGCAGAGCGGGGCATGCTGGCCCCTGTGGATGTGCTGGTGGTGCCGCACCATGGCAGCCGTAGTTCATCGTCTCTGGCGTTTTTGCAGGCATTGCAGCCGCGCGTGGCCGTCATGCCCGTGGGGCACCGTAACCGTTACGGGCATCCGCATGCCGAGGTGTTGGCCCGTTATCGCGCGTTGCATATTCCTGTGTGGCGCACTGACCAGGAGGGGGCCGTGACGCTGAAATTGACGGCTGCCGGGGTGGCGTTGGCGCGCGCCAGACAGAGCCAGCCGCGTTACTGGCTTATTGCACCCCTGGGGCCTTGATGAGCTTTTCCAGACGTTTGCGCAGTTCGTTGATGCGGGTTTCGCCGGGGGCGAAACGCCGTGCGGTATCGATGAGGCGTAGTGCTTCTTTGTATCGATCGTGATTCCAGCCCTGTTTTTCGAGTGAGGCAGTGATGAGCCAGGCATGGTTCAGCAGCAGACGCGGGTTGTTGGGCAAGAGTTGCATGGCTTCGCGCATCGAGGCCAAGCCTTCGTCGAGCTTGCCCTGGCTGGCGAGCCGCACGCCGGCGTCCATGATGGTGACGGCCTGTGTGCGGGCGGCTTCGATCAGGCGCGCGCCTTCTTCTGCCAGACCGGATTGACTGTAGATGGCCTGCGCACGCTGGATGACGGTGTCGTTTTCTCCGTGGTTACGCGCCACGAACTGCAGCATCGCACTGCCCTGTTCGTGTTTGCCGACTTCCATGAGGGCTTCGGCAAGACTGAGCGTGGCCTCTGCGGCCAGTTCATGGGCACCACTGGCGACCTGATTGGCCAGTTCTTCGGCCAGGGCGTGGGCACGGTCGCTGTCGCCACTGCGCAGATGCACTTTGACTTGCGCGGCGCGTGCCTGCAGGCGGGCTTCGCTGCTTGAAAAGTCGTTGGTGACCTGTGCGAGTACTTTCAGGGCGGCTCCGGTGTCGCCACGTTCGGTATGAACGTGTGCCAGGCCGATGTGCGCGTCCGGGGTTTTGATGGTGGACTTTTCAGACAGTGTCATGGCCCGCCGGTAGGCCTGGTCGGCGGTATCCAGATCGGCGCACTTCAGGGCGACATCCCCGAGAACGCGCTGACGTTGTGCGCAATGAGGAGAAACGCTCACCGCATGCTGCAGGATCTTTTGCGCTTCCTGATGTTTGTCCTGCTGCGTGAGTGCGCGCGCCAGCCAGTCGTGTGCTTCAAGATAGGCGGGGTTGTCGCGGATGGTTTTTTCGAGCAAAGACTGCGCCTGTGCGAAGTGGCCTTCCAGCATGGCGACT
>Ga0208371_1000251_pt1 | contig 15290 bp, 17 predicted proteins | sample SubbioCR12Aug_1A_FD_184827 | JGI IMG/M metagenome (GOLD analysis project Ga0208371, IMG submission 184827) | Serpentinite rock and fluid subsurface biosphere microbial communities from McLaughlin Reserve, California, USA - CR12Aug_1A (SPAdes) | ecosystem: Environmental > Terrestrial > Deep... | reverse complement strand
CGCCCAGACCGCAGTTGGAGCCGATGATATCCGCTCCTGCCGCCTCCAGGGTGATGGCAGCCGCCTCGGGAGGGGTCCCCAACACGCTTCGCCCGTTGTCGTCGAAGGTCAGCATGGCAATGACCGGAATCTCCGGGGCGATCTCCCTGATGGCGATCAGGGCGGCCCTGATCTCTTTGATGTCCAGGAAGGTTTCCAGTGTGATCAGGTCGGCACCGGCAGCGACCAGGGCAGTCGCCTGTTCGCGAAAGATATCCGCCATCTCGTCGAAGGTGAGATCCCCCACCGGCTCGACAAAACGGCCGGTCGGGCCGATGGATGCACCCACGTAGGCGGTCTCTCCCGCAACCTCGCGGGCGATCCGCACCGCTGCGGCATTGATCTCCGCCACCCGCTCCTTGAGACCGAAATGGGAGAGCTTCTCCCGGCTGCCGCCGAAGCTGTTGGTGACGATGATGTCCGCCCCAGCGGCCAGATACTCGCGGTGCACGCCGGCAACCACCCCGGGCAAAAGGAGATTCAGCTCTTCCGGCGACTGGCCGGGCTTCAGACCCCGCTCCTGGAGCATGGTCCCCATGGCCCCGTCAAGGATCAACACCCGTTCCTTGATCGCCTGCAGTATCGGCTGCTTCATTGCTGTCTCCTTTGCGTCGCCGGAGGCAACGGCTCTTTCTCCGCCTCCACCTTTTTTTCCAATGAAAAATCGGGCTCCAGGGGTTCGCGCAGGTCGAGGTGCCCCTTGAGGGTATCCACCGGCTTCCCTTCGACAAAAATCCGCACCTGCCTGATCTGGGGAAAGTTGACTGCCAGTGAATCGACCACCGAGTAGACCGCCGCCATCTCGGCATTGCTCCCGGCGGGAAGCCCGGCCGGCAGTTCACTGCCGAAGTCGACCGTCAGGGTGTCGCCGTTCTGCGAGACCCCGCGGAACGTGGCGGTTTCCGGCAAGGTCGGCGTCAGGTCGCCCAGGGGGCCGTTTATCAATTCGCCCACCACCTCTTCGGCACACTCGACCAGCCCGCTGCAGGGGCCGATGTCGCGGGCCTCCCGCACCAGCCCGCTGCCGTCCGGTGCGGCAAAGAAGAGGATCACCGTACGGACCCCTTCCTGATGCACGGGCGGAGGGGTTACCTGCGGTGGAGCCTCTTTGGCGATGTACTTCTTGATGATCAGCCCGACGAAGAGCACCGCCAGCACGGCCATCGCCGCGACCAGCCATGCCGTGCGCCGCTGGGACCGGTTACGCTCCATCTTCCGTCCCCCCTTTCCCCGCCTGACAGGCATCCAGGCTTACCTGGTACACGTCCCCCAGCCTGCCGCCGAGGAAACGGTTGCCGACTCTGATGAATCCGGCCGGGATGTCGGTCACGAAATAATGGTGATTCCCCTGCTCTGCCGCGGGGCGGAGCAGGGCGTCCCCGCCGAGGATCTCCGCAACGGTGCGTGCCGTCTCCTCGGCCGAATCAACCAGCGTCACCGACGGCCCCATCACCTCGGCGATGACCCCCTTGAGGAGCGGGTAATGGGTACATCCCAGGACCAGGGTGTCGATCCCCTCGTCCGTGAGCCCCTGCAGGTAGGTGCGGGCCGTGAGCCGCGCCACCTCGTTGTCCACCCACCCCTCCTCGGCCAGCGGGACAAAGAGCGGGCAGGCACGGGTCACCACCTGGACCTGGGGGGCAAGGCGTTTGATCGCCTTGGTATAGGCGCTGCTCTTGACCGTCCCCTCGGTGCCGATCACCGCCACCTTGCCGGTCCCGGTCACGGTGACCGCCCGACGCGCACCGGGCTCGATCACCCCGACGATGGGGATGGAAAATGACTCCTTCAGGGAATCGAGCGCCACGGCTGACGCCGTATTGCATGCCACCACCAGGAGCTTGATGTCTCGGCTCACCAGAAACTCGGCAATCTGGTGGGAATAACGGATCACCGTCTCGGGAGACTTGGTCCCATAGGGAACCCGCGCCGTGTCGCCGAGATAGACCGTATCCTCCTGGGGGAGCGCCTTGAAGATCTCCTTCAGGACCGTCAGCCCCCCCACGCCTGAATCAAATACCCCGATCGCTTTCCACGACATCCAAAACCGCCTTCCGCTCCCCGATCTTCTCCTCTGCCCGGCATGGCCGGAACATGAAGATTTTCCGCAATCGATCGACTGGAAAAAATGAAAAAGAAATGATATTGTATGCACTTCTGCAAGTCAAGGCATTTACAAGACGTGTAATTCTGCTACTCTTGCACTACTTTGGCAGTAAAATCCGCATCCTGACCGGTGTCATGGCTGTCATGCCATGCCGGGCGACAGCAGGCGCAACTGGAGGTTCAATGGAAAAACAGGAACTCCTGAAAAAGACCGAGGAGGCCTTTTCCCCCTTTGAGACCGAGAACCTCATCCATTTCATCAAGAACCTGACCTTCAAGTCGGCCATGGAGAACCCCTGGGTCATCGGGATATTCCTGCTGTTCTTCTTCTATGCCATCATCAAGCGCTCCAAGCCGGTACTGCTCTTTCTCTTCGCCGCCATCTCCATCATGCTGCTGGTCCGTTTCACCCTGTCGGGCCAGGAGGGGAATGAACTGACGCTGTCATCGACACTGCCGTTCGCCTTCGGTGGACTGCTCATCGGCGGCGTTCTCATCTATTTCGCCTTTATCAAGGGAGACTGACCGTCTCTGCCCGTAACTGCCGACCATCAAGCCCGCCAGCCGTTTCCCGCCGTCGTGATACTATGCCGCACGGGGACCGCTGAAGCATACCCAGGAGGAAATCAATGCAGATAGGAAAAAAGGACTGGATCTTCATCGGTCTGGTCGCCGCAGTCCTGCTGGTCTTTTTGGCCATTTCCGGCGAGGAAAAGACCAGGAAGGTCCCGCTGGACGACCAGCACAAGCCGTTCTACGAGATCGTGCAGAAGCAGGGAAAGATGGAAGCGGACAAGGGATGTCCTGCCTGTCACAACGAGCAGGGTGGGGTACCGTTCCCTGCCAAGCATCCGGTGAAACCGAAGGACGGCCCGATGCGCTGCCTCTTCTGCCACAAACTGCAACAGACGAAATAGATGTCCACCCTGAACCTGACCGCCGCTCTGGAGCAACTGGCGGCCGACATAGCCATGCGGATGGAAGAGTTCTCGCACGTCGACCCGCAGAGAATCATGATCTGCCTCTCCACCACCCGCGGCAGCGGCGTGCATGGCGTCTACGCCAAGATCCATCCGCTCCGATTCTCCGGGGGGAACCGCACCTGCCAGGTGCGTCGAGGCAGGCGGACCTTCACCTGCACCATGCCCGACGTCCGGCAGCAGGGGACGGAAATCCTCTACGTGGTCTATTTTCTCTTCCCCCGCTTCTTCGATCTCTCCTTTCGCGAAAAACTGATCACGGTCTTTCACGAGCTCTATCACATTGCACCAGAGTTCAACGGCGACATCCGCCGCTTTCCGGGGCGGAACTACGCCCATGGCGGTTCGACCAGAAAATACAATGCGGCCATGGCAAGTCTTGCAGACCGCTACCTGGAGCTACTGCCCGACGACAGCGTCGTCTCCTTTCTCAGGGATGATCTGAATGTCCTGCGCAGCCGCTACCGGGCGCTGGTGGGACGGAAGATGAAAGCGCCCCGCATCGCCATTGTCGCCGGTTGACACGACAGGAGTACCCGCAATGAGTGTGCATGTTGTTTCATTTGTAGCCAAATCCGGCACCGGCAAGACGACCCTGCTGGAAAAGGTGATCGCCGAGCTGAAGCGCCGGGGGCACCGGGTAGGCGCCATCAAGCACGATGCCCACCGGTTCGACATCGACCATCCGGGCAAAGACAGCCATCGCCTCACCGCTGCCGGCGCCGATACCATGCTGATCACCTCCCCGGAAAAGCTCGCGCTCATCAAGCGCCACCAGGAGCAGCCGGCCATCGAGGAGCTGCTCGCAACCTACTGCACAGACCTGGACATCGTCCTGACCGAAGGATTCAAGCGAAGCTCCCTCCCCAAGATCGAGGTCCATCGCCGGGAGCGGAGCGCCAGGCTCCTCTGCCGGGACGAGGAGCACGATCCCACGCTCGTAGCCGTGGCCTCTGATTCGCCGCTGGAACTGGACGTGCCGGTACTGGACATCAACGACCCCGGCCAGGTGGCAGACTTCATCGAGCAGCGGATCATGGGGATGGGTGCGTGAAGGGAAGTACAGAGGGAAACCGGGGGTTCGTAGCGCGCTATTTCGACTTCGCCGCAACCAGACCGGCTTCCGGCAGGCCGGCAGCGGGCGGCAACACCAGTCCCGAAGCCCCGGTCAGAGGTCGCCGGTCAGCTCCTGCAGCAGGTAAACCTTCGGGTTGAGCTCCCTGACCACGGCGATGATCTCGCCGAGCCTTTCGGCATCCACCCCCTCTTCCTGGTCCTCCCCCTGAAAGAACGGGTACCCCTTCGGCAGCGGCGAAAAACCGCCGTCCCGCATCAGTGAGACATCCACCAGGTCGTTCACCCGTCCCCCCCCTTCCCAGGGGTCGCGATAGTTGAACTGGCGCGCCACCACGTGCAGCCCCATGCCGTTGGGAAAGACCGCCCGCACCTCGAACGAGAAGTCGCGGGGCGCGCCGTAGCTGTCGGTCCGGCCGGCACGTGCCGCCACCTGCGCACCGGCCAGTGTCAGCATCTCGCTGACGCTTTCAGCGGTCATGGCAATGAATTCGCTCATCCAGCTATACCTCCAGACGTAATTCCACTCCCCACGGCACCGGCTTCTCCCCCTCGGCGGTCAGCACCCAGAGCGTGGGAAATTCCATGCTCTCGGGTGCCGGGCCGATGCCGTCGGTCAGGTAGATAACGGCCGCAGGGAGCGGCCGCAGGGTTTTCGCATAATCGAACAGGGGGCGGAGATCGGTGAAACCCCCGCCATGGTAGCTTGCCACCTGTACGCCGCTTCCCCGCAGGTTTTCGACCCGCTGGACCCGGCTGTTGGCATAGACCGCCGTGATCTGGGCATCCCTCCCCCGGGCGATCTGCATCAGCTCCAGGGCAAAGGATTCGCGAAGCTCGGCACTGTTGGTGGAATCGCTGACATCGATGCCGACCAGGAGATTGAGACGATGCCGCTTGCGCACGCCCGGCGTATCGTGCTGGAAGCGGCGGTGTTCGCGCTGCCAGGTGGAGCGCCGCCCCACCCGGCCCGCCGTGGCCACGAACTGGCGCAGGATCTGCCGCCAGGGGATCACCGCCGGCCGCAGCAGCGACTCCACCAGGACCTTCAGATCGGCCGGGACCTCGCCGTCGCTCTTCTGGTACGCTTCGCGGGTAACGCCGCGGACCATTTCCTCGGCCAGACGCAAGGGTGTGCTCTCCGCATCCTGCCAGCAGGCGTGGTCGTCCAGCCCTTCACCGTGCCGCACGGGCATGCTGCCCGCTCCGGGGCCGGTGTGTCCCCCCGTATCCCGGTCGGCAGTGCCGATCCCCTTGCCGGAGAGATTGCCGGTATCGAACAACGGGACCAGCAGGGCATAATACTCTTCCGCGGCCATCCCTTCCGGCTGGCGGTAATCCACCGGCCGGGGAGAATCCGCCGGCATCCCGTCGATGGAGGGGTTGATGGCCAGATCGCAGCAGATATCCCAGCCGTGCTGGTTGCGTCCCTTGCGGCGAGCCATGTGGAGGTGCAGCAGGTGCTTGACGCAGTGCTCCAGGAGCGCTTCCTGGACGCCTGATGCCAGCAGCGAAAAACGCTCCTCGTTCACCGTCAGGGTGGGGGCGCCGTCGCGGATCGTGACGCCGAGCGGGTATTCGCCCCTTCCTCCCTCCCGGTGCAGGTTGAGGATGAACTGGCCATAGAAGGGGCGATCCTTCAACAGGCGGACTACGGCGTTTTCCAGGACGCGGCCGGTCATGGCGATGGGGGCTATGCCTCGCCGCTGATCGCCTGGATGGCATCGAGCACCACGGCGTCATAGCGGTCCTGGGAGAGAACCTGCGCGACCGGCGGGATCTTGAGGAGCGATTTGACCAGGCCGAAACGGCGGTCACGGGGCAGGACATCGATATAGGCAACCAGGTGGTCCTCGCGGGGGGCCTCCAGGGGAAGCCCATCACCCAAAAGACTGACCAGCTCGTTCATGGTGGCTGCCTGCAGGTCGTCGCGCTGCGCCCGCACCCGCTGCGCCACCTCACTCCAGTGGTCGAGCACATCCATGGCGGCAACGGGCCGGTTGCGCTGGTCCGAGCACCAGCGGAGAAAGGCGATGGCCGCCTCCTGCCCCACCACCCCTGCATAGACCTCCATCTCCAGCTCCTTGGGGAAACGGCAGCTCTCGCGCAGGCGGCTCACCATCTCCCAGCCCCGTTCCGTCGGCTCTGCCTGCATCTCCAGGGGGTTGCCCGCCTTGGCCAGGAATCCGGGGTTGGCGGCGACGAACTGCTGGACCGAGCCGTCCAGGTCCCGGCTCCGGGCATAGCGGGCCCAGCAGGCATAGTCGGTCTCGACATAGAGCATCACCATCCGGTCGATGAGCGCCCGGTCGAGCGGAGCGACCTGATAGGTCCCGTCGGGCGGGTTGATGGTCACCACCACCCGGTGCCGGGGAGAGAGCTTGTGGGTGTGCAGCGCCCGGCTCTGCCCCTCGGACGGCGGCTCCACGAACTGGAAAATCGCCTGCAGCGTATCTTCCTGCTGCGCCCGGTTCAGCTCGTCGCAATGGACCATGGTGGCGGGCTCTTCGTCGCCGGGCCACCAGCAGGGGCGCGACCAGTGCATGGTAACGCCATCGCGGTAGGGGATCCCGACCAGGTCACCCACCTCCATCTGCCCCAGGCGAAGCGGCATATAGCGGAAGCCGATCTCCCGGCAGACCTGGATGATCCCGGCAGTCTTTCCCACCCCGCGATGCCCCACGACACAGGGGGTGAGGTCGGTCTTGGTGACAATCTCCCGCAGCACGGTCTTCATCTGTTCGACGTTCATTCGATTCATCCTTCGTTCCTGGCGCTCGCCGCTCGCAGGAGCGGTACGGAACAGGTTAGCCACTTCCCGCGCCGGGCGTCAACCATTTTGACGCCGGTCGCGAACAGAAGCGGCTTCACAATCCCACCTCCATGGTATACTATGCAGAGCCACGACGAGAAACCGGCACGGGGGAGACCATGGCAAAAGGGTACCAGGCCAACCGGGAGCGGCAGGAACTGATCGCCTCCCTTGGCAAGACGCTGGCAAAACGGGCCGGGTTTGCCTGCGAATGGTGCGGCGGCAAGGAAGAACTCCGCCCCTGGGACCACCGGCCCGAGCGGGAGCCGGACGAAAGCTGCCTGGCGCTCCTCTGCCGCCGCTGCCGCGACCTTGCCGACGGCGCACCGGCCGATGCCAACGAGCTCCGCTCGTTGCGCAATGCGCTCTGGAGCGACATACCGGCCATAGCCGAAGGAGCGGGAAGGGTTCTGGCCCGCTGCAAGGAGCCGTGGGTGCGGGAGGCCATCGAGGAAAGCCTGATGGACGATGCCATGAAAAAGGAGCTGCTCGGCTGAGGCGTCCAGCCTCCGCCGGCATCCCCCCATGAACCACGTGCTGTACGGCTTCGGCGCCGGATTCCGTCACCGCCGCTTCCTGGCTGGTATTCTCCGTGCTACCCCTTCCCGCCTGGCGACAGAGACCATCCTCCCCGAAGAGCTGAGGGAATCGGGGGTTACCGCGCTGGCCCTCGACTTCGACGGCGTCCTGGCCTGCCACGGCCAGCCCGAACCGCTGCCGGCCATCCGGGAATGGCTGGACCGTTGCTGCCGGGTCTTTGGCGAAGAGCGGCTCTTCATCCTCTCCAACAAACCGGCGCCAGTGCGCATCGAATGGTTTCGCCGCCACCACCCCGGCATCCGTTTCATCTCCGGAGTGCGCAAGAAGCCGTATCCCGACGGGCTGCTGCAGGTCGCCGGCCTGGCAGGGGCAAGACCGGGCGAAGTGATGCTGCTCGACGACCGGCTCCTCACCGGGGTCCTGGCAGCCGGCATTGCCGGAACCAGGATAACCTACATCACGGCACCGTATGTCGACCTTGCCGCCAGCCCCCTGCACGAGCTCTTCTTCATGGCCCTGCGGTCAATGGAGCGGGCAGTCGTCGGCCTCTGCCGGGGCTGACCGGGGAGAATCCGCATGAGCTTTCCCACCCTCACCATCATGCTTCCCGACTGGGTAGCCCGTTTCCTGGGCCAGCGACCCGCCACCTGCCCCACCACTGAGGAGCGGATGGAGCTCGTGCTGGCACTGGCCGGGGAGAACGTGCGGCGGGGCGGCGGACCGTTCGCTGCCGCCATCTTCGAGGAACAGACCGGCCGGCTGGTCGCTCCCGGCGTCAACCTGGTCGTTTCCCTCAACTGCTCCCTGGCCCATGCCGAGATGGTGGCCATCGGCATTGCCCAGCAGCAGGCCGGGACCTTCGATCTGGGCATGTCCGGGATGCCTGCTCTGCAGCTGGTGACGAGCACCGAACCGTGCGCCATGTGCCTGGGCGCCATCCCGTGGTCCGGCGTCCGCAGCATCGCCTGCTCGGCGCGGGGAGAAGATGCCGAGAAAATCGGTTTCGACGAAGGGGACAAGCCGGTCTCCTGGGTCAATGGCCTGCTTCGGCGGGGAATCGCGGTCAGCCGCGACGTCATGCGGGAGAAGGGGATTGCCGTGCTTGCCGGATATGCCGAGCTGGGGGGGATCATCTACAACGGCCGTCAGGCTGCCGGGGCCAACCGAAAACAATAAAAAAACCGGCATGGCTCGCTGCCATGCCGGTCATAACCGATTTTCCCTGCTGCATCCCCTATCAGGTTGTAATCAAACTCAGGTTTTTCAAAAACGGTCAGATCGTCGCACCCACAGAAAGCCCCGCGGAGGCGTAGCAGCGCTACGCCGCACAAGGCGGCTTTCGAGGACGGCGGCGAGATGGCTGTTTTTCAACAACCGTCTATTCGTTGAGATCGGGGATGAACAGTTCCTGCTCCGGCCCCCCTTTGCCGGTGGCATACCCTTCGACCATCTCCCCCACCGATCGTTCGACGGCAGCCTTCAGATCCTGCGCCATCTGTTCCTGTCGCTGTTTGGCGAGCTGCGGAATCTGCCGGATTTCGTAGTGGACATGGGGGCCGGTGGAGCGCCCGGTGCTTCCCGATAGGGCAATGACCGTCTTCGTGTCGACTTCCTGTCCCGGCTGCACCAGTATCTCGGAATTGTGGCCATAGAGGGTTATGTACCCCTTGCCATGCTCCACTGCCACCAGGTTGCCGTACCCTTTGTAGATGCCGGCGAAATAGACCGTGCCGCTCTGGGTGGGATGGACCGGCGTCCCTGCGGGGACGGCGATGTCGTAGCCGTTGTGCCAGACCGTCCGGCCGCTGCCGAAGGGATCGATGCGCCACCCCACCCCGGAGGTCACGGTGCCGCCGTCGACCGGCGACTGCCGGGCTGCCGATGCCACTGCCGGCAGGGCAAGCAGTAAAACTATGCAGAGACTCTGAAAAAATTTCATGGCTATCACCTGACCATTGCCCCGCAGGTCGCGGCGGATGGCATCTGGCGTTCCCACACCTTTATCAATCGTTCCATACAATGATGATCATACACGTTTGATGCCATTTTCCGCAACCAAGGATTCACTCCTCACTTCGGGAGGAGGCTCTTGCCGGTCATCTCCTTGGGCTGGGGCAACCCCAGCAGTTCCAGCATGGTCGGCGCGATATCCGCCAGAATCCCGCCGGGACGGAGCGTCCCTCCCTTGCGGGAATCGTCCACCAGGATCAGCGGCACCCGGTCGGTGGTATGGGCGGTGTGCGGACCGCCGCTTTCGTCCACCATGACCTCGGCATTGCCGTGGTCCGCGGTGATGATCACCTTCCCTCTCTTCTCCAGGACCTTCTCCACCAGTCGGCCGACACAGTCGTCCACGGTCTCGATCGCCTTCACCGCAGCGGCAAGGATGCCGGTATGCCCCACCATGTCGGCATTGGCGAAGTTCAGGACGATCACATCGTAGGCATCCGAGTCGAGCCGCTTCAGCAGCTCCTCGGTCACCGGATAGGCGCTCATCTCCGGTTTCTGGTCGTAGGTGGCCACCTCCTTCGGCGAAGGGATCAGGCAGCGGACCTCGCCGGGAAACGGCTCCTCGACCCCGCCATTGAAAAAGAAGGTGACGTGGGCATATTTCTCGGTTTCGGCGATCCTGAGCTGCACCTTGCCCGCTGCCGCCAGCACGTCGCCGAGAATATTGGTCAGCGCTTCCTGTCCAAAAGCGATCGGCAGGCCAAAGGTCGCATCGTACTCGGTCATGCAGACATAGGAGGAGAGCCGGGGCCGGGCACCGCGGCTGAAGCCGGGGCAGTCGGCCAGGGCCAGGGCGCGGGTTATCTCGCGGGCCCGGTCGGAGCGGAAGTTGAAAAAGATGAAGCCGTCGCCATCCCGGACCGTCCCCACCGGGGCGCCGTCGTGAGTCATGACCGTCGGCAGGACGAACTCGTCGTTGACACCTGCCGCATAACTTACGGCAATGGCAGCGCCGGCAGTGGGCGCTGTTTCACCCTCTCCGCAAACCATGGCGGCATAGGCCTTTTCCACCCGATCCCAGCGGTTGTCCCGGTCCATGGCATAGTAGCGGCCGATGACCGTTGCCACCCTGCCGACACCGATCTGCGCCATCTCTCCCTCCAACTGGGAGAGATAGTCGGCACCGCTCTTGGGCGGGGTGTCGCGGCCATCCAGCAGGCAGTGGACAAAGACCTCGGTGAGGCCCTGCTGCCGGGCCAGCTCCAGCAGGCCGTAGAGATGGGTGTTGTGGGAATGGACCCCGCCGTCGGAAAGGAGACCGGCCAGGTGGAGCCGGCCGCCGGCCTGCCGGGTCTTTGCAAGGCAGTCGAGGATAACCGGATTCGTGAAGAAGTCTCCGTCGTCAATCGCCTTGCTGATCCGGGTGAGATCCTGGTAGACGACCCTGCCCGCGCCGATGTTCAGGTGCCCCACCTCGGAATTGCCCATCTGCCCTTCCGGCAGCCCCACCGACATCCCCGAAGTGCCGATATCGGTACAGGGGTACTCCCGGCAGAGCCGCGTCATGTTGGGCGTGCGAGCCTGGGCGATGGCATTGTTCTCGGCAGCGGGATTGAGCCCCCAGCCATCGAGGATCATCAGGAGTAAGGGTTGCTTGGCCATGCATGCCTCCGGAAAACGGCGCGCACCGCACGCCATGAAATGTCAAAACAGTTTGAATTTAGCAGGAAGGGGGCGCAACGTCAATCACGGGAAGGCTGTCAGTCTCGAAGCAGCGAGAAAGTACCGGCAAATCGATCCCTGCATGGCTCGCCAGGAACCGCATGACGTCGCCGGCAGGCATGGGGCGCGCGAAATAATACCCCTGGGCCTCGTCGCAACCGAGCCTCCTGAGGTATTCGAGTTCGGTGACCGTTTCGACCCCTTCCGCCAGGACCCGTAACCCGAGGCTGTGCCCGAGGGCAACGACGGCGTCGGCAATGATCGCCATCTCCGTTCCGCCGGAGATCTTCCGGATGAACGACTTGTCGATCTTCAGTCGGTCGATGGGGAAATTCATGAGGTAACTCAGCGAGGAATAGCCGGTCCCGAAATCGTCGATGGCGATCTGCACCTTGAGTTCCTTGAGCCGCGCAAGGAACCGGGCAGTCCCCTGGGGGTCTGCCATCAGGACGCTCTCGGTGATCTCCAGCTCCAGCAGCGACGCATCGAGGCCCACCTCGTCCAGGGTTTGTTCGACCTGCTCCATGAACCCCGGATGCAGGAACTGGCTCCCGGATACGTTGACGGCGATGTTCAGCGCCGGATACCCCGCCTCGATCCACTGTTTCACCTGCCGGCAGGCGCTTTCCAGCACCCACTGCCCCAGGGGGCGGATCAGCCCGGTCTGCTCGGCAACCGGGATGAACCGGTCGGGCGAGATCATGCCGTGCTCGGGGTGGTTCCAGCGGAGCAGCGCCTCCACACCGTAGACCTTGCCGGTCTGGATGTCGACCTGCGGCTGGTAATACAGGAACAGCTGATCGGTGTGGAGCGCCGTGCGCAAACCGGCTTCGAGGTAATTGCGCTCCTGTACCTGGTTATTCATCTCGACGGAGAAAAACTGGTAGGTATTGCGCCCCCGCTCCTTGGCAGCGTACATGGCAAGATCGGCGTTCTTCAGCAGCGAGGTGACATCCTTCCCATCGGCGGGGTAGCAGACAATGCCGATGCTGGCGGTGATGAAGACGTCGCTCCCCTCCAGGTTGATGGGGACCTCCAGCAGTTCGAGCAGCTTTTCGGCGATCCGGGCCGCATCCTGCGCACCGCTGAGCCCGGTGCAGAGCAAGACGAATTCATCCCCGCCGAATCGGGCCAGGGTGTCGCATTTACGCACCATCCCCTCGAAGCGATGGGCAACGAGCCACAAGAGCAGATCCCCGGAAGAATGCCCCCTGGTGTCGTTGATGTCCTTGAAGCGATCCAGGTCCAGGAAGAGCAGGGCAAGTATCCCCGACTCCCGCTCCGCCTGGGCCATGGCCTGTTGCAGGCGATCGGTGAACAGCAGCCGGTTGGGGAGATTGGTCAGCTGGTCGTTGTAGGCCAGGAACTTGATCTCGTGTTCCGCCTGTTTGCGCAGGCTGATGTTGTGGGCGATGCAGATCCGGAAGTTCGTCCTGCCAGCGGGGTTTTCCATGACGGAGATCGAAAGTAGCACCGGGACGGTCTCGTTGTCCCCGGTACGGTAATCCACCTCCTCCTCCCTGATGACTCCCCCTTCCGCCACCCTGACGAGTAACTCGCCGCACTGCTGCCCATCCCTGAACAGAACGGAAAGCGGCATCCCTTCCAGGGTCCCCCGGTCATGCCCCAGCATGGAGCAGGTTGCCCGGTTCACGCTGTGGATGAAACCGTCTTCGGTCACCACCACCAGGGAATCGGCCATCGAATTGATGACCCGGTCGAGGAATGCAGTGGTGGCGATGATCTCATCCTTCGAGCTGCGCAACTGCCCGGCCATGGCATTGAACGACAGCGCCAGGTCACCCAGTTCGTCGCGGCTCTCCACCTGCAGGGAACTGCCCAGATCCCCGCCGGCAATGCAGCTCAACCCCTCTTTGAGCCGCCCGACCCGGCGGGAGATGGTCGAGGATATCAGGCCACCGCTGATGAGCGCCATGGCAAAGGTCACCGCCGCAATCGAGAGGACCGACATCATGGTGAGGGCGATCTCCCTGTTCACCTTCCCCTTGCTCTGCTCCAGCTCGTACATCTCCCAGTCCCGCGACTTCTGCACCGTCAGCAGGAACCGGTGTTCGGCAACCTCGAATCGCTCCTTGGCAGGCAGCAGCTGATTGGAGGCCAGACCCTTTTTCGCCGCGAGAAAATCGGCGCTTGCCATCTTGAGTTCGGCTCCCGCAGCCTCCATCTCCCGCAACAACCCCACCTCCGCGGGGACTCGCTCCATGAACCTCCGGCACTCAGCCAGCGCCTTGTCATGATAGCGGTAACCGGACTCCAGGACCTCCCGCTCCTCCGCCATCCGGCTCTTTTCGCCCTTTTCACCGACATCCAGCAGAAAGACCAGCTCCATGGTCGAGGAGACGATGCGCATGCCGCCGAAGCGGAGTTCCTCAAGGGCGCGGTTCAGCGGGAGCACCTCGCCGGCGACTTCGCGGAATTCACGGTTGACCTTTTCGAGGCCATTGACACCGACAAAACCGACGACCCCGGCAAGGAGGGCGATGAGCACATAGCCGAGCAACAGTTTATTCAGGATTCGCATGGCTGTTCCCAGAACGCACAGACGGAAGGGCTGTAACCGCTCTTTATGTTTACGGCGATCAGGGAAAAAACTTTAATGGTTATTGAAGAGTTTGTTGTCCGGCAAGGCCGCAATCACGCGGCAGCGGCGGGAGACGCAGACTCTCAGGGGTTGACTGGCAAGGGTTCAGTGGTGGTAGGATTCATTATTCAGAATGGTGAGGCCCCGGTAGAGCTGTTCCAGGAGGAATACCCGCACCATCTGGTGGGTAAATGTCATCGGGGAAAGGGCAATGGTCCGGTGGGCCCGGCTGCGGACGGTCTCGTCGACGCCGTAGGCACCGCCGATGGCAAAGACGAGTTCCTGGGTGCCTGCGTCACGCTCCCGCCCGAGGAAGGCGGCAAACCCGGCAGAGGTGAACTGCTCCCCCAGCTCGTCCAGGAGGACCAGCCGGGCACCCTTGGGGATGTTTTTCAGGAGACGCTCTGCCTCCCTGCTTCTCATGATCTCGGGAGATGCGCCCTTTTCCTCCCGCACCTCGCCGATCTCCAGGGGGAGATAGCGCCTGATCCGGCCGGCATATTCGTCGCTCCCGGTGCGGACCCATTCCTCCTGGGTCTTGCCGACCCAGAGGACCCTAAGCCTCACGGGTCGCCTTCCCCTCCCACTGGTACTCTTCGGGGATCGGTATCTGCGGGGCTGCATCCCAGAGGCCATCGAGATCGTAGTAACGCCGGAATTCCTCGATAAAGACATGGACGAGCACGTCACCAAAATCGATGACCACCCATTTCCCCTCTTCCATCCCCTCGACATCCAGGGCCCTGTCGATCGTTTTCATCCCGGTCCGGACCGATTCGGCAATGGCCTGCACCTGCTTGTCGGAAGTGCCCGTGGCGATCACCAGATAATCGGCAATGCTGGAAAGCCTGGTAATTTCGAGGATCCTGACGGCGAATGCCTTCTTGTCCAGTGCCAGTTCGGCACACTTCATGGCGCGTTCGAGCCCGCCAGGTTTTTGTTTAACGCGCATCAACGTATAACTCCTGTTCAATGATGTACCGCTCCACCGCAGCCGGCACCAGGTAGCGAATGGAACGCCCCTGGCGCACCATCTGACGGATGCGGGTAGAGGAGATGTCGAGCAGACACTCCTTGAGATAGTAGACCGAATAGCCGGAACAATGGGCCAGCCGGTGTTCGGCAGAAAAGTAACTGAACTCTCCGGCAACGGCAGCGGGAACCGCGTTCCCCAGGTCGCCGATCCCGGCACCGGGCCGCTCCAGCACCACGATGTTGCAGCAGGCAAAGAGCGCTGCGTAATCGTGCCAGAGGCCGAACTCCAGAAACGAGTCGCTGCCGATGATGAAGAAGAACTCGTCGTCCGGCTGCGCGGTGCGTAGCGCCCGCAGGGTGTCGATGGAGTAGGAGGCCCCGGTGCGTTCCCCTTCCATGGCGGACAGGGCAAACGCCGGATTGTCGGCAATGGCCAGCCCTGCCATGGCAAGACGGGCGGAAAACGGCAATTCGCCGGTCATCGGCTTTT
>Ga0208371_1000250_pt1 | contig 15308 bp, 13 predicted proteins | sample SubbioCR12Aug_1A_FD_184827 | JGI IMG/M metagenome (GOLD analysis project Ga0208371, IMG submission 184827) | Serpentinite rock and fluid subsurface biosphere microbial communities from McLaughlin Reserve, California, USA - CR12Aug_1A (SPAdes) | ecosystem: Environmental > Terrestrial > Deep... | reverse complement strand
GACGACCTTGGCGCGCTATGCCTGGCTCTACAACCATCACCTGCCTCAGAAGGCCATCGGCCATACCACCCCCATGGAAGCCATGAAGAAGTGCTACGCCGACAAACCTGATTTATTCATCTCTCAGACACGTAATCGTCCGGCACCCGACAAGTAAGGCTATCTTGATGAGCAATGCTCTTCAGCGTCACCTGCTTGCAGACTGCTTCATCACGAAGGATGTTGACCTCAACATCGGCTGACTCATTAAGACAGTCCAGAATCGGATCAAATGAATCGACAGTTATTCCTTTGAGGGAATAATTTACATTCTCAAACTCGGCAGGATTGATTGTGGCCTTCAAGTAGACGGCAAGTTGCTCGCCTACCAGCTGGTTCTTTCCCATCTTCCATTGAACGGTGGTCGTGCCTGTGCCGTTCAAGTGCAGATCCACGGTGGCAAACTCAGTGCCCGCCGCACCAAAGACGACCCTTTTACGCTTGTCGAGCGACTGAATCCCACCGTCCAGCGTATAGCCGTTCGACGTCAGGAAACTCTGAATGTTCGCATCCAGTGTCTCGCGGTTCAGATTCAAGTCTTTGTAGTCGGACATCTACCTATACCTCGAACATGCTCTAGCCGCTTAGAAGACGAACAGATGAGTATTACATCATATCGTTGTCGATGTAAACACCCACTAACTAGGCGTTTTCCACGCCTTTTGCCACACAAGCAAGCAACGAGCGTCAGCTAGGCTGCTTATGGTGTGCTTACGACTCTCGTTTCACCCGGCTGCAAAAGAGCCCCGACTAGCGGGGCTCTTTGTCGCCATCTTCAAGCTACTGCGAACTAGTTGAAGTTGCGCTAAGTGCTTGTTTTTATTGGCGGAAGCTCAGGGATTCGAACCCTGGAACCCTTGCGGGTTGCCGGTTTTCAAGACCGGTGCAATCGACCACTCTGCCAAGCTTCCAAATTCATCCTACGGAGGTTTTCAAGACCGGTGCAATCGACCACTCTGCCACGCTTCCTAGTGTTGGTGCCGACAGTCTGACTCGAACAGACGACCTACCGCTTACAAGGCGGTTGCTCTACCAACTGAGCTATGTCGGCAAAACACATCGAGAAAACCACATAGTCAACCCGATACTACCCGGCACCTACTTTACGATGCGAAGCTGAGGCTTTGCATGGGGTGTTTGCGGTTGATCCCCGTCTAACTTGCCAGTGGAAACGCTGGTTTCCACTTCAGGCACAGGCGAGTCACGACCACCCCCCGAATCCTGTGAAGAAAACCCCATCCCCTCACCTGTTTCCCGCGCGTAGATCGATAAAACATTCACGACAGGAACTTCAATTAATTGCGCAACGCCACCAAAACGCGCAGAAAAGCTCACCCATTCGTTGTCCATGTTCAAATCACGAACTGCACTTGGGCCGACATTCAGAACAATCTGCCCTTCTTTCACGAACGCGTGAGGAACCCGTGAGCGCGCATCAACCCGAACTGTTAAATATGGGGTATAGCCACTATCCACACACCATTCATACAGGGCGCGCAAAAAATATGGCTGCTGGGAAAGGTCACTCATATGCCAACTTGACAAAGCCTAACAATGCTATTTCCGCATCGCTTTCTCTATGGGGGTCAGCGCCTCAATAAAAGCCGGTCTAGCAAACAATCTCTCTGCATACTTGAGGATCGGGGTTGCAGACTTTGGCAAGGAAATCCCGTAATGCTCAAGCCTCCACAGCAACGGAGCAATGGCAACATCCAGCATTGAATACTCCTCGCCTAGCATATATTTCTGCTTGGCAAATATCGGCGCTATCTGAGTTAAATTATCTCTAACAACAGCACGAGCCTTATCCGCAGTTTTCTGAGTACCTTTTTCCAAATCAGGAATGTAGGAAAATAGATCATTCTCGAAATTATGCAAGAACAAGCGGGCGCGTGCCCGCATCACCGGATCAGCAGGCATCAACTGCGGGTGAGGGAAGCGCTCATCAATATATTCATTGATGATATTCGACTCATACAAAGTCAAATCTCTTTCAACCAAGATAGGCACCCGGTTGTACGGATTCATCGCCGCGATATCACCCGGCTTTTCATGGAGATCGACATCCTTAATCTCGAAATCCATGCCCTTCTCATACAGGACGATGCGGCAACGTTGGCTAAATGGGCATGCAGTGCCAGAATACAGGATCATCATGAAAAAGCGACCTCAACGTTTCAGTGAACGTCTTTCCAGAATTCCCGTTTCAGGTAGAAGGCAACGATATAGAAAAGCCCAAGAAAAAACACAACCATCAAGCCGACATTCTTACGCTGTGTTTGAGAAGGCTCCGCAACCCATGCCAAGTAATTCACCAAGTCACCGACAAGAGCATCGTATTCAGCCTGGGTAATTTTTCCCGGCTTAACCAGTTCCAAGCGATCAACCACCTGGTGCTCATGCCCTTCATCGGTTTTCACTGTCGCCATAACTGGTGCCAAATGCCCTTGGAGCTCTTGCATAACATGAGGCATACCGACCTTATCGAATACCAAGTTATTCCAACCAGTCGGCCGAGTATCATCCCGATAAAAACTACGCAGATAAGTGTACACCCAGTCAGAGCCACGGGAGCGCGCAATAACAGAAAGATCTGGAGGCGTCACTCCAAACCACCCTTTTGCGTCTTGCGAACTCATCGCTACCTTCATCAGCTCACCGGGTTTTTCTGCCGCGAACAGCAGATTATCCTTGATTTGCTGTTCCGTCAGGCCGATGTCCTGCATCCGGTTATAGCGCATGTAACTTGCGCCATGACAGTTAAGACAATAGTTCACAAAAACCCGAGCCCCCCGTTGCAATGACTCTTTGTCATTGACATTTACGGGTGCCTTATCCAAGTGAACAGTCGCGGACGCCATCGCCACCACTGGCATTGCGAGAAGCATAAGAAATAGTTTTTTCATTTGTCGGTCACCCTTTCCGGAGCCGGCTTGCAAACATCATGCCTTGTGTACCAAGGCATGAGAAGGAAGAAGGCAAAATAAACCACGGACAGCACACGTGCAATCCACGTGTACACAGGCGTTGAAGGCAGAATTCCCAACCATCCAAGACCAACAAACGCAACCACAAACAGAGCCAAAGCAATTTTGAACTTTGCACCACGATAGCGGATGGATTTGACCGGAGATTTATCCAGCCAAGGCAACAAGAAAAAGATCAGAACAGCAATCCCCATCGCAGCCACACCAGGGAACTGAGAGCCAAACATCGGCGGCACAGCCCTTAAAATTGCGTAATAGGGCGTAAAGTACCAGACTGGCGCAATGTGCTCGGGCGTTTTAAAAGGATCAGCCGGTATAAAGTTATTAGCCTCTAGGAAATAGCCGCCCATTTCCGGTGCAAAGAACATGATCGAGGTAAAAACGATCAAGAACACTACCACACCAAGAACATCCTTAACCGAGTAGTAAGGATGGAAGGGGATACCATCAAGAGGGTGACCATCATCACCTTTCAACTTCTTTATTTCAACGCCATCCGGGTTATTGGAGCCAACCTCGTGCAGAGCAACCAAGTGAGCCACAACCAACCCCAACAACACCAAAGGAAATGCAATGACATGAAAAGCAAAGAAGCGATTCAGCGTCGCATCAGAAACAACGTAGTCACCACGAATCCAAACAGACAAATCCTCACCAACAAGAGGCACTGCCGCAAACAGGTTGACAATTACCTGAGCCCCCCAGTAGGACATTTGCCCCCAAGGAAGGAGGTACCCAAAAAAAGCCTCCCCCATCAACACCAAGTAAATAACCACACCGAAGATCCAGATCAGTTCACGTGGTTGACGGTAAGAGCCGTAAAGCAGGCCGCGGAACATATGCAAATAAACCACAACGAAGAAGGCCGAAGCCCCTGTGGAATGCATATACCGAACCAACCAACCCCAATCCACATCGCGCATGATGTACTCAACGGAGGCAAAAGCAAGACTTGCATCCGGCTTGTAATGCATCGTCAAGAAGATGCCGGTCACAATCTGGAGCACCAACACCAAAATGGCCAAAGAGCCAAAGAAATACCAAAAATTAAAATTCTTCGGCGCATAGTACTCAGAAAGATGCGCCTTGAAGGAGGCTGTGAGCGGGAACCGCTCATCCACCCAGTTGAGGAGTTTTTCCATAGCCAACATCGTCCCCCAATAAAATTAAGCCACCTGGTCTTCGCCGATCAGTATCTTGGTGTCGGACAGATACTTATGGGGCGGGACCACCAAATTGGTCGGCGCAGGAGAGCCGACAAACACCCTCGCAGCCAAATCAAACCGAGAGCCATGACATGGACAGAACCAGCCACCAGGCCAATCAACCCCCAAATCAACAGGAGCCACCTCCTTGCGATAAGTCGGCGAACACCCCAGATGGGTGCAAATACCCACAACGACCAAAACCCCGGGCCTGATCGAGCGAGTTGGGTTCTTGCAGTACTCCGGTTGCTGCCCAGCGACCTCCGAGGCGGGGTCAGCCAGTCGATCATCATGCTTCGACAGCAAATCGAGCATCTCCTTTGTACGATTAACAACCCAAACAGGCTTACCGCGCCACTCCACAGTAAGCAACATGCCGGGCTCAATCTTCGAGAGATCCACCTCAACCGGGGCACCTGCCGCTTTTGCTCGCGCGCTCGGCATCATGCTTACAACGAATGGAATAGCGGCCCCAGCAGCCGCCAAGCCACCCACAGCACCGGTCACATTTACCAAGAAACGGCGCTTCGACGTATCTACGCTCATGTTGCTCATACAGTATCCTGCCAGAGGAAAGAGGAAACCAGACCGAACCAAAAAACAGACATTCAGGTCAAATTCACGCTTTAAGGCCCAACAAGTCGTGCATTCTACAGATAAAACCACACGAACTTAAAGCCCACTACACGGAATTGCTTCGACGAAGACTCAAACACTTGAGTCCGTAGCATAAAAACAAGGTGCGCCAAACGAGTAATTTGGTCGCTTCCTACAAAAGCAAACATCACCACAAACCGCTTGCCCAGTGCTCTGCGCGCCATTACCCACACTCGCACCACGAGCTTTATACCACTCAATCCATGCAGGCATTCTGGCGGGCACAATCTTTTCAGACAGCAAACCTTCCTCTGACAAAAACCAGCGATCAGGTCAAATCAAACCCGACGCACTCTTTAAAGTTTTATGTATGCCAGCCGATAAGCCCGGGGAAGCACGCTGATCGTTCAAGGACGCATATGAAGGTCGTAATCGTCGATGACAACCCCGTCAATCTGAAGCTCATGGAAAGCTTGGTGAGGCGAGCTGGCGACTATACGGCGCTGGTTTTCCAGAACTCAGCGGAAGGCTTGGAATGGTGCTTAAACAACGACCCGGATCTGTTAATCGTTGACTACATGATGCCCCCACCTGACGGACTTGAATTCATCCGACGATTCAGGGAAAACCCACTCAAGACAGACATTCCCGTCCTCATGATTACCGCTGATCATGAAAAAGAAACTCGTTATGCCGCCCTGGATACCGGTGCCAACGATTTTCTGACAAAACCCATCGACAACGCCGAGTTCAGGGCGCGGATGCGCAACATGCTGGCCCTTCGCCGCAGCCAGAAGTCACTCGCGGATCGCGCTGCGTGGCTAGCTGAAAAGGTCGCGGAGGCAACGGAGGAAATACTTGATCGAGAGCGCGAAATGATTACGCGCCTATCTCGCGCAGCAGAGTTTCGCGACCCGGAAACGGGTGCACATATTCAACGCATGGCCAATTACTCCCGCTTGATCGCCCAGCAACTTGGCCTCCCATCGGCCGAACAAGAACTTATCCTGCGAGCGGCTCCCATGCACGATGTCGGAAAAATCGCCATTCCCGACCATATCCTGCTCAAGCCTGGCCGTTTGGACGCGGAAGAACTCGCCATCATGTATACCCATGCAGAAAAAGGCTACGAAATGCTCAAAGGCAGCAAGTCCAGTCTCTTGGATACTGCCGCCATCATCGCCAGAACCCACCATGAAAAATGGGACGGCAGCGGCTACCCTCTTAAGCTGTCAGGGGAAGACATCCCCCTTTACGGACGCATCGTCGCGGTTGCAGACGTGTTTGACGCCCTCACAACCGAACGCCCCTACAAGAAAGCCTGGGAAATCGAACGTGCCACCCAATTTCTGGAAGAAAACGCGGGCACCCATTTCGACAGCCAATGTGTCCACGCATTTCTGGCTCGAATCAATGATGCACTCGTGATTCGAGCCAGCTTCCAAGATGCCGATCCGCATATGGCACATCTTGTGGACTAATCCATGCAAACACAAAATATTCTTTCGGGGCATTCCACCCTACCCTCCATAAACAGCCCAGTACGTCTCGGCATCACGTTATGGCTGACGTTGCTCGCTCTATGCTTTCAGTCTCCCCTGGCCTTGGCCGGCATGATGTACAACATCGCCATCGTTCCTCAGTTCACCGCCGTCGATATCGGCATACGCTGGACACCGTTACTGGAACGCCTCCAGCGTGAAACCGGTCTAGCACTGCAAATCCGCACATCGGCAAGCATTCCTGAATTTGAAGGGGAGTTTCTGAATGGCATTCCCGATTTTGTTTTTCTGAATCCGTATCACATGGTCATGGCCGCCAAAGCGCAGGCATATCGCCCTCTGGTGCGCAGCAGCCAACCCTTATCCGGCATCCTCGTCACCCGTAGAGGGCACGCCCCTCAAAGCCTGAAAGAGCTCAATGGGAGCACCATTGCCTTTCCTGCCCCCAATGCATTTGGCGCTTCACTATTCATGCGGGCATTGTTGGGCGAGCAGGAAAAAATCACTTTCACCCCTTCCTATGTGGGTACCCACCAAAATGTTTACCGCCACGTCATGTACGGCGAAGCCAGCGCAGGCGGTGGCATCGAAGCCACTCTGGAAAAAGAACCCGAGGCCGTCAGACGGCAACTCACTGTGCTATACCGCACGCCCAACACGGCCTCTCACCCGCTGGCTGTACACCCACGAGTTCCCAAGGAAATCGCTGACAAGGTTTTGCAGGCATTGCTACGAATTGCCGCAACCCCTGAAGGCAACACCCTGCTCAACAAAGTCGAACTGGACAATGCCCAACCCGCCGATTACGAGCACGACTACGCACCGCTAGAAAAACTAAAGCTGATGCGTTACGTCGTTACCCCCAAAAAATAACTTCTTATGTCCTGGGGCTCCTCCCTGCTCAGCCTTATCGTGCCCCGCCGGTTGACGGTACAACTGGCCGCCCTGATCAGTATTGTGCTGGTCTTCAGCATCGGCGGTTTCACTGCTTACACCACCATCGAGCAAGCCAGTTGGCAAGAAAAACAGCTCGTCGACAATACGGCACGACTGCTGGAAAACCTTGCGCCGTCTGTATCCGGGCAGATCCTGACACGAGATTACAGCGGGCTGGAAAGGCTCCTGCTGCTCTCAGCCAATCAAGATGAAATCCTGGCTTTGCGCGTACTCAATCGTAACGATCATGCCATTAGCCAAATTGTCCACGCGCAGAATACCCCCCCCCAGGCACTCTTTGACTTCTACGCAGCCCCTCCGCCACCGCAGGAAGCCGCACAAGTCATCTGGGCGGATGAACACGGCAACCCCCTGGAGTCCTCTCGCTTCAACTGGCGGGCCGACCGCCTCATCATGTGGCACTCGCTTGCCGCATTGGGCTACCCGGGTCATATCCAGGCAGAAGTCAGCACTCATGTGCTAAAGGAAAACATCGGCCACGTCGTCAAAGACGGGCTGACGATGGTGATCTTCGCCATCTTTATCAGCGTTGGCCTGATTTTGCTGTACATGAATAGGCCGGTATCCATCATTCAGGCATCAAGCCATTTTGCGGGTGAATTAACCAGCCACCTGGGCGAACAGATGCCGCTTTACAAGGGCCCCAAAGAGCTCGAATCGCTCGTTCATGCCCTGAATGAGACTTCGCTTTGGCTGTATACCAAGGAAATGTCGGTCACTGCGGCCAATCAACGACTAGAGGCCGTGTTCAGCAACATTTCCGATGCTCTCATCACCATCAACTCCGATGGCATGGTGGAAAACGCCAATCGCGCGGCCAAGGAACTGTTTGGTTTCGTTGGTGAAACGCTTGAAGGAGTATTTGCTCACACCCTGCTCCCCAACTGGAACAGCGTTCTACCGAAACAACATACCGATAGAGTGCAAACCGAAACCACAGCCGTACGCAAGGATGGCCACAGTTTCCCGGCCGATTTCACTCTCAGTGGATTCATGCTCAACGGCCTGCCGTATCACATCGCGGTCATCCGCGACATCAGCGAGCGCAAACGCGCCGACCGACAACTCCGACAAACCACTTCACGCCTGTCTGCCCTGATCGAAAATCTGCAAGCGGGAATTCTGGTTGAGGATGAAAACCGGCGAGTCGTCCTCATCAATGACGCGCTGTGCCGCCTGTTTGATCTACGGGAATCTCCGGAAAACCTGATCGGTGCCCCCTCAAGCCAACTGACGGAGCTCATGCAAAGGCAGTTTGCTGATGCCTCGCACTTCCAGCACAAAATCCTCACCACCATGGCGGCCAGACGTCCGCGCGTTGGAGAAGAACTGGTCATGGCCGATAGCCGAGTGATGGAGCGTGATTTCGTGCCCATCCTGTCGGGAGGCATCTATTACGGACATCTCTGGCAATACCGCGACATCACACCACGCAAACAGGCCGAAGACGCCCTGCGTCAAGCTAAAGAAACCGCAGAAGCCGCCAACCGCATGAAGAGCGAGTTTCTCGCCAACATGAGCCACGAGATACGCACACCCATGAACGGCGTCATCGGCATGACAGAGCTGGCGCTAGATACGGAACTGGACGACGAACAACGTGAATACCTCGAACTGGTGCGCTCGTCCGCCCAACACCTGCTCTCTGTCATCAACGACATCCTCGATTATTCGAAGATTGAGGCAGGCAAGCTTGCCATTTCTCCAGAGCCCTTCTCTCTTGCACCATTCCTGAGAGAAACGCTTCGCACCATGGAAATGCGTGCCAAGGAAAAGAAACTCGATCTGACCCTCAATGCAGCGCAAGACCTGCCCGAAGCGATCAGCTCGGATTCAGGACGAATTCGCCAGATTCTCGTCAACCTGATCGGCAATGCCATCAAATTCACCGCACACGGACGCATCGCCTTGAGCGTCGACCAAAAAGGTTGTGATCAACCTGATCTCCTGCATTTCTGCGTCAGTGATACCGGCATCGGCATTCCGGAAGACAAGCTCGACAGTATTTTTGAAGCATTCACGCAAGCCGATGGTTCCATCACCCGCAAATTTGGCGGAACAGGACTCGGTCTCACCATCTCCAACCGCCTCACAGAACTCATGGGTGGGCATATGTGGGTAGAAAGCCGCGAGGGCGAGGGCTCACATTTCCATTTCACACTGCGCTACGACCCTGTGACGGAAACCGAGGCACAGCAAAATACACCTGAGCATTCACCGGAAACGGCCACAGCACACCTGAACATCCTTCTGGCCGAAGACAATGCCGTCAACAGCAAACTCGCCGTCACGCTGCTACAAAAACTGGGGCATCGCGTCACAATCGCCGAAAATGGCAGACAAGCGCTAACGAATTATCAGCAAGCTAAAACCAGGCAAGAGGCATTCGATCTCATCCTCATGGACGTTATGATGCCGGACATGGATGGCATGACCGCCACCGGACATATCCGCGATATGGAAAAAGGCACGACAACACATACGCCCATCATCGCCCTCACGGCCCACGCCATGCAGGGCGACCGGGAAAAATTCCTGGCAGCAGGTGCTGACGGCTATGTTGCCAAACCCATCAAACTTGACGAACTCAAGCAGGAAATCCAACGCGTACAAGTTCCTCGCGCAGAAAGGCAGGTCCCATGAAAGGGATGATATTTACCGAATTTCTCGACATGGTCGAAGCCACTTGGTCGCTGGATATGGTCGACAACATCATCGCCCGCTCGAACGTACCCTCCGGCGGGGCTTACACCGCCATCGGCACCTACCCCCATGAAGAAATCGTCGCGTTGGTAGTCGCCTTGTCGCAGGAAACCCTGCTACCGGTTCCCGACCTGGTACGCACTTTCGGAAAGCACATGTTTGGCCGTTTTCTCAGCATGTACCCGCGATTTTTCACTCACATCTCTGACAGTTTCGAATTTTTGAGTGGCATAGAAAGTGTCATTCATGCCGAAGTACGCAAGCTCTACCCCGATGCGGAACTGCCCTCTTTTGAAGTCGAGCGAGCGCCTGACACGCTGATCCTTACCTACATTTCCGCGCACCCTTTTGCCGATCTGGCTGAAGGTTTGATACACGGCTGTATCACCCATTTTGGCGAGAACATCGAAGTCCAGCGCGAAGCGGCACAAGCCCCCAACGACGGGCAAACACGTTTCACCCTCACCAAAAGGCCTGATCAATGAGTGAGTCGACCCGCGAAACAATCTGGCAACAACGCTTCGAACGCGAACGTAACGCACGCAAACAGGCCGAACAGATCCTCGAAGAAAAATCGCTGGAGCTTTACCAAAGCAACCAGAATCTGCGTCGGCTCGCCTCCGAGCTGGATGTCATGATCAAGTCGCGCACCATGGAATTGAGCCGCGCACTCGAAGAATCCGAAAAACAAAAACTCGAACTCGCCCGCCTCAACACCGGCATCAACGCACAGAAAGAAGAGCTGATTCAGGCACGCCAGGTTGCCGAATCAGCCAACCGCCTGAAAGGCGAATTTCTTGCCAACATGAGCCATGAAATCCGTACGCCTATGAATGGTGTCATCGGCATGGTCGATCTAGCGCTGGAAACAGACCTCTCTCGCGAGCAGCGTGAATACCTCAACCTGGTGAAATCATCGGCTGAACATTTGCTCACTGTCATCAATGACATCCTCGATTTTTCCAAGATCGAGGCCGGTAAGCTCGACCTGCAAGAAACCGAATTCGACCTGATTGACCTCATCGGCAAAACGCTCAAGACCCTCGCACCCCGCGTTGCCCTGAAAGACCTGGAACTGACCTACGATCTGGGCGAAGACATTCCCCGCTTCGTCAGCGGCGATCCTGCACGGCTCAGACAAATTTTCCTCAATTTGCTGGGCAATGCGGTGAAGTTCACAGAGAAAGGCGAAGTCGGCCTGACCGTGATCAGTTGCAACCAAGGGGCCACCAGCCACGGCGGTCTCTGCCTGGAATTTGCCGTACATGACACGGGCATAGGCATCGTCCACGACAAACTGGGCGATATTTTTTCGGCCTTTTCGCAAGCAGATGGGCAGGTCACCCGCAAATATGGTGGCACCGGTCTGGGGCTCACCATCACCAAACAGCTGATCGAAATGATGGGAGGCTGCATCCATGTCGAAAGCGAAATAGGCAACGGCTCCCGCTTCACCTTCCAGATCTGGTTGCGCAAGGCCGATGAACCCGAAGAAATCTGCCAGCAGGAAGCCCCGCTCAAGGATGTGCGCATCCTGGTTGTGGATGACACCGCCACCAACCGCCACGTCCTCTCGCTGATGCTGAAGCGCCTGCATATCGAGGCACACGATCAGGCCAGTCATGGACAGATGGCACTGGACATGATCGACCAAGCCGAACGCCAGGGTCGCCCTTATCGGCTCATCCTGCTCGATGCTCGCATGCCTGACATGGATGGCTTCGATGTCGCAGAAAAACTGCGCGCCGAGCCACGTCATGCGCAAACCAGCCTGCTGATGCTCACCTCATCGGGCATGAGAGGCGACGCCATCCGCTGCAAAGAACTGGGCCTGGATGCCTACTTGACCAAACCTGTCACCCTCACCGAGTTACGTGAAGCCATGGAAGCCACCTTGGGTAAGACCAGCGCCGCCGGCAAGCTCATTACCCGCCACAGCCTGGAAGAAACACGCGACAAACACACCATCCTGCTGGCAGAAGACAACCTGGTAAACCAGAAGCTGGCCGTCAAGCTACTGGAAAAAAATGGCCACAAAGTCCATGTCGCCGAGAATGGTCGCATTGCCGTAGAAGCCTGGCAGGCCGGGCAATTCGACCTCATCCTCATGGACATGATGATGCCGGAGATGGATGGTCTGGAAGCCACACGCCGCATCCGCGAGCTGGAAAAACAGTTTGGCGGTACCTCCCCGAAACATATTCCCATTGTTGCCATGACGGCCAATGCCATGCAGGGAGACCGCGAGCGTTGCCTCGAATCTGGCATGGATGGTTACGTATCCAAACCCGTCAAACCCGAATCCCTGTTCGAAGAAATCCAGCGGGTCATTCAAAAAGCGGCCAGCTGCATCCAGACTGCGCCACAAACCCGGACAGCCGCCACCGTACCCAGCACTGCCCCCACCACAGCCGCACAGGCACGCTATGAGCGCCTGCCCATTTATGACCGTGCCGATGCCTTGTCACGCATCGCCGACGACGAAGAACTGCTCAATACCCTTGTGGAAATGTTTCAGGGCGATGCCCCCGGCTACCTGACAGAAATCGAAGCCGCCATCGAAGCGATGGATATGCCCCGACTGATACGTGCGGCACACACACTGAAAGGGGTACTTGCCACGTTCTCTGCCCGCCGGGGGGAAACCCGCGCCCGCGAACTCGAACAATTGGCCAAAACCGGCGACATGGCCCTTTGCGCACAACTGGCGCGAACACTGGGCACCGATGTACATGAATTTCTGGAACTGCTGGGCAAACACGCTTGAGCAAGCATCCACACTGACATCAGCACGAAAACGGCCTTCCCGATGAAAGGGGAAGGCCGGCAAGGACACGCCCCCCCCCGAACGACGGGTGTTTATGCCCCGGCGGGCACCGCCGTGTTACGCAGACGAATGTGCAGCTCCCGCAACTGCTTTTCGTCGACCAGGTTCGGGGCGCTGGTCATCAAACAAGAAGCCCGTTGCGTCTTGGGAAAAGCGATGACATCGCGAATCGACTCGGCCCCAGTCATCAGCGTCACCAACCGATCCAGACCAAATGCCAAGCCACCGTGCGGCGGCGCGCCAAATTTCAGGGCATCAAGCAGAAAGCCGAATTTCTCGCGGCGCTCTTCCTCACCGATATTGAGTGCAGCAAACACCTTTTCCTGCACTTCCTCACGATGGATACGCACAGACCCTCCACCCACTTCCCAACCGTTGAGCACCATGTCATAGGCCTTCGACAACGCCATGCCAGGATTGCTGACGAGATATTCCTCGTGCCCTTCCTTCGGGCTGGTAAAGGGGTGATGCAGCGCATCCCAGCGGTTTTCATCCTCGTTGAACTCAAACATGGGGAAATCCACCACCCACAGTGGTGCCCAGGCACGACCATCGACATGCCCCTTCTCATGGCCGATCTTGAGGCGCAAGGCACCCAGCGCATCGTTCACCACCTTGGCTTTGTCGGCACCAAAGAAGATCAGATCGCCGTTTTGTGCGCCGGTTCGCGCCATGACCGTACGTAAGGCGGCTTCGTTCAGGTTTTTGACGATGGGCGATTGCAGGCCCATCTCATTCAGTTGGGTCACATCGTTGACCTTGATGTAAGCCAGCCCCTTGGCACCATAGATCTTCACAAACTCGGTATAGCCATCGATCTCACCCCGAGTCAGCGCCGCACCGCCCGGAATCCGCAGGGCGGCCACTCGGCCCTTGGGGTCGTTGGCCGGGCCGGAGAACACCTTGAAAGCCACTTCCTTCATCACGTCGGTGGCTTCGGTGATCTCCAGGGTCACACGCATGTCCGGCTTATCTGAACCATAGCGCCCCATCGCCTCGGCGTAGGTCATGCGTGCAAAAGATTCGGGCAAGTCGATGTTCTGCGCTTTCTTGAACATGTCGCGGATCATGCCCTCGACCAGATTCATGATTTCGTCCTCGCCCATGAACGAGGTTTCCAGGTCGACCTGGGTGAACTCGGGCTGACGGTCGGCGCGCAAGTCTTCATCGCGGAAGCACTTGGTAATCTGGAAATAGCGGTCAAACCCGGCCACCATGAGCAGTTGCTTGAACAACTGCGGTGACTGCGGCAAGGCATAAAACATACCGTCATGCACACGGCTAGGCACCAGATAATCGCGCGCACCTTCGGGGGTGGAACGGGTCAGCATGGGCGTTTCCACTTCCATGAAGCCATTCTGGTCGAGGTAATCGCGCATCAGTTTGGACACGCGATAACGCAAGCGCATGTTCTTCTGCATGGGCTCACGACGCAGATCGAGATAGCGATACTGCAGACGGATGTTCTCGCTGATGTTGTCCTCATCCATCTGGAAGGGCGGCGTCAGCGAGGGGTTGAGCACGGTGAGCTCACGTGTCAGCACCTCGATCATGCCGGTAGGCAGATTGACGTTCTCGGTACCTGCAGGGCGAGGGCGTACCTTGCCCACCACCTGCAACACAAATTCGGAACGGGTTTCTTCTGCCACCTTGAACGCATCGGGTGTATCGGGGTCGATCACTACCTGCACCATGCCCTCACGATCACGCAAGTCAATGAAGATGACACCACCGTGATCACGACGACGATGCGCCCAGCCGCAAAGAGAGACTTCCTGTCCGATGTGCGCGGCATTCACGCTGCCGCAGTAATGAGTACGCATGTTGGTTATTCCTGAATTGAGGGTGCCTGATCGGCAGTGGATTTTGTGGTATTGGCAGCCACCACACCCATGGAAACGATGGCCTTGAGCGCACTATCCACGCTCATGTCCAGCTCAATGACTTCATCTTGCCGCACGTAGAAATAAAAACCGTTGACCGGGCTGGGCGTAGTGGGAATAAAAACCGCCACATGCTCATCGGGCAATTGCTGTGACACCACCTCCGGAACATTGGTCTGAAAGGCCAGTGACCAGGCTTGGGGATGCGGATAACGCACCAGCAATACCTTTTTGAAAGCCATGCCGGAACCAGAAAGCAGGCTGTCAGAAACCTGTTTGACGCTGCCATAGATCGACTTGACCACGGGAATACGATTAAGCAGCCCTTCCCACAAAGCCACCAGTCGTTGCCCCAGCAAATTGGCCGCCAGCACCCCGGTTACCAACACCACCACGGCCGTCAGAATCACCCCCAGGCCAGGGATACGAAATCCCAGCCAGGCATCGGGCCGCCAGCGTTCGGGCAGCAACAGCAGGGTCTGATCCATGATGCCGATCAGAGCCGTCATCACCCAGAAGGTGACACCCAAAGGAACGAGAACCAGCAGCCCCGTCAGGAAGTAACGCTTAAGCGCAGTCATGGCAACTCACAAACAAATCGGGCAAAC
>Ga0208371_1000249_pt1 | contig 15454 bp, 13 predicted proteins | sample SubbioCR12Aug_1A_FD_184827 | JGI IMG/M metagenome (GOLD analysis project Ga0208371, IMG submission 184827) | Serpentinite rock and fluid subsurface biosphere microbial communities from McLaughlin Reserve, California, USA - CR12Aug_1A (SPAdes) | ecosystem: Environmental > Terrestrial > Deep... | reverse complement strand
CGAGGCGTACAACAATCTCGGCAGCACCCTCAAGGAGCTCGGCCGGCTGGACGAGGCGAGAAACGCCTGCATCAGAGCCCTGGCCATCAAGCCGGGTTACGTGGAGGCGCGCTGCAACCTCGGCGTCATCAGCGAAGAGCTCGGCCTGTTCGACCAGGCAGCCACCCATTTCCGGGCAACCCTCGCCCTCTGCCCGAACTATGCCTTCGCCCTCTGGAGCCTGGCCCTGCTCAATCTCCGTCAGGGCAATCTGCAGCATGGCTGGGAATGGTACGAACTGCGGCTGAAGATCGAGAAGGACAGCCACGCCCAGCTGCAGGTCCCCGGATACGACGGCGCGCAGCTGCACGACAGGTGCATCCTCGTCTATGCGGAACAGGGGGTGGGAGAAGAGATCATGTTCTCTTCCTGCCTCCGGGAGATCTGCGCCGCGACGGATCACTGCATCCTCGAATGCGATGCCCGCCTGGTGCCGCTGTTCGCCCGCTCCTTTCCGGCCGTCACGGTCATCCCCCAGACCGAGCTGGACGGCGAACCCCTGCAGCAGGTGCTCCCCCCGCTCGACTACAAGCTCCCCCTCGGCTCGCTCCCCCGCCACTTCAGGAATGCCTTCAGCGACTTCAACGGCCACGGTCCCTGGCTGACCCCCTGCCGGAAGGCGCTGGACAGATGGCAGAGCCGCTATGCCGCGCTCGGGCCGGGCCTGAAGGTCGGCATATCCTGGCGCGGCGGCCTGCGGGCCGGCTCCAGCCGTATCCGCTCGACAAAGCTCCCCCAGTGGCAGGAGGTGCTCACGACGCCCCATGTCCATTTCGTCAATCTCCAGTATGGCGACTGCCGGCAGGAGCTGGACGGACTCCGCGACCTGCTGGGGGTCACCATCCACGACTGGGACGACGCCGACCCCCTGCGCAACCTGGACGACTTTGCCGCCCAGGTTGCCGCCCTCGACCTGGTTATTTCCGTCGACAACTCCACGGTACATATGGCAGGTGGTCTGGGAATACCGGTCTGGTGCCTTTTGGCATACGTGCCCAACTGGCGCTGGATGCTTGAACGGGACGATTCTCCCTGGTATCCCGGCATGAAGCTGGTGCGGCAGCGCGCTCACGGCGACTGGCACCACCTCTTCTGCCGCGTCGCCCAGGACCTGAACCGGCTTTCGCTGCAGCACCGCACAGCCGCGGGGGCATGACGAAAACCGGACCGCACGCCCGTCTGCTCTGACATCATCCCGGAAGGACCATTCTGCATGGAGTCGAAAACTCGGAAACGTTTCATTGCCCTCCTGGCCATCATGGCCGTCCTCGTCTGCGGCGCCCTCATCGCGAAACGGCTCTTCTGGAAAAAGGAGCAGACGGCGTACATCACGGCACCGGCGGCCAGAACGGACATCGAGGCAAAGGTGCTGGCCACCGGCACCCTCAACGCCTTCAAGACCGTGGCTGTCGGCGCCCAGGTATCGGGCCAGGTGAAGACGCTCCATGCGGCGCTGGGGGAGAGGGTCAGGAAGGGGCAACTGCTGGCCGAGATCGACCCGGTCCTGCAGCAGAACTCCCTGCGGGACGCCGAGGCCTCCCTGGAGAACGTTCAGGCGCAGAAACGTTCCAAGCAGGTCCTGCTGCGCCAGTACCAGCTTGCGTTTGCGCGGCAGGAAAAGATGGCGACCCTGGACGCGTCGGCCCGCGCCGACCTGGAAAGTGCCCAGGCGCAGCTGGAAAGCACGCGCGCCGATCTCGCCGCCCTGGACGCCCAGATCAGGAAGGCTAAGGTTTCGGTGGACACGGCCAGGGCCAACCTCGGCTACACCCGGATCGTCGCGCCCATGGACGGCATCGTCATCGCCATCGTCACCGAGGAGGGGCAGACCGTGAACGCCAACCAGACCGCCCCCACCATCCTCAAGCTCGCCGAGCTGGGCACCATCACCGTCAAGGCCCAGATCTCCGAGGCGGACGTCATTCGCGTCAAGCCGGGCCTGCCGGTCTATTTCACCGTGCTCGGCGACCCGGACAAGCGCTACTTGAGCCGACTGCGCGCCATCGAGCCGGCGCCGGAATCGGAAAGCAGCAGCTCGACCACGACCACCAGCTCCAGCAGTTCCACGGCGATCTACTACAACGGCCTGTTCGAGGTTCCCAACCCGGACCAGACCCTGCGGGTCTCCATGACGGCCCAGGTCTCCATCGTGCTGAACCGCGCGCAGAAGGCCCTCAGCATCCCGGTCTCGGCGCTCGGCGACAAGGACGGGGACGGGCGCTACCGGGTCAGGGTGCTGCAGGGAGACCAGGCAATACAGCGGTCGATCCGGCCCGGCATTACCGACAACGTCCAGATCCAGGTGCTCGAAGGGCTGAAGGAAGGGGAGAGGGTCATCATCGGCGATTCCGCATCGCTCCCTGCCACGCAGACCACGAATCACGGCCCGCCGCCGCGGAGAAACTGATCATGGGCAAGCCGCTTCTCGAACTGCAGCAGGTGGGACGCCGCTTTTTCACCGGCGACCAGGACGTGCCGGTGCTCAAGGGGATCGACCTGACCATCGACGAGGGGGAGATGGTCGCCATTGTCGGCGCATCCGGTTCGGGCAAGTCGACCCTGATGAACATCCTCGGCTGTCTCGACCGCCCCAGCGAAGGGGTCTACCGGATCAACGGCCAAGAGACCGGCAGCCTGGACAGCGACGCGCTGGCCACGCTGCGCCGCGAACACTTCGGCTTCATCTTCCAGCGCTACCACCTGCTCCCCCATCTGGATGCCGTCCAGAACACCGAGATTCCTGCAGTCTACGCCGGGGTCCGTGCGGAAGCCCGAAGGATACGGGCACGGGTCCTCCTTGCCCGGCTCGGCCTGGAAGATCGGATGCACCACCGTCCCGGCCAGTTGTCCGGCGGCCAGCAGCAGCGGGTGAGCATCGCCAGGGCGCTGATGAACGGCGGCAACGTGATCCTGGCCGACGAGCCGACCGGCGCCCTGGACACCAAGAGCGGCCAGGAGATGATGCAAATCCTCCGGGAGCTGCACGGCAATGGCCACACCGTCATCCTCGTCACCCACGACCAGCAGGTGGCCAGGCATGCCGAGCGGATCATCGAGATCAGCGACGGCGAGATCGTGGACGACCGCCCGAACCGCCTGCCGGAAAGCAGCGGAAGCGGCCGCATCGTCCCGGCCCGTGTCCCTGCCGGCGCTACGCCTCTCCAACTCGCCATGGGACGCTTTGCCGAGGCCTTCACCATGGCGCTGATCGCCATGGCATCCCACCGGATGCGCACCCTGTTGACCATGCTGGGGATCATCATCGGCATCACCGCCGTGGTCTCGGTGGTGGCGCTCGGCCAGGGGGCGCGGCAGAAGGTGATCAGCGACATCAGCTCCATCGGCACCAATGTCATCGACATCTTTCCGGGGAGCGACTGGGGGGACGAACGGGCCGGCAGCATCCATACCCTGGTGCCGAGCGACCTGGAAGCGCTGGAATCCCAGGTCTATCTGGACAGCGTGACTCCCATAACCAACGGCAGCGGTCTGTTGCGCTACCGGAACGTCACGGCCAATGCCTCGTTCTCCGGCGTAGGGGAGCGGTATTTCCGCGTCCGCGGCCTGGAGATGGCCGAAGGGTCAGGTTTCGGTACGGACGAGGTCAAGCGGCAGGCCCAGGTGGTCGTCATCGACCGGAATACCCGCAAGAAGCTGTTCGCCACCAACGACGAGGCGATCGGCAAGGTGATCTTCCTCGGCAGCCTCCCCTGCCAGGTGATCGGGGTGACCAGGGAGAAGGAGAGCCCCTTTGGCAACAACCAGAGCCTGAACGTCTGGGTCCCCTACACCGCGGCCATGGGACGGCTGTTGGGGCAGCAGTATTTCAATTCCATCACCGTGCGGGTCAGTGACGGGCTCTCCAACCAGGTGGCCGAGCAGAGCATCGTCAAACTCCTCAGGCAGCGCCACGGCACCAAGGATTTCACCACCAGCAGCAGCGACAGCATCCTCAAGACCGTCAAGAAGACCACCGCCACCCTCACCATGCTGATCTCGGCCATTGCCGTGATCTCCCTGGTGGTGGGGGGAATCGGCGTGATGAACATCATGCTGGTGTCGGTGACCGAACGGACCTTCGAGATCGGCATCAGGATGGCGGTCGGGGCCAGGCAGAGCGACATCATGCAGCAGTTCCTGATCGAGGCGGTGCTGGTCTGCCTGATCGGCGGCCTGATCGGCATCCTCCTCTCCTACGGGGTGGGGCTGATCTTCCCGCTCTTCGTCACCGCCATTGCCATGAAATTTTCCACCATTTCCATTGTCGCCGCCTTTCTCTGTTCGTCGCTGATCGGCGTTCTGTTCGGCTTCCTGCCGGCGCGCAACGCTGCGCGGCTCGATCCGATCGAAGCATTGGCCCGGGAGTAGTCAGCTCAGATGATCGTTCAGTTCCGACACCGAATCCGTTGCAGCATCGGCGCGGCCTTCCTCGCCCTGTTCGCCGGCGGCTGCAGCGTGCTCCCGCACAGCGATTACGCCACGCCGCAGGTCGACATGCCGCAAAAGTGGCAGGGAAGCGCCGTTACCGGGGCCGCCATTGCCGCTGGCGACCAGTGGTGGAGGAATTTCAACGATCCGCTCCTGAATGACCTGATCGAACGCGCCCTGCGGACCAACAACGACCTGGCAGCTGCGACCATCAAGGTGCGGCGCGCCCGGTTGCAGTCGGAGCTGACCGCTACCAACCTGACCCCGACGGTCAGCGTCGCTGCCAACAGCAGCGTGAACCGGGACCTGAAACAGGAGGTCACCACCAGGTCGCACAGCGTCAGCGGCTCGCTCAGCTACGAGCTGGACCTGTGGGGGAAACTCGCCCGGACCCGCGATGCCTCAAGCTGGGAGGCAGAGGCGACCGACGCGGACCGGGAAAACACGGCCCTTTCCCTGATCGGCACCACGGCCACGGCGTACTGGCAGGTCGCCTACCTGAACCAGCGGCTCGCATCCAGCGAGGCGAGCCTCGCCTACACGGAACAGTCCCTTGCCCTGACCCGGCTGAAGCATGAGGCCGGCGCCGTCACCGGGCTTGACCTGGTGCAGGCCCGGCAGTCCGTGGCCAGCCAGAAGGCGGCGCTGACCCAGCTTAAGCAGCAACGCACCGCAGCACGCCATGCCCTGGCGATCCTCTTCGACCAGGGTCCGCAGCACAGCCTGCCCGAGCTGCACGAGCTGCCGGACGGCCCGATTCCCACAGTCGCGGCAGGGCTGCCCGCAGGGCTCCTCGGCCGGCGCCCGGACCTGCGAGCCGCAGAGCTGCGATTGCGCGAGACCCTGGCAAACGTGGATGTGGCAAAGGCCGGCTTTTATCCCACCTTCACCCTGACCGGCAGCCTGGGGGGGAGCAGTACCAGCCTCGCCGACGTTCTGCAGAATCCGGTGGCCGCGCTGGGGATCGGCTTGACCCTGCCGTTCGTGCAGTGGAACACCGCGCAGCTGACCGTCAAGGTGGCGCAGACCCGGTATGAAGAGGCGGTAGTGCAGTTCCGGCAGACCCTTTACAAGGCGCTCGCCGATGTGGAGGATGCCCTCTCCGCAACCGATCACTATCGGGACCAGGGTGTATATCTCAAAGAGGCACTGACCTGTGCCATACAGGCGGAGCAGTTGGCCGAGGCACGCTACCGCGCCGGGGGGACCGGCGTGCAGGCGTGGCTGGACGAGCAGGAGCGTCGGCGAACCGCCGAACTGAGCCTGGCCGAGAACCGTTTCAACCGGCTCTCCAACATCATGAAGCTCTACCAGGCGCTCGGCGGGGATATGCGGTCAACCGGCAGCGTCGTTGCCAACTGACCGGCAGGCATGGACAAAAAGAGAGGGCCGCTTTCGTGAAGCGGCCCTCTCAGGTTCCACACCGTCTGTTCTGCTGCATTGTCACCTCCCTTTATGCGACCTCGGACTTGGCTTCCTTCCGCACGCCCCTGGCGAATCCGAGCATGACCATTACTGCGGGGACCAGCTGTCCGATGACTATCAGGGCACAGAGGCCGAGGAATATGGTGGAGTAGATCCCGCTGTTGTCTTCCCGTGCTCCGGAAGCGGCGAATGCGGTGGCGGCCGGTGCGATTCCTGCGACTGCTGCGAAGATGGTAGTTAGAGTTCTCATGGCGTCCTCCTTGTTATTTCATCTGGCTGGCGTTGCTTTTGTTTTTTACTATTGCAGCGGCCGTGCCAGGAATTAGATATTTTTTAATAACGCCAGCTAACTACGCTGAATCGTGAACTATTCCCAATAATACCCGCAAGAGCCCCGTTCAACGGCCCTCCACGGGGAGGATCCATAGTATATCTGCACCATACACTGCATAATAAAAAGGTGTGCTGCGGAGCGGCTCTGGACGGCATTCTACAGGCAGTATCCCGAAAGATATACGATTCCTGCCAACTGTACAAAATAATATGCTGCAGCGCCGAACCGGGGCATCGGATCATCAGAAAACGCGGGGTGGGCAACAAAAAAGAGGCCGAAGCCTCTTTCCTGATTTCCCTCTGTGTCGTCGACCGCCCTGCTGGGATCAGCGGTCGGTGAATGTCGCGGCACGCTTCTCCAGGAAGGCGCTCATCCCCTCCTTCTGGTCCGCGGTGGCAAAGGTGAGCCCGAACAGCCCGGCCTCGCAGGTCAGGGCACTGGCCAGGTCGATTTCCAGGCCGGTCGACACCGCCTCCTTGCATGCCCGTAGCGCCGGCAGCCCCTTGGCTGCCATGCGGGCCGCCATCCCCTGCACCGTCGCCATCAGATCGCCGGCCGGGACGACCCGGTTCACGAGACCGATGCGGTACGCCTCCTGGGCATCGATCATCTCGCCGGTCAGGATCATCTCCAGCGCCCTCCCCTTGCCGATCAGGCGCGGGAGCCGCTGGGTGCCGCCGAAACCGGGGATGATCCCCAGGTTGATCTCGGGCTGGCCGAAACGGGCCGATTGGGCCGCGATCCGGATATCGCAGCACATGGCCAGTTCGCACCCTCCCCCCAGGGCATAGCCGTTCACTGCGGCGATGAACGGCTTGGGGCTCGCCTCGATGGCCGTAAAGACGCGGTGTGCCCGCAATGCCATATCCCTTGCCTGCGTCGGCGTCATATCACGCATCATGGCGATATCCGCCCCGGCAACGAACGCCTTTGTGCCGGCACCGGTGAGGATTGCGACCCGCACGTCACGATTGCCGGCAATCTCCTCGACCAGATCATCGAGCTCCTCAAGCGTCGCCATGGTCAAGGCATTGAGGGCTGCAGGCCGGTTCACCGTGACAACCGCTACCCCTGCGACAATCTCCAGCAGCAGATTTTCCATAGTCATCCCCTCTCTCTCTGTAACCACATTCCCACCGTTACCACAGATGCATTGTACCGTTCAATGTAACTCCTGCTTCATATCAATGTTTGCCAGCCAGCGGAAAGCCGACGCCTTGCAGCCAGCATGAATGACGCACCCCTTTTCAATCCCCAGTTCACGGGCAGCCTCCGGTACAATCTCGGCAACCAGCTTCCCCTCGCCGCATTGCAGTTCCACACCTAGCTTCGAACCGCTCTCAAACAGGCCGACAACGGTGCATTGCATCAGATTGCGGGCACTGATCGCTTCGGGGTGTTTCTTGAAAAGGATTATGTCCTTTGAGGAAAGCTCGAACAGTCCATCGGTTCTGTCCTGGTTACTGCCGGACAGCAGCAGTTCACCCCCCTGCCAGCGATAGGCACACATGCCATTGCGTACGACCATGTTGCTCAGCTGCAGAAGATTGATGTAGCCAACCGGGCTCAGCCCCATGCGATTGCGGGCCAACTGCTCGCTGGTGGTCTGCTCGACCATCTTCCCCTTTTCGAATACCAGCACGGTATCGGTCATCAGACGCATCTCGACCAGTGCATGGGAGATGAAGAGATACGGAATGCCAAAATGCGCGCTGACACTTTTCAGATAGGGGATGATCTGGAACCGGAGTGAGTCGTCCAGGGCCGAGAGAGGTTCGTCCATCAGCAACAGGCGTGGATTTGCCAATATTGCCCGTCCCAGGGCAACTCGCTGTTTTTCGCCTCCCGACAGGTTCATTACTTCGCGATCAAGGATCTCTTCCAGATTGAGGACCTGAACCAGGGAGTCGAAATCAATGCCTTGATGATCCGGACTGCAGCGTTTGAAGCCATAGAGCAGATTATCCCTGACGTTCAGGTGCGAAAAGAGGCTGTGCTGCTGGAACACCATGGCAATACGCCTCTTTTCGGGGCGCACGTTGATTTTTTTGGCGCTGCTGAAGAGGCATTCGCCATCCAGAAATATTTCGCCGCTGTCAGGTTTGAGCAATCCGGCCAGCATACTCACCAATGATGATTTACCGCTACCCGATACACCAAAGATACCGATTCTGTCGCCACTGACAGTAATGTCGGTTGCCAGGGTAAAGGCGCCGAAACTCTTCTTGACGGTCATGGAGAGATGCACGTCAGTCCCGCCGCGCCATTTTCAGGGCGCCGGGGCGCCACACGTGGAGTGCCAGGAGCACCAGGAAGGAAAAGATCAGCATGACGGCCGCCATGTGATGGGCCTGGGTATACTCCAATGCCTCCACATGGTCGTAGATCTGCACCGAGGCGACACGGGAGACACCGGGGATGTTGCCGCCGATCATCAACACCACGCCGAATTCACCCACCGTATGGGCAAAGGTCATGATCGAAGCGGTCAGAAAACCGGGGCGGGCCAGAGGCAGAGCCACCGTGAAGAATGCGTCCAGAGGCGAGGCTCCCAGTGTGGCGGCCACCTCCAGGGGTCGGTCGCCGATGGATTCAAAGGCGTTTTGCAGCGGTTGCACCATGAACGGCAGCGAGTAAAAGACCGAGGCTACCACCAACCCCCAGAAGGTGAACGGCAAGGTACCGATCCCCACGGCTCGGGTCAGATGCCCCACCGGTCCGTTTGGCCCCATTGCCAGCAGCAGATAGAAACCGAGCACAGAGGGGGGCAACACGAGCGGCAGCGCCACCACCGCACCGAGTACCCCTTTCAGGCGTGATCCGGTGCGCGCCAGCCACCAGGCCACGGGGGTACCGACTATCAACAGGACAACGGTCACGACGAAAGCCAATCTCATGGTAAGCCAGATCGACTGGATATCGCTCTCTGATAAGAACATCTCTACTTTCCCGCCTTCTCTCCCGGAAGCACAAACCCGTATTTCGTCATGATGGTACGAACCTGTTTCGACCCCATATACTCGGCGAACGTTTTGGCCAGCGGTTTGTTCGCTCCAAGCTTGGTGATGATGTAGCCCTGTTCCAGAGGTTTATGCAGATTGTCGGGGACGAGATAATAGCCACCCCTTTTTGACAGTTCGGGGTTAAGTACCAGCGACAAGGCAATGATTCCCACCTGGGCATTCCCTGACATTACGTATTGAGCTGTCTGGGAGATATTCTCGCCGAACACCAGCTTTTGCTGCACCTTGTCCCACAGACCTGCCGACCGGAGTGCCTCCTCAGCACGCTTTCCGTAAGGGGCGTGTTTCGGGTTGGCAATGGCAATCCTGGCGATCTCCGGGTCGGTAAGGCTGGCCAAGGTCATCCTGGAGGCATCCATGCTTGAGCTCCAGAGTACGATTCTGCCCACGGCATACGGTTTGACTTCGGACGCAGCCTGGCCTTGCCTGGCAAGCTCGCGGGGAAAACCGATGTCGGCCGAAAAAAACAGATCATAGGGAGCACCCTGCTGGATCTGGGTGTGAAACTTGCCCGAAGAGCCGTAGAGAACCTGCACCTCTTCACCGGGATGGTTCCTGTTAAAGCCGGTGACGATCTCATCCATGGCAAACTTTAAATCAGCCGCGGCAGCAATGGTGATTTTTTCGGCATGGGCGCTGGTGGCGCACAAGAGAGAACAAGCAACGAACAGCAGTTTGAACAGTTTCATTTCCTCGTTTCCTTTCGCTGGCAAATTCTTATATTGACCTGCATGATCTTCCGTGGGTTTTCATTATGGAAAAGTGCCTACTCAGCAGCACGCTCCGCAACAGGCCCAAAAGCCCGGATCTGCGTTATCTGTAGCAACAAACCGATAGTCTTCAAGGCAGACACGGACTGTAACTGCATCAGTTACGCCAATTTCTTTCATCATCCTCATTTCAGTCGGGCAGAGACTAACGTGGAGCGGTTCGGGATCAGACGGGTTGCATGGTAACGCCGATATCGGCAGGCGTGCCGAAATAGACCGACGACAGGACGATGATGTCGATCCCGGTGGCGGCATATGCCGCTGCATTGGTTTCGTTGATGCCGCCGGCAGCCGAAATCAGGATCTGCGGGTTGGCGGCCCGGATTTCGGCAACCGTCGCGGCCAGCTCCTGCGGCGCGATCTTGTCGAGCTGCACGATGTCGGCGCCGCTGTGGGCAATCAGTAGCGCCTCCTCGCGGGTCTCGGCCTCGACCACGATCTTGGTCTCGCGGGCCTTTGACCGCAGCTCGGCCACTGTGGCGAGAAACGGCTCCAGGCCACCCAGGAGGGCGGTATGCTGCCTGAAGACCAGCACCGTCTCCGACAGCCCCAGACGGTGCGGCAGCGCGCCGCCGGCAACGACGGCCTTGATGGCGATTCTTTTGGTGCCGGGAAAGGATTTGCGGGTGGTGACCACCGAGATCGCGGGATTGACCGCCCGGGACGTTTCGACGATGCGCCGGGTCCGGGAGGCGATGCCGGAGGCATATTCCAAAAGGTTCAACGCCACCTTCCACCCCGCGTGCAGCGCCCAGGCAGGGCCTTCTGCAACCAGGAACCCTTTCCCCGCCGGCAGTCGCGTACCGGATGGGGTGCAGGAGGTAACCGTGGCGCCGCATTTTCGGAGCACCCCGGCCGCCTCTTCCGTGCAGCAGAGGGTCGTCTCCGCGCGGGTGGCAAAGACGATCCTGCCCGGAACGTCCCCCATGCCGAGCAGGTGGGTGGTCAGGTCCCCATAGGGGAGATCCTCTTCGATGAACCGTTCGATCTCGCTGTCAGGAAGGCAGTGAATCATTCGTACCCTTTCTCGCATCTCGTTATAGTGATCGACATACAACGGATGACCGTAAAAAGGGACAGCTCAGTTGCTGCCCCCGGATCCGGATCAGCTGACGCCGATGATGACGCTGGAGGCCTTGAACAGGGCGCAGGCATGGCCGCCGACCTTCAGTTCAAGGCGCTTGGCGCTGTCGTGGGTGATGACCGCGCTGACCGTGTTGCCGCCGCCGATCTCGATGTCCACCTCGGTGTTGACCGGACCCTCGATGATGGTGGCGATGGTGCCGCAGAAGATGTTGCGGGCGCTGACCCTGGCATCGTGCAGGTCGGTGCCGACGATGACCGAGCTGGCCTTGACGATGGCGTACGCCTCGGCGCCGTTTGTCAGCCCCAGGTTGTCGATGGCGCCGTTGGTGACCACGGCCGTGAGCGGCGCGCCGCCCGAAAGGGCCAGGGTTACCTCGGCGTTGACCGCGCCTTTGGTAATGTTGGTTACGGTGCCGCTAAAGGTGTTGCGTGCACTGACCTTCATGGAGATCCTCCTCAGGAATTGGTACAGGCTGGCGGTGTCGCCGAGCCTCGCCTCCAGGTTGTCCAGGAATTTGCGGTGTTCCTCCTGGATGGTGTTGAACTGGTGGATGATCTTCTTCCCCTCGGCGGTGAGGCTGGTGCCGCCCCCTCCCTTGCCGCCGGTCAAACGATCCACCAGCGGCTTCTCGGCCAGGTTGTTGATCATGTTGACCGTATCCCATGCGGTTTTGTAGCTGATGCCGACCGCCTTGGCGGCCCTGGTGATGGAGCCGAGCTCGTCGATCTTTTCCAGCAGGGCGATCCGCTCGCCACCCAGGAACTTGAGGTCAGCCCGCTGGAACCAGAGGGAACCGGCCAGGCCGACGCCTGTCTTTTTGCTTTTCATGGAAACCGCACCTCGTTGTGACGCACGCTGGTATGAGTCTGCACACTTTACCGCAGAGAGGACCGAGATGTAAAGCGCGATATAACGCTCCATGACGCCCTGGCCGCCCCGGTCAGGGAACGGCCCCGTTCCCCAGCCGGACCGTTGGCACGCATACCTGCACCCCTTCCTCCACGGAGTACAGACGCACATCTACACTGTACAGCTCCTGCATGGCCTCTGGCGTCAGGGTCTCGCCGACTGTGCCGTCCCGGATGACCCTCCCATGCCGCATCATCACCACCCGGTCGGCCACGGCCAGGGCGTGGTCCGGGTGGTGGGTCGAGAAGATCACGGTATAGCCCGCGCCGGCCAGGGCCTTGAGCCGCTCCAGCAGGCGGAGCTGGTTGCCGTAGTCGAGGCCGTTGGTCGGCTCGTCCATGACAAAGGTGCGGGCGCCCTGGGCCATGGCGCGGGCGATCAGGGTCAGTTGCCGCTCGCCGCCGCTGACCTCGGTATAGGGGCGCTCGGCCAGGTGGCCGATGCCGAGCCTTTCCAACGCCTCGCCGGCAATCCGCCGGTCGGTTTCGCCGTAGCGGGCAAAAAAGGCGCTGTGGGGCATCCGCCCCATCAGGACCACGTCGCAGACCCGGTAGGCAAAGGACTCCTTGTGCACCTGGGGGACGTAGGCAACCGTCCGCGCCAGCTCCTGCCGGGGTATGGTGCGGATATCGCGATCATGCAGACGGATGCTGCCCCGAGACGGCCTGAGCAGCCCCAGGACCAGCTTGAGCAGGGTGGTCTTGCCGCTGCCGTTGGGGCCGAGCAGCGCCAGCACCTCTCCCTGTTCCACGCCCAGCTCCACATCCGCCAGCACTTCGCTTCGGTGGTAGGCAAAGGAAAGCTGTTCCAGGCGGAGCAGCGCCATCACAGCCACCCCTTGCGCGCGTTCTTCAGCACCAGCACGAAAAAGGGGATGCCGATCAGGGCCGTGACAATGCCGGTGGGGATCTCGAAGGAAAAGGCCAGCCGGGAGATGTCGTCCACCAGCAGCAGATACGCCGCCCCTGCCAGGGCCGTGGCCGGGAGCAGGGTTTCGTTGTCCGGCCCGGTGATCATGCGGGTGATGTGGGGGATGATCAGCCCGACCCAGCCGATGATGCCGGCCAGGACCACGGTCAGGGTGCTGATCAGGGTGGCGCAGACGATCACCGTCAGTCGCACCGCCTCCACGTTGACCCCCAGGGCCCGGGCCTCCTCGTCCCCCATGCTGAGCACGTTGAGGTGGCGCGCCATGAGCATCAGGCAGGCGATGCCGATCAGGATCGGGATGCCGGCCTTGACGGTCATGCCCCGGTCGGCCATGGCCATGTTCCCCATCAGCCAGTAGACGATGGCCGGCAGCTGGTTGTAGGGATCGGAGACATACTTGACGATTGCCACCAGTGCGCTGAAGAAGGCGCCGCTGATGATCCCGCCCAGGACCAGCATGACCGTGCTGTTGACCCGGCAGAGCCGGGCGATCCCCAGGGCCAGCCCCACGGCGGCAAAGCCACCCAGGAAGGTGGCTGCCTGGACACCGTACCAGGTTTTCAGGAAGACCAGCCCCAGGGCAGCGCCGCACGAGGCCCCTGCCAGAACCCCCAGGATACCGGGTGATACCAGCGGATTGACGAACAGGGCCTGGTAGGCGGCCCCGGAGACCGCCAGGGACGCGCCGATCAGGGCTGCCGCCATGATGCGGGGGAGCCGGATCTCTACGACCAGGTTTTCCAGGAGCTGCAGGCGCTCGGCATCGAACGTGCCCCAGCCGAAGATGCGGTGGCCCAGGAAGCCGGCGACCTCGCCGGGCGCCAGCGGGTATTTCCCCAGGCTCAGGGAAATAAGAACCATGGCCGCGAGCAGCAGGCCGAGCAGGAAGACGGGAAGGATCTTCATGGTTGCAGGATCTCCCGCAGATCCCGGTCTCGCAGTTCCACCCCCAGGAAGAGCCGGTAGAATGCCCTGGTCTCTTTGGCGATGTCGATCGGGTAGCGCTCGGGGTAGAGCCGGTTGGTGAACCACTTGAGACCGAGCAGCCGCATGAAGGAGGGGGGGCGGTCGAACCAGTTGAATGGCCCCCGGGGGATCAGCCAGACCTTTCCGTCCCTGACGGCCCTGATGCCCTGCCAGCGCCGGTCGCGCGCCACCGAGTCGCGGAATATCCGCTCCTGGGCCACGATCACCTGCGGATTGTAGAGCAGCACCTGCTCCAGGCTGACCTTTTCCATCCCCGCGTGATCCAGGGCCGCTCCCCGGTGGACGTTCCTGCCACCGGCCAGGCGGATCACTTCGGCATGGACCGACGTCTCCCGTTCCGTTGCCAGGCCGTCGGTCCCTTCGGCATAGTAGACCGCCACGCGCTCCCGCTCCGGAATCCCGGCGGTTGCTGCCGCCACCGAACGGAGGGTGTCGCGGGCGTAGTTCGCCAGCCTGCGGGCCCGCTCCCTCCTGCCGACGAGGTCTCCCAGGAAGGTGAAGACCGCGGGATAGCTCTCCAGGCGGTCCAGATCGAGAAAAACCGTGGGGATACCGCTTTTCTGCAACCGCTCGGCCAACTGGCTGCCGGCGCCGCCGTCCTTCCAGGCCCACATCAGCACCACGTCCGGCTTGAGGGCCAGAAGCGCCTCCAGGTTTATGTTGCGCCCCTGGCCGATCCCGGCCCCGGCAACGGGCAGGCAGCTGAATTCCGGGCGGAGGAAGCGTCGCTCCTCCGGTTTGACGTTGAAATTGATCCCGGTCAGCAGACGCGGATCAAGGGCGTAGAGGAGGTAGGTGGCCGGAGGTGATTCGCTGAAGACATGCCGGATGGTGTCCGGCACCGTTACCCGGCGGCCGGTCATGTCGACGATCTCGCGGCCATGGGCAGCGGGCAGGGAGATAACGACGAACAGGGCTGTCAGGAACAACATTCGCAACATGGACAATCCTTTCCTATTCGAGCCGGTACTCCACCGGGACAACCAGACGGGCGCTCACCGGCGGTGGCGGAAACGGTGCGCTGCGGCGGACGGTCTCCCTGGCGTCGCAATCGAGCAGGGCGATGCCGGAGCTTTTGACCACCCTGATTTGCTCCACCTCCCCGGACTCGCGGACGACGAACTCCACTGCCAGCTTGCCGCTCCAGCCCATGCGGCGCGCCTTGCCCGGATAGCGCAGATTCCCGGCGATCAGGCTGCGGATGGCGGCAAAATGCTCATTCAGGTACCGGGCCTGCGGGGACTCGACACTCTCGCCCCGGCCACTGCTCGCCGGAACGGAGCTGCCGGCATCCGGGCCTGTGGCCGGCCCCACCCCTGCCCGGCCCTGCGGCAGCGATGTCGCCGACAATCTGCCGTTACCGTCAGGTGCGACCAGGACAGGCACTGGGGTCGCGACCGACGGGGAAACGGGTGCCGGGATCGCGTGCGCAGGTGCAGTCATCGCCCCGGCCTGCACAACCGGTGCGACCGGCAGGGTCTCGCGGGGCAGCGCTACGATACGGGTCCTGGCCTGGCGGGAC
>Ga0208371_1000248_pt1 | contig 15643 bp, 15 predicted proteins | sample SubbioCR12Aug_1A_FD_184827 | JGI IMG/M metagenome (GOLD analysis project Ga0208371, IMG submission 184827) | Serpentinite rock and fluid subsurface biosphere microbial communities from McLaughlin Reserve, California, USA - CR12Aug_1A (SPAdes) | ecosystem: Environmental > Terrestrial > Deep... | reverse complement strand
GAAGCCGGCGAACTTGGAGTCTTTCTGCAGGGCGAGGATACCAACCGACAGCATGACCATCGGGTGGCTCTCTTTCGGCAGAGCGCGGATTGCGTCGAAAACGTACTGCGGAACTACCTGGCGAACCTTGAATTCTGCAACAACTTCGTCTACCTGAGCCTGGGTCGGGACATCGCCGGTGAGGAGGAAGTACCAGAAGGATTCAACGGTCGGATAGTCAGAACCGGGGGCCTTGGGGAGAGCTTCGAAGGTCTCGGGGATAGTCTTGCCGCGGAAACGGATGCCTTCCTGCGGATCAAGATAGGAGATATCGGTTACCAAGCTGCGGATATCACGGGCACCACCGATTGCCTGATCGATGGTTACCTGGTCGATGATGACCTTGCCGAACTCTTTCACGAGTTTGGTGGTGCGAGGGCGGAATTCTTCGATTTTCTGTTTAAGAGTGTCCTTCAGTGCCATGTTGCTAGCTCTCCTTTCGTCTGTTGGGGTTTTTGGAAGAAAATGAGCCTTCATTGCAAGCCAGAAAAACCTACTAGACTAAACCGTTTTCCCCCCTCCTTTCCTTCACTGGTGGTTCTGCATACATTATGCACAGCCCCAAAAGGCCATGACTGCGACAGATTCTGTAGAACTGTCGTGATGTTGGAACACCGATTCGATATACTGTATACAAAAATGGTTAGGCACTTATAACATTGGCAAAAATTAAAATCAACAAAAATTTTGCGTCGGATCAGAGGATCACCAGTTCGTCCGGAGAATGGGTCAATCGCTTGAGGGAACCGTCATCGGCAAGATAAAAGGTATTCTCGATCCCGACCGCTCCCTCGCCGGGAAAGACGACTTTCGGTTCAAAGGCAAAGGCCATCCCCGGCTCCATGACCATCTCATCGAAACCGCGGGCGATGAACGGGTATTCGTCGATTTCCACGCCGAGCCCATGGCCGATAAAGGAGACCTGGCTCTCCCGGGCGCCCATGAAGCTGTCTGCATAACCGAGCTTGACCGCCAACTCCAGGCATGCGTTGTAAAGCGCTCCCCAGGTGGGCCGCTGGGGTGCAAGGTCCATCATCAGCTGCTGAATCTTGACCATGTCGTCATAGCCCCGGCGCAGACGGTCCGACAGCGGTCCAAGGGAAAAGATCCTGGTCTGGTCCACCAGGTAGCCGTCGTAGCTGCCGGCAAAATCGATGACGATCGGCTCGCTCCTGCCGATGGGTTTGAAACTGGCCCCCTGACCAAAGGAAGGACTGGGGCCGATCCCCCCCAGCGGCGTGTCGGTATAGGCGGGAACCGCGCTGTCAGTGCCGGAAAAGGTGTGGCCGAACAGCATCTCGCCGTTGAAGACCCGCATCCGGATCAGGCCCAGGTGACCTTCCCGGCGGGCAACATACTCAAGCTCGGCAGCGAGTTCGATATCGGTCATCCCCTCCCTGATCACTTCACAGGCCCGACGGTAGACCTTGTCCACCTGGTTGGCGGCATCCATCATGCAATGGATCTCGTACTTGCTCTTTTTCATCCGGACCAGGCGAATGAGGGGTGTGGCATCGGCAAACGCGGCATCGGGAAAGATCTTGCGATAGCGCTCGAAAAAGTTCACCGGCAGGACGTCCAGTTCGAGACCGATCCGTGCCGGTGCCGGGTAACCGTATTCTGCGAGGATCTTCGGGATATCCTTGGGGGACGAGAAGGGGAGCACCTCTTTGAGGCCGGATTCCATCCGGGCCCGAGCCGCATCCCTGCGCACCATGTAGAGTGGCTGCCCCTGGGCGGGGACATACAGGTTGCCGGTCTGGATGGTCCCGGAGAAATAGAAGAGATCGGCGTTCTGGGCCACGATGACCGCATCCAGCCCTGCCTCGGCCATACGGACCTGCAGGCTCCTGCAGCGAAATTCCAGTTCAGTGGTCGGCGTTATCCGCATGTTTCCGCTCCTTGAGGCTCTTTTCCATCCGGCGGCGACGCCGGCCGCCGAGCAGCGTCTCCTCAACGATGATGGCGATAAAACAGATGACGAACAGCGCAAGAACACTACCGAGGATGATCCCCCGTACCTGCATGCATTCCTCCCGAAGACAACTCTGGCAGCAGCCGGCCGTAGGAACGTGTATACACAATCTCCGCCCGGCCTGTCCAGAGAAAACAATGGTCCTCTCCCTGCAAGCCCCTTCACAGAGCCGGCAAAAACGTGTACCGTAGCCGCACCCCACCATGAGGAGCATGCCAATGTACGGTCGGATATTCAGGCCCTTTGCAATCGGTCAGTTCACCATTGTCCCCGAAGGGGAGACAATCAGCGGATCGGACACCATCCCCCTGGTCCTGGGGAAGAAGGGGGCGTTCGGCTCGGGCGAGCACGAAACCACCGCGTCCTGTCTGGAGTTTATCGCGGCATTGCCGGGTTTGAGCGGCATGCATGCCCTGGACCTGGGGAGCGGCACCGGGATTCTTGCCATAGCGGCGGCAAGGCTGGGAGTGAACCACGTGGTGGCGCTGGACATCGACTGGAAGGCGGCGGTCTCCTGCGCGGACAATGTTCGCCTGAACGGCATGGGAGAGCAGATCGTGAGCGTCTGCGGCGAGCTCGCCTGCCTTGCCGACTGCTCGTTCGACCTGCTCCTCGCCAATATCTACGCGGACATCCATCTGGCCCTGAGCAGCCAGATGGTTGCCATGACCCGTCCCGGCGGCTACCTCCTCCTCTCCGGCATCCCCCTCCAGGACAAGTTCGATGTGCAGCAGCGGTTCCTCCGGGAAGGATGCGAACAGATCGACAGCTGCATCATGGAAGAATACTCGACCTTCCTCATGCGCAAACTCTGATCCGCCGGACTCCGGCAGCTCTGCGCCACAAACGCAAACCGCCCGCGAGCAGGATGCTCCGGGCGGTCAACGGCAACGGTTGCGGCAGACGGGTCAGGCAGCGGTTCCGTCTTCCTCCAGGTGGAGCTCCTTGATGGCCATCTCCCGCAGCTTGAACTTCTGGATCTTGCCGCTGGCGGTCATGGGATAGGAGTCGACAAACTTCACGTAGCGCGGGATCTTGTAGTTGGCGATCCGCCCCTGGCAGAAGTCCCGCACCTCCTGTTCGGTCATCTCCACCCCTTTTTTGAGGATAACGGCAGCCATCACCTGCTCGCCGTATTTCCTGTCCGGAACGCCGTAGATCTGAATATCGGAGATCTTCGGGTGGGTGTAGAGAAACTCCTCGATCTCGCGGGGGTAGATGTTCTCGCCGCCACGGATGATCATCTGCTTGATCCGGCCGGTGATCTTGCAGTAGCCGTTCTCGTCCATCACGGCCAGATCGCCGGTATGCAGCCAGCCGTCGGCATCGATCACCTTGGCGGTCTCCTCCGGCATCTTGTAGTACCCCTTCATGACCATGTAGCCCCGGGCGCAGAGCTCTCCCTGCTTGCCCGGCGGCAAGGTGGCCCCGGTCTCGATATCGACGATCTTCACCTCGGCTCCCGGCAGCGCCCGGCCCACCGTGGCCACCCGCAGTTCGATCGAATCCTCGGTGCGGGTCTGGGTAATGCCCGGCGAAGACTCAGTCTGGCCATAGACGCTGGTGATTTCCGTGACATGCATGTCATTGACCGCGCGCTTCATCACCTCGATCGGGCAGACCGACCCGGCCATGATCCCGGTGCGCATGCTGGTGAGGTCGAACCTGCTGAACTCCGGGTGCTCCAGCTCGGCGATGAACATGGTGGGGACACCATGGACCGCGGTGCAGCGCTCCTTCTCGATGGTCTGCAACACCTTGAGCGGGTCGAAGACCTCCACCGGCACCATGGTCGACCCATGGGTGACGCTCGCCATGACCCCGAGAACGCAGCCGAAGCAGTGGAAAAACGGGACCGGGATGCAGAGCCGGTCCTTTTCCGTGAACTTCATGCACTCGCCGATGGCGAAACCGTTGTTGACCAGGTTGTGATGGGTCAGCATCACCCCCTTGGGAAACCCGGTGGTACCGGAGGTGTACTGCATGTTGATGGTGTCGTGCCGGTCAAGGGTAGCCTCCACGGCTGCCAGTTCGGCATCGGACACCTCTTTTCCCATCTCGACGATCTGGGCGAAGTTGAGCATGCCGCCGGGAGTTTCGTCGCCGATAAAGACCACGTTCTTGAGAAAGGGGAGTTTGGCGGTGCTGAGCGTTCCCGGTTTGGCGGCCGCCAGTTCCGGCACCACTGCGTTCAGCGTGGCAACATAGTCCGTATCCTTGAAGGATTTGACCATGAACAGGGTGGTAGAATCGGACTGGTCGAGGATATATTCGAGTTCGGCCGATTTGTAGGCGGTGTTGACCGTTACCAGGATGGCGCCGATCTTGGCCGTGGCAAACTGGAGGATGACCCATTCGGGGACGTTGTAGGCCCAGATGGCAACGTTTTCCCCCTTGCCGATGCCGAGCCTCATCAGCCCCTTGGCCACCTGCCGGCAGACCTGATTGAATTCCCGATAGGAATAGCGCAATCCCCGTTCGTGGTAAATCAACGCCTCATTGTCCGGGTAGGTCTCCGCAATCTGGTCGAGCAGCCCACCTACCGTCCATTCCAGTTGTTGCATAACGACTCACCTCCCGCAGACCGGGGCACGCACATGCCTGCCAATATTAACCCATTGAATTAAAAGGGATTATTTATTAACATAGCAGGCCCGGCAAGTCAAGATTTTTAAAACACGATGCTACTGAAACAGCGGGGAGGTTGATGGACAAAAAAATCGTAAAAAACCACTTGACAGCAGGTTTGTACTGCCATTTCCAATAGTTGCACAACATGCTGAAATATATCGGTTTTTTTAAAAAATCCACCGCAGCCGCGCCGTGCACATTTTTTATGCAATTTGCAGAATCCGGTTAGTTTTCGTGACAGTTGTGTTACGCCCCCACCATCTTTTCCACAGCACTTTCCACAGGTGTTGTGGAATGTCGAACCGGCTCCAATTCTCATCTTGCCAGGGCAACGCGACCGTTTGTGAGCATCGTCTTATAACACTTTCGTAGGGGTGCAGCATGCAAGAACCGCCTGTCACCCCGATAACGACCTCAGGCCCGGATCATCACCAGGACCATCTTGAACGGTTGTTCGGCCCGCAGGGCATGGGGCTGGTTGGCCGGCATGATGATCATCTGCCCCGCCGCGACCTGGTAGTCCTTGCCGGCCACGGTTACCTTCGCCTCGCCGTCGATCACCTGCACCACCGCATCGAACGGAGCGGTATGCTCCGACAGCCCCTGTTCCGCGGCAAAGGCAAAAACCGTGATCGTGCCGATCTTCTTGTCCACCAGGGTCTTGCTGACCACCGCGCCGACCTGATAGTCCACCACCTGGTTGAGGGTCATCAATTGTGCCTGTCTCGTTTCGTCTCCGCTCATGGCATCCTCCAGATTCCTGAATCGCGGCATCTCCTGCCGCTCCCTTTATCTTAACAGTACCATAAATGGGGTTCGACCGGCTTGACCGGAATCAAGAACCTGCGGTTCGCCTGCCTTGCAGATCGGTCCGCAATCGGGTAGAGTACGGTCAGACGTCGAATCCCGGAGCGCGCCATGAACTATCGCACAGCTGAATCCTTTTCCAGGATACACCCTCCGCCGATCACCGAGGTAACCGGCTGGATCGCCGGACGCCGACCCGGCGGACCGCCACTGGTCGATCTCTGCCAGGCGGTACCGGCCTATCCCCCGGCAGGCGGGATGATCGGGCACCTGAAGATGCTCCTCGACGACCCGACCATCGCCCGCTACACGCCCGACGAAGGGTTGCCCGAGGTGCGCGAGGCGATCTGCGCCCGCTATGCGCGCACCTACCGGGGACAGCTCTCCCCCGGACAGCTCTGCCTCACCGTCGGAGCCAGCCAGGCATTCTGGCTCGCCATGCTCGGTCTCTGCCAGCCGGGAGATGAGGTCATCATCCAGGAACCGGCATACTTCGACCATCCCATGGCGCTGGCAATCCTCAACATCCGCGCCATCGCAGCCCCCTTTGTCCCGGAGGAGAAGGGCATCCCGCAGCCGGCAACCATAGCCCGCCTCATAACGCCGCGAACCCGCGCCATCCTCCTGGTCACCCCCAGCAACCCGACCGGTGCGGTGACCCCGCCTGAGATCATCGACGAGCTCTACGAGCTTGCCCGCGACAAGGGGATCGCCCTGGTACTGGACGAAACCTACGGCGACTTCATCCCCGGCGGGGTCCAACCGCACCGTCTCTTCGAGCGGCCCGACTGGGACGATCATTTCATCCATATCATGTCCTTCGGCAAGACCTATGCCCTCACCGGGTTCCGTACCGGCATGCTGGCTGCCGCGAACGGATTCATCAGCCAGGTGCTGAAGGCCCAGGACACTATGACGGTCTGCCAGCCGCGCCTTGCCCAGCTTGCCGTCAAGTACGGAGCCGAGCACCTGGACGGGTGGGTGGCCGAAAACCGGGACCTGATGGAACGCCGCCACAACCTTCTGAAAGAACACTTCACGCAGCCCGGCAATCCCTTCGAGCTGGTCACCAGCGGCGCTTTTTTCGCCTGGGTCCGCCACCCCTTTCCCGACCTGAGCGGTCGCGAGGTGGCCAGACGGCTGGTGGAGGAGGCAGGGGTGCTCACCCTCCCCGGCGAGGTCTTCGGACCCGGCCTGACACGCTATCTCCGCCTGGCATTCGGCAACATCACCGAGGCGACGATTCCCGAGGCAGCGGAGCGATTCAGAAGCTTTTCATGACGGTTGTGGGGAGGGAACGATCCGGGGCATGCCCGGAAAAGGCCTACGGTAAAGGGCCGACGTAATCGCCGGAAAGGGAGGAGCCGCGGACCGCGGTAACGCGGACCCGGACTTCGGTGTTGGCAAGATCCGGTTGACCGCTGAAGCAGACGGTCAGGTAGTTTCGCGAAAGGCCGCTCCAGACGCCGGACCCCTGCTGCTTCAAAACCAGGACATCCAGCTCCGTGCCGACGAAACGGCTCAGATAGGCGCTGCGCTTCTCTTCACCCAGACGGCGCAGGGCCTGGGCGCGCTCCGTGACGACCCGGCTCGGCAGGTGTCCGGTCATGGCAGCCGCAGCAGTTCCCGGCCGGGACGAAAAGGGGAAGACGTGCAGGTATGCCACCGGCAGCTCTTCTATGAGCCGCAGGGTGGCGGCGAACTCCGCATCGGTCTCGCCGGGAAAGCCGGCAATCACGTCAAGCCCGATGCAAACCCCGGGGAGGGCCGCCACGAGCCGCGTCACCAGATCCCGGAAATAGGCTGAGCCGTAAGGGCGGTTCATCCGTGCGAGCACCTGGTCCGAACCGCTTTGCAGGGGGATGTGGAGGTGATGGCAGACCATCGGCGACCGCTCCAGGAACGCGATCAATGCAGGGGTTATGTCCAGCGGCTCCAGGGAGCCGAGGCGGAGCCGTCCGGTGGCGCCCCGGAGCTGCAAGAGCTCCAGCAGGTCCAAAAGGCCTGCCGGAGGATCGAGATCCCGGCCGTAGCTCCCCAGATGGATGCCGGTCAGGACCACCTCCCGGAACCCCTGGCCGGCCAGCCGCTCGACCCCCTCCAGCACCGGCGCCCGGGGTACGCTCCGGCTCCGGCCCCGGGCATAGGGAACGATGCAGTAGGAACAGAAGCTGTCGCAGCCGTTCTGCACCTGGAGAAACGCACGGGTATGCTCGGCAAAGGTCGTAAGCGACAGCGGCTCGGCCCTGGACTGCAGGGAGATGTCGGAAACCATCACCCGGCTGTCCACCCCCTGCCGGCGCAAAAGCGCAGCCAGCCCCTTCTTCTCTTCATTCCCCACCACCAGCCCGACCTCCGGCATGGCGACCAGGTCGCCGGGAGTGACCTGGGCATAGCAGCCGGTAACCACGATACGCGCCTGCGGATTCAGCCGGCTGGCCCGGCGGACCAGGCGCCGGGACTCGGCATCGGTCCGCGCGGTTACGGTGCAGGTGTTGATGACGTACACGTCAGCCACCTCGCCGAACGGCACCAGGCTCAGCCCGTCCTTGGCGAGATTCTCGGCCATGACGGCAGATTCGAACTGGTTGGTCTTGCATCCGAGCGTGGCAATGGCAACCTTCAGCATTCCTCCAGGGCCTCCTCGATCCATCCCCCCCCCAGAACCGTCTCCCCGTCGTAGGCCACCACGGCCTGCCCCGGCGTGATCCCCTTTTCCGGGGCATGAAAGAGGATCAGCACCCGGCCGTCGCCGTTGTCGGACAGCTCGCAGGATACGGGATGATGCCGGTAGCGGATCTTGCAGGTAGCGACGCACGGCAGCGCGGCTTGCGGCACAATCCAGTTGAAACCGCCGGCTCGAAGGCCCGAGCGAAAGAGCTCGCTCCTGGTGCCGACGATCACCTCCTGCCGGCAGGGATCGACACCCAGGACATAGAGCGGTTCGCGAAAGGCGATACCGAGCCCGCGGCGCTGACCCACGGTGTAACGGTGGATGCCCCGGTGGCGGCCGAGCAGTTCGCCCCGGCGGGTCACGATGTTGCCGGCAAGGGGCGGTACCCCCTCCTCTTCCTCCAGGAACCTGACATAGTCGTTGTCCGGGATGAAGCAGATCTCCTGGCTCTCCGCCTTCGCCATCACCGGCAGCCCCAAGTCGGCGGCACTCCTGCGGACTGCGGCCTTGGTCATCCCGCCCAGCGGGAAGAGCGCCCTGGCCAGCTGCTCCTGGCGCAGTCCAAAGAGGAAATACGACTGGTCCTTGGCCGCGTCGACCCCCTTCAGGAGCCGGCAGAAACCATCTTCCCCCCGCTCGATGCGGGCATAGTGCCCGGTTGCCATGAACTCGGCACCGAGAGCGACCGCAGCATCCAGGAGAAGCCCGAACTTGATCAGCGGGTTGCAGCGGGCACACGGGTTGGGGGTCCTGCCTGCGCGATAGTCGGCAACAAAGGGATTCAGCACCGACTCGCGAAATGGCGTCGAGAGGTCGACCACGTGATGGGCAATGCCGAGGCGGGCAGCGACGAGTGCGGCATCGTCGATCGCCTGCTGGCCAACCAGCGGAGCCACCCGCATGGTGATCCCGAAGACGTCGTACCCCTGCGACCTGAGCAGGGCCGCCGTCACCGACGAATCCACCCCGCCGCTCATGGCGACCGCAACCCGGCCTTTCTGTGCAATGGTCATACCTATCCTTATGGGCGCAGTGTCAGTCCGGCACAAGAAAACGCCGCACCTTCCGGAGAATGGAAAGATGGGGCGTCAGCGGTTCAGGCAGTATATCCCGCCCCGCGTGTCGGGGTCAAGAAGCAGGTGTTTCGTCGCCAGGCCGGTCAGCAATCGCCTCCAGCCGCTGGCGGGCATCGGCGACAAGATCGGCAAGCCGGATGGCATCGAGGAACGAATGAATCCGTTCGCCCAGCCCTTTCCAGACGGAATAGGTCACGCAGGTCGGCATCCGTGAACACTCGGCAGCACCGCTGTCGAGGCACGCCACCGGGTTGAGCTGTTCCTCGACGCCCGCAACGATCTCCCCCACGGTGATCTCGCTGCCGTCCCTGGCGAGCAGGTAGCCGCCACCGGGACCGCGCACGCTCTGCACCAGCCGGACCCCCTTCAGCCTGAGGAAGAGCTGCTCCAGGTAACTGAGCGGAATCCCCTCGCGGCCGGCAATCTCCTTCAGGGTGACCGGCCGGCCATCGGAGTAGAGCGCCAGGTCGACCATGGCCCTGACAGCGTACTGGGCCTTCGTCGACAGCCGCATCAGGCACCGCCGTCCTGCTCAAGGCGTTTCCTGAGCTGCTCATGTTCCTTGGCCAGATCGGCGTACTTCCGCTCCAGCTCCCTGATCTGGTCGAACAGGCAGGAAATGGCCTTTGCCTCCGGATCGGGGAGCTTGCCATGCTCAAGATCGACACGCCTATGCGGTTTCTCCACCTCCATGACCACCCTGCCGGGGATGCCGACCACCGTGGCATGGGGAGGAACCTCCTTCACGACGACCGAATTAGAGCCGATCTTCGCCCCATTGCCGACGGTGAACGGCCCGAGAACCTTGGCCCCGGAACCGACCACCACGTTGTCCTCAAGGGTTGGATGCCGCTTCACCTTTTCCCAGCTCACCCCTCCCAGGGTGACGCCATGGTACATGGTCACGTTGTCGCCGATCTCGGCGGTCTCGCCGATCACGACCCCCATGCCATGGTCGATGAAGAATTTCCTGCCGATCTTGGCGCCGGGATGGATCTCTATGCCGGTAAAGAAACGGCCGAAATGGGATATCAGTCTCCCCAGGAAATAGAACTGCCGGGTCCAGAACCAGTGTGCCAGCCGGTGAAACCAGACGGCATGCAGTCCCGGATAGCAGAAAAAGACCTCCAGGACATTGCGAGCCGCTGGATCGCGATCGAAAACCGACTGGATATCCTCTTTCATACGCGCAAACATGGCGTCCCCTTTCACGCTTCGCGTTCAGTGCCTCCCTGCATAACGGGCTCCGGGTAACCTTGGCAAACATGCCGGAATTGCAGGGTTGTATATCTGGTAACATACCCTACCAGATATATCAACTATTATTTGCGGATCAGAGCCACGAGACGGTACTCGGGGAAAAATGTTATGGCAATCCGGAAGTTATGTGATAAAGTGCAAACGATACGTTCCATAAGGAGGTGAACATGGCAACACTTCCCGTAAACGAAATCGACACTGCCACCTTTCTCAAACTGCTCGACATCGACCCGCACGAGCGGATCGGTCAACTGGAGCAGGATGTGGCAATCCTCTCCCAGGAAGAACTGATCGCAAAGGGACTGGCAGCCTACCGGGAAAACGATACGCTGCTGGCCCTGGTCTGCCTCGAACGGGTGGAGAAAGCGGCAGAATACCCCGAACTCGCCTCATGCCTGGGCTTCTGCCTGGCCAAGGAGCGCGGCCAGTATGATCGCGCCATATCCCTGTGCAAAAGCGCCATGGTCAAAGAGCCAAAGACCACCCACCACTACCTGAACCTTGCCCGCATCTACCTGATGCAGGGGAAAAAGAAAGAGGCACTGGCAACCTACCAGCAGGGGCTGCAGCAGGGGAAGGACCCCGAAATCATCGCCGACCTGCAACTGATGGGAAGCCGCCGTCGCCCCGTCATTCCCATCCTCCAGCGGGAGCACATCCTCAACAGATCGCTCGGCTACCTTCTGAACCGGAACAGGCATCGCCAGAAGTAACGCCTCTCAATCCAGACACTCAAAAAACGAAAGGGCCATGCCGATGCATAGCCCTTTTCTGTTGTGCAGAAAAATGTTCTAGTGGTGCCCGAAGCCGGGGTCGAACCGGCACAGCACTAAGTGCCGAGGGATTTTAAGTCCCTTGCGTCTACCAATTCCGCCATTCGGGCTCGACATCGCTGCCCGTCGCCTCGCGGTCGATTACGACGTAATGTCAACCCGCTCGCGCAGTTCCTTGCCGGTCTTGAAGAAAGGAACGCGCTTGGCGGGTATTCTCACGATCTCGCCGCTTTTGGGGTTGCGCGCCTCGCGTGCACTCCGCTCACGCACGGTGAAGCTCCCGAAGCCGCGGATCTCCACCTTCTCACCACTCCGCAGTGCATCCCCCATGGCATCGAAAATGATATTGACGATGGCCTCGGACTCTTTGCGAGTCAATGAAGCGTTCGATTCTGCAACCTTATCGATCAGTTCACTCTTGGTCATACATCCTCCGCTTGTTTCGTCACCGCCAACCCGGGAGACGGTATTCAGCTCTAATTATCGCCGTTTTTCTTGAACCCTTCCCTCAGCAACTGGCCGAGGTTCGAGGTGACCTCTTTCTGTGACCCCATGTAGTCTTCCAGCTCTGCCTTTTCGATGGCCGACTGCAGGGACTTGATCGACAACCCGATCTTGCGGTCGTTGACGTCGACGTTCAGGACGATCGCATCCAGCTCGTCGCCCACTTCGGCAAACCCCTTGGGTGTTGCCAGTTTCTCCTGGGTCAGTTCGGAGACATGGACCAGACCTTCGATGCCCTCTTCGATCTCCAGGAAGATACCGAAATCGGTGACCGAGGATACCTTGCCGCGAATGCGCGAGCCGGGCTTGTACTTCTGCGGGATCTCGCTCCAGGGGTCGGGAGAAAGCTGCTTGATCCCCAGGGAGAGCCGCTCACCCTCGACATCGATGTTCAGCACGACAGCCTGGACAGACTGCCCCTTGCTGAAGATCTCGCCGGGATGCTTGATCCGCTTGGTCCAGGAGATGTCGGAGACATGCACCAGGCCGTCGATGCCATCCTCGATGCCGATGAACATGCCGAAGTCGGTGATGTTCTTGATCTGCCCCTCGATCTTGGTTCCGACCGGGTAGCGGTCGCCGATCACGGTCCAGGGGTTGACCTGGGTCTGCTTGTAACCGAGGGAGATGCGGCGGTTGTTGGGATCGACGCCGAGAACCACTGCCTGCACCGTTTCCCCGACCGTAAGGATCTCGGAAGGATGGCGGACGCGACGGGTCCACGACATCTCGGAGACATGGATCAGCCCTTCCACACCGTCTTCGAGGGCGACAAAGGCGCCGTACTCGGTCAGGCTCACGACCTTCCCTTCGACGATGGAACCGACCTGGTAGCGGTCGTTCACGGTGATCCAGGGATCGGGGAGTGTCTGCTTGAGGCCGAGGGAGATCTTCCCTTTGGCGTTGTCGTACTTGAGGACCTTGACCGTCAGCTTCTCGCCGACCTTCACCGCATCGGAGGGGTGATTGAGCCGTCCCCACGACATGTCGGTCACGTGCAGCAGGCCGTCAAGGCCGCCCAGGTCGACGAATGCGCCGTAATCGGTGATGTTCTTGACGATCCCTTCCAGGACCTGCCCTTCGGCAAGGTTCCCCAGGGTCTGCTCCTTGAGCTTGTCCCGCTCCTCTTCCAGAAGTACGCGCCGTGACAGGACGATATTGCCCCGCTTCCGGTTCATCTTGATGATCTTGAACATGCCGGACTGGCCGATGTACTTGTCCAGGTTCCCGCTGGGCCGCAGATCGACCTGGGAGGCGGGGAGGAACGCGGCAAGCCCGATGTCGACGGTGAGGCCACCCTTGACCTTGCCGGTGATCTTCCCTTCGATAACGCCGCCTTCGCCGCCGGCAGCATTGACCTTTTCCCAGGCCAGATGGCTTTCCGCCTTCTTCTTGGAGAGGACGATATAGCCGCGCTCGTTCTCTTCGCGCTCGAACAGAACCCGGACCTCGTCGCCGACCTTGATGGTCAGGGCGCCGTCCTCATCGAGGAACTCGCTGGCCTGAATGCATCCTTCCGACTTGTATCCCACATCGACCAGGACGATATCCTGGTTGACCTGCACGACGATACCCTTGACGATCTCTCCCACCTGCAGCTGCTTTATACTGTCATTGAACAGCTCGGCGAACTCACCGTGCGCTCCCTGCTCGTGGTCATCCTCCACATCGGCAAAGCGCTTGATCGGTGCGTCATTCCTTCTGTCCACGTTCCTGTCCTCACTCATCAACACGATACCCCCGTTACGTTTCTTTGCGTTCTCAGCTTTTAGCCGACATACGGTAGCACAAAACGAAAAAATTTCAACCGTTTTTGTCCTTGTCAAGTTGGTTGATTCGTTCCATGACTTCATCGATCAACCATTTGGGTGTCGACGCCCCGGCCGTCACCCCCACCCGCTCAACGGCAACAAACCATTCAGGATCAAGCTGTTGTGCTGTTTCTATATGGTAGGTACGGGGCTGAAGCTCGGTACAGACCTCGGCCAGCCGCTTGGTATTAGCGCTGTTAAATCCACCGATTACTATCATGCAATCGACCTGCTTGGCAAGCTCCTTTGCCGCTTCCTGGCGCACTGCCGTGGCATCGCAGATGGTATGGAACACCCGGATCTCCACGGCCCGTTTCAGGCACTCGCGAACCACATCCTCAAGATTCTCGAACGACTGGGTGGTCTGGGCCACTACCCCGATCTTCCCCATCCGGGGGAGCCGGGCCGCCTCTTCGCCGGAACCGACCACGTAGACCTTCCCCTTGGCATAGGAGACGATCCCCTGCACCTCGGGATGATCGGCATCTCCCACCACCACCACGTCGTAGCCTGCCGAGGAAAGGCTCTGCACATGCTCCTGGGCCTTCTTGACAAAGGGGCAGGTGGCATCGACGATCTCCAGCTCCTTGCAGACCGCCTCTTCCAGCTCCTCGGAGGTGACGCCGTGGGAGCGGATGATGATGGTACCGGTATCCAGCTCCGAAAGCCTTTTCAGAACCCGTACCCCCATCTCCTCCAGCTTCTGCACCACCTGGGGGGAATGTATGATCGGGCCGAGGGTAAAGGTCTGCCCCCCCTTGTCCGCCGCTTCAAAGGCCATCTGGGTCGCCCGCTTCACCCCGAAGCAGAAACCTGCCTGTTTGGCCTGGATGATTTCCATGCAGTCTCCTCTACAACACTACCGAACGATTCCGCTCAGGCAGCGGCCGGGCCGGCCGAGCGCTGGCGCTCTTTGACGACCCCTGCCATCCTCTCCACCACCTGGTCGATGGAAAGGGTCGTCGAATCTATGGCAATGGCATCCTCTGCCTGGCGGAGCGGCGCATGGTCCCGCCCGGTATCCTGTTTGTCGCGGGCAACCACCTCGGCAATGGTCCGCTCCAGGTCGACCGGCTCGCCCTTGGCCTTCAGCTCCAGGTAGCGGCGCCTCCCCCGCTCTTCCGGCGAGGCGGAGAGGAAGAATTTCACATCCGCATCGGGAAAGACCACGGTGCCGATGTCGCGCCCCTCCAGGACGACCCCGCCGTCATGCCCCATCTCCCGCTGCAGGGTCAGGAGCAGCTCCCTCACCCCCCGCATGCCGGCGATGTGGGAGGTGAGCAGGCTGATCTCCGGGGTGCGGATCAGGTCGCTGACGTCTTCGCCGTTCAGGGTGACACAAATCTGCCCCTGGTCGCGGCAAAAGGCGACCGTTGACTGGCGGCAGACCGCCAGCACCTGCGCATCGTCGTCCACCGGCACTCCGGAACGGGAAACGGCCAGGGCGAGCGCACGGTACATGGCGCCGGTATCGATATGGACATAGTCGAGCAGCGCGGCCAGGTGCCGGGTAATGGTGCTTTTGCCGGCACCGGACGGGCCATCGATGGCAACGATGAGCCCGCGGGGCCGCAGCTTTTGCCCGCTCATCGGCGTATCCCCACCTGCTCCAGAAGCGGGAGGAACGTCGGGAACGAGGTCGCGATGCACTCGGTATCGTCGACGGTAATGGCCTGGCGTGCGGCCAGACCGGCAACCAGCATGGACATGGCGATCCGGTGGTCGCCGCAGCTCTCGGCAGCACACCCGGTAAGCGTTTCGACGCCGTCGATGATCATACCGTCGTCGGTCTCTTCCACGGGCACGCCGGCCTTGCGCAGGTTGGCAGCCATGGCGGCGATCCGGTCGGTCTCCTTGACCCGCAGTTCGCGGGCATCCCGGATCACGGTCCGTCCCGAGGCGAGCGCCGCTGCCACCGCGATGACCGGGAACTCGTCGATGGCCCGGGGCACGACGTCGCCGCCGATCTCGATGCCGTTGAGCCGGGACGACCGCACCAGGAGGTCTGCCACCGGTTCGCCGGAGAGCTCCCGCTGGTCGACGAGTTCGATGGATGCGCCCATGGCGCCGAGGATGTCGAGGATGCCGGTCCG
>Ga0208371_1000247_pt1 | contig 15765 bp, 14 predicted proteins | sample SubbioCR12Aug_1A_FD_184827 | JGI IMG/M metagenome (GOLD analysis project Ga0208371, IMG submission 184827) | Serpentinite rock and fluid subsurface biosphere microbial communities from McLaughlin Reserve, California, USA - CR12Aug_1A (SPAdes) | ecosystem: Environmental > Terrestrial > Deep... | reverse complement strand
CGAGCCGCTGGCGCCGGCCATCAGGGGTGCGGCGCTGATGCTGGGCGCGGTCGTTGCGGCCCTCGGTTACGGGGCGTATCGCCTCAACATCCCGGAACAGGGCGCCGTGGTCAAGGTGGCGCTGGTGCAGGGGAACATCCCCCAGGATGTGAAATGGAACCCGGCCTTCCAGGAACAGACGGTCCGGACCTACGAGCGGCTGTCACGTTCGGTTGCTGCCGCATCGCCACAGCTCATGGTCTGGCCGGAGAGCGCCCTGCCGTTCTTTTTCCAGACCGAGGCGCAGTATGCCGGGCGGGTCACGGGTCTTGCCCGGGAGCTCGGGAGTTCGCTGGTGGTGGGAAGCCCGGCCTTTGACCGGGATGGCGACAAGATCCGCTACCTGAACAGTGCCTTTCTCATCGGCCCTGCAGGCGAGGTTCTGGGGCGCGGCGACAAACTGCACCTGGTCCCTTTCGGGGAATACGTCCCCCTGGCCAGCCTGCTCCCCTTTGTGCACAAGCTGGTGGAGGGGGTGGGGGATTTCTCGCCCGGCCGGCAAGCGGTTCCCCTTGCGGCGCCATTCGGCAAGATCGGCGTGCTGGTCTGTTTCGAGGGGATCTTTCCCGAGATCTCGCGTGAATACGTCCGGCTCGGCAGCAGCGTGCTGGTCAACATCACCAACGATGCCTGGTATGGCCGCTCATCGGCTCCGTACCAGCATCTTTCCATGGCGGTCTTCCGGTCGGTGGAGAACCGGGTCCCGCTGGTGCGGGCCGCCAATACCGGGATATCCGCCATTATCGACAGCAAGGGGCATTTCCGGGGGATGACCGGCCTCTTTCAGGAGGCAGCGCTCACCGGGGAGATCCGGCCCGGTTCGGGTCGGACCCTGTACAACCGGATGGGAGACCTGTTTGCCGGTGCCTGTCTGCTGACAACGGCCCTGATGGGGATAGACATTTACAGGAGATCGCTCCGGCGATCCCGGCCCACGACCGACGAAGACCTCGGCGATGAGCCATAGACAAGGAGACGACACGCATGTTCAGAGATGAGATAGCACGACTGGAAAACCTGGCGGAACGGATCAACAAGCTTCGGGGGTCTCTTTGACGTAGAAACCAAGCGCGAGACGATCCAGGAGATGGAGGCGCGGATTGCCGCTCCCGGTTTCTGGGACAACCAGGAGGTTGCCCAGCAGCTGCTGAAGGAGCGGACCATGCTGGAGAAGATCGTGGATGCATGGGACCGGTGCCGTCGCCAGGAAGAAGACATCCGGGTCCTGATCGAGCTGGGGCAGGAGGTTGAGGACGAGGCGACACTGGTCGAGGTGGGGGAGCTGAACAGCCGCCTGGAAAAGGAGGTCGAACAGGCCGAATTCCAGCGCATGCTTTCCGGACCACACGACAAGAGCAACTGCTTCTTTTCCATCAACGCCGGCGCCGGCGGGACCGAGTCCCAGGACTGGGCCGAGATGCTGCTCCGGATGTATCTCCGCTACTGCGAGCGGAAGGGGTGGCGGACCGATATCACCGATTACCAGGCCGGTGACGAGGCAGGGGTGAAAGGGGTGACCTTTGCCGTGACCGGCGAATTCGCCTATGGCTACCTGAAGGCCGAGGCGGGGATCCACCGCCTGGTCCGGATCTCCCCCTTTGACAGCAATGCCCGGCGCCATACCTCCTTTGCCTCGGTCTTCGTCTTTCCCGAGATTGCCGACGACATCGACGTGAAGGTGGTCGAGTCCGACCTGCGGGTGGATACCTACCGCTCCAGCGGCGCCGGTGGCCAGCATGTCAACACCACCGATTCGGCGGTGCGGATCACCCATCTCCCCAGCGGGATCGTGGTTGCCTGCCAGACCGAGCGGAGCCAGCACCTGAACAAGGCCACGGCGCTCAGGGTCCTGCGTGCCAAGCTGTATGAAAAGGAGGTGCAGGAGCGGGAAACCCAGGCTGCCGAGATCTCCGGCGAAAAAAAGGAGATCGGCTGGGGGAGCCAGATCCGTTCCTATGTCCTCCATCCCTACAAGATGGTCAAGGATCTCCGTACCGGGGTGGAGACCGGCAACCCCGATGCGGTGCTGGACGGCGACCTGGAGGAGTTCATCGTCGCCTTCCTCATGGGTGTCCGCCGCAACGTGACGGCCGACGACTGACGGCAAAACCCCTCCGGATCACGGCTGCATACGGATGGCAGCGGTCTGTCGTCCGTGGAATCCGTTGACCTGAATGCACGAAAAGGTTGTTCATGGCATGAGGCATATCGTTCCCATCATCTGGCTGCTCTGCAGCCTGCTCGTCTGCGCGACGCCCGGCTGCGCCACCCAGTACCGGCTGGCTGACGGCACCTCGCGGGGGATTACCCGGGTCGGCTATTCCATCCAGGTGGGGGCATTCCGCGAGGTGGGGAATGCGGAGCGGCTCACGGCGCGCCTCCAGGAGAAGGGGATCGAGGCGTTCTATTTCCGCAAGGAAGACGGTCTCTATGCGGTCCGCTTCGGCGATTTCGCCAGCCGCGAGGCAGCCCGGCAGCAAGCCCGGAAACTGGTGAAGGAAAGGTTTTTGACCTCCTTTTTCATCGCTTCCCCGCGCGAGCCGGTGCTGAAGCAGGGACGGAAGGCGGAGATCCGTAAACCGAGCGCACCTGCACCTGCGAGAAAATCGTCCGGCGACATGGGCGGGGTCGCGGCCCGGACCGCCGAGCGGTTCGTCGGCATCCCCTACCGCTGGGGGGGCGATACCGTGGTGGAGGGGATGGACTGCAGCGGTTTTGTCCGTGCGGTCTACAATCTCTGCGGGGTCAATATCCCGCGCACCTCGCGGGAGCAGTTCCGGGTCGGCGAAGGGGTCGGCAGGGACGATCTGCAGGACGGGGATCTGGTCTTCTTCGGCACGTCGGACGAGAGCATCAACCATGTCGGCATCTATGTGGGTGGCGGCAAATTCGTCCATGCGCCGAGACGGGGTGAAGATATCAGGGTCTCTGCGCTGGATGAGGCGTATTTCGCCAAACGCTTCATGGGCGGACGGCGATATTTTTAGACATTTTCGCCGGATTTGTACATTTCGGGTATACTTTTTCTGCAGTACGCATCGATCTCAACCGAGCCGCCAGGGCGCCGGTACGCTGACAACGGCCCCGCAGCAGTCATGCACGAGGTTCGGATGAAACGAGGACTACATGGCAATCATCAAACCCTTTAGAGCGGTCAGGCCGAAGCGGGAGCTGGCCCACCGGGTCGCCGCGCCCCCCTACGACGTCATGGACGCTGCCGAAGCCAGGCAGATGGCCGCAGGCGACCCCTACTCGTTCCTGCACATTTCCCGACCCGAGATTGACCTGCCGGCAGATACGGATCTCTACAGCGATCCGGTCTACCAGCAGGGGAAGGAGAACCTGGCCGCTCTCCTCCGGGAGGGGATCCTGGCACAGGACAGGGACGAGTGTTACTATGTCTACCGCCAGCAGATGGGAAGCCTGACCCAGACCGGTCTGGTTGCCTGCTCCGCGGTCGACGACTACCAGGGAGGGATCATCCGGAAGCACGAGCTGACCCGTGCCGACAAGGAGGAGGACCGGGTCCGGCACATCGACCATCTGGATGCCAACGATGAGCCGGTCTTTTTCACCTATCGTTTCGATCCGGCCATTGCCCGTATCATCGCCCATGTCACCACGACGGTTCCCGAATACGATTTCACCGCCGACGACAACGTCCGGCATACCTTCTGGATTCTGCAGAATCCTGCGGAGATCAAGCGGCTGACCGAATTGTTCGCCGCTATTCCCGTCCTGTACGTGGCGGACGGCCATCATCGCAGTGCCGCCGCCAGCAGGGTGAGGGATATCAGGTCTGCCGCAAACCCCGACCATACGGGGCGCGAGGAGTATAATTACTTCCTGACGGTCATCTTCCCGGACAGCGAGATGCACATCATGCCGTACAACCGTGCGGTGCGCGACCTGAACCGTCTCAGCGTTGCCGAGTTCATGGCCAGGGTGGCTGAGCGCTTCGAGATCACGCCGGTCTCCCGGCAGGTGGAGCCGCCCGAGCGCCATCAGTTCGGCATGTACCTTGCCGGCAAGTGGTATGAGCTGGCAGCGCGAGAGGATTCCTTCGATGCCGACGAACCGGTGGCGCGGCTCGATGTCTCCATCCTGCAGGACAACCTGCTCAATGCGGTTCTCGGCATCCGCAACCCCCGCACCGATCAGCGCCTCCATTTCGTGGGGGGGATCCGAGGCGTTGAAGAGCTGGAGCGGCTGGTGGAGAGCGGCGATTATGCCGTGGCGTTCTCGCTCCATCCCACTTCCATCGGCGAACTGATGGAGCTGGCCGATGCCGACCGGATCATGCCCCCCAAGTCGACCTGGTTTGAGCCGAAGCTGCGGTCGGGGCTCTTCCTCCATCTGCTGGGCAATTGATCCTGATAACGGGAAAAAACCGCAGATAATGCGGATAAGTACGGATAAAAACAAACCTTTTTGCCGGAAGGCATTCACCTGAGGGGATTATGCTTTTTTCTCTTTGATGTATCCGCATTTATCTGCGGTTAAATGCTTTTTCCAGTTGATAAATCCGTGGGAGTTTGAAAGGAGTCGTAAGTGCGTGGTCTGGAGAAACTGATAGTTGCGCTGCTTGTGGCGGTGGCAATCGCCATCCCTGCATGCGTTCAGAAAGAGTCGAAGGTGGAGACGCAGCAGGCGGCAGTGGCGGAGCCGGGCATGACCAGGACCCCCAGCGGGCTGGCCTTCAAGGAGCTGCAGCCGGGCAACGGTCCGCTCCCGGTGCGCGGCAAGATGGTGAAGGTCCATTATACCGGCTGGCTGGAGAACGGCACCAAGTTCGACAGCTCCGTGGACCGGGGTGAGCCGTTCACCTTCGCGGTCGGCGCCGGCGAAGTCATACCCGGATGGGATGAAGGCGTTCTCGCCATGAAAGTCGGCTCCAAGCGCCGGCTGGTCATCCCGCCCGAACTCGGCTACGGTGCTGCCGGAGCCGGAGGAGTGATCCCTCCCAATGCAACTCTCATCTTTGATGTCGAATTGCTTGATGCGGCACAATAGGTCGCTTTTCGGCACGGCTTCGCCGGTATCCGGCATGGCCGTTTCCTGCAGGGTGCTGTTCCTGGCGCTGGCCCTGGTTGTCATTGCCCTGCCGGCCATGGCCGGCAGCAGGTCGGTCACCTGGTATCTGGATGGCTCAAGGGTGGAGCAGGATCTCCAGGTTACCGGAGGTTACGGCGAGATACCCCTGCCCGCGGCCGTGCAGGCCGGTTCCCTGCGGGTAAAGCCCAGAGGGACCGCACGGATCTCCAGGGTGCAGGTGGTGCCGGTCAAGTCCGACCGCAGGGTGGAGAAGGAGCTTGCCAGGCTTTCCGAGCAGCGGGAAACGCTGCAGGACCGTCTGCAGGCGCTGTCGGTGAAAGAGGAGATATTCAAGTCGGCTGCCAAGACCCAGGGGGGAAAGGCTCCGCGGCGGACCCGCACCAACCCCGATCCCCTGACGGCCGTTCGCGAAGGGACCGATTTTGCCATCAATCGCCTGGAGGAGGTTTACCGGGCCAAGCGGCAAACCGAGCGCACATTGAAGGGGCTGGAGAAACAACAGGCAGCGCTGCGGCAGAAAGAGAACGGTCCCGGCATGCTGGCCAGGATCTGGCTCGCCGGCAGCCAGGGGCAGGTGCAGATCTCCTATCTCATGTCCGGCGAGGGATGGCAGCCTCGTTACGATCTGCGCATCGACGGCACAGGGGCGGAACTTGCCAGCTGGGCGGATCTCCCGCGCCAGGAGAAGGGGGCTCGCGTCTCGGTGGTTCCTGGCCGCATGGATGAAGCATCCACGGGCTCCATGACGCCGCTTGCCGTGGGGAAGGCGCCTCTGACGGCCAGTCGACTGCAGGTTCTTTCCCGCAATCAGGAGCCGGGCCTGCAGACCGTCCTGACCGTTACCGTCAGGAACGAGACCGGGACGGTTCTCCCCGCCGGCTCGGCGAGCGGTTTCTGGAACGGGGAATTCCTCGGCGTCTCACCATTGCCGGGCGCCAAACCGGGTGATGTCATGGAAGTCACCTTTGGACGTTGATACCGGGCTTGACAAAAGGATGAGCGGTATGGTCAAATCCGCTGATTCCACAGACATCCGAACAACGAGGTATATCATGCAGCGTACTATTTTTTCCAGACTGAGCCGACTGGCCCTGCCGGTTGTTGCAGCCTCTCTCCTTGCCGCCTGCGGCGGCGACTCGTCGACCTCTTCCACCACCTCGGTCCTGCCGACCACCTTCTATGCCCACAATGCCCTGTTCTCCAACAACACGACCCTCTATACCTGGGGGAACAACGGCTCTGGCGAACTGGGCCGGACCACGGGGAGCTCTCTCGTGCCCGGATTGGCCCTGCGGTTTGCCAACTACAGCGCCGGCAATGGCGTTTCGCTGGGAGCCAACCATACCCTGGCCTTCCAGAAATACAGTACTGTCCGGACCTTTGGCTACAACGGCTACGGCCAACTGGGCAACGGCACCACCACCAGCAGCTCGACACCCGTGGCGGTCCGCAAGAGCAGAACGAGCGCCTCGCTTTCCGGGGTCACGGCCGTTGCTGCCGGTGGCTATCACAGCCTCGCCCTGGATCGGAACGGCAACGTCTGGGGATGGGGGAACAACACCCTGGGGCAGCTGGGGCGCGGTGCATTCACCAACTTGAGCACCATGACCGCCGAACGGGTGATCGAAGAGGGTGGGTTGGAGATCGCCGGTGTGACCAAGGTCGCTGCCGGGGGGAATTACAGCCTGGCGCTGCTCAATAACGGTTCTGTCTGGTCCTGGGGGTACAATGCCCTGGGGCAGCTGGGGGTCGACGACACGACGAGCAGATTCTACGCCGTGCCTATCACCTCCCTGACCGGCGTGGTGCAGATCGCTGCCGGCGCCGGCCATGCCCTGGCACTGCTCAACGACGGCACGGTCCGGGCCTGGGGGTACAACGACTACGGTCAGGTGGGGGATGGCAGCACCACCACCCGGACTACGCCGGTGCAGGTGGTGACCTCGGGCGGCACCCCGATCACGGGGATAACCCTGATCGCTGCCGGACTGGACCATTCCCTGGCCTACAACGCCACGACCGACACGCTGTATGTCTGGGGCTACAATGGTTTCGGCCAGCTGGGGCTCGGCGATACGACGGTGCGTTATACGGCAACGCCGATCACGTCGATCACGCCGTTCCTCGGGTCAACCGACCTCCCCTATACCCGCCAGTTGTTCGCCCTCGGCCACTACAGCCGGGTGCGCAAGAGTGACGGCTCCTGGTGGGCCTGGGGTCAAAACGCCAGCGGTCAGGTGGGGGACGGCACGACCACCAACCGGAATGTGCCGGTGCAGATCAACGGCCTGTAACTCTGCAGGTTGTTGAAAACCAGCCATCTCGCCGCCGTCCTCGAAAAGCCACCTTGTGCGGCGTAGCGCTGCTACGCCTCCGCGGGGCTTTCTGCGGGTGCGCCGATCTGACTGTTTTTGAACAACCTACGTTTTTCAACAACTTGCTTATGCCTGAACGGTGAAACGACGAGAGGCGGCCCATTTTGGGGTCGCCTCTCGTTTTTTCTGCGGCTGATGAACCGGGTTCCGGCGTTATGTTTCTCCCAGGGTGAAGGAGAAGGTCGCACCTTTGTCCGGTGCCCCTTCGGCCCAGATCCGGCCGCCGTGGCGGGCAATGATCCGCTGGACGGTGACAAGGCCGACGCCTGTTCCGCTGAATTCCTCGTTCGTGTGCAATCGACTGAACGGCTTGAACAGCTCGCCTGTCCGGCTCGTGTCGAAACCGGCACCGTTGTCCTGCACGGAGTAGACGGTCGACTCCCCCTCGCTGCGGGACGAAACGGTGATCCGGGCCTCGTCACGGTGCGCCGTGAACTTCCACGCATTCCCCAGCAGGTTTTCCAGTGCCAGCCGCAACAGCTGTTCGTCTCCCTGCGCGACCATCCCATCCTGGATTTCCACAGTAACCTGCCTGCCAAAGGATCTCGCCTTGAGGTCGGCGATGATATGGGTGGCTAGCAGCGTCAGGTCGACACTGCCGTGGCCGATCTCCTTTTCCGTTATCCTCCCCAGTTTCAGCAGGGCATCGATAATGGAGGACATCTCGGCGGCGCTCTCCACAATATGCTGCAGCGAAGTTTTGACGGCAGAAGACAACGTATCGCCCTGTTCGAGCAGAATCAACTGGCTGTATCCACCGATGGCGGAAAGGGGGGTTCGCAGGTCGTGGCTGACCGAAGAGCTGAACAGCATCAGGTCGGCGTTGACCGTGGCGAGCTGGGCGGTTCGCTCCTGCACCCGCTGTTCCAGTTCCGCGTTGAGTTCCTGCAATTCCGTCCGCGACCGCTGCAGGGTGTCGGTCATGGTGTTGAAGGATGCTGCAAGGCGGCCCAGTTCCGTTGAGGGGGGGAGATTGATGCGGTGCCCCAGGTCTCCTGCGGTAATGGCGGAGGTCCCTTCTTCGAGGGTGGCAAAGGTCCGGAAGATCCCCCGCAGGGAGGCGATGAGGGTTCCGATGACCAGCAGGGCTCCGGCAAAGACGAGCCCGATCCCCTGCCAGCCGGCGAGTGAACTCAAACGCTGGATATCCCGGGTGCCGATCTCCAGCGACGTGCGGATGTTGGGGATGAGCCCTTCTTTCATGAGTTTGTCGATGACCACATCGGCCTGGGCAGCAGCCTTGTCGACATTTCCCCTCTGTCGGCTCAACATGGCCTGCTGGCAGAGCACCGTAAACTGACGGTACTGCCGCTCCAGTGTCAGCGCTTCGGACAGGAGGCGGGTGCCGCTGGCGTCGCCGAGGTCCACGAGTGTCCGGGCAGAGCGCCTGAACTCGATGAGCGACGCCTGGGTTTCGTTTCCGGACCAGCCGAACGGGCGCAGGGTGGAGACCGGCGAGCTGATGTCGTCCATCAGTTCTCTTGCCTGCTTGTTGATGCCGGCATTGATCCGGCTGACCGCAATCACCGAGTTGACCGTGGCCTGGGTCCGTTCCAGGATACGGAGCGCCTGGTTGCCGAACCAGGGGAGTCTTCCCAGCGTCATGACCAGGTAGTGGAATTCGGTCTGCACTTCGGAAACGCCGTCTTCCAGTGCATCGTCGATGCCGCTGAGGAGCGCCCCCTCATTGACCTTCAGCGAGCTCTCCATGAGGAGCAGCCGCGACTCTTTCTTCTTTCCCTGCAGGTTGAGGCTGATGACCTCCTCGGCGAGATCCTGCCATTGCGCATGGAGTTCCCGCAGTTCGGTCAGTTCCTGGAGATCGTCATCCTCACCCGGAACGCTCAGTCCGCGCTGGAGAGCGATGGCCGCCTCCCAGCGGCTGAATCCCTGCTCGACGATAGTGGCGGTCTTCTTGAAATCGGCCTGGGAGCTCTCCCCATGGGGGCCTGCGCTGTCGATGACCTCTTTCATCTGGCGGGTCATCCCGGCACGGGTTGCGGCTATGCCTTCGAGGTACATGATCGATGGTGACAGCTTGCGCAACTGGTGGTTGACGCGCAGGGAGCTCCAGCCGAGATAGCCGACCGTGATCAGCATGACGGAGATAACCAGGGAAAGCGCTATGATGAGGTTTGTCTTGATACGCATGGGGCCAAAGACGTTTTATCAACTTTGTAGTGATCTGCGGCTACGAGTCTCCGGCAAGGATCGGGCCATATTTCGCAAGCACCCGGTTGAGCGGCTTTTACAGGGTGACGATGCTGCAAGATCCGCCTGGAAAGCCGCATCGGCATACCGTTCGCTAAGGAGTGAAACCGGCACACGACAGGCAGTTTCTCATTGTTTACAGGGGCAAACAACATAAATTCATATATGGAAGATAGTCCCGTGCTCAAAAAAAGGCTAGCATTTTTTCTTAAAATAGTTCATTAAAGTGGCATTCACGTTGAGTTTATGGGTGCTGATGTTTTTTAATGAATTTGGTCGACCCTGTCCCGGTCCGGGCCGATCATGCTATTGTTCCGGCTTAACCGTGGGGGGGAGCGATGAACATCAAGCCGATCCTTCTGGTGGAAGACCAGCCCGATGATCAGTTTTTGACGTTGAGAACACTGAGGAAGTTGAAGATTACCAATGTGATGGTCGCCAATGAAGGCGAAGAGGCATTGCGTTTCCTGCAGGGAGATCGAAAGCTGAGAGAGGAGCCGCCGGTATTGCTGCCGTCGCTGATCCTCCTCGATCTGCGGATGCCGAAGGTCGATGGTTTTGAATTCCTGGAGGCGCTCAGGTCGGATGAGCGGATCAAGGAGATTCCCGTCATTGTTCTCACCTCTTCACCCCAGGAGAAGGACCAGTCCCGCTGCATGCAACTGGGGGTCAAGGCGTACCTGAACAAGCCGCTCGACGTCTATGCCTTTGACCGGGTCATGCAACAGATCGGGACGGCATAACGTCATTTGCCCCTTTCCCCTTCTTTCAGGGTGTTCGTGGTAGCGTTTTCGTAGATGGTCCGGAGTTGGTTGCTGGTTGGGAAGACCGGTTGTCGCATTATGCGGCACCCGGTCTTCTTTTTTCCCCAGCGATTGGCGAGATGTTATTTCATGAAAAAAGAAAATATGCAGCGTGACTTGACTCCCGGGCAAAACCGCGGCGTAATTGAGGCAGGCACGTGGCAAACGCCCGCCCGCTTTGATTCTACCGTTCCAAGGAGGAGCCCATGCCCTACACACTGATCCCCGCCATCGAACAGAGGATTTCCACGCTTCTGGAGGTCGCCAGACGTGTGGAGAGAGAGATTGCCTCGGACAAGGCCAAGTCGAAGCCGAAAATGACGGTGACCATCTCCCGCGAATTCGGTTGTGAAGCCTACCCCATGGCCGAACAGCTGAAAAAGCTGCTGGATGCCAAAACCGGCGAGACCTGGGCGCTCATGGACAAGGCTCTCCTGGAGGAGGTATCGAAAAACCAGAATGTAACTGAGAGTATTCTGCGGAATCTGGGTGAGAGAGGTTTTGTGGACGAGATGATTGCAACGCTCTCGCCCCGATGGAAGAGCGAGAAGGATCACTACCGTCGACTCTGCCAGTACATCATCTCTCTGGCCAATGTGGGCAATGTCATCATCGTGGGGCGCGGTGGCGCCATCGTGACCAAATCCATGGAAAACTGCTACCATTTCAGGATGGTGGCCCCTCCGGACTTCAAGATCCGTTCGATCTCCAAGCGTCTCTCCATCCCGCACAAAGAGGCGGAGGAACTCATCCAGAAAAGGCAGCAGCAGCGAGATACGTTCATCAACGACTTTTTGAGCTGCGACGCAAGCGATCCCACCCATTACCATCTGGTATTCAACAACGCAAAAAGCACCACGGACAAGATCGCCGAGACCATCCTCTGTTACCTGTTCTGAATGGACGGGAAAAGATGAGGCAGGAACTGGGGCAGGGGGGGGAGGGACGGCCGGAGAAGAGGCCGTCTACCCTGTCCTCTGCAAGGTGCTGAAGTGCAGCCTGGAGTCGAGCTGCTGTCGAGCCGTCTGCAGGGATTCGATAGCTGCCGAGATCACCTCGTCTATGTGCGGTGCCCCCTTGAAGGTGACGACCCCGATGGAGAGGGAGATGCTCTCTGAGACGTCAGCCAGCAAGGCCTGCCTTTCCTCGAGTGCTCCGAGAAGTCGTGCAATAATCGTAGGCATGTCCTTACTGGCGGTTTCCGGGAAAAGGATGAGGAACTCATCCTCTGTGTAGCGTCCAATGGTGTCATAGGATCGGATTGCGTTCCTGATGCACTGCAGACTGTCGCAGAGGGTCTGTTCAGCGAGAATATCCCCTGCGCTGTTGCATAAGGAAGTGAAATTTTCCACCTTGAGCACGGCTATACTCGCAGATCCGTTCTTCCGCCGTGTACGGTTCAACTCTGCCCTGATATGGGAAAGGATCGTGTCGCGGTTCCACGTTCGCGTGGGAATGTCGTGGGAAATCTGCGCCGAGAGGGCATGCTGCGCATCCAGGAGCCGCTGCTGCAGTTCCACGATCCTTTTTCCTGCCTCGACCCTGACCTGCAGGTCCTGGGGGATGAACGGCTTGATGATGTAGTCGTCTGCTCCGGCCCTGAGCCCGGCAACGATGTCGGTCAGTGACGATTTCTGGGTGAGAATGATGATATAGGTATAATCCTCTGCCGTTAACTGATTCTTGCGAAGACGCCTGCAGATCTCGATCCCGTCGGGAGCGGGCATGATCCAATCGAGTACTGCCAGCCGCGGAGCATCTTCTCTCTGCATGACCTCCCATGCGGAGTTACCGTCGACGGCGCATACCACTTCGTAGTTCCAGTTTGCGAGTGAACGTTCCAGCAAATGCAATGAAACAGGATCATCATCTGCGATTAAGATCTTCATAGCCCCCTCAATGCGGCACAAGCCCGGCCGGCCCCTGCGAAATTATTACCAGTATACCCGCTTGCATCTGGAAATCCAGCATCCGTACTCTCAACGTGGCGATCTGTGGCCTTGTTCCCATCCGGGGGGCTACGGTTGCCTCTCCCCCCGCGCGACCGATTTCGATCGCCCAGCTATCCGGCACAATGCCTAAAATGTAAGCATCTTGCTGAAGAATACGCCCGGAATCGTCTCTTGTGCTTTTCGGTCTATAACCCGTTTTATTGATAAACATCTGATAATTTTGTCGTAATTTTTTTGTGGCATGGAGTGGCACGCTCTATGCTTTTGAGCGTTAAATCGTTGATCGTACAATGAAGTGCGATTCGATTCCTGTTACTTGGCAAAGGCGCCTTCTCACCTCGGGTGAGAGGTGCCTTTTTGTTTATGAGCAATGGCGAAAGGAGGTTGACTCAACAGGGTTACACTGCATCGCAACATGATATTGTATGACAAAGCTGCATACTAAAGAGTCTGCGAAGACTCCATCAACGCAAAGGAGAGTTGAACCATGAAAAAAACCATCAAAGCAATCACCCTGGCAACGACATTGAGCATCGCAGCGGCACATACCGCTTTTGCCACCCCCTCCACCCAGATCTGGATACCTTCAACCGACGTCCAGGCCTTCGGTACGGCCCACCTGAACTTTGATAATTACATCAGGACCACCAGCAATGGAAATTACGCCAATACCATGATGATCGGTCCCACGGTCGGCGTGCTCCCCTTTGAGAAGCTCCAGGCCGAAGTCGGCTTTGACTATATGGATACCGGCCTCAATTCCACAGCGGACAAGCACCCGATCTATTTCCACGCCAAGCTGGGGACACCTGAGGAGTCATTGTTCAAGTACTCTCCTGCCATCGCCGTCGGTGGCTACAACTTCGGCACGAATATGGATACAGCCGCCAACGGTGGGACCGCACAGAACATGGTCTATGGCCTCGTCGCCAAGACCTTGCCGTTGATCGGTCGTATCTCCGCAGGTGGATACCATGGCAGCGAAAAGGTCCTGGTCGATGAAAGGGGAATCGGAGCTAATGATGGGCTGCTTCTTTCCTGGGACCGTACCATGAGCGAGATTTCCGACAAGCTGTGGCTTGCCGTTGACTACCAGAGCGGCAACAGCGCCTTGGGTGCGTTGAGCTTCGGTGCGTCGTGGGCATTTGCCAAGAACGTTTCGGTTATCATCGGCTACGATATCTACAACAACGCGGTGGTTGGCGGTAAAAACACCTTTACCACCCAGGTTGACATCAATTTCCCTTAGGTCTCCTTCATGTTATAGGGGGGGTATCGCCCCCCCGCTTTTTTCGGGAGACCACACAACAGACCGTGCCATGTTGCACACGATGGGAGGCAGGTATGAAACTGATAGAGGCGATAATCAAGCCGTTCAAACTCGATGAAGTAAAAGATGCACTGAATGAAATCGGTATCGAAGGGATCACGGTCTGTGAGGTCAAGGGATTCGGTCGGCAGAAGGGGCACACCGAACTGTACCGCGGCGCTGAATACGTAGTCGATTTCATCCCGAAGGTCAAGTTGGAGATTGCCGTGGCTGACGAACTGGTGAGCAAGGTGGTTGAAACCATTCAGAACACCGCCAAGACGGGCCGCATTGGCGATGGCAAGATATTCATCCTGGCGCTTGAAGACGCAGTGCGGATCAGGACCGGCGAAAAGGGAACTGACGCGATTTAACCACGAAAAACTTTTACCATGTTTGGAGGTTCACAATGAAAGCGAAACTAACGATTCTCTGGCTTGTCCTGGCCATGGTCCTGATGCTGGCACCTGCTGCGCTCCTTGCCGAAGAAGCATCTCCGGCTGTCCCGACCCAGGCGGCGGTCTCTTCGGCCCAGAAGGCTGATGCTCCGGCTGCGGCAGAAGCCCCGGCGGCTCCTGCCGAGGCACCCAAGCCCGCAACCGTCGATCCGGTGCTCAACACCGGCGACACCGCCTGGATGCTCGTTTCGAGCGCACTCGTTCTCTTCATGATCCCCGGTCTGGCCTTCTTCTACGGCGGCATGGTCCGCTCCAAGAACGTCCTTTCGACCATGATGCACTCATTTGTCGCCATGGGCATCGTCGGGGTACAGTGGGCAATCATCGGCTATTCCCTCGCGTTTGGTCCCGATGCCGGCGGCGGGCTTGTCGGCAACTTTTCCAAGGTCATGCTGAACGGGCTCATCAGTTTCAAGGATGGAGCACCGGTCTATACTCTCTTCCAGAACGTGGCAACCGAGCCGGGTTCGATCCCCGAGTATGTCTTCGCCATGTACCAGGCTATGTTCGCCATGATTACCGTGGCCCTCATTTCAGGTGCCATGGCAGAACGGGTCAAGTTCTCCGCCTACTGCGTGTTCGTGCTGCTCTGGACCACCCTGGTCTATGATCCGCTTGCCCACTGGGTCTGGATGGTTGACGGCTGGCTCTTCAAGAAAGGGGCACTGGACTTTGCCGGTGGAACCGTTGTTCACCTCTCCTCAGGTATCTCCGCCCTTGCCTTCCTCCTCTTCCTGGGCAAGCGCCACGGTTTCCCCACGGAAAGAATGGCACCCCATAGCCTCCCTCTGACCATGCTCGGTGTCGGCATGCTCTGGTTCGGCTGGTTCGGGTTCAACGCCGGTTCCGCCATCGTCGGGGTGAACTGCTCCGATGCAGCCGGTGGACTTGCCGGTCTCGCATTCGCCACCACTACCATTGCCCCGGCAGCCGGCGGACTCACCTGGATGATCGCGGAATGGATCCACGCCGGCAAGCCGTCGGCCCTCGGGTTCGGTTCCGGCGTCGTTGCCGGCCTGGTCGGCATCACCCCGGCAGCCGGTTTCGTACAGCCCGGCTCGGCCCTGATCATCGGCGTCGGCGCAGGTCTGGTCTGCTACCTGGGCATCCTGATAAAGGCAAAACTCAAGTACGACGACTCCCTCGATGCCTTTGGCGTGCATGGCATCGGCGGCACCTTTGGCGCCCTGATCACCGGTGTTCTTGCAACCGTCGGCGCAACCGGGCTCATGTCGGGGAACATGCAGCAGTTCATTACGCAGGTAATTGCCGTAGTGGCAGCCGGTGCCTATGCCTTCATCGTTACCCTGGTGATCGCCTTCATCCTCGACAAGACCATCGGCCTGCGCGTGGAGAAGGAAGACGAGATCATGGGTCTCGACAATACCCAGCATTCGGAAAGCGCGTACAACTGATCGCCGTATCCTTTATGGCAGGAAAGGGCCGCTGCAATGCGGCCCTTTTTTTATGCAAACAATCGAGAGCAGTGCCTAAAATCTGTGCATAACAGGACCGGGGCGTGAGGCATGGCTCCATAAAGCAGCATGATTGCTGGCTTGTGGA
>Ga0208371_1000246_pt1 | contig 15844 bp, 14 predicted proteins | sample SubbioCR12Aug_1A_FD_184827 | JGI IMG/M metagenome (GOLD analysis project Ga0208371, IMG submission 184827) | Serpentinite rock and fluid subsurface biosphere microbial communities from McLaughlin Reserve, California, USA - CR12Aug_1A (SPAdes) | ecosystem: Environmental > Terrestrial > Deep... | reverse complement strand
CGGTGCCATTGAGATGGCGCGCTGCCCGGCCCATGGTCTGGATGAGGGAGCGTTCCGAGCGCAGGAAACCTTCTTTGTCGGCATCGAGAATGGCGACCAGAGAGACTTCGGGAATATCCAGCCCTTCTCGCAGCAGGTTGATGCCGATGAGGACGTCGAAGAGCCCCAGGCGCAGGTCACGGATGATTTCCACACGCTCTACCGTGTCGATGTCGGAATGCAGGTAACGCGCCTTGATACTGTGATCGGCAAAGTATTCGGCCAGTTGTTCGGCCATGCGTTTGGTCAGCGTGGTGACCATGACCCGCTCTTCTCGGGCGATGCGCAGGTTGATTTCGCTCATGAGGTCATCGACCTGGGTGCCGACCGGTCGGATGACGATCTGCGGGTCGATCAGACCGGTGGGGCGGACAAGTTGTTCGACAACCTGTTGTTGGTGTTGCGTTTCGTAGGGGCCGGGCGTGGCCGAAACGAACACGCATTGGCGCATGATGGCTTCAAATTCGTCGAAACGCAGGGGGCGGTTGTCGAGTGCCGAAGGCAGCCGAAAGCCGTAATCGACGAGGTTTTCCTTGCGCGCGCGGTCGCCTTTGTACATGCCGCCAACCTGCGGCACGGTGACGTGCGATTCATCGAGAAACATGATTGCGTCTTCGGGCAGGTAGTCGATGAGGGTCGGCGGCGGTTCGCCAGGGTGGCGGCCAGAGAGATGGCGTGAGTAGTTTTCGATGCCTTTGCAAAAACCCAGTTCGGACAGCAGCTCCAGGTCGAAACGCGTGCGTTGTTCGATGCGCTGGCATTCCACCAGCTTGTTGTGTTCGCTGAAAAAACGGATGCGGTCGGCGAGCTCGGCCTTGATGGTGTCTACGGCGCGCAGGGTGTTTTCGCGCGGGGTGACGTAGTGGCTGGAGGGGAATACGGTGAAACGCGCGGCCTTGTGTTGCACCTGGCCGGTGAGTGGGTCGAACAGGGCCAGCGATTCCACTTCGTCGTCAAACAGGGATACACGCACGGCGGTTTCGGCGTGTTCCGCCGGAAAGATATCGATGACATCGCCTTTGACGCGAAAGACCCCCCGTTTGAATTCCATCTCGTTGCGCTGGTATTGCATGGCGGTGAGACGCTTCAGGATATGGCGCTGGTCGATGCGGTCACCCACTTTCAGGTGCAGGATCATGCTGTGGTAATCGACCGGGTCACCGATGCCGTAGATGGCCGAGACGGTGGCGACGATCACGCAGTCGCGGCGTTCCAGCAGGGATTTGGTGGCACTCAAACGCATCTGCTCGATGTGTTCGTTGATGCTGGAGTCCTTTTCGATGAACAGGTCGCGCGAGGGAACGTAGGCCTCGGGCTGGTAGTAGTCGTAATAGGAAACGAAATATTCGACGGCGTTGTCCGGAAAGAACTCGCGGAATTCGGCATACAGCTGGGCGGCCAGCGTTTTGTTGGGGGCCATGACAAAGGCAGGGCGTCCCAGACGGGCGATGACGTTGGCCATGGTGTAGGTTTTGCCCGAGCCGGTGACGCCCAGCAGGGTCTGAAAACGCAAGCCGTTTTCCATGCCGCTGATCAGTTGTTCGATTGCGACAGGTTGATCCCCGGCGGGGGGAAAGGGCTGGTGCAAGAGGAAAGGACTATTTGGGAAAGTGACAGCCACGTTAAAATCGCGCGCTAAATTTGGAGCCTGCCCGGGCAGGCATCATACCTTGTCCGGCTGGGCTGCCAGCCTACCTCAACCAGCGAAGGCATCATCTTGGAACTGTCTCACCGCGTTCGTAGCATCAAACCCTCTCCCACCCTGGCCGTGGCTGCCAAGGCCGCGAAACTCAGGGCGGAGGGGCAGGACATTATCAACCTGGGTGTGGGCGAGCCTGATTTCGATACGCCGCAGCACATCAAGGACGCGGGCATTGCGGCCATTCATGCGGGTTTTACCAAATACACCGCCGTGGGGGGCACGCCCTCTCTGAAAAAAGCCATCTGCGACAAATTCCAGCGTGAAAACGGCCTGATTTATGCACCCAACCAGATTCTGGTTTCCTGCGGGGGCAAGCAAAGTTTCTACAACCTGGCTCAGGCGCTGCTGAACCCTGGCGACGAGGTTCTCATTCCTGCCCCGTATTGGGTGTCATATCCCGACATGGTGTTGTTGGCTGAGGGCGTGCCGGTCATTGTCGCGGCCGGTATCGCACAAGGTTTCAAGATCACCCCGGCACAACTGGAGTCGAGCATCACGGCGAAAACCCGCCTGCTGGTGATCAATAGCCCGTCCAACCCCAGTGGCGCGGTGTATAGCAAACAGGAGCTGGCTGCATTGGGCGAGGTGTTGCGTCGACATCCGCAGGTGGTGATTGCCAGCGATGACATGTATGAGCACATCCTCATGGCAGAGGGCGAATACGCCAATATCCTCAATGCCTGCCCCGATCTGGCTGACCGTACGCTGGTGCTCAACGGGGTATCCAAAGCGTATTCCATGACGGGCTGGCGCATCGGTTATGCCGCAGGCCCTGCGGACATCATCGCTGCCATGGAAAACATCCAGTCGCAAAGCACATCCAACCCCGCTTCGATTTCACAGATGGCCGCAGAGGCCGCGCTGAATGGCGATCAAGCCTGTATTCAACCCATGCTGGCGGCTTTTCGTGACCGGCATCATTTCGTGGTGAAAGCGCTGAATGCCATTCCCGGTGTGAATTGCGTTGCCAGCGGTGGCGCGTTTTACGCCTTTCCCAATGTCAGCGAGGGCATCCGTAAGTTGCATGCTGCAGGCAAATTACCAGAAGCCACCGATCTGGCATTGGCCAACCGCCTGCTTGAATTCGGTGTGGCACTTGTTCCCGGATCGGCTTTTGGCGCAGAGGGCTGCATCCGCATTTCTTTTGCCACCTCGATGGAGAACCTGCGCAAGGCGATTGAGCGCCTTGCTGCAGCACTTGCGTGAGTCGGTAAAAGCAAAATCCTTATTGACCTGAAGGGCCTCGATCATTAGAATCGCGGCCTCTCAATTCCCCGATAGCTCAGTCGGTAGAGCGACGGACTGTTAATCCGCAGGTCCCTGGTTCGAGCCCAGGTCGGGGAGCCAGACAACACGAGCACACAGGCCACTTTCCGGGTGGCCTTTTGCTTTTCTGGTGTTTGGGGCGAAACAGGCCGCACGCTGTCGATTTGCCCCATGCTTCAGTTTTGTTTGCCAAGCATCACGGAGATTCGACATGACCTATGAAGAGCACCTGGATGAGGTTGCCACCTTGCTCACAGAGATGTACGGCATGGGCGATGAAGCAGCGATCCAGATGGTGATGCGTGCGCAAGCGGACGATTTTTTCAGTGGTCATGACGATGACTCCGCAATCTGTACTTTGGAGCGTGCGCATCAAGATACGGTTGCGGTGTTCAAGCAGTACCCATGACCTTTACCCCTGTTTTCAGCCCATCCACCCCATCACACGCCGAGGTGTCCGAAATGCACGCCGCCCCAGTTCTGCAATGCCTGAAGAAGCATGGACAGCTTCTCGACACGGAAATTGCCGCCGCTATCGGTATTTCACTGCAAGAAGTGCGCGAGTCGATACTAGAGCTCTCGTCGCGCGGTGAAATCTCGAAATGCAGCGTGACCCGATTCAACACAGGCAAACCGGTCGAGGGCATTCTCTGCCGCCTTTCCGGTGCCATTCCGCCCAAGGCCCCCGGACGGAAGCCGGCTGCGGGTTGATCCTGCCGACGGGTCTCGTGCAGCCAGCTCAGCCCAGAAATCCCCTCCACGGCGTGACCTTGGAGCGGTTGCTGAATGAACTGGTTTCGTTTTACGGCTGGGCGGAATTGGGGCGGCGAATCAATGTCCGCTGTTTTACCCATGAGCCGAGCATTGCTTCCAGCCTCAAATTTTTGCGTCGCACACCTTGGGCGCGAGAGCAGGTTGAATCGCTCTATATCAAGCGGGTCGCAGGTCAGGGGACTGATTCGCGAAGCACGTAGATGGGGTGTTGTCAGCCTCCCGGTGTGTTTTGCCCCCGTTTTCTCAAGAAATTGCACAGGTGCTTTTGTGAGCATGTGCAGTGGTGCTTGTTGCCGTTTTCCGGATGTGTTTTCCGTCAGCCCCCTGGCTGATAACGGGAGGCCATCCCAGTTGACCCAAAGGAGTGCTGTCGTGAAAGCCTTAACCGTACTGATCCGCGCCGAGATGGAAGTTCCCGATGATTGGGAATTGGTTGAACACCCTTCAGGCATGCAGGTGCTCAAAATCGGTAATCAATACGTTGATTTTGACATCGCACCCCTGGCGACCGAGTCGGCAGACCCGAACGCGGAATGGTCGGATGAAAACGCGCATACCGTCGATAAGGTGCTCGATGCCGTGGTGGGCATGGATGTGTTGCTGGAAATTCAGCGTCAGCAATAACGCGGGCCCTACACGTTCGCCCCATATGTTCGACCTACCTGAACCTCCGGTACCCCCAAGCCTCGCTGCCCCGCGAGGCTTTTTTTATATCGTCTGATCGGTGGGGCGTGACAAAGCAGACAAAGGGGCGTGACGGAAGCAATGCACCGTATGGTCATTGACCATGCCCGTGGCTTGCATGTGTGCATAGACGATGGTTGAGCCCACAAATTTGAAACCGCGCTGCTTCAGATCCTTGCTGATCGTGTCCGACAAAGCTGTACGAGCGGGAATCTGGGAAAGATCCGTCCAAGTATTGACGATGGGGTGGCCCTCGACGAATTGCCAGAAATAGCTATCCAGGCCGCCAAACTGCTCACATAGGCGCAAGCTCGCACGGGCATTGGTGCGAGTCGACTCGATTTTCAGACGATTGCGCACGATGCCTGGGTCAGCCATCAACCGAGCCATATCGTGCTCGTCATAACGGGCGATGCGTTCGATATCAAAATGCTCGAACGCCCGGCGGTAGCCCTCGCGTTTTTTCAAAATGGTGAACCAGGACAAGCCCGCCTGCGCGCCTTCCAGGGTAAGAAACTCAAACAGGGCGCGTTCATCGTGCAGGGGAACACCCCATTCTTCATCGTGATAAGCCACATAGAGCGGGTCAGTTCCGCACCACGCGCAGCGATTGTGCATAGCGGCTCCGGTCAGTGAAAAAGGAGGGCATTGTCCACAGATTGTGGATAAGTCGGGGTTGTTTTTCGCCATGCCGCGCGGCTTCGTCAGTTTGCCCCGATGGCTGTTGTGGACAACCTGGTGGATATCCTGTGTAGCAAAAAATCTGGTTGACGATGCGAGTCTGAACACTAGAATTAGCGGATAAATTTAATGCGGGCACTATATTTAGTGTTTGCTAATAAACCGCCCATCGTTTGTGTCCAGGACACAAGTCATTCAGGAGACGCTGTCATGCAGGGTTTTTCCGCTGTATCACCCACAACTTCCGCTTTTTCTTCCGCCATCGGCGATGCTGCTTCGTCCCAGGGTGAAATGGGGTATCCGTCGCTTGACGTCAACGCCGATTTATCTGGTTACAAGCTCATCCGTCGCAATGGCTCGGTCGTCAATTTCGAGCCCAACAAGATCGCCGTGGCCATGACCAAGGCGTTTATCGCCGTCAACGGCGGGCAGGCTGCCGCCAGTGCGCGTGTGCGTGATCAGGTCGAGCAACTCACCCAGAACGTGGTGAACACCCTGTTGCGTCGCAAACCTGCCGGTGGCACCTGCCACATTGAGGATGTGCAAGATCAGGTCGAACTGGTGTTGATGCGTTCTGGCGAACATGAAGTGGCGCGTGCCTACGTGCTTTACCGTGAGCGCCGTTCCGAAGAGCGGGCAAAGCAGAGGCAACAACAAGTAGAAGAAAGCACGCTGACCTGCATCGAGGACGGCCAGCAGAAGCCTCTGAACCTCTCCCTGTTGTCCGCCGTGGTGACGGCTGCCTGCGAAGGTCTGACCCAGGCCCAGCCACAACTCATTTTGCAAGCCACTGTGCGCGATCTGTACGATGGCGTACCCATGGAAGAAGTGCGCAAATCGCTGGTTCTTTCCGCACGCTCCCTGATCGAAAAAGACCCTGAATACAGCTTGGCTACGGCGCGACTGCTGTTGCATGCCATTCGCCGCGATGTCATGGGCGAAGAAGTGACCCAGGCCGATATGGCCCTGCGTTATGCCGACTACTTTCCGCAGTTTGTAAAACAGGGCATCGAGGCCGAACTGCTGGATGAGCGTCTGGGCCAGTTTGATTTGCCGCGCCTGGCGGCGGCCCTGGTACCGGCCCGTGACCTGCAGTTCCAGTATCTTGGGCTGCAAACCCTGTACGACCGCTACTTCCTGCACATTGAAGAACGCCGTATCGAACTGCCGCAAGCCTTCTTCATGCGTGTCGCCATGGGGCTGGCCATCAACGAAATCGACCGCGAAACGCGGGCCATCGAGTTCTACAACGTGCTCTCGTGCTTCGACTACATGAGCAGTACGCCGACCTTGTTCAACGCGGGCACGCGCCATTCGCAGCTCTCGTCGTGCTACCTCACCACCATTCCCGACGACCTCGACGGCATCTACCAGGGCATCAAGGAAAACGCCCTGTTGCAGAAATACGCCGGTGGCATCGGTAACGACTGGACGCGTGTGCGTTCGCTGGGGGCCTACATCAAAGGCACCAACGGCAAATCGCAGGGCGTGGTGCCTTTCCTGAAAGTGGCCAACGATACTGCCGTCGCCGTCAACCAGGGTGGCAAGCGCAAAGGCGCGGTGTGTGCTTTCCTCGAAACCTGGCACATGGATATCGAGGAATTCCTCGAACTGCGCAAAAACACCGGCGACGACCGCCGCCGCACCCACGACATGAACACCTCCAACTGGGTGCCCGACCTGTTCATGAAACGGGTCATGGAAAACGCCGAATGGACCCTGTTCTCTCCCTCGGACACCCCCGACCTGCATGACCGTTTCGGACGTGATTTCGAAGAGGCCTACACCCGCTACGAAGACAAGGCCGCGCGGGGCGAGATCAAGGTTTTCAAAAAGGTGTCGGCACTGGGGCTGTGGCGCAAGATGCTGTCGATGCTGTTTGAAACCGGGCACCCGTGGATCACCTTCAAAGATGCCTGCAACGTGCGCTACACCAACCAGCACGTTGGTGTCGTACACAGCTCCAATCTGTGCACCGAAATCACCCTGCATACCAACGATAACGAAATCGCGGTATGTAACCTCGGCTCGGTGAATCTTGCCAACCACGTCAAGAACGGTGGCGTGGATATGGAGAAATTGCAGCAGACCGTGCGCATCGCCATGCGCATGCTCGACAACGTCATCGACATCAACTTCTACAACGTCGGCAAGGCACGCAATTCCAACCTCAAACACCGCCCGGTTGGCCTGGGCACGATGGCCTTCCAGGACGCCCTGCACCTCTTGCGCATTCCCTATGCCAGCAACGAGGCGGTGGAGTTTGCTGACCGCATCATGGAAGCCGTGGCCTATTTCGCCTATTGGGCCAGCACCGATCTGGCCGAAGAACGTGGCCGTTACAGCACCTTCAATGGCTCGCTGTGGAGCCGGGGCATCCTGCCGCAAGACTCGCTCAAACTGCTGGCCGAAGAGCGTGGTGGCTACCTGGAAACCGACCTTTCCGAGCATTTCGACTGGGCCGCTCTGCGGCAACGCATCATGACGGTGGGCATGCGCAACTCGAATTGCCTGGCGATTGCCCCCACCGCCACCATCGCCAACATCATCGGCGTATCGGCCAGCATCGAACCCACCTACCAGAACCTGTTCGTCAAATCGAACCTCTCCGGCGAATTCACCGTGGTCAACCAGTATCTGGTGCGCGACCTCAAAGCCATGAACCTGTGGGATGAAGTCATGGTGGGCGACATCAAATATTTCGATGGCTCACTCGCCAAGATCGACCGCATTCCCGCCGAACTGCGCCAGCTCTACGCCACCGCCTTCGAGATTGACCCCACCTGGCTGATCGAAGCAGGCAGCCGTCGCCAAAAGTGGATTGACCAGGCGCAGAGCCTTAACCTGTATTTCCATGGCGCATCCGGCAAGAAACTCGACGAAACCTACAAACTGGCTTGGCTACGTGGCCTGAAGACCACCTATTACCTGCGCTCCATGGGGGCGACGGCTGCCGAAAAATCCACCGGCAAGGGTGGCGAACTCAATGCTGTGTCTGCACACGGCGGCGGCGGGTATGCCGCTTCGCCGACGCTGCCCGAACCCGAAATCGTCGGCAAAGCCTGCACCTTGCGCCCTGGCGATCCGGGGTTTGAAGAGTGCGAGGCATGTCAGTAAATCGTGCATGGCTTGAGAAGAAAAAGTGCCGCCATGAAATATCCCCAGAAAAGTGCCCGCAACCGTCTGATCTTGATGTGGGTATTTTTGCTGGCACAGAAAAGTGCCGCGTTGGACTTGAGTTTGCCCCAAGAAGCATTGTCAGCACCTCCCCAGCCCGAGGTGTTCGTGGTCAATGAATCCGACATTTCTGTGAGTGCCGAGCTGAAAAACTATATCCGCAGCATGCGTAGCCAACTCGACGAGCGGCTTAACGATGCCCCCCTGTTGGACAGTAATGGTCGGCGTATTTGTGAAAATGTAGATATCTCCTACCTCGCCATTTTTGATCGGCAAGGCTATTTCCATGGGCTCAGGATCAAACGTTCTAGCGAATTCAAAGCCCAGGAGAACCGATCGACGGTGGATCGCGCGTTGTTTGAGGCACTGCGAAAGATTTCACCTATTTCCCCGTTTCCGGAGACGATTTTTCATGGCACGCATCTGATTGGTATCCCCTCCCGGCTGCATATGGCATGTCATGGCCGGAACAAACCACAGCTTTCCCCCAATCCATTCAGGTAATCGTCGCCGCTAGGCGAATCAGGAGATCACCATGCTCAACTTTGAAGACGATTTCACGCCACCGCCCGCTCGCCTCATGCCCTCTGTCCCGCAGATGCCGCCCATTCCCGCCCTACAACCTGCAACCATGGGGCTCAACTTTGCCGGGAGTGGCGTAGCCCAGCCTCTCTGGAATGCCCCGGCTGCGTCAGCCGTGGCCGTGCCGTCGAACGAGGGCAACGGGGAGGTTGCACCCGACCAGAAAAACCGTCGCGTGCGTGCCGAAGACAAGCTCATCATCAACGCCAAAACCGACGTCAACCAGCTCGTACCGTTCAAATACAAATGGGCCTGGGAAAAATATCTCGCTGCCTGCGCCAACCACTGGATGCCGCAGGAAGTGAACATGAATCGTGATATAGCCACCTGGAAAGACCCCAACGGTCTGTCCGAAGACGAGCGCCGCATCGTCAAACGCAACCTGGGTTTTTTTGTCACGGCCGACAGCCTGGCCGCCAACAACATCGTGCTCGGCACCTATCGGCAGATCACCGCTCCCGAGTGCCGCCAGTATTTGTTGCGTCAGGCGTTTGAAGAAGCCATTCACACCCATGCCTACCAGTACATCGTTGAAAGTCTTGGGCTGGATGAGGGTGAGGTTTTCAACGCATATCATGAAATTCCCTCGATTCGCGCCAAAGATGAATTCCTGTTGCCCTTCATCGACGTGCTTTCCGACCCCACCTTCAAGACGGGCACACCGGAAACCGACCAAGCCTTTCTGAAGAGCCTGATTGCCTTTGCCTGCATCATGGAAGGTTTGTTCTTTTACGTCGGTTTTGTGCAGATCCTCGCCATGGGACGCCAAAACAAGATGACGGGCGCAGCGGAGCAGTACCAGTACATCCTGCGGGACGAGTCCATGCACTGCAATTTCGGCATCGACATGATCAACCAGCTCAAGCTGGAGAACCCGCATTTGTGGACAGCGCAATTCAAGGCTGAACTCAAGGGCATGTTCGAAAAAGCTGTAACGCTGGAATACGCCTACGCCGAAGACACTATGCCGCGCGGCGTACTGGGGCTGAATGCACCGATGTTCAAGGAATATTTAAGGTTTATTGCCAACCGCCGTGCCACCCAAATCGGTCTGGATGAGCTCTTCCCGGGGGCCAACAACCCCTTCCCGTGGATGGCGGAAATGATTGATTTGAAAAAGGAAAAGAACTTTTTCGAGACCCGCGTCACCGAGTACCAGACGGGTGGTGCACTGGCTTGGGATTGACCCAAAAACGGGCCGTTTTCAGAGGTAAAAAACGGCCCGTTTCCAACTTGATACCAACTTCAGCGTCAGCGGGCTTGCAGGGGGGGGCTATGGGGGTAAAAGGGATAGCCCAGCATTACGCGCAAACAAGTCACCAGCAATGAACCTTGAAACCTCAGTTGACCGCTATTTTTCCATCGAGAGACCGCATGAATGCGGACATGGGTGCCTTCGTTTCCCCACACCCGGCAGTTGAGACCTCTACGTGCCCGCTTTCGGGATTGCGCGCACGTCTGGCGGCGTTGCTCCTCCTTGTAGGTCTGCAACTGGTTGAAAGCGGCCCAGATGTCGGCGCTCTCGTCGGCCGGGTTCTTGAGATCGATGACACCCAGGGGTAGGCCGTTCACGAACACCACGATGTCGGGGCGGCGGGTGTGCTTGGGGTCTTCGATGGAATATTGGTTGACCGCCGCCACTCGTTGTTGGCTGGGTTGGCAAAGTCGCCCAGGGTCTCGCCGTCCTTGTTAATTTCCACCGGCACGCCATCGGTGAGCCAGCGATGGAACTGGCGGTTGGCCTGCATCAGGCCGGCGGCGTTGCCCTAAGAGACCAGCCGGGCGGCGTCTTCGAGAATCGAGGCAGGGATATGGGGGTTGAGCCGCACCAAGGCCGTCATAAGCCGGTCGGCCAGCACCACGTGCTTGTAGCTCTCCCGCTCCTGCACGGGGCCATCCGGAGCGATGTCCGGACCGAAAACACGCGCGTAGCCCAGTTCCTCGAACCAGTCGAGGGCGGCTTGCTCGGCCATGTTTTCGTCGATGAGGCTCACTTCAGCACCTCCCAATGGCCGCCCTTGGCGGGGCCAACGCGGCGTAACAATCCAGCTTCCCGTAGTTTTCGGACAGCCCGCTCGATCGCACTTTCAGACTTGCTCAATTTCTTTGCCAAATCAGGGATGGATAACCCAGGCTCCACGCTCAACAGTCGCAGGATTTCGCCCAGCGTTTTCTCCGACGCCCCCCCGGAAGATCAAACGTCACCACCACCGCCCCCGCCCGCACCGACACGCGCGGCGGCTCCAGTCGTAGGTCGGGTTAGCGCAGCGTAACCCGACAACCCTTGGCTACATACCAACCGCACCCCGTCGGCTAACACCCCAAGCGCACACCCAATCCGCCGGGGTACACGCCGGCTTCGACGTAACGGCGGAAACTGGAAAACGGCCAATCGAGGAGCCCGGTGGCATGGCCGTGCTTGACCGGGTTGTAATGGATGTATTCGACGTGGCGGGCGTAATCGGTTTCGTCCTGCAGGCAATGCTCCCAATAGCGGTGCTGCCACAACGCCTGCTCCTGCTTTGCCCTGCGGGCGGCACGCCGACTGGGTCGCGGCCTTCGGCCTTGGCCCGCACGGGGTCGAAATCCACGAACCACGACTTGAACAGGGCCTGGGCGATGGCTTCGAGGGTGTCCTCGCCGATGTAGAGCTCGCTGCTTGAATCGGTGAACGCGGCCTTGAGGTCTTCCCGGCGCTCGTCGAAGGCGTCGGACTTGATACCAAATCCAGTGGGCATGCATGGGGTTCTATGGGGTTAAATGGGGATTACGACAAACCCAGCCAGGAAATCGTAATTCCTTGTTTACAATAAATTTACTTGCAATTCATCCCGTTGCTGACGTCGGTGACACTTTACCCCTGCAGAAACGTGTTACTGCAACACGTCCACCACAATGCGCCGGTTGCTCTTGCCACCGGGGGTGGCACCGATCCCGCCGTGTGAAATCACCGACATGCGCAGTAGGGGAATGCCGCGTTTTTCGTTCAGATAGATCTTCACCACTTCGGCGCGGGCTTTGCCCAGCTCGTAGTTGTAATCATCCGAACCAAAGCCATCGGTGTAGCCGTGGATGCTCAGGTGATAGTTGGCGTCGAGCGTTTTGATGTAGTCGCTCAGGGCGTTGAGTTTGATGATGTCTTTTTCGCCCAGATCCGGTGAATTGAGCGGAAACAGGGTTTTGTCGTCGGTCAGGGTAATGCTGCGAGCCACTCGTCCCAGAATCTTGCGTGGGCCCAGGCCGATGGCGGCCATGGCGTCTTCTGCCATGCGTTGCGCGTCACTCGCCCGTTTTTCTGCTTGTGCCAGACGGGCGATCAGATTGCTATTCGCTTGCTTCAGGTTGTTGTCGTTGCGGGTATTGGTGCGCTCTTCCAATTGCTCCAGTGCTTTTTTCTGCGTGGTTTGTTGTTCCTGCTGGCTGCTTTGCCATTGAGCCAGCATGTTGCCCTGGATTTCACGTTGCGCTTCCTGCCATTGCGCAAGGCTTTGATCGATGCCCTGCGTCACCTTACGAGCCTGCTCCTGAGCTTGGGCTTGGGCCTGTACCTGAGCCTGGGTTTGGACTTGGATTTGAGCCTGGGTTTGTAGCTGGGCTTCGAGCTCGGTGCGGTGGTTTTCCTGGCGTTTTTCCAGATGGGTCTGCCGTTCACTCAGTTCGGCGAGCTGGGTGCCGTGGGTATGGCTCATCCGGGTCAGCCGATTTTCGCTTGCTTGCAGGGCCGCCTGTGTCTGTTCTGTGCGCTGCAAGGCGGTTTCTGTGGTTTGACGGGTTGTGAGCATGGCCTGTTCGAGCACGCTGGCAAGGTGTGTCTGCCCTGATGCCAGCGCGGCAATGTTTGTTTCGGCGGCCTTGAGCCGGGTGTGGTGTGCCTGGCTTTCATCGGCCAGCCGGTTGGTCAGGGCGAGTGCGCGAGCTTCCGCCTGCTCGGTCTGCCTGCGCGCCAGGGTTGCGGCTTCCTGCATGTGTTGCAGATCGGTTTTTTGCTGGCGTTCGAGTTTTGCCAGTTGGGTATGCAAGGGGGTCAGTTGTTCGGAAAGGCTTTCTGGTGTGGCGCAGCCGTGCAGGGTGGCGAGAATCAGCAGCAGCGCGGCCAATGCCGGTTTGCCGGAAAACAGGGGAGAGGGGAATGACATCTTGGCGAAACCTCTTGCGATGAATAACCGTGAAACGGCCAGCTGGCCGTGGCGGAACCATACACTGCCGCAGTCAGCGGCGGCCATTTCAGCGGAATGTGCCGATATATGCGCGTCATGCGTGTGGTCTTGCGGCTGCGTGCCTCGCCTACAATGCTTGGCCCGGAGATGACATCGGACAGACATATGGACAGACGCATGGACATGGCAGAGCGGTTGGATGAACTGGAAATCAAGCTGAGTTTTACCGAAGACACCGTGGATGCGCTCAATCGCGTGGTGGCGCAACAGCAGGCCCGTATCGACCTGCTTCAGGATGAGTTGCGCATTCTGTTTCAGCAGATCAGGCAGAACACCGCTGCTGAAAAGGGTGATTTACGCGAGGAAATTCCACCGCATTACTGAGCGCCCCCAGCTCGGGCTGGATCACAAGGTTTTTTCCTGCCAGGTGGCCAGCCAGTCTGGCACGTGCGTGGCTGGCATGGGGCGGGCATGCAGGTAGCCTTGAGATTCATCGCATGAACATGCCCGCACCACCCGGAGTTCAGCCTCGTTTTCAACGCCTTCGGCCACGACCTGCAGGGACAGGCTTTGGGCCAGGGCGACAATGGCACGCATGATGGAGGCGTTGGCCGGCATCTGGTCGACATGGCGCACGAAGGACTGATCAATCTTCAGGCGCTGGAAGGGAAAGCGGCTGAGATAGCTCAGGCTGGAAAAGCCGGTGCCAAAGTCATCCAGCGACAGGGAAATGCCGAGGGCTTTCAGCTCGTCGAGCATGTCCAGCACGTTGGAGGCCTTTTGCATGACCATGCTTTCGGTCAGCTCGAAATCCAGACAGCTTGGATCGATCTGGGTTTGTGTGAGCACCTGTTTGACCCGTTTAACAAAATCCGGCTGGCGAAACTGCAAGGCCGAAATGTTGATGGCCAAGCGCAGTTTCGGTAGGCCCGCCTCTCGCCAGAGGTGCCACTGTCGGCAGGCTTCGGCCAGTACCCAGTCGTTCAGCGGCACGATCAGGCCGCTTTCTTCGGCAATTTCGATGAAGCTGCCGGGAAACAGCAGCCCCCGGCGAGGGTGATTCCAGCGGATGAGCGCTTCCATGCCTGCCACGTGGTGAGTGGCCAGATGGATCTGAGGCTGGTAGTGCAGGACGAATTCGCCGTTATTCAATGCCTGACGCAGTTCCGATTCCAGGCACGAGCGCTCGTTGCTGTAGAACGAGACACCTTCTTCAAAGTGACGAAAACCGTTGCGCCCGCTCATCTTTACCTCGTACATGGCGGCATCGGCCTTGCTCAACAGCTCGCCGATTTCCATGCCGTCGTGCGGGTACAGGGCGATGCCCATGCTGATGCTGAAGTTGAGATTGCGCCCGAGAATGTGCGCAGGCTGGCGCATGGCTTCCATGACGCGCAAGGCGACTGTGTCGGCATCTTCGCGACCGCGCACGCCGTTCATGAGAATGGCGAACTCGTCGCCACCCAGGCGGGCCACCGTATCGCTTTCGCGGGCGCAGGCTTGCAGACGCTGGGCAATGACGCACAGCAACTGGTCGCCGAAAGCGTGGCCCATGGAGTCATTCACCTGTTTGAAACGATCCACGTCCACAAACACCAGCGCCAGTTGTGTGCCGGTGCGCAGGGCTTTGCGGCACGAATGCTGCAGACGGTCGGTGAACAGCATGCGGTTGGGAATGCGCGTGAGGGCATCGTAGTGAGCCAGGAAATACAGCTCTTCCTGTTTGCGCTGTGTGATTTCATTGAGCAGATCATGGCTGCTGGCAATGCCAACGTAGTGCCGGTCACGGGTGACGATGATGGCGTTGGTCATATGCTGGGGCGGTGCGCTGACGATGATGCGCGCGGCATCGTCCAGCATCGTCTCGGCATCGACTGTCAGCAGCGTGCGCGCGGGGGAAATCTCTGGGTGATCCTGCAGAAAGTTTTCCAGAGATCGGCTGCCGAACAACTCGCATCGGTAGGGGCGACTGAAAAATTCCACGAAAGGCTGCCGCTCGATGATGCCCCAAGGCGCGTCGCCTTCATCAAGCACCGGCAAGGCGATCAGGTTGATATCAGCAAGAAACAGGGCATGCGCTTCCTGGCAACTGGCCTGCCTGGGCAAGGTGGGGGCTTCTCGGGTGAGTTCGGCCATCGTCTGGAATGGCGCGGTATGACCGTCTGAATGAGAAAGTGTGCACTGATCCTGACGGATGGTGTGGTTTGTGATGAAAGAGAGATCCATAGCACCCTTGCCTTTTTCGGGCCTGACAGGCCTGTTCTGCCTATCGAGGCTAGGCGGGGTTTGTTACAGCTTGACGCATTGCCGTGTCCGGGCCGCCTGCCCCGTGGCACGGGGGCCACAGCGGCGAAAACTGTGCTCGACGGGGCCGGTTTTCGCTATCGACGACCAAAGTCAGACAGGCTGCTAGAAATGGGCTTTCAGGATGAAACTGGCCGTGTGGTCGTGTGTGGGGAATGCTGCGCTGTCGGCAATACCGTATTTGTTGTGCCAGTAGCTGTATTCCACGCCCAACAAGAGCTTGCGTTTGCCCCGACCCAAAGACTGGCCGATGTCGTATTTGAGTTGCGGGTTGATATGCCAGTTGTGCCGGTAGCGGCCATCGCTGTGGATGGCCCAGTCGATAAAGCCATCGAAAACGATGCGCTTGCCCATGGAGACCGACCACACCGGGGTGAGTTGCCAGACGGCACCGTCTTGCCCGAGCAGCGGGGTGCGGCGCAACAGATCGATCTTGAAATAGTCCGTGCCTGGTACGGCCAGATCCACCCCCACGCCC
>Ga0208371_1000245_pt1 | contig 15856 bp, 16 predicted proteins | sample SubbioCR12Aug_1A_FD_184827 | JGI IMG/M metagenome (GOLD analysis project Ga0208371, IMG submission 184827) | Serpentinite rock and fluid subsurface biosphere microbial communities from McLaughlin Reserve, California, USA - CR12Aug_1A (SPAdes) | ecosystem: Environmental > Terrestrial > Deep... | reverse complement strand
GGCCGACAAGGATTTTCCGGTTTCCAACCGGATTCATGGTTTCAGGGAAACAAAACAGAAGAGAAGGGCTTAAAGGCAAAGAGCCAGCTGGAAATTTGAGAGCGCTCACTTCACCTCCACATTCCTGATGCCGTCCGGCCGCCAGGCCGGGGAGATGACCAGGCTCCCTTTCTCCTTGCCCGGTTTCTCGTCCAGCAGGCTGGCAAAACTGACCTTGAAGTCGCCGAAGCGGTTGTTCACCTCGTCCATGGCGCTGACGAGCCGGCTCTTCTTCCGCTCTTCCTCGAACAGCGGCAGCTGGTCGCCTTCGTGGCGCAGGTTACTGATCTTCACCCCCAACAGCCGCACCGGCTGGGTGAGGACCAGGGTGTCGAGGATGGCCACGGCTGCCCGGTAGATGTCGGCGCTCCGGTTGATAGGGGAGGGGAGGGTCTCCTGTTTCCCTACCCAGGTGTCGAAGTCGGCGTAACGTATGGAGAGGCTGACGGTCTTCCCCCGGACGCCGTAGCGGCGCGCCCGTCTTCCCACCATCTCCGACAGCTGCAGGAGGAATCTGAGGATCTCGTCCCGCTCCTCGATGTCCTGCTCCAGGGTCATGGAATGCCCCACCGATTTTACCTCTTCGGCCTGTTCCGCCGGGATCACCGGCGCGTCGTCGATCCCTCTCCCCATCCGGCTCAGATGGTCGCCGACGATGCCGAATCTCTTGCGCAGGATCTCCACCGGATAGCGGCCCAGTTCGCCGCAGGTCTGGATCCCCAGGAGGTTGAGCTGCCGTTCGGTCTTCCTGCCGATGCCGCACAGTTCCTTGATCGGGAGCCGCTCCAGCACCTGCTGCACCCTGCCGGGTTCGATGACGGTCAGGCCGTCCGGCTTCTGCATCTCCGAGGCGAGCTTGGCCAGAAGCTTGTTGGGGGCGATGCCGACGGAGCAGGTGAGGCCGAAGCGCTGCCTGATCCGGGCCTTCAGAAGGTAGGCGATCCGCTCTGCGCTGCCGAACAGGCCGAGGGAGCCGGTGACGTCGAGAAAGGCCTCGTCGATGGAAAAGACCTCCACCAGGGGGGTGTACTCCCGCAGCATCTCGATGATCCGGGTGGAGGTGTGGGTGTACTTGCGGTTGTTGCCGACAACGAAGATGATCTGCGGGCACTGCTGCCTTGCCTGCCAGGTGTTCATCCCGGTCTTGACGCCAAAGGCGCGGGCCTCGTAGGAGGCGGTGGTGACCACCGTCCGCCCCGAACCGATCACCGCGATCGGCTTGCCGCGCAGTTCCGGGTTCGACTGCTGCTCCACCGAGGCGAAGAAGGCGTTCATGTCGAGGTGCATGATGGTGCGCTGCGTCATGGTTCACCCCTCGATGGCGGCCAGGGTCCAGCGCTGCCCGGCGGTATGGTAGGTCAGTTCGAAGAGCTCCCCGCCGGAGGTGATGGTGAAGTGGAGCCGGGTCTCCGCCCCCTGGCGGTCCTGCCAGGTGTAGGTGGTCTGTTCCACCGCGTATCTCCTCGCCCCGCGGGCGAACCAGACCGGACGGACCCCCGCGGGTTCGAAGATGGCGGCGACTTTTACCGGTTCGTGCTTCATGTGAGCTGGCGGTAGATGCCGACCACCTTGCCGAGGATGAGCAGCTCTTCCCCCTCCCGGACGATGATCGGCTCCAGGTTCGGGTTTTCCGGCTGGAGACGGACCTGCCCCCGCTCCCGGTAGAAGCGCTTGAGGGTCGCCTCGCCGTCGACCAGAGCAACGACGATGTCGCGGTTTTCGGCCGTTGCCTGGGGGCGGATCAGCGCCAGGTCGCCATCCGTGATGCAGGCGTTGATCATGGAATCTCCCCTGACGCGGAGGAAGAAGGCGCCGCCCGATTTCTGCTGGGAGCGGTCGATGGCAAAGTATTCCTCGATATCCTCGCTGACCGGCTGCGGCTGGCCGGCCCTGACCGTCCCGACCACCGGCAGGCTGACGGCCTGGCTGGTCTGCCCGGCCAGGACGATCCCCCGGGAGCTTCCCCCCTGGCGGCGCAGGTACCCCTTTTTCTCCAGGACGGTCAGGTGCTTCATGATGCCGAGGGTGCCGTTGACCCCGAGCTGCTCGGCGATCTGCCGCAGGCTCGGCGGGTAGCCGTAATCGGCGATGAAGCGGCCGACGATTTCCAGGACCTGGTGCTGGCGCGGTGTGAGCTGTTCCATGATCTCTCCGGGGGTTGTCATATGACAAGTTCTCATTTGATAACTACCATGGCTGCTAAGTGCTGTCAAGGGAAGCGATATTTTTTTGCCGGGGCTGGTTGACAATCTGTACCAACTGGTATAGAGTTGCAATCCATGGATCGGGAGAGATGTCGCACAAATCCCAAGCTGAAAGACCTTGAGCTCTTGTGCCGGGAACAGGGGCTTCCGCTCACCGTGCAGCGGCGGGTTATCCTGGAGGAGCTCTCCGGGCGGGCGGATCACCCGACGGCCGAGCAGCTCTACGCTGCGGTGAAGCCCCGGCTCTCCGGCGTTTCCCGGACCACGGTCTACCGGGTCCTGGATGCCTTTGTCCGCCTCGGCGTTGCCCGGCGGATCGACACCCCGGACTGCTCGGTCCGTTTCGACGCGGAGATGGGGGAGCATTGCCATGTCCACTGCCTCTGCTGCGGCAGGGTCGCCGATCTGGACGATCCCCTGCATGGCCAGGTGCCGGTGCCGGAGATCAACAGCCAGGGGTTTGCCATAACAGGCTATTCCATACACTTTCGGGGGCTCTGTGCCGAATGCCGGGCGCACGGGGGCCAACCCGCCACATCACCAGCAAGGAGGAAGAATCAATGAAAAAATGGCGTTGCGTTATCTGTGATTACATCCACGAAGGTCCCGAACCCCCCGAGGTCTGCCCCGAATGCGGTGCCGGTCCGGAGAGCTTCGAAGAGGTTACCTAAAGAAGAGACGACAGCGGAGAAGGCATCACCGCGCCACATTCAGACCATGACATTGTATGGGAAGTTCAGGAGGTGGGATATGGGGTTCATTACCCTTGAAGACGTGATCAAGTTTGCAGTGCAGCGGGAGGATACCGCCTACCGGCTCTACAAGCGCGCAGCGGAGCAGACGACCAGTATCTCTGCCCGCAAGATGTTCGAGGAGTTTGCCGCCGAAGAGGCGGGCCACAAGGATGTCTTCAGCCGGATGGACCTGGCGAAGGCCGAACAGTACCGTGCCAGCAAGATCTCCGACATGGGGATCAGCAAATACCTGGTGGATATAGAGCTGAAACCCGACATGACCTATGTGGAGATCCTTCAGTATGCCATCAAGGCGGAAGAGAACGCCTATCAGCTCTACAAGGCGGCAGCGGAGATGACCGAAGAGCCGCAGCTGAAGAAGACCCTGGAGGTCTTTGCCGATGTGGAACTCGGCCACAAGAAGCGGATCGAAGGGATCTACGACGAGCGGGTGCTGACCGAGAACTAAAGCTGGCAGCAGCAGACCGAAAGATGACAGGCCAAGGCCGTCCCGTGGTGAGCGGGGCGGCCTTTTTCGTGGCGGTGCTGACGTTGCGTGAAGAAATGATATAGTTGGAACAACGGAAGGGAGCGACGCGGGGGGAGGTGCGGCATGGGACGGTTCTGGCTGCTGGTGTGCGTGGCAGGGGGCATCGTGGGAAGTGCGGCATGGGGAGGAGCGGAGCAGCTCGGGGGATATGCCGACAGCTGCAATCGCTGCCATGGCGATGCAGCCCGCATGCAGGCATTGGGATATCCCCACTTTGTTGTGAACAGTGCCGAGGTGGCGCGTCAGACCGGCATGCCGGCCGGCTGCCCCGACTGCCACCTGGGGAATCCCGACGCTGCGGCAAAGGATGAGGCGCACAAGGGGCTGAAGCGGCTGCTGGTGGTGCGGAAGAAGGGGCTCGTGGCCGAGCCGGCGGATCGCAAGGCGCCGCTCATGGTGACTGCCGGCCCGGTGCAGCGGCTCAAATTCCAGGTGCTCAAGGACGGCAGGCCGGTGGTCGATCCGACGGTCAACACCGTCCTCTACCACGACAAGGTGCCGGAGACGCTCACCCAGGACTTCGCGACCATGGAAAAGACCTGCGGCCGCTGCCATAGCGGGCAGACGGCCCAGTTCCGCACCACTCCCATGGGGCGCAATGCCAAGCAGAGCCAGTATGTCAGCTGGAGCGAACCTGCCCGGGGCCCCCACAACTGCGGGGTCTGGTCGGTCGCCAACTACAAGGGGATCGCCGCCGCCACGGCAGTGCCGTTTGGCCAGGCCCAGTCGGATCTCAACCAGCGGACCTGCAACAACTGCCACGTGGGGTGCCTGGACTGCCACTACTACCCCACGCTCCCCGATCCGAAAAGCCCGCGCAGCGGTATGCATGCCTTCCGCAAGACACCGCCGCCGGAGAGCTGCTATGGCGGCGGCAGGGGGCAGTTCTGCCATGCCGGCCCCGAGGACCGGCGCCGCGGTGCCGGCTATTTTGCCGGTCCCTTCTCCTTTCCCGAAGGGCTGGCGCCCGACATCCACCGGACCAAGGGGGTCGGTTGTCTCGACTGCCATGTCTCGAACCGCGACGACGCGACCCTCCCCCATGGCATGGTCAGGCGCCAGGCGACCTGTACCTCCTGCCACGCCGAAATCGTGAAGAGCCACGCCGCATCGCTGCACCGGACGCTTTCCTGCGAGGCGTGCCACATCGGGGCCGCCGGGGGATACCAGGCGACCTTCTGGGGGCCGGGCATGCTGGCCGGCAGCGCCACCCCGTACTACAAATACAAGGATTACTACGGGATCATGAGCGAGCCGATCCTGATCCGCGATCAGCGCGGCCGCTGGATACCGGTCAAGCCGTACCCCATGGCGGTGCTGAACCAGAAGGGGGGCGGATTTACGCCGGGGCTCAAGTGGCGCTACCCGATTACGCTTGCCGATGCGGAGCGGACCGACGATGCCTGGGGGTTCGTGGGGCTCGTGGACGGGTTGCCGGAGAACAACAAGGCGCTCCTCTGGGTCCAGATGGACAAGCTCTCCCATCGCTACGGCGCCAGCCGTTCCTGTGCCTCGTGCCACGGCAGTGCCGGCGGCGAGCAGCAACGCCGGGTCTCCTGGGATTTCGGCGACAGCGGCGCGCTCCCCTTTTCCGGCAGCCACCTGGTGGTTGCCAACCGGGAGGGGTTGGCCATCCGGGAGATGAAGGCAAAGGATGCCATCGAGACGGACAAGGGGATCGCCGTTTCCAGCCTGGCCCCCTGGTATTTCCTCAAGGACCGCTGGTTCGTCCCCGGCGATTTCTCCCTGCCCGCGGTTCCCTATCGACAGGGCGCTGCCTCGGCAGCGGAGGAGCTCTCCACGGCCCGCGCCAAGGGGCTCGTACACCGCTAGGGAGCAAGCCCGGCATCGTTTGACTGCCACCGGGCCGGGGATATACTGGCAATGCAGGAGGGAAGGATCGAGGATCTGCCTATGCTGATGGAGATGCACTGTCATACTGCCGAGCACTCGGCATGCAGCGGGGTCCAGGCCGTCGAGCTGGTCCGCCAGGTCTTTGCCAAGGGGCTGCAGGGGATCGTTCTCACCGATCACCACTACCTCTGGCCTCGTGAGGAGATGCAGGCGCTCCGTCGAGCTGCCGAGGTGCCGGACCATTTCTGCATCATGAGCGGGCAGGAGCTGGGCAGCGCCGATTTCGGCGATCTCCTGGTCTACGGCGCTTCCGGGATCATCCCCCGGGGGACTCCGCTGGCCGAGGTGCGCCGGCGCTTCCCCGATGCGGCCCTGGTCTGGGCGCATCCCTACCGGAAAGGGAGGGTCCCCGAGGAGGAACGGCTTGGATCGCCCCTTCTGGACGGCATCGAGATCTTCAACTCCAACCATACCGTGCGGGGGAACAGCCGCGCGCTCCAGGACTGGCACCGTCTCCGCTTCACGGCCATCGCCGGCACCGATACCCATGGCGCCAGCTACGCCGGCCTCTATCCCACCATCTTCGACCATCCCCTGACCACCATCGGGGAACTTGCCAGAGAGATCCGCGCGGGCCGCTGCCGGCCGTTTCTCAAGGAGATCCCCCGCTCCGGTGCCCACAGCCAGGTGACCGAGGTGACCATCGGCACCAAGGGGAGCGACGAGCAGCGCGAACGGATCATCATTCGCGCACTGGACGACCGCCATCGCTGGCAGTCGGCCCAGCGGGCGTTTCACATCATGGAGGTCCTGTCCGAAGCCGGTTTCAGCGACGGCGCCTTCCGGGTGCCGCGCCCCATCGACCAGGATGCGGCGTCCATGACGCTCATCGAGCAGGGGGTCCGCGGCAGGTCGCTCTACGACCGGCTGCTCGTTGCACCGGAGGAGGACGGCCGCTCCTTCATCGAGCTGGCAGCCCGCTGGCTGGCCCGGCTCCATGGCCTGAAACTGCGGGTCACCCCAGCCGGCGAGTTCGCCCAGCGCGAGAAGCAGCGGCTGGTCCGCTACCTGGAGCGGTTCTCCGCCATCGACCACCGGCACCTGCGCAAGGTCCGGGAGATCGCCGAAGCGGTGGGGGAGCACGAAGAGCGGCTGATTGCGGCGCAGGGCGGGTCTTTCGTCCAGGGGCACGGCGACTATCATCCCAAGAACATCTTTATCGGCCAGGACCGGCAGGATGACCGGGAGACCCTGTTCCTGGCGGCCATCGACTTCGAGAGCTCGCTGGTCGTACCGCCCGCCTTCGACGTCGGCTCCTTTCTCGCCCAGCACCGCAACCAGCTCTTCCCCCATGCAGAGGTCCTGCGCCGTTTTCCGGAGGAGCTGTTTCTCAATGCCTATCTGGCCGCATCCGGCGGGGTTGCGGACGATTTCCTCCGCCAGGTGGAGCTGTTCCGGGCGCGGAGCAACCTGGGGATCGCCGCCTATCTCGTCAAGCTCGGCCTGGGGGAGAGTGAAAATCTCTGGCGGCTGCTGGTCGAGGCGGAACAGTCGCTGGTCCATTTCTGAACTTGCCGGCGGCCTGTTCGGCGCTATACTCATGAGAAGTTGAAGGTCATTTCCGGGAGGTTTCCATGCTCAGCAAGAAGATGTACACCGCGCTCAACAAGCACTTGAATACCGAGCTCTACTCGGCCTATCTCTACCTCTCCATGTCGTCAGCGGCAGAGGTCATGGGCTTCAAGGGGACGGCCAACTGGTTCATGGTCCAGTACCAGGAGGAGATGGTCCATTTCATGAAGTTCTACACCTATCTCAACAGCCAGGGGGAACAGGTGCGGATCGGCCAGATGGCCGCCCCGGACAGCACCTTTGCGTCGCTTCTGCAGATGTTCGAGAAGACCCTGAAGCATGAGCAGTTCATCACCGGCTGTATCAACGAACTGACCGACCTGGCGGTGAAGGAGAAGGATCACGCCTCCCAGATCTTCCTGCAGTGGTTCATCACCGAGCAGATCGAGGAGGAGGAGAACGACCGGGACCTGATCGGCAAGCTGAAGCTGATCGGCGACAACGGCTACGGCCTGCTCATGCTGGACGCCGAACTCGGCAGCCGGGTCTTCACCCCTCCCGCTGCCACGCCTGCCTGAGGGGCATAAGGGCATGAAGGTCCGTTTCTGCGGCAACAACAAAGGGGTCAAGAAGATCGGCGAGCGGTTAAAGGAGGAATTCCCCGAGCTGGACATCAAGCGGAAGGACTGCATGAAGAAGTGCGGTGTCTGCAAGAGAGAGCCGTTTGCCCTGGTGGATGGGCTGCTCGTCACTGCCGAAGAGGGAGAGGAGCTCTACCGGAAGATTGTGGCGCACCTGCGCTGAGATAAGTTTCCCGCAATAAAAAAAGCCCGGCATCGACCGGGCTTTTTTTATTGCTGCATGCGGATTTTGCTATTTGAGGAGCTTTTCCACCTGGTTCTTGCTCCGCAGCTCGTTGATGTAGTCGGTAACCAGGGTCTGGACCTTCTGGTTCTTGAGGAATTCGGCTATTTTGGGCTTGGCCTCTTCGAGAGAGACGTTTTCGGCCGGTTTCTTGTCCGTCAGTTTGACGATGTGGTAGCCGAACTGGGTCTCGACCACGCCGCTCACCTCGCCCGGCTTGAGGGCAAAGGCTGCTTGCTCGAAGGGAGCGACCATCTGACCCTTGCCGAAAAAGCCGAGATCGCCGCCCTGCGCGCTGCTGGGGCAGGATGAGTTGGCCTTGGCGAGTTCGGCAAAGTCCTTCTTCCCTTCCTTGACTTCCTTGAGCAGGGCCTCGGCCTTTTCCTTCGCCTTTTTCTTGGCTTCGTCATCGGCCTTCTGGTCGACGCCGATCAGGATGTGGCTGGCACGAACCTGTTCGGGCTTGCTGAAGTAGCGATCACGGTTCTCGTCGTAGAATTTCTTGATCTCTTCGTCGCTGACCTGAGCCTTGGGCGCGATCTCCTTCTCGATCAGGTTGTTGACGATGATCTCCTTGCGGGTATAGTCGGTCAGCTGCTTCTCGTCGATATCCTGGGTCTTGAGCGCATTTTCGTACTCTTCTTTCGTGGCAAAGCGGCTTCTGCCCTGGGCGAGCTTCTCTGCTACCTGCTTGTCCAGGTCCTTCGGCTCCACCTTCAGCCCTGCCTGATAGAGCAGTTCGGCGGCAATGAGCTGTTCCACCACGTAATCCTCGACCTGCTTGGTCTGCTCGGCGGTAAGCGGCTGCTTCGGCTGATTCTGCTTGAGGAGGATCGTCTCGGCGCGCGCCATTTCGCCGCGGGTGATGACCGCCTTCCCCACCTTGGCGACGGGATCGTCGGGACTGGTCTTGGGAGTCTCGGCCTGCTTCTGCGCTCCTGTGTCCGCTGCCTGCTGTGAAGGCGCGGACTTCTGGTCGGTCGGTTGTGTCTCGGCACTCACTGCCGGTGTAGTCTGCTGAACCGCCAGGATAAGTGCGGCGCAGAGAGCCGTGACCACGACCTTCTGTACTCGGTTCATCGTTCTTCTCCTTTGGGGTGATACGAATTTTGTCGAATATTAGCATGAATATCCCGGCAGTCAAAGTGAAACATAGATAGACCAATATGTTTTATTAAGCATAACAGGAGTATAATCTTGACAATAAAGATATATTCTGGTTTAGTGCGTCGTATCGTAAAATGCATGGTAACTATATAAAATTGCTAAATTATGTTTAGTGTCATTAAAGTTTTACTAGCGCTTTAATTCGTTTTATTTTGGATAAAACTATACTTGGTGGAGGCAACAGCATGGGAGCACGTAAATTCCGCAAGATAATGGCAGCAAACCGCGGCGAGATTGCAATCCGGATCTTCCGCGCCTGTACGGAACTGGGGATCAGCACGGTGGCGATCTATTCGGACGAGGACAAGCTCTCCCTGCATCGTTACAAGGCTGACGAGGCCTACCTGGTGGGGAAGGGGAAGAGCCCCATCGATGCCTATCTCGGGTATGAAGAGATCATCAGCATCGCCAAGAAGGCCGATGTGGACGCCATCCACCCCGGTTACGGCTTCCTCTCGGAGAATGCCGACTTTGCCGAGGCCTGCGAGCGGGCCGGGATCGCCTTCATCGGGCCGAAGGCCGAGATGCAGCGGGCACTTGGCGACAAGGTGAGCGCCCGCAAGGTTGCCGTGGCAGCCGGCGTGCCCGTGGTGCCCGGCACCGAGGACCCCATCGAGACCGAAGAGGCGGCGCTCAAGTTTGCCAAGGAGAATGGCTACCCGATCATCATCAAGGCGGCTGCCGGCGGCGGCGGGCGCGGCATGCGGGTTGCCCGCAACAAGAAGGAGCTTCTCGAAGGGCTCGTGGCTGCCCGGAGCGAGGCCAAGGCCGCCTTCGGCAATGCGGCGGTCTTCCTGGAGCGGTACATCGAGAACCCCAAGCATATCGAGGTGCAGGTCATGGGCGACCAGCATGGCAACCTGGTGCACTTCTACGACCGCGACTGTTCCATCCAGCGGCGGCACCAGAAGGTGGTGGAATTCGCCCCCTCCCTCTGCCTGACCCGCAACCAGCGCGAAGAGCTCTGCACCGCGGCCCTGAAGATCGCCGGCCAGGTGCGGTACGAGAACGCCGGCACGGTGGAGTTCCTCCTCGATGGCGACGGCAACTGGTTCTTCATCGAGATGAACCCGCGCATCCAGGTGGAGCACACCGTCACCGAGATGATAACCGGCCGTAACCTGGTGCAGGCCCAGATCCTGGTCGCCGAAGGGAAGAAGCTCTCCGATCCGGAGATCAACATCTCGAACCAGGCTGCCATCGACATGCGGGGGTATGCGATCCAGTGCCGGATCACCACCGAGGACCCGATGAACAACTTTGCGCCCGATTTCGGCACCCTGACGACCTATCGTTCGGCTGCCGGCTTCGGGGTGCGGCTCGACGCCGGGAACGCCTTCACCGGCTCCAAGATCACCCCCCACTATGATTCGCTGCTGGTCAAGGTGACCGCCTGGGGCCTGACCTTCGAAAATGCTGCCCATGTCATGAACCGCTCCCTCCAGGAGTTCCGGGTCCGTGGCGTCAAGACCAACATCCCGTTCCTGGAGAACGTGGTGACCCATCCGGTCTTCCTCAAGGGGAAGTGCGACACCTCCTTCATCGAGAAGCATCCCGAGCTGCTTGCAATCCACGAGAAAAAGGACCGCGCCACCAAGATCCTGAGCTTTTTGGGCGACGTCATCGTCAACGGCTCTCCCGGTGTCATCAAGCCGCTCAAGTCGGCCGAACTGGTCGAGGCCATCATCCCCGAGATCGATTACACCAAGCCGCGTCCCCCCGGTTCCCGCGACCTGTTCATGAAGCTCGGCGCCGACGGGCTCTCCAAGTGGATACTGGAGCAGAAAAAGCTCCTCATCACCGACACCACCATGCGAGATGCCCACCAGTCGCTCCTGGCCACCAGGGTGCGGAGTTACGACATCCTGAAGATCGCCGAGCCGACCTCGTATCTGGGGTCGGGGATCTTCTCCCTGGAGTGCTGGGGCGGCGCGACCTTCGACGTCTCCATGCGTTTCCTCAAGGAATGCCCCTGGCAGCGGTTGCACAAGCTCTCCGAGGCCATTCCCAATGTCCTGTTCCAGATGCTGCTCCGCGGTTCCAACGCCGTCGGCTACACCAACTATCCCGACAACGTGGTCATCCGCTTTGTCGAGGAGGCGGCTGCCAGCGGGGTCGACATCTTCCGGGTCTTCGACTCGCTCAACTGGACCAAGGGTATGGCCGTGGCCATAGAGGCGGTCCGCAAGACCGGCAAGATCTGCGAGGCAGCCATCTGTTACACCGGCGACATCACCGACCCGAAGCGGGACAAGTATCCCCTCGAATACTACGTGTCCATGGCCAAGGAGCTGGAGCAGATGGGCGCCCACATCCTGGCCATCAAGGACATGGCCGGGCTTCTCAAGCCGATGGCGGCCTACAAGCTGGTCACGGCGCTCAAGCAGAACATCGGCATCCCGGTCCACCTCCATACCCACGATACCTCCTCGAACGGCAACTCGACCCTGCTGATGGCCTGCCAGGCCGGGGTGGACATCGTCGACGCCTCGCTCTCCTCCATCTCGGGCCTCACTGCCCAGCCCAACCTGAACGCTCTGCTGGCGGCCCTGAAGGGGACCGAGTGGGACCCGGATCTGGACTATGCCGGTCTGCAGAAGCTGGCCAACTACTGGGAGACGGTCCGCGAATACTACTCCCCCTTCGAGTCCGGCCTCAAAAGCGGCACTGCCGAGGTCTACCACCACGAGATCCCCGGCGGGCAATACTCCAACTACAAGCCCCAGGTCGCCGGCCTCGGGCTGCTCGACCGCTGGGAAGAGTGCAAGGAGATGTACTACAAGGTCAACAAGCTGTTCGGCGACATCGTCAAGGTCACCCCGTCGTCCAAGGTGGTCGGCGACATGGCCATGTTCCTGGTCAAGAACAACCTGGACGTGGATGACGTCTTCACCAAGGCGGATGATCTGACCTTCCCCGAGTCGGTGGTCGGGATGTTCAAGGGGATGCTGGGCCAGCCCTACCAGGGGTGGCCCGTTGAGCTGCAGAAGATCATCCTGCGTGGCGAAGAGCCGATCACCTGCCGGCCGGGCGAACTGCTGGAGCCGGTGGACTTCGAGGCCGAGCGGGACAAGGCAGCTGCCAAGGTCGGCCATCGCCTCAGCGACCACGACCTGATGTCGTACCTCCTCTATCCCCACGTCTACCCGGAGTTCGACAAGCACCGCCAGGAGTATTCCGACACCTCGGTCATCCCGACCCCCACCTTCTTCTACGGTCTGGAGCCGGGGCAGGAGACCTCCATCGATATCGAGCCGGGCAAGACCCTGATCATCAAGCTCAACGCCATCGGCAAGGTCCATCCCGACGGCACCCGGCACATCTTCTTCGAGCTGAACGGCCAGCAGCGCCAGGTCGTGGTCCGCGACCAGTCGGCCCAGTCCGACGAGGTTGAGCGGGAAAAGGCCGACAAGGGGAATCCCAAGCATGTCGGCGCCCCCATGCCGGGCAAGGTCCTCAAGCTGAACGTGAAGGCAGGGGATACGGTAAAGGTCGGCGATGTCCTGATGGTCACCGAGGCGATGAAGATGGAGACCAACATCAAGGCCAAGGAAGAGGGGGGCGTTGCCGAGGTGCGGTTCAAGGAGGGGGATAAGGTGGAAAAAGAGGACCTGGTCATCGTCATGGCCTAGCGGCTTTGCCAAAGGTCCGGCTGCGGCGTTGCTCCTCGGAACGAACGCTCAACGTACCTCCCGGTACGCCTCGCGCCCCTTCCTCCGGTGCGCCTTGCATCCGGAGCCTTTTGCTGTGCCGCCGCTGCCCTGCAGCAGGTCAGGAGTACCGATTCCCCGCTTTCCTCTGGCGTTGTTACTGAGTCTGCTCAGGTAGTCTTGCTGCAAGAGAAACGCCCCGCTTCTGCAAAGGAAGCGGGGCGTTTCGCGTTTAGCGGGGAAGCAGAATGGCAAAAAACTCAGGTTGTTCAAAAGCAGTCAGATCGTCGCACCCGCAGAAAGCCCCGCGGAGGCGTAGTACCCACAGGGCATAAACAGCGCTACGCCGCACAAGGCGGCTTTCGAGGACGGCGGCGAGATGGCTGGTTTTGGACAACCTGCTACAGCAGGCGGCGATAGTCGCAGTGGAGCGCCTTGGCAAGCCTTCGTGCCCGCTCTTTGCCGATGGTCCGCTTGCCGTTTTCCATGTCGCTGATGTGGTGCTGCGGAATGCCGGTCAGCTCGGCGAGCTGCTTCTGGGTGAGCCCTTCGCGGTGGCGGTAGGCGCGCAGGGCGACCTCCTGTTCTTTGCCGATGTATTCGGGAAAGACCTCCGCAACGGTGTAGGAATGCTGTTCGTCGTTTTCCAGTGTTTCGGCATAACGCCGCAACAGCGGGACGTTGGTGCGGCGGACACGGAGGGTCACAGTCACCAGTTCGTCAGTAGGGTGCTTTTTCGTGAGTGCCTGCATAGATGATCTCCACGGATACGGTGCCGCGGTCTTCAGTCCAGACCGCCACATAGCACGGGTGCCCTTTCTTCAGGTGGCAGTGGTGACGGTTGCCGCTCAGTTTCGAGTAGTTGGGCCAGTCTCCCCGTACCGGGCCAGACCCCTCGATATCTCTGGCAAGCTGGAAAAGCAGTTCCCGGATCATGACAGGGAGCTTTATCGTCTGCTTCCGCGCCTTGCCGCTGAAGGTTACCGTCCACGACATGGATGAATGATATACCCGTGGCAGGGATATTTCAAGCGGCAATTTTCATGGTGCATATTCACTGGTGCGCAGGCCGCCGGCTCTGCTATACTGCCGCCGCGAAAAAATGGTGCGCGAGGGGCGGATGGACGAGACGAGACTGGGTGAGATCGAGGCGTGGTTTGACGCCTACTGCCGGTCGTTTGCCGGCGACGACGAAGAGGCGCGCAGGAACTATGACCTGAAGGAGCAGCATACCGGCAAGGTGCGGGAAAACATCCGGCTGCTCGCCGAATTGGTGGGGATGGCCGGCAGCGGGCTGGCCACGGCCGAGGCGGTCGGCATTCTCCACGATGTGGGGCGATTCGAGCAGTACCGCCGCTATCGCACCTTTCTCGACCGGGAATCGGTGAACCATGCCGCCCTGGGGGTGGAGGTGATCCGGGAGCACCGGGTGCTGGCCGGTCTGCCGGATACGGAGGCCGAGAGCGTGGTCCGGGCGGTCCGCTTCCATAACGTCTTCATGGTCCCCCCGACCATCCGGGGGGAAGAGCGCCGCTATCTCGACCTGATCCGCGATGCGGACAAGCTGGATATCTGGCGGGTCTTCATGGAATATTTCGATCTCCCCGAGGGGGAACGGGCCTCGGCAGCCGGGCTCGGCTTTGCCGACGACCCGTCGTGTACCCCTGCGGTGCTTGCCTGTCTGGAGCGGCGGGAGATGGTGAACCTCACCCTGCTCAAGACCCTGAACGACTTCAAGCTGCTGCAGCTCTCCTGGGTCTTTGACCTCAACTGTCCCGAGTCGTTCCGGCTTGCCCGGCAGCAGGGGCACCTCAGCCGTCTCGCAGCCTCCCTGCCCGCCGGCGCAGGGGTGGAACGGGCCCTGCAGACGGTGTGGGACTTCCTGGCGGACCGTCTCCGCTGATGCCATCGATTTTTGCTGCACTCGCGTAAAATAATGGTACAATGCCGCAATGCCAGGGCAATGGAGGTAAGGATCAGATGAAGCGATATGCAGGACAAGTATGTGCAGTGGTTTTGGGACTTCTGGTGGTGTCGGTGACGTTCCTGGAACAGGAGGCATCGGCGCGCATCGGCGGCAGCCGGTCCATCGGGAGCCGCGGTACGCGCACCTATTCGCGGCCGGCCAGCCCCTATACCCAGACGACCCCTTCCCGGACCCCGGCTACCCAGCCGGCAACGTCGCCGTTTCAACGGCCGGCATTCGGCGGCGGCGGATTTTTCAGCGGCATGATGGGCGGGATCGCCGGCGGTCTTCTCGGCGGCATGCTTTTCAGGAGCCTCGGTTTCGGCGGCGGCATGGCCGGCGGCTACGGCGGACCGGGGCTGTTCGATATCCTGCTCCTGGCAGGCATCGGCTACCTGATCTACCGGATGGTCAGAAAGCGGCGTGAAGCCCAGGCAACCTATTCCCAGTATGGCAGCACCTATCAGCAGCCCGATCTCCAGCAGCCGCAGCAGGCGTATGCCACCGAAGCAGCGGCCTTCGGCCAGCCAGCTGCCGATGCGTCCGCCGGACTGGGATATATCCGCCAGATGGACGGCTCGTTCGACGAAAGCCGCTTCAAGGATACGGTGATGGACCTGTTCTTCAAGGTCCAGGGCGCCTGGATGAACCGGGAGCTCTCCCCGGTGGCGACCATCCTCACCGATGAGATGCGGGGGATCATCCAGGAGGATGTGGAACGGCTGATCCGCGACCGGCAGATCAACCGGCTGGAAAACATCGCGGTGCGCAGCGTGGAGATATCCGAGGCATGGCAGGAGAGCGGCCAGGACTACATCACGGCCCTGATCTATGCCAACCTGCTGGACTATACCACCGACGAGGCGGGCCAGGTCCTCTCCGGCAGCAAGACCGACCCGGTGAAGTTCGAGGAATACTGGACCTTTACCCGGCCAGTGGGGAACAATCCCTGGCGGCTTTCGGCGATCCACCAGGCATAGCGTCCGACCATACACAAGCAGTCAGAGGCGGCCGGGATTTTCCCGGCCGTTTTGCTGTAACAGAGGGATTTTTTCGCACGATAACCGCTTGGCGAGACTCCGGTCGGCATTCATCCGCAGGCGTCGATAATCAAGGTGTACAGGGGAGAGTATGGAATTCTTTGCAACCACGGGCCGCGGCATGGAAGAGGTCCTGGCCGGCGAACTGCAGCGGCTGGGAACGGCCGGCATTGCCCTGGAACGGGGCGGGGTGCGCTTCAACGGGGATATGGCAGC
>Ga0208371_1000244_pt1 | contig 15941 bp, 14 predicted proteins | sample SubbioCR12Aug_1A_FD_184827 | JGI IMG/M metagenome (GOLD analysis project Ga0208371, IMG submission 184827) | Serpentinite rock and fluid subsurface biosphere microbial communities from McLaughlin Reserve, California, USA - CR12Aug_1A (SPAdes) | ecosystem: Environmental > Terrestrial > Deep... | reverse complement strand
TGGCCATTCCGCCAGGCCAGTGACCGATCATCTTGTAAGCCACGTTAAAAAGTCTGGAGCTTATCCCAGCGTGGAATGCGATCTGCCCCATAAGAATAAAAAGAGGAATCACCGTCAGATTGTATGATCCGAAAACATCGAAGATGTCTTTCACCATCATGCTCATGGCCGCATCCACATTGCTCATATAGGCAAAACCCGTAACACCCACCAGAGCCATAACCAGCCCAACAGGTATCCGGGAAAAGATCAGGACGAACAGAGCGATGATTCCTATGATTCCCACAAGTGTTACAGACATGATTCTCCTCCCGATTCAGCCCCGCTTGAACCCTCGGGTGACGCAAAGGAGAGCATGAAATGTAAAAGGCAGATGAAAAAAACAAGACCGAAACTCATGGATATCCCAAATATAAAAGGGTAGAAAGGGGCCTGGAGTGTCATGGAGCCTTCGTTGTTTGCCTTGGATGAAAGAGCAAGAAAAAAGGAATGCCAGGAAATAAGAGCGAAAAGAACGGACAATACCGCATCGTTCAACCGTTCTACCCACCGCCGGGTCTTTTCCGAAAATTTCCTGACCATGAAATCCACAGCAATATGGCCTTTTTCAAGGGTTGTCTGGGCCATGGCAAATGACACAGCCACAGCCCCCGAAAGCCCCACAAGTTCGAATGTCCCTGTTATGGGATGCCTGAAATACCTTAGAATCACATCAACGCAAGTGATGCTCATCATAAAAAAAACAGAACATGCGGCTATCCGGTTCATGCCCTTTGACAGGGAATGAACCAGACGATTCGCTTTTTCAAGAAACATTATTTTTTCCCTTTAATAAAACCCTTGAGGGTTGTGACACAGGCTTTGCCGTCGATCCCTTTTTTACCGGCTTCGGCAACGTATTCATTGATCACAGGTTCCACGGCTTTTTTCCATGCCTCGCTTTCTTTTGCAGAAAGGCTGACAACGCTGTTTTTAAGGCTTTTGCTGAATTCAATTCCCAGTTTGTCACCCTGATCCCATTCTTTGCCGTGAACATCAACCCATTCACTGCTGACCTTTGTGAAAACAGCTTTCAGGTCTTCCGGAAGATCGTTCCATTTTTTCAAGTTCATCACCACAAACATGGTGGTGGTGTATCCCACAGCATTACAATCGGTGGTGGATTTGATCACCTCTCCCTGTCTCCAGCCTTTCAGAACTTCCACAGGCCCGATGGTGCCTTCCACAACACCTTTCTGAAGAGCTTCATATGTTTCACCCTGTTCCATGGCCACGGGAACGGCTCCAAGGGCTGCCACCACTTTTGCACTCAGACCAGTGGAACGAATTTTCATGTTCTTAAGGTCAGCAAGATTTTTCACAGTTTTTTTTGTATGGAGAAGGCCAGGCCCATGGGCATGGAGGTAAAGGACTTTTACGTCAGCCAGTTCTTTGGGCTGCATTTTTTTATAGTAAGCATTTACGGCTTTGGTGGCTGTCATGCCGTTGGAGTAGCCCAGGGGAAGGTCCGCAGCTTCCATCACGGGGAAACGGCCTCTTGAATAGGCGAAGCAGCTCATTCCGATATCGGAAATGCCCGTGACAACTCCGTCATAGCAGTTGTTGGCTTTTGTCAGCGTGCCACCGGGAAAGACATTGATAACCACGCGCCCCTTGCTCCGTTTTTCGATCTCTTTGGCCCAGCTTTCGGCAGCTTTGCACTGTCCGTGCGTTGGCGGAAAAAAAACGCTGTAAGAAAGTTTCACTTCTTTATCGGCTGCAAACGTGCTTGAAGAAAAAATGACTGCGGCTGAAAGTGCGACCAGTGAAGCAAATAAGGCTTTGAAAAGTTTCATGTCAATCCCCCATCTTCAGTTAATAGTTAATAAACGATCAAATCAGAACCATCCCCTACCAAGTACCGGTCTTCACGTTTACGTTAATAATAAAAAACCATAAGCAGCCATAAAAACGCTTTTAACATCATTATGTCAAGTTTTTTTCCAGGAATCGGAAGGTAGCAACCGACAACAGGGGATAGAATCATCCGATATGGTAATAATTCCATGTTCCTTTAATGTTTCAATGCCATCTGTCAAATCCCCATCCGTTCCGCTCCACATGGATTTCAGTTTATCCATGGCCAGAACCTCACCCAGATCAGCAAGCCCCGTACACATCAGATACACGGATACGGTCTCCACGGATAATCCGAGTTCGAAAATTTTCTGGTCCATGGCCATTTCCGAATTTTGTTTTGTCATGTTGATCCTTTCGGTTGTACTTGCTTCATTTTTGATATATCAAAACAAATTATTCAAACAGGGGGGTTCCCTGATGTTCAGCGATAAAAATGGAATTCAGAGAATTTGTAACAATTGACCATTAAATGCAAGTGTTAGTTTACATAAAATGATTGGAATTTTTGACTCAGGAATAGGTGGGCTGACAACGGTCAAAGCCCTTATGGACACCCTTGACGGGCACGATCTGATTTACTTCGGGGATACGGCAAGAACACCCTACGGATCGAAAAGCAGGGATACGGTGGTGCGATATGCCATCGAAAACACCGAATTTCTATTGAGCCATGGAGCGAAAATCATCGTCATGGCCTGCAACACCGCTTCAAGCGTTGCCACGGAAATTCTCAAGGAAAAATACCATGTGCCGGTGTTTGAAGTGATCACCCCGGCTGTGGAACAGGTTGTGGCCCAGAAGAATCGCTACCGTATCGGTGTCATTGGAACACGAGGCACCATCAACAGCGGTATCTACGAACGGCTCATCAAGGAAAAACTTCCTGACTCCAGTGTTTTTTCAACGCCCTGCCCCCTTCTCGTTCCTCTGGTTGAAGAAGGCTGGTTCGACAAACCCGAAACACGAATGATTGTCAAAAAATATCTGCATCCTTTGAAAGTGAGGCAGGTGGAGTCTCTGATTCTGGGCTGTACCCATTACCCCTTACTGAAATCCATCATCCAGGAAAAAATCGGTCGGCGGGTGAAAATCATTGACTCGTCCGTGGCTGTGGCTGAAAAAATCCGGGAGTTTTTCGTAGCTAACCCCGGTATTGATGCCGCAATCGATAAATCTGGCCGGGCCGACCTTTTCGTATCTGATATTACTGAGCAATTCGAAAAAACTGCCACAACCATCCTTAAAAGGCAGGTATCACTTACCAAGGTTTGATAAGGATCGGATCATTTGCCTTAGTTTCGTTCCTCTACCCGGCCTACGAGGGGCTTATGCATACGTGTCAAAGCCAAGATCTTCCCAATTGTATTATAGGGTAACATCAAAAGGTACACCCAAGAATCACAGATCCGTATTTGAAGGCATCTTCCTGCTCTTCAAAAATTTTTGTCCCCCTCACCATGACAAAGGAAAACCATAAGCCCTTAAGCCCGACCCCCACCCCGCCAAACAAGTTTGCACAGAGCGGTACGCGGTCCACATGGGGGCCTTCACTGAATGTGTTGCCATCCAGAATAATGGATTGGAAGACATAAGAAGCTTCAACGCCGCCGATAAGATTAACGACAAATGGGAAATTCCTGCTGTAGCCGATATCCGGAATGAAACCAATCCCGCCCCTGTAAGGTGAAGACGGATATTTGTTCGCACCATTGCCGATTCGAACAATGCCCCCAACCGTCACGTCGCTCAAGACGTTTCCCGCATCAGCGCCTGCGTAAACAGTGGTATCCCAGCCAGGATAAAAACCGGATGCTGATGTGAGCGTATCAACCAGTTTCCATTTGTGGACATAACTTACGTTGAGCAAAAATTCGTCTTCAAGTTGGTAATGCCAGCCTTTGGGTTCAGTTACTCCAATTATTTTGTGGGATATTTTTTGAACCTTTTCCGCCTGGGAACTTGGGCCAACGACCCCAACGAGAATGCCCATGGAATCAGATGTGGAATCGTTCTGATATTGAACCGTCATCTTCCCGGTCAAGAAACCGGCATAGGGTAGATCATCTTCAGGGGGAATGTCTTTCTCAATTTCATCCGGGGTGACGATGGACTGGCCTATGGCGAATGACTTTCGGCGTTCCCGGTTTTTATCCTCCACAAGGGTCAGACGATCCGTCAGCTTGTATATGAAATCATTTCGTTTTACCTCATTCCGGTTTTCGGATTGTTCATTTTGCCAGGGCATGGCAATAGCTGCAAAAAAACCATTGGTATACCCCTTGTCCGTATCGGCAAAATAATCGTTTTCAAAAATGATGGCCAAGGAATAACGGTTGTCCGAAGGAGTGTCGTCGTTAAAGGCACTAAGCCGTGGAGGGCAAAAAACATCTGCCGAAACAATAAAAAACAATAAAAAAGTAAGCGCCCTGATTCCCCTGTTCATACCATCTCCCCAGACATTTCAATAGCGATACCCCCTTTAACCGTTACCGCAAAATATTTCAATATATCTTTCAATCATGATGGCGTCGTAAAAAGTCCCATATGCATCAGGCTACCTTTACGAGTTCATTAATCATTGACGGTCTGGACCATCAATTCCTTTCTGTAGTGATCAAAAAGAGTGGCCTTGGAAACCATGCCAATGAAAACGCCACCATCCACAACAGGCATGCTGTATATCCCCCGGCTGTCCATGATCTCCAGAACATCCACCACAGAATCTCCCACATGGGCAATGTCCAGCTCTGTATTCATAATCTGCTCCACAAACACCGCATCATACATCATGGTTTCAAAAAGATAAGGTCGAATATCATCAAAGGTCACAAGACCAAGAAATGTACCATTTTCAGCATCTTCCACAGGATAATAATTTCTTCTGGACTGGGTGACCACCATGATCAGCTCACGCAAGGTCATATCCGGTCGAACGACGGTGCAATTCTTTTCGATCAACTCCTGTATGCTGAGATCGGATAAAACCCTTGCATCGGTTCCTGGTCGCAGAAGATGCCCCTTTTCCACCAGCTCCTTCATGTATATGGAAGCCGGTTCAAAATAATAGCAAACCGTTGAGGATATGGAAGATACGATGATGAGTGGAAGAATGACTTCATACCCGCCTGTGATTTCAACAATCAAAAAAATGCCTGTAAGTGGGGCCTGAAGAATTCCTCCTACCAGTCCAGCCATTCCGAGCAGGGCATATCCCCCCTCACCCATCCATTTCAGTGACGGGAAAAGGGTGATGAGCAACCGGTGATAGGCAAGCCCGGCAAAACTACCGACAACGAGACTGGGGGCAAATATCCCACCTGATCCTCCCCAGCCCAGTGTAAGAGAAGTGGCAAGCAATTTGGCAAAACAAGCGATAAGGACAAGACTGATACCCTGGCGGTAAGTCCCTTCAATCATGTCTCTGATCGAATGGTATCCTTCCCCTAGGACATCCGGAACAGCAAGACCGATGAGGCCTACAGCGCATCCGCCCATGGCTGCTTTTGCCCAGACCGGCAGTGTTGTTTTTCCTGAAACGACGTGCATATTTCTTATTAAACGTGTCATCAACACGGAAATCAAGGCCGTAAAAAAGGCAAGTCCTACGCACGCAAAAGTATCGTGATAAGATACGGGAAAACTGTGATGACTGAAGGCAATCTGATTCCCGGATAAAAGGCGGCTTAGCTGGGTTCCCGCAACAGAGGCAACGGCAATGGGGACGATGTGAACTTTGGACCATTCTCCCAGAACTACTTCAAGGACAAACACAAGTCCTGCGATGGGTGCATTAAAAATGGACGATATGGCTCCGGCTGCCCCACAACCGAGAAGTGTCACCCGCTGTCTTTCATTCATGGAAAAAAAACGGGCGATATTTGAACCAATTGCGGCTCCGCTGATCACCACCGGAGATTCCGGCCCGGCAGATCCTCCGCTTCCGATGGTCAGACAACTGGCAACAAGCCGTGAAAACATCGAACTGGCCTTTAGTTTTCCCCCAAGCCTTGACACGGAATAAATCACTTCAGGAACCCCATGCCCGCCCTTTTCTTTGACGACTTTCGTAATAAACAGAACGGCAAGTGCGGCTCCGGCACCCGGCAGAAAAAACGACCATGTATTTGTTCGAAGGGGCTGGAGGAATTGAAAGATAAACAGGATACCGCTGTTCAGAAGATAGGCTGCAAACCCGCTTGCTAAGCCCACCAGCATTCCGCTCACGATCAGCAGAAGTCGGTCATCCGATCTGAAGAGGGTCCATGTTCCTGGTAAACGCCATGAAAAAAAACGTTTCATAGCTTAGCCCTTCTCAATACGATTTTCTATAGCTTCGACGGATTTATAAAACTCATCGGGCGACGGTTGGCTGCTCAGAAGGGTAATAAACGAATCATCACGAAGGCAGAAGGAGATACGCGATAATAGAAACAGATGGGTTTTCACCGTTGGGCAGATTATAAGAAACAGAACGCCCACAGGTTTATGATCAATGGATTTGAAATCGATTTTATTGTCGAGAAAACAGCTGACAATCACGGCGTCCCTGTCGTTTCCCGGCAAAGGATTCCGTGGATGGGGAATGGCCACACCTTTTCCGATACCTGTTGAGGTGAGCCGTTCACGCTCAATAAGTTTTTCCAGTAGTATACCTTGATCAGCTTCGGAAATCATGGGGACACGGTTTACAACCTGTTTCAAAACGTCCACCACCGTATTCCCGCCAATCCCCGTGTGAACTCCTCCACGGATCATAGCCGATAAAAGGGTTGGTTCTTCTGCTGATTTGCATGAGATGTCATCATCAGGTGTGACTGGGGTTTCTATCAGACTGAACCGGATGTGGTGTTTTAAGGCCCAGCTATCAAGAACGTCTTTTTTGAAATCACACAGGCCATCGGTTTTCTTTACAGGTATTCGGCCCTGACGAATCCATCTTTCCAACGTTTCTGTGGAAAGCTGAAGGCCCAGAGCTAATTTTTCCAATTCCAGTTTCATGTCCTGGGTTAATCCTGTTTACTTTCTCAATTATCAATGATTGATTTCGTTTTTTCCAGCTCGTCCGAAAGAGTTGAAATCTGGCGTTCCGCCATGGCCAGTTTATCTTTCAACTGTTTAATTCTCATCAAAGAATTCACCCTGGCTATAATCTCATCTTTTGAAAAAGGTTTCATCAGGTATTCATCTGCACCAGCCCTGAAACCCTCAACCATGTCTTCGGAATCCACTTCCATACCCGTTACGAGCATGAAAATCACGTCACTCAGACGGCTTTCCGCTTTAATTTTCCTGCAAAGCTCAATCCCGTTCATTCCAGGAAGCAGAACATCACAGATGATAAGATCGGGTAAAAAGGAAACCGCTTCTTCATAGCCTTGCTCCGCGCTCAATGCTGTTCTGAACGCATACCCCGAATCTTCAAAAAACCGGATATAAATCGAGACCAGTTCTGCATCATCATCTATATACAGAATCTTTGCCTGCGCATCATTTTCATCATGGATGTGTCGTTCCATAGTTATCCTTCCATATAATTTTTTTTCCACCACTCATCCCAGCTGGTTTCGGATATGCTCTGAGCAATACGTATTCCCGTATCGGTCTTCAGTCTTCCGGTCACGATGGGGAGCCATTCTTCCGGGCCTTTCCGTCCTGTGTCCGAGAGGGTTTTCAGCTCCAGAATGAATGAAAGCTGGTCAGCGTCTCTTGCAAGTTGTGATTCTCTTGTCTTTCCTTCGTTGAATTCCTCAATGAGGTCACGGATGGTGTCGCCAAAAGGAATATCTCTGATAAGATCCCTTACGGCTTTCTTTTCATCGGCATGAACATATTTTTTCTGAACATAATTGAGATCACCCGTCCGTGATTCCGGCAGATCATGAACAATGCACATACTGATGAGTCGTATGGCGTCAACGGAAGGTTCCATCTTTGCCATGACAAAGGCGATAAAACCGATCATAAACGAATGTTCGGCCACCGATTCCCGACCCGAACCCAGAAAATGATAACCGGATCTTGGAATTTCCTTGAGTATTTTTGCTTCAAACAGTAGATTCGCAATATGTTTCATGGGGTGTATACTCCGATATAATGATTGAAAACAGATCGGCACAGTGTACCATGACCTGCCGAATTATGTTTAGATCACTGATTTTCTATTGAATGCAACCGCCGGTCATGACGAGTCCTCTCTGTTTAGTCGAACACGAATGATTTTGCAATTGGTTTATCGCCAGTTAACAACAGAGATGAGCATCCGGGTTCTCCGTGCATGCATCAGAGGTGAATTCCTTACCATTCCATGGAAAACCTTGACAAATCAGCAAAGTACAGGTTATAGATTGATTGATTATCATTGCCTGATATTTTCCACAATAACCAAAACACAACTGGGGCGTCTGATGAACATCAAAATCAAAGCATCTATGTTAGTCATTTTCAGTATACTGATCCTTATCCTCTCTTCTTCCTTTTCATTTGCTGAAACTTCCGAAAGCCCTGATTCCAATGCATTAACCTCTGACAATTCCTCATCCGGTAATGGCAATACGCCTTCGAAGGTTGGCAGCGAATCCGGTGTCTATTACACAGTAAAAAAAGGGGATACTCTCTGGGATCTTTCCAAACGGTTTAACAACAGCGCGTGGAAATGGCCCGGCATGTGGGGCGACAACAAAACATTATCAAATCCCCACCTCATTTATCCCGGTCAGAAAATCAAGCTGTTTTACCGAAGTGATATGGATAAGCTAAAAAAATTGCGGGCCGGCGGTGTGGACTCACTGAAAAAAGATTCGGGCAAATCCCTCGAAGCTGTGGAGCCCGTGTCAATGTCCGGCGGAACAGACACAGAGAGTGACAACAATGCAGATCTCTCCCTTCCCTACTATCATTATTCAAAAATTGCAGGCGCGGGGTTCATGAAAGATGATCCCGCCGAAGCCCACGGATATATTTTTAAAGTCAAAGGCCCGGATCATCTGATGATCAACAAAGGAGACGAAGTCTTCATAAAAGACATGAACAGCAAATCCCTTGTGCCCGGTGCAAAATACTATTGTTACCAAATTATAACCCCATCAATGGTAAACAAACGGATAAAAGAGGGTAAAAAACTCAGCAAGCTTGATCGAATAATGAAAAAGACCGACGTTGGCAATCAGCACTACCTCACCGGCGTCATCCAGATTACCAGCCTTAAATCAGGATACGCATTGGGTACAGTTATCCAGTCCTACAAACCCATTGCCGTGAAAGACTACCTGATTCCTTTTACGATCCGATCACAGAATGTTAACCTGGCACCGAGCGTCGAAGGGCTATCCGGAGCCATCATATGTTCTGAAGAAGGCGAAAGCATGTTTGCAGAAGACAAAATCGCTTTTATCGACAGAGGACAAAAAGACGGGGTGAAACCCGGTCAGATGTACAACGTGTTTTATCCGGAAGAAAAAGATTCCGCTGAGCTCATAGGTGGGAAAAAACTCTTCGTTCCCGTTGACTTCGCTTCGTTCATCGTTCTACTGACTGAAGAACACATGTCAACAGTCCTGATCACCAGCGCCTATCAGGGAATTTCCGCTGGCGACCAATGGCATTACCCTGAAAAATAAATAGCTCTAAAAAACAATAAAAAAAGCCCAGTGAAGCTAAAAATTCACCGGGCTTTTTTTATTTCAAGATTTTCCGTTTTTCACAACATAACACCCGCGCTTCCAGGCTCCACAGCTTTAACTGACAAAATTTCCGATCCCACGTTTGTTCTGATCTGAACCTGAGCTGTCTGCCCCTGGGGAGTTTTCGTATACCCTATGCATATGGCCGCAGCCAAAGCCACAGATTCCTGGTCTGCATGAACGGGAACAAGAATGGTTGGGCTTCCTATGCCCACCGCATCAAGCTCCAGATATCTTTCTTCGTCGTTCAAAGCCAGAATAGACTGGTTATCGCCCCTTGTCCGGCCCACAACAATCTTAATCTTTTCATTCAAACGGATGTGCCGACCGAATTTCAAAAGATGAATGTCATTGACCATACAATGGTCTTCATGATCGAAAAGATCTTTCAATCTTCTGGAAAAATTTTTATCGGTCAACAGACACCCTCCTGCTGGCGATGGATAATTCGTGATACCCATTTCTTTTGCGAGTTCAATCTGGGGTTTCCTGGACCTGCCTGAAAAATCCTTCAGAAACTCACGATCCACCAACCCTCGTTTTTCAACATCCGTCTCGGGAAGAGATCTGGCACTTAAAGGTCTCAGAATCTTTCCATCGAATCCCGATTGTTTTTCAACATATCGCAATGCCTGCCTGGTCTGGGACAAAGGGCGCTGCCCCATGACTTCGCCGCTGAAAAGAAAATCGTAGCCCTCCCCTTCCATCATCTGCCCGGCCAACTGAAACATCAGCGAGTGGCAATCCCTGCACGGATTCATATTCTTGCCGTAACCCAACCTTGGGTTTCTCAGCATTGACAGATAAATATCCGAAATGTCTTTACGGATCAGAGGAATTCCTGTCTGGCGTGAAGCCTTTTCAGCTTTATCACCGTTAAAAAAAGGAGTCTCAAAGCTTACCCAGGTCACATCAATCCCCTGGTTTTTAAGAATCAATCCCGAAAGTATGCTGTCAAGCCCTCCGGAGCAAAGCCCAAGAGCTTTAATATTCTTTTTATCCATTATTACCTTTGATTTTTTGTTAGATGAAATGACTTACCAATCAGGTCAGGTTCAAAACACCTTCGGTTTTATACCGGATATGGGTTTCAAAGCAATATTGCCTGTTTTATCGGTCCTGCTGTTTATTGTTTTAATATAATCCACAATCAGAGCGGAACTCAACTCCGCACGTGACAGCTTATCTACGTATTGTCCGAGGGCATCCCCTGACTCGATAACCTTGGGGCATGTTGGGCTGTTAACGCATTTAACATGCATGGACTGAATCAGACGTTCCACTCTTTTTTTCATTTCATCAGTGGGAAGACTTTTGAATGAGTTACAAATATCCACAAGCTCATCCGCAGAAGGAAAATTCTTTTTCCCCATCAGGTTTTTGAATTCCGTTGCATAACGTTCCATTCCTTTTTTGACCTGGGACTTTCTGACGATGTTTTTACCGGCCCACCCCGCCCTGATCCATTTAAAAACTCCGCAGCGAAGAAGGGCCTCCCCTTTTTTATCTTCAACGAAAACCGAGACAGAAAAAGAATCGTAAAGGAAGGATTTGACCCATCCCAAACCTTTCACGGTGAGTCCCTGTTCACCGGAATAGAAATAATCCATTTCAGATTCATCGCCAATGATAAAGCCTTTTTTGCCCACGTCAGACACATCTTTTTGTTTCAATACAGAAACCAAAGCTTTTCGCCCTTTGTAGTTCATGAGGATCACAGTCCTGTATGAATCATAACCATAATAAGCACCAGTGGTTAAATCCGGCGTGTTCTGCATGTAATACAACCCACGAGTCACCACCGGCTTGTCATCACTTTCAAGTCGTTGCCAAAGAGAAGGTGAAACGGTGGCCGGATTTCCGTTATAATTTTTCCAGGCTGACAACCTGATCACAGACGGCATAACCGCGCAGGAAGGAATGTCGGGATTGTAACAGTACTTGAGAAGTCTGGCCAACCCGCCTTCTGACTCGTATCCGCAATAGGCATATGTGTTGTTTTCCACACCAGCGATCTGTGGCTGAGGCTCTTTTGTGTAATGATCAGACGTTACATAATCGAGTATGGGAGTGATTTTTTCAGCATCAAATTCAAGGTGTTCATTCTTAACAATCTGGAGGAGGTGATCAAAACCTGTAAGGGGGGTGCCTGAAGCTGAGCCCATGGCAGGAAGAAAAAAAACAGCCATGACAAAAATAACAAACCTTAAGTATACCATATCACATTTCATAACAATATCAGGATATTCCAACTATACGACGCCTGAAAAGAAACCATTGAGAAACAATCAACTCGCTTAACTTCCGCAAAAGGTTCTCATCAGATACACGATCAATTATTAAAAACATCGTACCCATGAATCTTATCGGTCTCTTATCGGCCGATGGTGCGGAAAACATATTTTTTTCTGAAAAAGCCCTGAACTTATTTCCAAAAAATATCTTAATTTTTACACCATATCAAAATTAAAATCAAACGATGAATCATTGTCCCATCAAAGCATACCCTTTTTTAATATGGCCAGGAGCAACCAGATACCGAAAACCGCTGCTGCCGAAAAACCGATCATACCCACCAGAGAAACTCCGTAAAGTAGAGGCGGCGTTCCAAAAGCAAGAAGCAGAGCTGAGCCGATGACCAGTGAGCCGATTATAACAGCAAAAGACAGACGGTTACTGACTTGATCGTGGGTTCTTAAAAAAGCGTCAAGATCCTTGATCTCCACTCCAATGGACAATTTGTTCTGACGGGTAAGACGTGCCAGAAGCAGGGCTTCCCTGGGAAGATCCTGGAGAACTGTCATTGAATCGGAAAGGGTTGTATAAAGATCACGGGCGATTTTTTTTGGGTTGTACCGCGATAATTTGGCACGACGGATAAAAGGTTCAGCATGACTGATCATATCAAATTCAGGGTCCAGAAGACGGGCGATTCCCTCCACGGAGGCAAATGCTTTCATCATCAGGAATATCACAGGAGGGACGCGCACTTTGTTACGGGTGGCGATATCGAGAAAATCCTGAATCAAACGGCCCATATCCAGATCTTTCAGGGATTTGAACAGGTGCTTGCCCATGAAGTCATCGATTTCATTTTCAAAAAGCCTTAAATCCGGTTCTTCGTCATACTCTCCCAGTTCAAGGAGAAGTCTTGCGCTCCTCTGAGAGTCTTTCCGAGCCACGGCTTCAAGGATATCCACAAAAAGGTCGCGCCGTTTATTATCCACACAGCCGGTCATTCCGAAGTCAATGGGGCAGACCACATTGTCAGGTAAAACAAAAATATTTCCCGGATGAGGGTCTGCATGAAAAAAACCAAACTCAAACACCTGCCGCATGATAAAATCGGCCCCACGCCGGGTAATGGCTTTAAGATCAAGGCCTGTCGCCAACAGTTTCTCTTTTTCTGAAACCTTGATGCCCTCAACGTATTCCATGGTAAGAACTTTGATACCTGAAAAATCGGTATAGACCTTGGGTACATAAATGGTTCTGTCTTTCAGAAACTGGGACGCAACCCTTTCCATGTTCGCTGCTTCGATGCTGTAGTCAAGCTCCCGTCCCAGAGTTCTTGCAAACTCTTCCACCACCTGAACCGGTCTGTGAAGTGCGGCTTCCTCGATATGGCGTTCGGTAAGAGTGGCCAGGTGAAGCAGTATTTCCAGATCCACTTCGATGGCTTTTCTCACTCTTGGACGCTGGATTTTCACAGCCACCACGTCCCCGTCTCTGAGAACGGCTTTATGCACCTGACCGATGGACGCAGATGCAAGGGGCGTTGTTTCAAATGAGTCAAATAGCGAGACGATGGAATCGCCAAGCTCAGATTCCAGAATGCGTTTCGCATCTTCATATGAAAAAGGAGGAACCTCATCCTGAAGTTTTTCAAATTCCAGGATCACATCCGCAGGAATGATATCGGGCCGTGTTGAAAGGATCTGGGCAAACTTGATAAATGTGGGGCCCAGTTCTTCGAATAGAAGCCTGATCCGCTCGGCCCGGGTCAGTTTTTCCACATTATCCCGCCGTTGGCGGGATATCATCTGAAGACCGATCTCGATGTACTGGTCAATCTTAAGCCGTTCCACCAGATCCCCGAAACCATATCTGAAAAGAATGGCAAGGATCTGGCGGTAGCGGTTGAAATGACGGTAGGTCCGCCCAAGAACGCCTATTTTCCGGATACTCAGCATATCCTACTTGCCACAGGCTTTCTTGAGTTCTTCCACTTCCTTTTTCAGCTCTTCGAGTTCCTTTTTACTTGCGATATCAGCCTTGGTCATATATTCGGCAACTCCGTCACGAATTTTTTTCTCCATATCTTTTTTCGCTTCATCGTATTTCTTCACCATATCATCGATAAACTTCTTTCCTTCGTCTTCGCTCATCTTTGTTTTTTCGACAAAATCCTTGGTCATTTCCTCAATTTCAGACTGGGTTTTCATGGCTATCCCGATTCCGATCATCATGGCTTTTTTCATGAATTCAAATGGCATGTTGGAACTCCTTTTTGTTAAGATTAAGTGTGTCTTTCTGCCTTATTTTTATCAACACTAATTTCAATGTCGTTTCCTTAAGAACAGTGTTACAGGGGCAGGTTCAAAACTCGCCCGGAATTTTGAGGTGAACATGGTGCAGGGCAGGTTTGGAACCTGCCCCTAAAGGAAACGACATTGACACTAATTTGGCAAATGACCCTGAACATATTTTTGAGGTAAAAAGCAGGGTCAGCCTTGAAATGAAAGCATTGTAGGTGCAACAGGTGCGGAAAGTAAAGAAAAAAAGGGACGGTTACCCGTCCCTTTCTTTTTAATTCAATTATTCATCAACGGACTATTTTGTTCCGAAAGCATCTTCACTGATTTCGATAACCGCGCCGTCCATGTTTTTAATGGCATTCAAACGGCCGTCTGTCACGAAAAGGGTGTTGTTGACAAAGTATTCACATGTTTTAATCTGGCCTTCATAGAAAGCCGCGTCCTTACCTTTGGCTTTTCCAAGAGCTTCCTTGGCAACAGCGGCTCTCCAGAGAAGCATCCAGGCCATGGTCAGATCACCTGTCACGGTAAGCAGAGGATGGCTCTGGGCAAAAGCGTTAAGAACTTTTTCGCCCATGGCTGCCTTGGCCATTTCACCCACCACTTCAGTGTAAAGGGTGTATGTTTTCTCAGCTTTGGCTGCCATGGCTTCAAGACCCTGAATTTTCTTGGCGTTGTCGATGGCTTCCTTGATTCTTCCCAGGAATCCCATGAACGGTTTGCCTTTGTTCATACCGATTTTACGACCCAGAAGGTCCATGGACTGAATACCGTTGGTGCCTTCGTAAATCTGGAAAATCCTGCTGTCTCTCAGGAGCTGTTCCACAGGGAAATCCTTGCAGAAACCATATCCACCGTAAACCTGAACACCGTGGCTGCACACTTCGTTTGCTTTGTCTGTGATATAGCCTTTGATAATGGGAGTCAGAATTTCAAGAAGCTCGCTGTACTCCAGTTTCTCTGTTTCGTTTGCCGCAAGTTTTATACGGTCATGACACATTCCTGAAAAATAGATCAGGCTTCTCATACCTTCCACCAGAGATTTCATTTCCAGAAGCTGGCGTCTCACATCAGGATGCTGAATGATGGGAACTCCACCGTCTTTGGGTTTCATCATGTTGGCGCCCTGAATACGTTCGCGGGCATAAGCAAGAGCATGCATGTATGATGTGGTGGCTACAGCAAAACCCTGAAGACCCACGAGCTGACGTGCATCATTCATCATGATGAACATGGAGCGCATGCCTTTGTTTTCTTCGCCAAGAAGTGTTCCGATGCAGTTTCCGCTGCCGCCTAGAGTAAGGGAGCATGTGGCGCTGCCGTTGATACCCATTTTGTGTTCGATACCTGTACAGATCACGTCGTTGAATTCGCCGAGACTGCCGTCGCTGTTAATCCTGAATTTGGGAACAAGAAACAGGGAGATTCCTCTGGTTCCTTCAGGAGCGCCTTTGATACGGGCAAGAACCGGATGGATGATGTTTTCCGTCATGGTGTGCTCACCACCGGAAATGAAAATCTTGTTACCCACAATGCTGTAGGTTCCGTCTGCATTTTTTTCTGCAACTGTTTCAAGGGCACCAACATCCGAACCGGCACAGGCTTCGGTGAGAAGCATGGTTCCAGCCCATTTACCGGAATACAAGTTTTTGAGGCATTGCTTTTTCTGTTCTTCGTTTCCGATTTCCTCGATCATTTTGGCTGCACCATGGGTCAGGCCATGGTAAAGCATGAACGCCACGTTGGCTCCCTGGAAATATTCGCTTGCTGCAAGGGCAACTGTCTTAGGCATTCCGCCACCGCCCCATTCGGGATCATCGCTCAT
>Ga0208371_1000243_pt1 | contig 15964 bp, 13 predicted proteins | sample SubbioCR12Aug_1A_FD_184827 | JGI IMG/M metagenome (GOLD analysis project Ga0208371, IMG submission 184827) | Serpentinite rock and fluid subsurface biosphere microbial communities from McLaughlin Reserve, California, USA - CR12Aug_1A (SPAdes) | ecosystem: Environmental > Terrestrial > Deep... | reverse complement strand
AGCGCCCCCCTGGCCGCCAGTTCCAGCACCGCCGGCTTGATCATGTTCCGGTAGTAGAAGGAGAGGAGGAACGCCGGGGCGGTCTCCCGCACCCGTGCCACGTTCTCCGGCAGGTTGATGTCGCTGGTGACGTACGGGATGCCGTGCCGGTCCGCCAGCTCACGCACCGACTTGAACCAGATCTCTTCGGTCGGCGAATCCTCGTGGGTGAAGATCAGCCGGACATCGGCCCCCTGGCGGAGCAGTTCCTCCAGGCAGCGGTAGCCAACGTTGTGATAGGCACAGACAACGACTTTTGCGGTAGTGGTCACGTACAAATTCCTTATAGGAGTAATCTGATTCGCACTACGTCTCAATCCACCACTAAGACACTAAGGGCACTAAGAAATCGTTCACCGATAAGCTTTGCGGTATCGCACCCCATCCCAAATCCATGCACGATGCCTGACCAAAGTTATTTATTTGAAAACCCTCTGAATCCACCACTAAGACACTAAGGGCACTAAGTAACCATTCGCCAATAAGCTTTGCGGTATCGCACCCCATCCCAAATCCATGCACGATGCCTGACCAAAGTTATTTATTTGAAAACCCTCTGAATCCACCACTAAGACACTAAGGGCACTAAGAAATCGTTCACCGATAAGCTTTGCGGTATCGCACCCCATCCCAAATCCATGCACGATGCCTGACCAGAGTTATTTATTTGAAAACCCTCTGAATCCACCACTAAGACACTAAGGACACTAAGCAGAAAACATGTTGTTTTTCTTAGTGCTCTTAGTGTCTTAGTGGTGAAAAGGTTTTTTTCGGAGTCACGGTAGCGGTGTTACTCTTCAGCCCCGTGCACCTTGCGCACCACATAGCGCGGCCGCCTCCTGACCTCCTGGTAGATCCTCCCCACGTACTCGCCGACGATCCCGATGCCGAAGATCGTGATGCCGATGAAGAAGAAGAGGATGGCGAAGAGGGTAAAGACCCCTTCCACCTCGGCGCCGACCAGGAATCGCCTGACCAGCAGGAAGAGGGCGAAGGCCACGGCAAAGAGCGAGGTCATGATCCCCAACAGGGCGAAGATCTGCAGCGGCACCACCGAAAAGCCGGTCATCAGGTCGAAGTTGAGGCGGATCAGCTTGTAGAGCGAGTACTTGCTCTCCCCTTCGAGCCGCTCGGCATGGGCCACCTCGACCTCGGACGGCGAGGAGGCAAAGGTCTGGGCCAGGGCCGGGATGAAGGTGGAAGCCTCCTGGCAGCGGTTGATGTTGTTCACCACGTTGCGGTGATAGGCCCGCAGCATGCAGCCGTAGTCGCTCATCTTCATGCCGGTCATCTTGCGGGTGACGACGTTCACCATCAGCGACGCGGTCTTGCGGAAAAAGGTGTCCTGCCGCTCCTGGCGGATACTGCCGACGACGTCGTGCCCCTTTTCCACCTCGGCGACGAGCTTGGGGATCTCCTCCGGCGGGTTCTGCAGGTCGGCATCCAGGGTGATCATGATCTGGCCGCGGCTCACCTCGAAGGCGGCCATGATCGCCATGTGCTGGCCGAAATTGCCGTTGAACTCCACCACCCGGACCTCCGGGTAGCGGGTCGTGAACCCCTGCAGGATCTCCAGGGAGCGGTCCCGGCTGCCGTCGTCGGTGAAGATGATCTCGAACGGGAGTGCAAGCCCCTGCATGACCGGGTAGAGCCGGGTCATGAGGTTGTCCAGGTTCCCCTCCTCGTTGTAGACCGGGATGATGATGGAGATGTAGGGCTGTTGCGGCATTAAGTGCATCCTTGTAGGGGCGAATCTCGTATTCGCCCTTGGTCTCGTATTCGCCCCTGGTCTCGTATTCGCCTTAAACCGGGCGATCACAACCGGGCGATCACAAGGATCGCCCCTACGTTATTTTTTGAATTTTACGATCACGTCCTTCACCGCGTCGACCACGTCGCTGGCGTCCCGGTCGGTCATCTTCGGGAAGAGCGGGAGCGACAGGATCCGGTCGGAGGCGTAATCGGCATGGGGCAGGCTGCCCGCCGGCTGGGGCAGGTGCTCACGGTACCAGGCATGATGGTGAACCGCCTTGTAGTGGAGCCCGGTGCCGATGTTCAGCTTCTTCAGCTCGGCCATGAAGCCGTCCCGGTCGATGTCGAGCAGTTCGACCCGGACCAGCGGCGTGTAGAGATGCCAGGCGTGGCGCTGTTGATACGGGCCACAGGCGGGCAGCGCCAGCTCGGCCACGTCGGCCAGGGCCCGGTTGTAGAATCCGGCGATCTCGGCACGGCGGTCGATGAAGCCGTCCAGCTTGGGGAGCTGGTGGATGCCGATGGCCGCCTGGATGTCCATCATGTTGTATTTGAAGCCGGGCATGACGATGTCGTAGTTGGGGGTGCCGCTGGCGGCAAAGCGCTTCCACGCCTCGCGGCTCATGCCGTGGAACTTGAGGAGCGACACCTCCTCGGCCAGGGTCTCGTCCGGGGTGCAGACCATCCCCCCCTCGCCGGTGGTCAGGTTCTTGTTGGGATGGAAGGAGAAGATGGAGATGGAATCGAAGGAGCCGATCCGCTTCCCCTTGTATTCGGTGCCCGCGGCATGGGCCGCATCCTCGATGACGGTGAGCCCGAATTCGCGGGCCAGGGCGAAGATCGGGTCGAGATCGCAGGACTGGCCGGCAAAGTGAACCGGGATGATCGCCCGGGTGCGGGGGGTGATCTTCTCGCGGATCTTCTGGGCATCGATGTTGAGGGTGCCGGGCTCGATATCCACCAGCACCGGTTTTGCGCCGCACAGGACCGGGATGCTGGCCGTGGAGGCAAAGGTCATGGGGGTGGTGATGATCTCGTCCCCCTCCTTGATGCCGAGGGCGAGCAGGGTCAGGTGGAGGCCGGCGGTGGCCGAGCTGAGCGGCACGGCATAGGGAGCGCCGACATACGCCCTGAAGGCGTCCTCGAAACGCTTCACCTTGGGACCGGTGGTGATCCAGCCGGAACGGAGTGAATCGACGACCTCGTTGATCTCCGCATCCTCTAGGGTGGGAGTGGAAAAGGGGAGAAACTCGCTGCGCACCGGAAACCTCCAGGAACTATCGCAAATCGCTTATTTATGGCACAAATCCCACGGTCGTGCAAACACTTTTCGCGCCACAAAGCCGCAACAGTCACCTCTTCGTCACCTCCCCGGCCCGCAGCGGACCGTCATCGGACGAGCAGATCCGGAGCGTATGAACGGACAGGGGAGCCGCTGTTTCAACGATTGGTAATCAACAGCTTGCGACGGTCTTCGCCGAGGATGCGCACCTGCCCCTTTGCCATGCTCATGAGGCGGTCCAGGTCCCCCTGCCGCAGCAGCGCAACCACATGACGGGGAGAATCCCAGATCGGGATGAAACGATCGATCTCCATGAACCATGCCGACTGGTCCCCCTGCTTGGAACCGAACTCCAGTTCCCCGATCCCGCCGACCACGACCACGCGCCTATGGGAATAGAAGGGGAGCCCCTGTTCATACCCGAACGAGGCGACCACCGTGTCGGGTCCCGCCACCTTCCGCACCATGAGACAGAGCTCCTTGGAACTCGCCCGCCGCTGGGAGATCCGCTCGTAGAAGAAGTGCGGTCCCACCACGGCCAGGAGCAGCCCGCCGGCGCAGAGGGTCAGGAACAGTCGCTGACCGTCGCGATACCGGACGACGACGAAGGCCAGCACCCCCTCTGCCAGGAAGATCCCACCGGCCACGAGCCCGCCCACCCCCGACAGATCGGGCCGGGTTGCCACATGGGGGTAGACCATCGCACCGAGCCCCACGATGCAGAGGACTGTCGCCAGGGCCATGGTGACCCGGGCCGGCAGCTCCTCGCCATCCAGGATCGTGCAGAACATGCGCCCGACCAGAAGGGCCAGGGCCGGAAAGACCGGAAGGATGTAGGGGATGAGCTTCGAATTGGACTTGGAAAAGAAGAGAAAGATGAAACCGGCCCAGAGGATGAGGTAGATCAGGCTTTCGCCGCCGGCTGCCTTCCGCTCCCGCCAGGCTTTGGCAAGGGCCTGGGGCACGAAGAACGACCAGGGGAGCATGGTCAGGAGGAGTATGGGGATGAAGAACCAGAACGGCTGGTAACGGCCATGCACCTTGGTGAGGAAGCGCTCGAAGTGTTCATGGATGAAGAAGAAGCGGGCGAATTCGGGATTGCGCAGCGACACCAGGACGAACCAGGGGGCGGCGACCGCCAGAAAGAGCGGTATGCCGGTCAACAGGCGGATCTCCCCCAGGAGACGCCAGCGACGGCAGACCAGAAGATAGAGAAAGATCACCGCACCGGGCAGGACCAGCCCGATCAGCCCCTTGGCCAGCACGGCCAGGGCCGCGAAGATATAGAACAGATGGTAATAGAGCCCCTTTCGTTTCTCGTCCGGCCGGGAGGCGAGGAGAAAGCACCCCAGGGCCGCGGTCATGCAGAAGGTGAGGGTCATGTCGATGAAATTGATCCGGGACTGCACCAGGAATCCGGTGGCGGAACCGAGCACCAGGGCTGCCAGCATCCCCTCGCGGCGGCCGAACAGCTTTCGCCCCATATGGTAGGTGAAGAGAACCGTGAGAAGGCCGCAGAGCGCTCCGGGGAAGCGTGCGGCAAATTCGTTCTCCCCGAAGACGGACAACGACAGGGCATTCAGCCAATAGTGGAGCGGCGGCTTCTCGAAATACTTGACGTAGTTCAGAAGCGGTGTCACGAAATCGCCCCGTTCCAGCATCTCCCGCGGGATCTCGGCATAACGCCCCTCGTCCGGCTCCATGAGCGGGAAACGTCCCAGGAACTGGAAAAAGGCGATGCCGAACACCAGGGTCAGGGTGGTCAGATCACGCCGGGCACTGCCGGCAGTTGCGGTAATGAATCTCAGGATACTTTTCACGCGGTCACTGTTCCTCGTCTGTAGATTCCCGCCGCAGCAGGTCGTACCGCTCCACCGGCACCGGGAAGCGGAGCACGATCCGCTGGTTGGGTTGGGCCACTGCCAGGGGCGCGCCCTTTTCGTCCTGCATTTCCCGCATGGTGAGGCTGGCGGTCTTCATCGCCGGACCGATCAGCTCAACCGCGTCGCCGTCCAGCATCCGGTTGCGCACCCCGACCACGGCCCGGCCGTCGGCCAGCACCTCTTCCACCATCCCCACGAACTGGTGGCTGCGGCGGTAGCGGGAGTGGTACTCCTGGTCACCCTCGCCGGGCCGGCCGAAGAGGAAACCGCTGGTGTAGCCGCGGTGGCTCACCTTCTGCAACTCTTCCAGCCAGGCGGGATCGCACCGGTAACCGGCAGGATCGGCGCAGTAGCGATCCAGGGCGGCCCGGTAGACGCGCACCACCGAGGCGACATAGTAGCTCCCCTTCATCCGCCCCTCTATCTTCAGGGAGTCGACGCCGCTCTCCACCAGCTCCGGCAGGTGCGGCAGCAGGCAGAGGTCCTTGGAGTTGAAGATGAAGGAGCCTCCCCCGTCCTCGACAACCGGGAAGTACTGGCCGGGGCGGGTCTCCTCCACCAGGGCGTATTCCCAGCGGCAGGGATGGGCGCACTCCCCCTTGTTGGCCGGCCGGCCGGACATGACGCTGGAGAGGAGGCAGCGGCCGGAATAGGCGATACAGAGCGCCCCGTGGACAAAGACCTCCAGTTCGGCCGAGACCTTGTCGCGCACGGCGCGGATGCCGGAAAGCGGGGTCTCCCGCGCCAGGTTGATCCGCCTGATCCCCTGGCGTTGCCAGAACAGGGCGCTCTGCCAGTTGGTGGTATTCGCCTGGGTGGAGAGGTGGATCTCCCGCTCAGGGGAGACCTCCCGGATCATGGCGATAACACCGGGGTCGGCAACGATGCAGGCATCGACCGGAATGGGAGCGATCTCTTCCAGATAGGTGCGTAGCGCCGGCAGTTCGTCGCTGCCCGGATAGGCATTGACCGTCAGGAAAACCCGCACCCCGCGGCCATGGGCATAGTCGACCGCCTCGGCAAGCTCGCCGGGGGTGAAGTTGCCCGCCAGGCTGCGCAGACCAAAGGCCTTCCCCCCCAGGTAGACCGCATCCGCTCCGTAATGGATGGCTATCTTCAGTTTTTCCATGGTGCCGGCAGGGGCCAGCAACTCGGGTTTATTCACGGATATCGCCTTTGGTGGCGCCTGTCGGCGCAGGCGCTGGATACTAACATAATCACCCCGGCAAAGATACCCAAAAGGGGCGTTAGCCCTTGACAAAGAAGCGGATGAGGCTTTAATTATGATAACTTTTTTTCAAGGAGGCAAAATGCATCGCGCACACTGGCTCTGCACCGGCATAGCCGGCTTGATGCTCGCCGGCTGCAGCTCCGTGGACGTCATCTCCAAGAAACAGATGGAAACAGAATCCCGCTTGGAGCAACTCCTGCAGTCAAACACCGCAACCGGCTCGCAAGTTGCCGATCTTACCCGCGAAGTCCAGGACATGAAAAGGGTCCTGATCGGGCAGGCTGAAGTCCTGGAGACGCTCAAGTCCCGTCAGGAAAATCAGCAGAGATTCCTGGAAACCATTCCGACGCAAGCCGCCCCTTCTGCCGCAGCACCGGCTACGGAGCCCTCCGCCAAGATCGAGGTCGTCAACATCGATTCAACGAAGACCGATAAAGAGAATCCCCAGCAAGAGGCCTACATGAAGGCCTTCGGCATCTTCAGCGCCGACCGTTATCCCGAGGCGATTACTGCATTTACCTCCTTCATCGCGGCCTATCCCGACAGCGAATATGCGGCAAACGCCCAATACTGGATCGGCGAATGCCATTATACGCAGAAAGACTACCGGCAGGCCCTGTCCGCCTTCAAGTCGGTCGTCGACCAACATCCCAAGGCGAAGAAGGTGCCGGATGCCCTGCTGAAGGTCGCCTTCTCCCAACTGAGCCTGAACGACCAGGATTCAGCAAAGTCCACCATGCAGAAACTGATCGACCGCTATCCCAAGAGCCCCGCTGCCGCCAAGGCGCGCGAGCGGTTGAGCCGTCTCTAGTCAAAGGGGTTACGCAATGAAACGAGCCGTCTTTTCGCTGTTTGCAGTCCTCCTCTGCACATCTGTCCTGCCGCTTGCGGCAAGCGCCGAAGAACCGCAGACGACCTATGTCATCCAGAAGGGGGATACCCTCTGGGGGATCTCCGATCGCTTCATCCGCGACCCCCACTACTGGCCCGACCTCTGGGCGAACAACCCGCAGCTGACCAACCCGCACCTGATCTTCCCCGGCCAGAAGGTAAGGGTCTTTCGCGACCGGATCGAGATAGAACCGGCCGAGGTGAAGAAGGAGACTGTACCGCCGGCGCCGCAGGAAGCCGCGCCGTCCGCCGCGGCGGAAACGGCCAAGGACATCACCTTCACGGTGAGCGGCGGGGAAGGATACCTGCTTGAAGACAAACTGCGACCTGCGGGGATGATCGTCTCCACCCACCTGAATCGCCAGATCATAGGCGAGGACGACATCGTCTACACCGACCTGGGGAGGACAACCGGCGGCAAGGTGGGGGACCGTTACTCCATCTTCAAGAAAGGCTCTCCCATCAGCCACCCGATGACCAACCAGATCGTCGGCTACAAAGTGACCCCTCTGGGAACCTTGCAGATCGTCGAACTGGAGGACAAGGTCTCCAAGGCGATCATCACCAAGTCCTACGAAGAGATCGGCCCCGGCGCCTATCTCATGCCCTATGCCGAACCGCTCAAGACCATCGCGCTCAAGTCGGCCGATCGTGACCTGAACGGTTACATCGTCGAGACCAAGTCCGGCAACAAGACCATCGCCTCCGGCGACATCACCTATCTCGACCTGGGGAAAAACCAGGGGCTGCAGGTCGGCAACATGGTCTACATCATCCGCGATGTCTACCCCGACCCCAAATTCATCGATGTGCCGGTGGGAAAACTCCCTCCCGAGGTGATCGGGGCGATGGTGGTGGTCGACATCGGCCCCAACACCTCGACGGCCCTGGTGGTGAAGAGCATCGACACCATCTACCGCGGCGATCGGGTGGAAATGATCAAAAGCCGCTGAAGCGTTTCGTCACGGGACCGGCACTGTTGCCGGTCCCTTTTTTCATGGACGGCAGACGGCCGTCACGTCCGAAGGGATCAGGGAGGGGCGCCGCATGATGCAGCGCTCCTCCCTGATTCACATTTCACGGTTCACACAACACGGCACTTATGGAACATTACTACTGGTTCGGTCTCAGGTCGGTCCCGCTGGTGGGAAACATCACCTTCCGCCGTCTCGTGGAGCGATTCGGCTCTCCGCAGCGTGTCCTGGAGGCATCGGCAGAAGAGCTGGCCTCCAAAGGGGTCTCCCCTGCCGTTGCCGGGTCCATCGGCAGCTACGACTACCGGGAAGCGGCTGAGCGGGAATGCCGCGCGGTTGCGGCGAGCGGAGCGCAGGTCGTCGATTGCCACTCCCCCGACTATCCGCGCCTTTTGCTGGAAACCGCCGATTTCCCGCCGTACCTGTATGTCAAAGGGATGCTGGGGGAATGCGACCCGTCCGTGGCCATCGTCGGTTCCCGGCGGGCAACCCCCTACGGCCTGCAGGCCACCTCCCGGCTCGCGGCAGAGCTTGCCGGCCACGGGGTGCTGGTGGTCTCGGGCATGGCGAGGGGGATCGATACCGCTGCCCATCGCGGTGCCCTGCAGGCCGGGGGAAAGACCGTCGGGGTCCTGGGATGCGGCATCGACGTGATCTACCCGCTGGAGAACCGCCGGCTGTTCGCCGAGATGGCCGAACAGGGGGGACTCGTCTCCGAGTTCCCCATGGGAACCCAGCCGGTGGCGGCCAACTTCCCCCGCCGCAACCGGATCATCAGCGGTCTCTCCCGCGGTGTGCTGGTGGTGGAGGCCGCCGAGAAGAGCGGTTCGCTCATCACCGCCCAGTTCGCCCTGGAGCAGGGGCGCGAGGTCTTCGCCATTCCGGGGGCCATCACCTCCGGGGCCAGCCGGGGCACGAACCGGCTGATAAAACAGGGGGCCGTGCTGGTGGAAACCGTCAGCGACATCCTGGCAGAGCTCCCCCCGTCCGGCGCAAGGGATGCCGCCGCTCCTGCCGCGGCCCCGAGTGCCCGTCACCAGCTTGAACCGGGCGAAGCGGCAGTCTGCGACCTCCTTGCGGGAGGGCCGCTGCAGATCGATGAAATCACGGCAAGAGTCGTGTTGACAGTGCAGGAGCTTTCGGCTATGTTACTGCGCCTGGAATTAAGGGGAATCGTCATGCAGCTCCCCGGCAAGATCTTCGCATTGACCTGATACCGCAACCATTGAACAGACTGGTGCCGCTATGCCACAACACCTGATCATCGTCGAATCGCCCGCCAAGGCCAAGACCATCGAAAAATTCCTGGGGAAGGACTACAAGGTGCTCGCCTCCTTCGGCCATGTGCGCGCACTCCCCAGCAAGCAGGGTTCGGTGGACCTGGATCACGACTTCGAACCGAAGTATGCGGTGCTCCCCGAGAGCAAGAAGCATATCGATGCCATCAAGCGGGAGCTGAAAAACTCCGACTCGCTGCTGCTCGCAACTGACCCCGACCGCGAAGGGGAGGCCATCTCCTGGCACCTGCTGGCCGCGCTCGGGATCGACGAGAACAAGTCGCCGCTCACCATCCAGCGGGTGGTGTTCCACGAGATCACCAAGACGGCCATCGTCGATGCGGTCAAGAACCCCCGCACCATTTCCCACGAACTGGTGGATGCACAGCAGGCCCGCTCGGTGCTCGACTACCTGGTCGGCTTCAACCTCTCCCCCTTCCTCTGGAAGAAGATCCGCTACGGCCTCTCGGCCGGCCGGGTCCAATCGGTGGCGCTGCGCCTCATCTGCGAGCGGGAACGGGAGATCCAGGCGTTCCAGACCCAGGAATACTGGACCATCGCCGCCGACCTGATGAACGGCACCAGGCAGCGTCTCACCGCCTCGCTGGTCGAGGTGGAGGGGAAAAAGCTCGGCAAGTTCGACATCCCCGGCCAGGCCGAGGCCGACCGCCTCGTCCAGGCGTTGCAGGGCTGCCCCTACCGGGTCGGCAAGATCACCCGGAGCGAACGGAAGCGGACCCCTTCCCCTCCCTTCACCACCTCCACCCTGCAGCAGGAGGCGGCCCGCAAGCTCGGCTTCTCGGCCAAGAAGACCATGTCCACGGCCCAGAAGCTCTACGAGGGGATCGATATCGGCGGCGGCGCCGTGGGCCTCATCACCTACATGCGTACCGACAGCGTCGTCCTCTCCACCCTGGCGGTCGACGAGGCACGCGAGGTGATCACCAGCCTCTACGGCCGCGAGTACGCGCTGGAGAAGCCGCGCACCTTCAAGAACAAGGCAAAGAACGCCCAGGAAGCCCACGAGGCGATCCGCCCCACCTCGCTGGCCCGGACCCCGGCCGAACTGAAGAAGGTTCTCGGTTCCGATATGTTCAAGCTCTACGAGCTGATCTGGAAGCGGACCGTGGCCTGCCAGATGGCCGAGGCACTCCTGGACCAGACCTCGGTGGAGATCACGGCCGGCGACCGCTTCCGGCTGCGCGCCACCGGCACGGTCATCCGCTTCCCCGGCTTCATGAAACTCTACATCGAAGGGATCGACGACGAGAGCGAAGAAAAGGAAGGGCTGCTGCCGCCGCTGAACGAAGGAGAGCCGCTCAACCTCCAGGAGTTGAAGCCGGAACAGCACTTTACCCAGCCGCCCCCCCGCTATACCGAGGCGACCCTGGTGAAGACCCTGGAAGAGTACGGCATTGGCCGGCCATCCACCTATGCCAGCATCATGAACACCCTGCTGGAACGAAAATACGCCCGGCTCGACGCCAAGCGCTTCTTCCCCGAGGATGTGGGGCTCGTGGTCAACGACCTGCTCACCAAGCACTTCACCCAGTACGTGGACTACAACTTCACCGCCTTCCTGGAGGAGGAGCTGGACCAGGTCTCCCGGGGCGAAAAGCAGTGGAAACCGCTTCTGCGCGAATTCTGGGGGCCGTTTGTCTCGCTGCTCAAGCAGAAGGAGGGAGAGGTCAACAAGTCGGACGTCACCACCGAGGCGACGGACGAGGCCTGCCCGGAATGCGGCCAGCCCCTGGTGGTGAAGCTGGGCAAGCGGGGCAAGTTCATCGCCTGCTCCGGCTACAAGGAAGGGTGCACCTACACCCGCAACATCGAGCAGCAGGCCGGCGAGGTAGCCGAACCGGTCCTGTCCGACGAGAAGTGCGACAAGTGCGGCAGCCCCATGCTGATCAAGGATGGCCGCTACGGCAAGTACCTGGCCTGCTCCGGCTATCCCGCCTGCAAGAACATCCAGCCGCTGAACAAGCCGAAGGGGACCGGGGTGGTCTGCCCCGAGTGCAAGCAGGGGGAGCTGACCGAGAAGAAGTCGCGCTACGGCAAGATGTTCTACTCCTGCAACCGCTACCCCGAGTGCAAGTTCGCCCTCTGGGACCCGCCGGTGGAGCAGCCCTGCCCCAAATGCGGCTTCCCGCTCCTGGTAAAGAAGGTCTACAAGCGGGAAGGCGAATTCCTCAAGTGCCCCAAAGAGGGGTGCGACTACAAGCTGGGCGGCAAAGAGCCGAAAGCGAAATAAGCGAAAGGCGGGACGCAAGTCCCGCCTTTTTTCTTGCTTGCATGCTTGTTCAGGATGCGCGAGTTTCAGCAACAAACCGCAGTGAAAAAATTAAGGCTGACATCAAGGCAATGATATTAGGGGATCGAGTCGTAGAGTAGAGGCTGACCGTTTCAACGAGGAATATAAAAGGGGCAACCGTTGCTGTGGTTGCCCCTTTTGTTCTATCTGCCTCCGGCTTTGTTCTTCGTACGATCGGCAATGACGTACCGTTGTCCGGGCTGTGGTGTGGGCGGCAGCGGCTCACCTTTTGTCACAGTCCGCTCTTGTTGGGTGCGGCCACCTCTTGGTCCGACGATTTCATATTGCGCTGATACAGGGGCTTTGTTGCCCGGTCTGAGATTAGATGCTCTCAAGGCATTCTCCTGTTGAATGATTGTGTTGAGGAGCATAGCCCTCAACTGGTTATTGTCAGACCCACATCGGCCAAGCCTTGAGCCCGTACTCGGACGCGTGAACTTGCCTGCCGTCGATCATCCGCCAGGCGCGGAAGATCAGGCGCTTGCCTTTACGCTGCGTTGCCTTTTCCATGACGAAGACTCCTTTCGTGGGGAGCATTATCCTGGCTTGCCTTATGCCCTCGTCTATGGTATTCAATAGCACCATAGAGCGCGCCCAAAGCACTCAACAAGCAACCCGATCCCCTATCGGGCTTGCGGAAAGCCACAGATATTCCCCAATATTTTGTGGCTTTTGTCTTTTGAGACACAACATCTATTGCATAACATTTATTGCTTGTCAATATGCTTTTTTGTGCTATCTTTGTCATAAGAATATAACATGCGATGCAATGTCAAAATGCCGGTAACGTGGAAGAAGACGGGAGGTATCCCATGAATTTACGAGAATTGAGAGAACTGGCAGGGATGAACCAGGAGGCGCTTGGGGAGTTGACCGGTGTTACCCGACAGACCATTGCCGCCTGGGAGCGGGGTGACCGTGAACCCTCCATGCAGCAGGTGGTAAAGCTCTGCCGGATTCTCAACGTGCCGATTGATGTCATGCTCGGCATGGCCGAACCATCCGAAACGGTACTGCTGTTCCGCGCCGACGCAGCGGAGATGCTGACACCGGGACTGAAGCAGATCCTTACCCGGAAGGCGTTCGACTACGCCGAAATCGAGCGACTTGTGGGGGCACTGCCCAATCTCCCCGGTTCCCGCCCGATGACAACCTTTGATGCACATATTGTCGAACAGATGGCACATGAAGTACGGGATTGGCTGGGGATGGAGGATGCTCCGCTGGGTGATGTGCTGTCACTTTTGGAGGGCAAGGGGCTTAAGATATTCCTGCACAAATTGCCCAATGCAGTTTCCGGGTTTTCCGCCTACACCGACGAGATCGGCGGGGCGATTTTCGTGAATGCGGAACACCGCACAGAACGCCAGTACTTTACGGCGCTGCACGAACTGTCGCACCTCATTTTTCATCGCAAGGAATACCAAATACCGTCTGCGGCTACCACAAAAGTCGGCAAGTCCGACCCGCGGGAGCAGGCGGCCAATTACCTGGCCGGCGCGGTACTGCTGCCACGCACCATAGTGGAGGCAGAACTGTACCCCTATCGCAACCGCTGGTTGCCATTTTCCCTGTTGGGCGACATCAAGCGGCGCTACTCGGTGAGCATGCGGACAATACTGGTGCGCGCCGGTCAACTGGGAATCATCTCTTCCCGCCAGTCATTTCAACAGATTGCCAAGATCAACGAAAAGTTTGGCAAAGAAGATGAGCCGGTCGTCCTCAAACCGCCGGAATCGCTTCGCCGACTTAACCGCTTGGTCTTCCAGGCTTTGATCGAGGAGAAAATTTCCGCATCCAGGGCGGCCGAGACACTCGGAGAGCCGGTTCACGTAATAAGAGACGAACTTGCCCAATGGCTGTCTGAGGATATTGCGTGATACTCCTGGCAGACACCAGCATTCTTATCGACCTCGAACATGTCGGCAGTATCGGCATGCTGCCGCTACTTGGTCAATGTGAAGTACTGGATGTCGTGCTGGCGGAGTGCGAGCACCAGAGCCAACCGGAGTTGGTGCGGAACATCGTCTCTGCAGGAATTGCTGTTATCGAAACGACGCGCGAACTGGCTACCCGAGCCAGTTCCCTGCGCAGGGGTGGGGTGAGCGTCAATGACATGATGACCATTTGCTATGCGAAGGAGCACGGACAGGTTGTACTGGCTGGGGATCGCCCTATGCGGGAACGATGCGCGGAATTGGCAGTCGAATGTCGAGGTAGCATCTGGATTGTGGAAGAGGCGCATCGACTTGGCGTACGTGAAGCTGCCGAGCTGTTACGATGGCTATCGGTCTGGCAGACAGTGGGGAGAAGACTCCCAATGGAAGAGCTCAACAGGTTAAAAACATTGCTTTCTGAATAGGCTAAACTCAATGACTCATAACGAACAAAGCAAACACATCACCATCATCGGCGGCGGGCTTGCCGGGTGCGAAGCGGCCTGGCAGGTCGCCAGCCGCGGCGTGCCGGTCGTTCTCCACGAGATGAAGCCGGACCGCTTTTCCCCGGCCCACCATTCCCCGCTTTTGGCGGAACTGGTCTGCTCCAACTCCCTGCGAGGCGCCGATCTGGCCAATGCAGTGGGGCTTTTGAAGGAGGAGCTGCGCCGTCTCGGCTCTCTCTTCATGCAGGCGGCCGACGCGACGAAGGTGCCGGCCGGCGGCGCCCTGGCCGTGGACCGCGATCTGTTCGCCGCCTTCATCACCGAGCGGATCGCCAGCCATCCGCTGATTACCCTGGTGCGCGGGGAGACGACCGGGATCCCGGCCGAGGGGCTGACCGTCGTCGCCTCGGGGCCGCTCACCAGCGACGCCCTGGCAGCGGGCATCAGCCGGCTCACCGGCGACTACCTCTATTTCTACGACGCCATCGCCCCGATCGTCGAGGCAGCGTCGCTGGACATGGGAAAGCTGTTCCGGGCCTCGCGCTACGGCAAGGGAGACAGCGACGATTACCTGAACATCCCGCTGGACGAGGCAGGCTACACCGCCTTTGTGGACGCGCTGCTGGCGGCCGAGAAGGTGCCGGCCCGCGACTTCGAGAAGATGGTCCATTTCGAGGGGTGCATGCCGATTGAGGAGCTGGCTGCCAGGGGACGCGAGACACTGCGCTTCGGCCCGATGAAGCCGGTGGGGCTCACCGATCCCCGCACCGGAGCCGAGCCCCATGCCGTGGTGCAGCTCCGCCTGGAAAACCGCGAAGGGACCCTCTACAACCTGGTCGGCTTCCAGACCAAGCTCACCTGGCCGGAGCAGCGGCGAATCTTCAGCATGCTTCCCGGACTGGAGCAGGCGGAATTCGCCCGGCTCGGCTCGCTCCACCGGAACACCTTCATCAATGCCCCGGCCCTGCTCACCCCCACGTTCCAACTCCGCTCCGAACCGCGCATCCTCTTTGCCGGCCAGATCACCGGCGTGGAGGGATATGTGGAATCGGCCGGCAGCGGCTTTCTGGCCGGCATCAACGCCGCCCGTATCGCCACCGGCGCGGCGCCGCTGCCGCCTCCCCCGACCACCGCCCTCGGCGCGCTGGTCAACCACATCACCACCTGCGACCCGGCCCATTTCCAGCCGATGAACGTCAACTACGGCCTCTTCCCCCCTCTCCCCGGCAGGGTCCACAAGAAGGAGAGGCGGGCACGGCTTGCCGAACGGGCGCTCGCAGACCTGGTCCCCTGGCAGGCGGAGATCAGCTGCAGCGCATAGCGCGGAGCAGCCAACTCATAGTCTGGCAGTTATTGAAAAACTCAGGTTGTTCAAAAACAGTCAGATCGTCGCACCCGCAGAAAGCCCTGCGGAGGCGTAGTACCCACAGGGCATAAACAGCGCTACGCCGCACAAGGCGGCTTTCGAGGACGGCGGCGAGATGGCTGTTTTTAGCTGCGCTGAAACTTCGTTTTCAACAACCTGCCCAGCTTTTTCTGTTGTCCCCCATCTGCCAATCCGCTAGAATCTGACCGTTGTCGCGGCCCATCCTCCACACAAGGACTATCCATGAACGAAAAGGAAAAGCAGGAAATATCCCTCATCGGCCGCATCCTCTCCATGGAGGCGCTCCTCCTCCTGATGGGGCTCTTCTCCCTCGGGTCGGGCATCTATAACAGTGCGCCGATGCAGATCTTCTGGGGGGTCACCATCGCCTGCGGGGCGGTGCTCCTCCACTTCGTCCGGAAGAAGGACTGGCAGAAGCACTGGGCGGAGCAGGAAGAGATGAAGCTGCGCTACGAGGAACGCCGCCGGCAGGCGCGAGAAAAAAAAGATGGGAAATAGGCTGCGGATCGTCCTTGCCTCTGCGTCGCCGCGCCGGGCCGAACTGCTGGAGTCCG